>Ga0209826_1000151_pt1 | contig 47071 bp, 38 predicted proteins | sample GOMGulsemesocosm_5_FD_184637 | JGI IMG/M metagenome (GOLD analysis project Ga0209826, IMG submission 184637) | Methane-oxidizing microbial communities from mesocosms in the Gulf of Mexico - GOM15C Gulf of Mexico (SPAdes) (version 2) | ecosystem: Environmental > Aquatic > Marine > Cold seeps...
CGCCGGGAAAAGGAAATGCTGTGGGTGTTGGAGGAGGCTTTGTCGTCTGCGGCCTGCCCCATGATTATTGGAACATATACAGCGGTAGAGAAGCTGTATGATTTTACTGCCAGTCGGCGTCTGTCCATGCGGGCGGCTCGCCACGGCGGAACTTTGTTCCTTTTACGCCATCATATGGCGGGACGAGGAACGGCAAGTGCGGGATCAACTGCCGCCTTGACCCGGTGGTCTATTTCAGCCCGCCCAAGCGCACCAAAACAACACGCAAATATGAAAACACCTGCCATGAGTGCCCCTCGTTGGCGGGTATCACTCACGCGCTGCAAGCAGGGGGTTTTGGCAGGGCATCAGAAAAATTGGCAATTGGAGTGGGATCATGAGGCGCTTTCTTTCCGTTTGGTTGCCCCACTGGTCGATCGAACGCTACCTACAGAAGAGACCGGAACGCGATTTACAGGTAACTGGATTACGGAACCTGGAACTGGGAAAAAACGCCGGGCAAGCTCCTAATCGCCAGCAAGGCGGAGATCCTTTTGCCCTTGTCACAAACGGCCCTCATGGGATGCTCATCACGGCCGTAAATTTCGCGGCCAGCGAGGCTGGTGTTTTAGCTGGTACGTCGCTGACAGATGCGAAAGCTTTATGCCCGCCTCTTTTGACTGAGCACGCCGTCCCAGAGATCGATGAAGCGGCATTAGAGCAACTGACCCTTTGGTGTTTGCAGTTTAGCCCCATGGTGACCGTGCACTCACCTGATGGGTTTGCGCTTGATATTAGCGGTTGCGATCATTTATTTGGGGGAGAGCAGGCTATGCTTGAGCTCATGGCTCAGAAAATACGGAACTTTCGGTTGAGTGCACGGTTGGCCATTGCTGATACAATTGGGACTGCATGGGCGGCTGCACGATTTGGCAAAAATAGATTGGAAATAGTCGAGGAAGGCCGATCTCGCGTCTTCTTATCACCGCTTCCCCTCGCGGCCTTGCGGCTGGATGGTCCGCTTGTATCTCGTCTTCAGAAATTGGGTTTACGGCATGTGAGGGCTCTTTTGGATGCACCGCCTGCGCCGCTTACCAGCCGGTTCGGAGCAGGATTAATCAACCGTCTCCATCAGGCGACCGGAGAGGTTCCTGAGGTTTTTGGCTCTCTCATTCTACCGCCAATTTATCATTTGAGATATGCGTTTATAGAGCCCGTTGTTCAACTCACTGCGGTTGAGGCTGCATTGAGTATTTTAGCAGGCCGCATGATGGATGATTTGAAGCAAGCCCGAAAAGGCGCCCGGCAATTGGAGGTTCGCTTGTTTCGGGTTGATGGTCATGTGGAAAGACTGGTGGTCGGCACAAGCCGATTATGCAACGAGGCAGACCATATGGTGCTTTTGTTTCAGGAAAACCTTTCTCATCTGCGAGATGATCTTGATATGGGGTTTGGATTTGAGCTGATGACCATGTCAGCTTTTGATGTGGAGGGGGCAGACGAAGATCAGAAAAGTTGGGACGGGTCAGGGAACGAGACAACATCTTCACAAGATTTAGACAGGCTTTTGGATCGCTTTGGTAATCGTTTTGGATTTGATCGGGTCGCCCGTTTTATTCCCGAAGAAAGCCATATCCCCGAGCGGGCTTTTCGAAAAGTAGCTGCAAACACTGCCAAGAGAAAAGAACAGACATGGCCTGAAGAGGTGTCAAAAGGCATGGCGCGGCCGTTCTTGTTGTTTAACCCGCCAGAATTGGTAACTGTACTTGCTGAAGTTCCAGATGGGCCGCCGCTCCGGTTTAAATGGCGTCGGCAGCTTTACCAGATCACCAGATCAGATGGACCAGAGAGGCTATCGCCTGAATGGTGGAAGAAGATGCCAGAGGGAGGTTCGATGCAGACCCGCGATTATTATCGTATTGAAGACAGCGCTGGATATCGATTTTGGCTCTTTCGGGACGGTTTATACAATAGGGACGGCGATAAGCCTCAGTGGTATCTGCATGGTGTATTTCCATGACCCGTGAAATCTTGAAATCTCCTCCGCCTTATGCCGAATTGGCGGTGACGAGCAATTTCAGTTTTTTGCGAGGAGCATCGCATCCTGATGAGTTGGTGTTAACCGCAGCAGCACTCGGTCATAAGGCCATTGGCATTGCCGATAGAAACACTTTGGCTGGTGTTGTTCGCGCTCATAAGGCTGCAAAACAGACAGAGATTAAGCTGTTGGTCGGGGTGCGTCTTATTTTCATGAACGGATTTGAATGTCTGTGTTTTCCTACAGACAAAGCCGCATATAGTCGCTTGACCCAACTTTTATCACGAGGGAACCGCCGGGCTGAAAAGGGGCACTGCCATCTGTCGTTCGATGATGCCGATGATTTTGGCAAAGGTCAGATCTTTGTTGCTATGCCGCCGTATCATACAGCCGAGGAATTTGAACTTCAGTTAGCCGAGTTTGCAAAATTTTTCCCGAAGACATGTTATCTGTCTCTCACCCGGTATTTTGGCGGCGATGATTTAGCTCGCCTTGATGCATTAGCGGGGCTTGCCGCTCGTCTTGATCTACTGCCTGTCATTACCAATGATGTCTTTTATCATATTCCCAACCGCCGCCCGTTGCAGGACGTCTTGACCTGTATTCGAAACCATACAAATGTTCAGAACGTCGGGTTTAGGTTACTTGCCAACGCAGAGCGGCATTTGAAGTCTCCTAAAGAAATATATCGCATGTTTCCGGGTTTTGCCGATGCGGTACGGCGAAGCCAAGAAATTGCAGACAAATGTCATTTTTCCTTAGATGAATTGGCATATCAGTATCCTGACGAACCTAGCGGGGATAGCCCAACCCCGCAGATTGAGTTGGATCGTTTGACTTGGATTGGCGCCGGGGAACGGTACCCTGAGGGTGTGCCCGAAAAGGTGCAGAAAATTCTGCGCCACGAATTGGAACTGATTGGAAGCCTGAACTACGGCCCTTATTTTTTGACAGTTTATGACATCGTCCGTTTTGCGCGCTCACTTGATCCTCCAATCTTGTGTCAAGGGAGAGGGTCTGCTGCCAATTCGGCGGTTTGCTACTGCCTTGGCGTGACTTCGGTTAATCCCTCAGAAGTTAATCTTTTGTTTGAGCGTTTCGTATCGGCAGAGAGAGATGAGCCTCCCGATATCGATGTGGATTTTGAGCATGAACGCCGCGAGGAAGTCATTCAGTATATCTATGCCAAATATGGGCGCCACCGGGCCGGGCTTGCCGCGACTGTGGTGACATACCGAACCCGCAGCGCCCTTCGAGAGGTTGGCAAGGCCATGGGCTTGTCAGAAGATGTGGTAAGCGCCCTTGCGAGCAATGTCTGGGGGCATAGCTCCACCGGTTTGGATTGGGAAGAGGCCGCCCGTGTTGGTGTGGGGGTGGCAGATACGACCATTCGGCAAGTCTTGCGCCTGAGCCAAGATCTAATAGGTTTTCCGCGCCATCTGTCTCAGCATGTGGGCGGGTTTGTTATTACCCGTGACCCGTTAATCGAATTATCGCCCATTTCCAACGCCGCCATGGAGAATAGAACCATTGTGGAATGGGATAAGGATGACTTGGATGAATTGGGGATTTTGAAGATAGATGTTTTGTCTTTGGGAATGTTGACGTGTATCCGCAAGGCGTTTGATTTATTGAAGAAGCACTATCGGGTGCCCATGTCGCTCGCCGAAGTACCGCGCGATGATCCGGCAACTTACGCCATGATACAGCGGGCAGACACTGTAGGTGTTTTCCAAATTGAAAGCCGGGCGCAAATGTCAATGCTCCCAAGGCTTCGACCGGCAAATTTTTATGATCTGGTGATCCAGATTGCCATTGTGCGTCCGGGACCTATTCAAGGGGACATGGTACATCCCTATTTACGCCGGAGGCAAGGACTTGAAGAGGTTGAATATCCATCAGAAGAGCTTCGATCCGTATTAGAAAAAACAAAAGGGGTTCCGCTTTTTCAAGAACAAGCCATGCAAATTGCCATGGTTGGGGCCGGTTTTACAGCGGGGGAAGCTGATGGGTTGCGGAGGGCCATGGCGACTTTTAAGCGCACAGGTGATATCGGTAACTTTAAAGAGCGGTTTATCTCAGGGATGCTAGGCCGGGGCTATACGACGGATTTCTCGGAAAAATGTTTTCGCCAAATTGAAGGTTTCAGTGATTACGGTTTCCCTGAAAGCCATTCGGCGAGTTTTGCCTTGCTTGCTTACGCATCCGCTTGGCTGAAATGTCATTACCCCGATGTGTTCGCGGCAGCGATCCTCAACTCTCAACCCATGGGGTTTTATTCAGCTTCCAGCCTTGTCCGTGATTTTAGAGAACACGGGGGCAAAGTCTTGCCTGTTGATATTAATATGAGCAATTGGGATTACCATCTTGAGAGCGGGGAGACCGAAGATAAATACTATTCGTTGCGCCTTGGGCTGCGTCAGGTGAAGGGCGTGAAGCGGGCAAATTCAGAGCAGCTTATTGCCCGGCGGGGGCAAGGTTATGACAGTGTTCGGGATCTATATTTCCGTTCTGGAATTGATATGAAAACATTGGAAGAACTGGCCAACGCAGATGCTTTCCGGTCAATCGGTCTAGATCGCCGGGCGGCGTTATGGGCCGTGCAAGGGCTTGCGGGGCATGGCGGTAAACGCGGCGCCGTGGAGGAACTTCCCTTGTTTGCCCAAGCTGCCGAAAAAGATGAAGCTCTGCAACATGAGGCGGAAATGGAGCTGCCATCAATGCCGCCAGGACAACATGTGGTTGAAGATTACCGCAGCCTTCGTCTATCGTTAAAGGCGCATCCTATGTCGTTCTTGCGCCCCTCATTGAATATATCCGGGGTTTTGCAGGCCGCAGATCTAAAAAATCAAAAATCAGGAAACAGGATCAAAGTCGCAGGGCTTATTCTTGCGCGGCAACGCCCCGGAACAGCCGCCGGTGTGATTTTCATGACCCTTGAAGATGAAACAGGAACGGCAAATGTTATTGTCTGGCCGAAGAAATTCGAGATATATCGCCGGACAGTTTTGGCATCACGGGTAATCTGTATCGAAGGGGAGCTGCAAAAAGAACAAGATGTCATTCATGTGATCGCCCATCATATGGACGATTTAAGCGATATGATGGTAGGTTTGATGGAGGAAGGGGAGGAGCCTCCAACAGGAAGACAACAAGTTTTGGGGAAGCCCAATCTTTGGAGCCATCCTCGCACAACATCAGTCATGCCAAAGGGGCGGAACTTTCATTGAGATACAAAAAAGGCTGCGAATGGATCGCAGCCTTTTTATTGTTCCTAAATCAGGCAGTATTATTCAGCTGATTTTGGTTTTTTCCGTTTTAAAGACCCAAGGCCTGCTTTGTCGCCACCATCTGATTTTAATGTCAGAGGCTTGCGAGCTTTAGGTTTTTTGTCTTTCGGTTTACCGTTAAACTTGCCGTAAGGCTTGCCATCAGCTGAAGCATCATCACCTTTAGGTTTCTTTTTAAACCGATCAGCAGGATCTTCAGGTTTACCAAAACGTTTATTGTAAACTTCAGAAGCACGTTCTGAACGTGGGGCTTTTTTCTCGCGTGGTTTCTCGTCAGATGGACGATCATCGCGCTTTTCGAAGCGTTTCTTCGGTTTTTCGTCAGAGGAGCGATCATCCCGTTTTTCATAGGATTTTTTAGGCTTATCGTCAGAGGAGCGATCATCCCGTTTTTCATAGGATTTTTTAGGCTTATCGTCAAAGGAGCGATCGTCGCGCTTTTCGAAGCGTTTTTTCGGTCTATCATCAGATGAACGATCACCGCGTTTCTCGAAACGTTTTTTAGGTTTCTCATCGAACGAGCGATCATCGCGTTTTTCGGCGCGATCTTGCGGCGATGTATCTTCTTCTGTGTGGCGAGCCTTACTTTCGAATTCTCTTCTTGGACCTGGGCCCCGGCGACCATCACGATCGCCGCCACGACCACCGCGATCACCACGTTCACCGCCGCGGCCTCCACGATCACCACGACCACCGCGATCACCACCACGTTCACCGCCTCTGTCACCACGTTCACTGCGGCGAGGGCCTCTTTCAGAACGACCTTCACTAATCGCTTTTGGGATTCCGTCAAGACGTTGAATTTCGACGGTTTTTTCCATCTTGCGGCTCGGGCCAACGGCTTCAAGGAATTGGTCTACACAACCGGGCTCTAATTCAACGTAAGTGATTTCTTCTTGAATTCTAATGGATCCAATTTCATTTTTTGTAATCCGGCCTGAACGACATAGCATTGGTAAAAGCCAACGAGGCTCTGCTGTATGCTTGCGGCCAACGGACAAAGAAAACCAAACACCATTTTTGAAATCATCGCGTTCGCGCGGCGCGCGTTCATTAGGAGCTGCGTCTATTAATTCTTCAGCCGCTGGTTTCGCTGTATGCTGTAAGCGAACAAGGGCCGCAGCAACCTGATCGGCGCTATGTTTCTCGAGCAATTCCGCGATGAAAGCTTTTTCATCTTCTTGAATAGGCTCAGTTAGGGCTGGATCTGATAGGAAACGTTCCCGGTCGCGGACAATAATTTCTTCCAATGATGGCGGTTTCGCCCAAACGGCTTTAACTTTAGCGCCGCTCAACAGGCGTTCTGTTTTCTTGCGCCAGTTATGCGGCACAATCAGGACACTTGTTCCCTTGCGGCCAGCACGTCCTGTCCGGCCACTTCTATGAAGAAGAGGCTCAGATCCGCGAGGCAGATCAGCGTGGATCACAAGTTCCAGATTTGGAAGGTCAATACCACGAGCGGCAACGTCTGTTGCAACGCAAACACGTGCCCGGCCATCCCGCATGGATTGCAATGCATGGGTCCGCTCATTTTGGCTCAATTCACCAGAAAGGGCCACAACAGAGAAACCTCGATTGTTCAGGCGGCTGGTCAACTGATTGACGATGGCGCGCGTATTACAGAATACGATGGCGTTTTTCGCATCGAAATACCGCAGGACATTGATGATGGCATTCTGGCGATCATTTGGGGCAACCGTCAGAGCGCGATACTCAATATCGGAATGTTGTTTATTCTCGGCTGCTGTACTGATCCGAATGGCGTCACGTTGGTATCTTTTAGCAAGGCTGGCAATAGTCCGAGGTACAGTTGCCGAGAAGAGAAGCGTTCTCCGGGTTGACGGAGATGTCTCTAGAATATATTCCAAATCATCGCGGAAGCCCATATCGAGCATTTCATCGGCTTCATCCAACACAGCGCACTTAAGTTTGCTTGTATCAAGTGAGCCGCGTTCAATATGGTCGCGCAAACGTCCTGGTGTACCAACCACAATGTGGACACCGCGTTCAAGTGTTCGCCGTTCAGTCCGGATATCCATTCCGCCCACACAGGACGCAACAGAAGCACCGGTCATTTCATAAAGCCATTCAAGCTCACTTTTAACCTGCAGTGCCAATTCGCGCGTTGGCGCAATGATAAGCGCTTGCGGGGCACCAGCTGAAGTGAAACGGTCTTTGCCTTCAAGCAACGTTGGCGCAATGGCAAGACCAAAGGCAACTGTTTTACCAGAACCCGTCTGTGCGGATACCAAGGCATCGGCAGTTTCAAGCTCAGGTGCCAGCATGGCGGTTTGAACAGGCGTTAAAACGGTATAGCCACGTTTTTCCAACGCAGCAGCGAGTGAAGGTGTAACACCATCGATTTGGGACATAATATATCTTTCGGAACGCAGGTTGTCTTGTCCTGAATACGGTTCTTTAATCTTCAGGAGGTGCCACAAGTAATCAAATACAGTGGCGCGTCGCAAGTTGGGTGTGTTCTAATGCCTGTATTGCATAATGTAAAGGTTTAGTCTTGATGAGTAGTCAAAAGACATTTTATGTTAAAATAGGGCAGTAAATTAAAATAAATACGGCTTTGTTTGCCGGTAGGGATTTAAAATAATGAAAGTATTGGTAATTGGCGGTGCAACAATTGACGTTATCACCTCCATCGACCCAGAAAATATTGAATGCATTACCATGAGTAATGCAACAAATTCCTACTTGATGATGGAGCAGGGTAAGAAAGTCGAAGCCAGCCGTATTGACACTCAAATTGGCGGAGGTGCTACCAATGCGTCCGTTGCAATGTCCCGAATGGGGGCCGATGTTTCCTGTGTTTTGAAGCTTGGCGATGACATAGATGCTGAACGTGTTCTTTCGCGATTACAAGACGAGGGGGTACTGACTGATTTTGTAACGAAACATCCAACAGAACAAACAGGAAAATCAGTCATTGTATCCTCGCATGATCGAAATAGCGGTGTGTTTGTGAACCGGGGAGCCAATACAAAGCTACGCCTTGAGGATTTAAATGATAAAATGTTTGAGGGAGTGGATCTTGTATATATCTCCCCCCTTAGTTCCCAATCGGCAGATATTTTCCCTGAAATTGTGAAATTAGCAAAAAATGCGGGCGCTTTTGTCGCCTGCAACCTTGGTATTCGCCAAATTCGTTTGCGAAAAGAACGGGTGCAGGAAGCTTTGAAATCTGTTGATCTAGTGGCCATAAATGAGGCAGAAGCCGCGGCACTTGCAGAAGGGTATGTTTCTGTCCTTCAAGCCAAAGAGGCAACGGACAATTCCCTGCCAGAACTGTTAAGAGATGGGCTCGGGGCTGTTGACGCGAGAACTTCATTGTCCGGGCTTGCCGCACGGGTGCATAAAACAGGATGTCAGTATCTTGTTGTGACAAACGGTGCTGAAGGCGCTTATATTTGCGAAGGCGCAGATATTCATTTCTGTCCGTCTTTTCCTAGCGAGGTGAAAACCACAATTGGCGCGGGGGATGCGTATAACACGACAGTGGCTTACTCGTTGGCTCTTGGCTTGTCCATTGAAAATGCAATGCAAAATGCGTCAGTAAATGCCGCATCTATTGCGAGTTGCATAGATACACAAAGCGGCTTGCTGAGTACCGCAGAATTGGAAAAACGTCTCTCGAACGCGAAAAACTTCAAAGTTCTGTCTTTCCCAAACGTTGAAGAGGAATTGACCTAACTGACAGTGCTGGCGGGTAAATCTAATAAAGGAATGTATCATTGAGCGTATCGGGTGTTCTGGTTGCGGTTTCCGTGTTTTATTTTAGTTTACTCGCTGCTTTGTTTATTGGGCAGCGCTCTTTTTTATATCACCCCGATACAAATCTCGAAGCTCCAGCCCGGTACGGTGTGCCGCAATTTCAAATTCTGACAGATGTAAGCCGTGAAAACTTGGTCCACTGGTATGGTGCGCCGTCCAATAAGGATTTTCCCGTTATTGTCTTGTTTCACGGAAATGCAGGGCATGTGGGTTATCGGGCATATAAAGCCAAGATTTTCATGGAGCAGGGATATGGGGTGCTTCTTGCAGGCTACAGCGGGTTTGGCACCAATGCAGGTTCCCCATCGGAACAGAGTTTGTATGCTGATGGTCGGTCTGCTTTGAATAAGCTGAAGGCGGTAGGCATTGATCAAAAGACGGTTATTTTATACGGAGAATCTCTAGGTACCGGGGTCGCGGTTCAAATGGCTTTGGAAGGGTACGGAAACACCCTCATTCTGGAAGCATCTTACAGCTCAATGGTAGATGTAGCTTTTCATCATTACCCCATATTTCCTGTAAGTTTATTGCTAAAAGATCAATTTAAGTCTGCGGATAAGATTGGGCATATCGCTTTACCAAAATTATTCATTCACGGGAGCCAAGATACGGTGATCCCTGTTAAATATGGTGAACGGCTTTACAAAAATGCTGCCGAACCAAAGCAGTGGCATCAAATAGAGACCGCGGGTCACAATGACTTATATGAGCATGGTGCCGCAGGCGAAATTTTGAAATTTCTTAAGGGCCTTAACTAAAATTACGCCTGCGATATTGTCATTTACCTAATGTGCCTAAATAGACACGTCACCTTGCAACAGTTTTTGAGCGATGGTTTTATTGAGAATTTCATTAGATCCATCAGCAATGTTAATAATGCGCAAATACTGCCACGCCTCCGCCAAACCAACTTCATTGGTCAGCCCCATGGCACCATGAGCTTGCATAGCACGGTCAATGGCACGTAATCCCACCTGCACAGAGTAGACTTTGGTCATGGAAAGCTCTTTTACCGCAGGATACCCTTGGTCCAAAAGTTTTGTAGAATTGAGCCCCATCAAGTGAGCTGCGTGTAATTCAGTGGCGGCTTCTGCAAGGGGAAATGAAACACCCTGGTATTCAGCAATTGGTTTGCCAAAGGCCTCGCGGGTTTTTGCATATTCAAGGGCAAGTTCTAATGACCAACGTCCCAGTCCAACTGATCTTGCTGAATTATAAATACGCCCCAATGAGACACCGTAAAGGGCTGCAGAAAAACCGTTGTGAAGTTCACCAACAAGCTGCCATGGCTCCACTCGTAAATCTTCAAAACGAAGTTCTGCTTCATCGCCGCCAATATGTCCAAATAATTTAACAACGCGCTGCATCTCGAACCCCGGTGCATCTGTTGGGACAAGAAACGCTGAAATGCCGCCCTTCTTGGCTGCGGCTCTTTCCGTGTCGGTTATGGCAAATAAAATGCAGTAGTCGGCAATGGGGCCATTGGAAATCCAGATCTTGCGGCCATCAATAAGCCATCCGTCACCATCGGGGCGAGCCCGTGTTTTAAGCATAGTCGCATCAGATCCCGCACCGGGTTCTGATAAGGCAAAACACATGGATTTTTCGCCGGTCATAAGAGGTGGCAAAATTTCTTCGCGGGCCCGGTCAGTTACTTTTTCAAGTAATCGGCTGGGACCAAATGCCCAATGAGATAGGGCGTACAACATCATCCAGTTTTTTGGGCCGCAGGTGTGGAATAATTCTTCCCAACATGCGTAATAGGCCTGCATGCCTTGCCCGCCGCCGCCAAGGCGTTCTGGAACGCACATGTGATAGTAGCCGGCTTCGGCTGATGCCATACGGACTTCTGTTATCAGTTTTCGAACGGGCGCTGATAGTCTTCCGTCTTCGTCATATTTTAAGCGAGGGTTTTCAAGCAGTTCTTGATTGTCAGCGTGGCGCGAGATGACTTCGGTTTTAGCGAAGGCGCGGATGCCTTCTCTAATTTGGTCGACATCTTCAGGTAAATCAAATGCTATTGCGGTCATTTTGTCTCTCCGTTTTCCGGATGTGATTATTTTTACCGTTTGACGCTATCACGCGTGGTGTTGAAATTCTACTGCAAGAATCTACGTGGTCTAATTGACGTTTGCTTATGTGAAGCGGGCTGGCCGCCAACTGTATTCTCCTGCGCAAATTTCATTGCTTTTTCTCATTTTTGAAAAGAGTCAGATATTTTCGAAAGTTGTTGCAATTGCGAATGATTATTAATATTAGTTATGAAAGGCTGAGTTCCACCCCGTAGCGGGATTTATGAATTTTATTTGGAGATCGTTTAGATGAAGACCACGAAGAAGGTTATTGCTGTAACTTGCAGCGCCATATTGTGTGCAGCAGTACCATTTTCTGCCAATGCAGGATCAGAAAAAACAGTAACGCAGAGCGGTGTTACAACCACATATGCAAATATTGCAGAAGCGGTTTTCGAAGACTCTCTGATTTCTGCTGACGCTCTCAAAGCTAGTATTGAAACGCTGGTGAAAAGCCCTTCAGTCGCAACATTGCATGCTGCCCGGACGTCTTGGGTCGCGGCCCGCGCGCCGTATCAACAAAGCGAAGTCTACCGATTTGGAAACCCATTGGTTGATGATTGGGAAGGTAAAGTAAACGCATGGCCACTTGATGAAGGTCTTATTGATTATGTGGATGGATCCTACGGAAAACAGTCAGATGAGAATACGCTGTACACAGTGAATGTTATTGCGAATAAAACTTTGACTGTGAGTGGCAAGAAAGTTGATGCCACTCATATTACTCCAAAGCTATTGTCCGAAACTTTGCATGAAGCCGAAGAAGTCGAAGCCAATGTTGCAACGGGTTATCACGCCATTGAATTTTTGCTTTGGGGGCAGGATTTAAACGGCACTGGTGCTGGCGCTGGCAACCGCCCATACACAGACTTTGATGTTAAAAATTGTACCGGCGGTAATTGCGATCGTCGCGCCCAATATTTGATGTCTGCAACAGATCTGTTGATCTCTGATTTAAAAGATATGCTGTCTATGTGGCGACAAGGGGGAGAGGCAAGAGCCGCTGTGACGTCTGATCCTAAAAGTGGTGTGATGAGCATGCTTTCAGGAATGGGATCTCTATCATACGGAGAACTTGCAGGCGAACGGATGAAACTTGGCCTGCTTTTGAAAGATCCAGAAGAAGAGCATGATTGCTTCTCAGACAACACACATAACTCGCATTATTTCGATCAAATCGGTATTCGGAATGTCTACACAGGGCATTACCGTCGTTTGGACGGATCCATCGTAGACGGTCCGTCACTGTCCGATTTGGTGGCTGCAAAAGATGCGAAAGTGGATCAAGAACTTTCGGTTAAGTTAAACGAAACAGTTTCTTTTATGTCCATTTTAAAAGCCCGCGCCGAAAGTATTGAAGCCTACGATCAAATGATCGGAGAAGGTAACACTGAAGGTAACGCGGTTGTTCAGACGGCAATTGACGGACTTATTAACCAGACGCGCTCAATCGAGCGGGCGGTTAAAGTCCTTGGGATTGGTGAAATTGAAATCGAAGGTTCTGACAGCTTGGACAAGCCAAAAGCAGTCTTTCAATAATCTGAACTAATGACAGCAAGTCGAGAGAAATAGATTTTTCCGACTTGCTTCTCTGAAAAAGTGGTCGAGTTAATGTTTCAAAAACCGGGAAAAATAGGCGTACTATGTGTTGTCGCATGGGCGTTGTCAGTGTCAGGATTACAGGCACAACAAACATCAATCAGTCGAGATGATTTAAGTGAAAAAGATGCGAAGCGGGTCAATAGTGTGACTGGCTTCGCAACGGATTTCGTGACGGCAGAACAATTTGAAGTCATGTCTGGCGGCGCCACCACTTCTACGGCTAAACCAAACAAGGATGCGTTTTCTCACTCTTCAGCAAATCTGGACTTTGAAGGAGAGCAAAAATTTAAATTGGGCAACGGTCTCTTTCGGAAGCTTTGGGTTTCATCTCCGTCATCCACATCAGCATCCGATGGTCTTGGGCCACTTTTTAACGCCAGATCCTGCCAACGATGTCATTTGAAGGACGGCCGTGGCCATCCACCTGAAAATGCAAATGATAGCGCTGTCTCGATGTTTTTGCGTCTATCAGTCCCACCAAGAAGCAACGCAGAAATAGTCGCTATTAAAAGTGGTGAAAAAGCTCTCATCCCTGAACCAACTTACGGAGGGCAATTGCAAGATTTTGGTATTCAAGGAGTGCCGGGTGAGGGGAAAATGGAAATCTCCTATGTAGAACTACCCACGACTTTGAACGGAGGAGAGATTGTTAATCTGCGCAAGCCCACTTACAGCGTTTCAAACTTGAACTATGGTGCGCTGGATCCCGATGTGATGTTGTCACCAAGGGTTGCTCCGTCAATGATCGGGTTGGGGTTGCTTGAAGCTGTGCATAGGGCTGATATTTTGGCGCAAGTTGATCCAGACGACAAAGACAATAACGGTATATCTGGCAGAGCCAGTTGGGTCGGTGCTATTAATTCCTCCACCAAGCAGCTTGGCCGATTTGGCTGGAAGGCATCAACACCATCTGTTGGCGCTCAGTCTGCGGGTGCTTTTGCCGGTGATATGGGAATCTCTAATGAGTTGGCTCCGCGGCATTGGGGAGATTGTACTGCAAATCAAAAGGTTTGTTTGCAGATGCCAACAGGTGTGCAGGCAAAGTTAGGGACCACTGAAGCGCCATCTCCAGTTTTGGAACTGGTTACCTTTTACTCAAAAAACCTCGCCGTGCCCGAACGTCGTGGCGCGGAGAAACCTTCTGTCCTTCGCGGAAAGAAAGCCTTTTATGGGGCAGGTTGTGCTAGTTGTCATCGTCCAAAATACGTAACCAGTCAATCAGCAAGCCAGCCAGAACACCGGTTTCAGCTGATTTGGCCATATACGGATCTACTCCTTCATGACATGGGGGAGGGGCTTGCGGACAGCCGCCCAGTCGGCAGCGCCAGCGGTTCCGAATGGAGAACGGCACCGCTTTGGGGAATTGGTCTGACAAAAACCGTGAACGGGCACACGTATTTTTTACATGACGGCCGGGCAAGAAACTTAACGGAAGCCATTTTATGGCATGGCGGTGAGGCTGAAAACGCCAAACAGGAGTTTGTTGGCATGGAGCCGCCCATGCGAGCTGATTTATTGCGTTTTCTGGGATCCTTATGATGAGACATCTTCTGAAAAAGATTGTTGGGATATTTGTGCTCGTAACGGCAATGAATATGATGATTACCTTTCCAGCAAATGCTGACGTTGAGGATTTTTCTGATGTAATTAATCGGTTCAGTCGTGATTTTGCTATTCCGGCATATACTCAATTTAATGAGATGTCAGAAAAGGCGATGCAATCCATTGACCAGTTATGCCTTCAGCCAAGCAAAGAGGCAAAGGCGACTACTCAGTCGGCCTTTTCAGACCTAGTTGCTTCTTGGTCTATTGTTGAAGCTATTCGGTTTGGACCGATTAGAGATAAAAATCGGTTTGAAAAGATTTTCTTTTGGCCGGATCCCAGATCAAGAGGATTACGTCAAGTTCAGCGAAAATTAGCTGAAATGGAAGAAGATACAGTATCTGTGCCGCTCAAATTTGAGGGAATGAGCGTTGCCGTCCAAGGCCTGCCCGCGTTGGAATTTCTTTTATATGGCACGGGAAATGAGACACTTACATCTGGGATCCGAAGTGGTGCACGTTGCGAATTCGCAGCTGCAATTTCACGAAATATCTTCCAAATTTCAGGAGACGTCTTGGGCGCATGGACTGTTGACGGCGGCTATGCTGATTATTTAAGCCGAGCCTCTGAAGAAAATTCAGATTTCCAAAATAATTCTGAAGTGATGCAAAGTATTTTAAAATCAGGATCAGAACTTTTGCTGCTTGCCGCAAATTCCAAATTAGGCAGCAGCGTTCGAAACTCAGTTGAGAAAGCGAAACCTAAGCGGGCGCCATTTTGGCGATCAAATCTGACTATTTTGAATTTAAGTGGAAATGTGCATTCTGTTGTTCAAATGCACGAGAGAATGCAACTCGAAACACTGGTTTCTACGGAAGATCAGAGCGTTGCAGATCAACTCTTATTTGAGGCTTCTCGGGTCCAAAAAACGTTGAAAAAATTGGAAAGTAAGGCGTCTCCTTGGTTTGAAAAACTAGAAACCTCTAATGCACATCAACTTCTGCAGTATGTGCAAATTCCAATGAACAGCATAGAACAAGCTTTATCAGTAAGTTATCCGGAGCTTCTTGGTTTAAAGTTGGGGTTTAATTCACTCGATGGAGATTAATCGGCGGCATTTTATGTGGGGGGGCGTTACCGTCCCGTTTCTAGTTCAACCCAACTTGGTCGCGGCCAAACAGACCGGCAAATATGTTGGTAGTGCTCAGCAGGCAGGGCAAAATTTTGCTGTGATCGTTGATGCTGGCGGGGAGATTTTATTGAAGGAGCCTCTTCCTGAACGAGGGCACGGAGCTGCTATTCATACGGGCCGGGGGCGATGTGTGGTTTTTGCCCGGCGTCCCGATCGGTTTGCTCTTGTTCTTAATACGAATACAAATCACGTCGAACAGATGTTTCAGTGCCCCACTGATCGTCATTTCTACGGTCATGGTTTCTTTTCCCCGGACGGACAATACCTATATGCAACTGAAAACGATTTCAACGCAGAGCGTGGTGTCATTGGTGTTTATGCCGCCGTCAATAATTTTGAACGTGTGGCAGAGTTTGACTGCTTCGGAATCGGCAGTCATGAAGCCATATTGATGGCAGATGGAATGACAATTGCCGTGGCTAATGGTGGTATTCTTACACATCCGGATTATCCAAGACAAAAATTAAATATGGCTACAATGAAGTCGTCGATCATTTATCTTAATCGGGTGACAGGCAGACTCATAGGGCAAGTTTATTTGCCGCGTAGGTTGCAAAAATTGTCAATTCGCCATCTGGCTGAAGGACCAAACAGTACGGTTTTCTTTGGAGGTCAACTACAAGCTAATGACAATAAATTTAATAATCTGATTGGATTTCATAAATTGGGGGCCGGTTTGAAATTTGTACCGCTGCCAGATGGATTTAGCCGTAAACTGAAACACTATACGGGCTCAGTTGTGGCCAATCAGAATAAAACTACGATTGCGGTAACATGTCCTCGCGGAAATCAATTGCTTATGATTGACGCTCATGAGGGAAAACTAGCGAAGACGCTGGAATATCCTGATGTTTGTGGTGTCGCCCAAAATGGTTCAGATTTTATAGCCAGCAGTGGACGCGGGGCATTGTATTCGAGCCTAGGGTTCGATGTTGGTCGGTTTAAATGGGCCTGGGATAATCATTTGAGTTTTATGCCATAACAAGCGTTTTTGCCCGCGGGAGATAAAGCTTAACTGTGGTCCCTGTGCCCACCTTAGATGAGATAGAAATATGGCCATTTGACTGTTTGATAAAACCGTAGACCATTGAGAGACCAAGGCCGGTGCCTTCACCAACTTCTTTCGTTGTGAAAAACGGCTCAAAAACATGATCAATCTTTTCAGGGCTAATGCCGCAACCACTATCGGTCACTGACAGCATTACATAATCACCGGGAGGGCACTCAAGTTGTTCCTCTTGCGTGTCGTCAGATAAAATCATGTTTTGGGTTTCTATGCGCAAATGGCCCCCATTTTTCATGGCGTCGCGTGCATTTAGGGACAAATTTAATAATGCGTTTTCCACTTGGCTCAAATCAACCATGCAGTTCCACAAATCAGCGTCGCTGTTGAAGCTGATTTCAATGTTCTCTTCAAGGGTTCTGCGCAAAACATTGATCATGGCCGTCATCTGAGTATCGAGCTTGTTCACCGATGGCATTAAGCGTTGCGTTCGGCTGAAGGCGAGCATACTGCTGGTTAAATCAGCGCCCCTAGCAGCGGCCCGCATAATGGCTTGTAATCGATCTTGAAAATCCACATTATTCTCAGCGGCAATTTCCATCAAAAGTTCAGTGTTACCTTGAATTATGGCCAGAAGATTATTGAAGTCATGGGCAACGCCGCCGGTTAGCTGACCAACAGCCTCCATTTTTTGAGACTGTCTGAATTTTTCTTCAAGCTCACGTTGATCGGTTGCATCTTGTGCCACACCAAAAATTGAAATGACGTCGCCTAAATCGTTGGTTTCGGGAATAACAGTTCCGACTAGGGATCGACTACTGCCATTATCCAATCTAATTTTAATATCAAAATTTCTCGATTGCTTGTGTTTAATCGCGTCCTTCATACTTTGATTGAAGTCGGCCTGATCATCTTGTTCGACGTAGGAGGCCGCGCGTTCTAAGTCAATGACGATGTTTTTAGGGTCCAGTCCATGAAAATGATAAAGCTCGTCAGACCAGAAAAGCGTTTGATCTGACAATCTAATTCTAAAATGTGCAAATTGGCCGACTTGTTGGGCGAGCGTCATTTCTCGTTCGCGCTGGAGCAATTTGTCTTCATGGTTCCGCTGAAGAGAAATGTCTCTGACGACGACCAAAGTGCCGACTTGCTCGTCCCATAAAACGGATTGGACGTGGGTTTCTGCGGGAAAAGTAGTTCCGTCGAGGCGTTTTTTTTGAGCGAGAACGTTTGCTATGTTTTCGCCGCTCAGAGCTCTATTTCGAAGATCTAATGTTTGGGCTATTTCAGTATCACTGGAAAGCGCTAAGCTTGCAGTGCCGATCAGATGATCTTTGTGGCCTGCTTTAAACATGTCAACAGCCCCCTTGTTGGCATACCTGATTTCTCCGTTGACTTGAACGATTAGGGCGTCTGGTATGAGTTCCAGAATTTCATGGATCTGCTTTTCATTGTTAGCGAGCGCATCTTTAGCCTTAACCGTTTCTGTAATATCAAGTAATGATAGGAAAAGAGCCCTTTGCTCCTTGTAGTTAATGAAAGTACCGGTTGTTATAACCGTTTTCTTATTGCCGTTTGCGGTTCGGATTTCCAGCTCCTGGCTTTCTAAGCCATGGGCATCATATATTTTGTCCAACAGTTTGGGTTTTTCTGAAGATTTCCAATATAAATCAACCGTTTTTTTTCCAATCAGTTCATTATTCTCAAGTTCAAATAATTCATGGGCATACGCGTTACCGTAAACAAATACCTCATCAACAATTATGGCGAGCGGAATAGGGGCGCCGACGAGAAGAGTTCTAAAAAGTTCTTCGTTCTCACGAGCTTTTTGTCGTTCAGCAACGAGTTCCGATATGTCTGAGCGGACAGCAATAGTGCCTCCCGAAGGCGTGCGGTAATTGGTTAATCGAATTGTTGTTCCATTGTCGAATTCCTGCTCTTCTGTAAAGCCATGTATTCTCAACTGATCACTTCGATTGTTCACCCAAGTCTGATGATCCTCTGGAGGGATGTCGAATTGGCCAGACTCCAATTGTTTCTGGAGTAAATATTTGTAATTAGCGCCGACTTCAAGGGTCTTGGCGACAGAAGGAAAAAGTTCTGTTTGCCTGTTGTTGAACGCCAAGATGTTTTGGTCTTTATCGTACAGAATAAAACCATCAGCAATCACAGAAAACGCTTCGGTCACGTCGTGAGGGAGGTAGTTGAAAGGTCTGCTATCTCTATATTTTTGGAGAATAAGTGGACAAGCCATGTCAAGAAATGTTTGAGTTTCTTTGTCGACTAAACTAGCGTCAGAATACCAAATGTGGATTTGAAATGATTTCGTCTCTTTGATATTTTTGACCCAATAGGATACTCGGTATTTAGTGTTTGATCGGGGACCATCAGATGTTTGTCCTGATGCACTCGTCTGGAAATTTTCTTTCGCAGCCTCTCGGTCGTCACTTGCTAAAATTGTGTTTTCTGGGAATTGTGTGTAAAGAGATAAATCATCTGTTTTGGAAAAGTAAACCGAGAACGTAACCGCATCAGCGCCAATGCAGTTTTTAATTATCTCTAAACCGCTAGACAAAGAGGTTAGTTCTTTTTTGTGCCATGCCAAAAATTCACTAACACAATCAGAAATATTATAACACGTACTCATACTTACTCCAGAAATCCCCATAAAAACAAGATGTCTGCAAAACACTTAATACTAAAGCGCAGCCACAATTAGGGACGCGTTAAGTATTAAGTCTAATGCAATTTACGCCAAAAGTGGAGTCGGGAAATTTCGCGCTGCCTTTGTGTTGTTTAATTTGCATGCCCAATATAACCTTAAGAAAAATAAGTTTGATAAATTTCAATGGATTGTCTGTCTGTAAAATCAGGGGTGAAAAACAAAAATGCTTGGTCAAATCAAATATCCACACTTGTTCACTCCCCTCGATCTGGGATTCACTAAATTAAAAAACCGGGTGTTGATGGGATCAATGCATACGGGGCTTGAAGAACGGGAAGGCGGCTTTGAGCGTATGGCGGCCTATTTCGCAGAACGGGCTCGCGGCGGTGTTGGGATGATTATTACAGGGGGCATCTCGCCGAATATGGAGGGGGGCTTCGGTGCAAAGTTATCAACACCTGAAGAGGCGTTACGGCATAAGTTGGTAACTGATGCAGTTCATGCGGCTGATCCGGGTGTAAAAATGTGTATGCAGATATTACACATGGGCCCGTTGGCACATGGAGAGGACGCGGTGGCACCATCTGCTGTTCGATCCCGTATATCTCGGCAAACGCCAACTGAACTTGATGCTGCGGGAATTGAAAAACAACTCTCCGACATGGTGAATTGCGCTGAAATGGCGAAAAAGGCCGGTTATGATGGGGTGGAAGTTATTGGCTCAGCCGGATATCTTCTCAGTACTTTCTTAGTAGAAAAAACAAACCGACGAACTGATGATTGGGGCGGAAGTTTTGAAAATCGTATGCGTTTTCCGGTAGAGTGTATTCGCAGGATCAGAGAAGCCGTTGGCACCGAATATATCCTAATTTTTCGCATTGCGGCCATGGACATGCTTGAAGGTGGTATGTCGTGGGATGAAGTCGTGCAGTTGGGCAAGGCAATAGAGGCTGCTGGTGCAAATATCATGAGCACCCATTTCACATGGCATGAGGCAACAGTGCCCACTATTGCAACAATGGTTCCAAGGGCGGCCTTTACTAGCGTTACCGGTAGGCTCCGTAAAGAATTGTCTATTCCTGTAATTACCAGCAACAGAATTAATATGCCCGATGTGGCGGAAGATGTTTTGGTGAGAGGGGATGCAGATTTGGTTTCCATGGCACGTCCAATGCTTGCCGACCCGGATATAATTATCAAAACCCTTGAAGGGCGTGAAGATGAAATAAACACCTGTATTGGCTGTAATCAGGCATGTCTCGACCATACATTTACGGGCCAAGAGGTAAGCTGCCTCGTCAATCCGCGGGCATGTCATGAAACATTGCTGGAATATAAACCCACAACCAGTCAGAAGAGGATAGCCGTTATTGGCGCAGGGCCCGCTGGTTTATCTTATTCTGAAGTTGCGGCCAAACGAGGACATCAAGTCACGCTCTTTGATGCGGCTGATGAAATTGGGGGGCAATTTAACTTGGCCAAAAAAATCCCGGGCAAAGAAGAGTTTTATGAAACGCTTCGTTATTTTGCCAAAATGATTGATGTGCGTGGTATCGAACTTCGCCTGTCAACCATAGTTACGGCAGATATGTTGAGGGCTGGCGGTTTTGACGAAATCGTCATTGCAACGGGAATTGAGCCAAGAGTACCGGAATTAGAGGGAATTAGTCATCATAAAGTAGTGAGTTATATTGACGTTATTAAAGGCATCAAAACAGTGGGTAAATCTGTTGCCATTATGGGAGCAGGTGGCATCGGATTTGATGTTGCAGAATTGATTTCTCATAAAGGGAAATCGGCATCTCTTGATATAGATACTTTTGCAAAAGAATGGGGCGTAGATTTTAAAAATCATCCTCGCGGCGGTGTCACGGGCGTTGAGCCAATAGTTGAAGCTGCAGATCGCGAGGTCTATTTGTTGCAGAGAAAATTAACGCCAGTTGGTCGGGGGCTTGGCAAGACCACAGGGTGGACGCACCGGATAGCTCTTGCACGGCGCAACGTGAAAATGATCAACGGATGTGATTATGTGAAAATCGATGACTTGGGTCTGCATGTTCGCATCGGCGATCAGCTGCAGATTTTAGACGTCGATACTGTGGTGGTATGCGCAGGGCAAAATCCGCTTCGCAGTCTTTATGATGAACTGCAAGCCGATGGTCTGTCAGTTAGCCTCGTCGGGGGCGCTTTCGAGGCTTCAGAATTGGATGCGAAGCGGGCAATTAATCAAGCCTGCCACATGGCCTCTGCGGTTTAGAATGCCGCTTTAAGGGGCAATGTTAGCGCCCTTTAAAGTCAGGTTTTTCTTTTGAGAAAAGGGCCCGGACACCTTCTTTGAAATCTTCTGTATGGATAAGCTGACTTTGGATGCTGATGTTATGTGTCGCCATAGCATCAGGTGCCTGCTCAAGGCCACGGCGGATGCCTTCCTTCATGGCTTGAAGCGCTAGTGGTGCGCCGTTTGCCAGTCGTTTTGCCCATGACAAAACAGTGTTTTCAAGGGCGTCATCGTCGACGGCGCGGTTGACCAACCCAATGCGTTCCGCTTCCTCGCCGCTAACGCGTTCACCGAGTAGAAGCATTTCGTTTGCTTTGGCAAGCCCGATTAGGCGCGGTAGAATTGACATGCCGCCAAGCGGGTCCATTAGGCCTAGGTGTATCCAAGTTTCAGCAAGCATGGCGTCTTTTGTTGCAATTCTGAAGTCGCAGGCCAATGCCAACTCAAGGCCGGCGCCAGTTGCCGCACCGCGCATGGCAGCAATAGTTGGTTTTGGAAAGTCACGTATTTTTTTTGTGCCACCAGCAAAATGGCGATAAATAATGTTTTTGATATCAAAGGAGGAAACCGCCGGAATTTCTTGGAGAAAATCTTTATTTGCACCGGCACTGAATGCGCGCCCTCTGGCTTCTAATACAAGAACTCTAACTGTCTCGTCCTGTTCCCATATATCCAGAACTGCGATCAGTTCCTTCATCATGTCGGCAGTCATTGAATTCAATGTTTCTGGATCATTTAACGCAAGATGGCCAATGTTGTTTTCTACGCGAGCTTCAATGTGAGAGTATGTCTTCATGCTATTGTCTGCCTTTTTATTGTTTTTATTGTTTATACGGCAATGGACTGCCGCTCTCAACGAATTTAACCACTCACAGGGTGTCCGTGTTTCGGCAAATGCGAATAAATGCATCTAAAAGCGCATTCTCATTATCGCGCTGCCGGGCAATCGCCATTGATGTTTCAATATGTTTTCCGGGACTGTTTAAGGGTTTATACAGAACACCGGGGTAGGTGATGTTTTGTGCGCAGCGCGGGACAAGTGTTACGCCAAGACCTGCCGATACCAAACTGATTTGCGTTTGAATTTGCGGTGCTGTCTGACTGATGCTCGGAGTGAAACCGGCTTCGCGGCAGGCGAGCATTACAAGTGTATGTAAATTGGGTGATATGTCAGGAGAGAAAATGACAAAGCCATCATCAGCTAAGTCCGATAGGTCAATACTGGATTTATCAGCCAGGGGATGGTTCTCCGGTATGACCGCAATCAAAGTTTCGGTTCGTATCTTTTCAATATCAAACAAACCTTCCGCCGGGACGGGGGGCCGTAATAGCCCTGCATCTATTTTACCTTCTTTAAGGGCTACAATTTGATTAACCGTTGAAATCTCATCAAGTACCAATTCTACATCAGGGTATGCCGCTCTAAAATTTCGAATGGTTAGGGGGAGGGTTTCAAAAATCGCTGATCCGACAAATCCAATTTTAAGGCGCCCTATCATGCCCGCAGCTGCTCTTTTTGTATCGCTTTCTAGCTGAGTAAGTTTATTGACAGTATCAATGGCGCCTCGCAGGAAAACCTCGCCCACCGGAGTAAGATCAACTTTCTTTTTCGTTCGCGACAACAGGAGAACGCCAAGCTCTTCCTCCAATTTACGGATTGAGTGGCTAAGGGGCGGTTGGGTCATATTCAGGCGTTCCGCAGCTTTTCTAAAATGTTTTTCTTCTGCGACGGCAATGAACTGACGAAGTTGACGAATATCGGGCATGATCTATTGATACATAAAATATATTGAAAGTGAATTTATAATATATTGGATGAACCCATCATCATTTGCAATAGTAAGAAAAAAAACAAGAGGCAGGGCGATTTGTAAAAATTCTAACCTGCCCCTCTTCTGAGATTCGAATTAGAAGATTATGCCACAAAGTTGGCGGTTTATTGAGAGAAGAAGATCCAAAATGAATTTTGATTTAACTGAAGATCAGCAGGCTGTGCGTGATCTTGTCCGCCGGGTTGCGATCGAAAAGGTTGCTCCGCGTGCAAACGATATTGATAAAACAGCTGAATATCCTCAAGATATGTTCGATTTACTAAAAGAACTTGGCTTGTTCACATTACCTTTTCCAGAAGAATATGGCGGAACAGAAGATAGTGTATCGTGCTGTATTGCCATCGAGGAACTTGGGCGTGTTTGTTATAATACGGCGTATTTACTCTTGGTTCAGTGGTTGCCGTTTGGTGCAATTCTAGCCGGCGGCTCGGATGAGCAAAAACAAAAATATTTACCGGGACTAGCTTCTGGAGACCTTCGGGGTGCGTTTTCGACAACCGAGCCGCAAAGTGGCTCTGATGTGGCGGGTATTAAAACCCGCGCCGTTCCGACGGATGGCGGCTACATCATTAACGGTGCAAAAATCTGGTGCACCAACGCTGAAATGGCTGACTTTATTCTTGTCGCTGCAAAAGTGGGTGAAGGACGTGGGACCGGCAATATCAACATGTTCATTATTGACCGAGATACGCCCGGTTTTGATGTTGGACTTAAAGAAGATAAAATGGGCGCTCGCGGCGTTCCCTCTAATCCGCTCTTTTTGAACGACGTGTTTGTTCCTGATAGCGCAAGAATAGGTGCTGAAGGCAAAGGGTTTAAAATTGTCATGGAGGCCTTTAATAAGTCCCGCCCTTATATTGGCGCTCGGGCTGTTGGGTTGGCCCAAGGCGCTATTGATCACAGCAAGGCTTTTATTAAAGAACGCAAAGCATTTGGACAACCGATCTCTGATTTCCAAGGCATCCGATGGATGGTTGCAGATATGGAAACGCAAACTGAGGCTGCTCGCTTGATGGTTTATAAAGCGGCGGCAATGGTAAACGCTGGCGTGCGCGGAAAAGAGCTTGCCGGTATGGCGGCCATGTCTAAACTATTTGCGACAGACACAGCCATGGTTGTTGCTGAAAACGCGGTTCAGTTATTTGGGGCTGCCGGAATTTCATCTGAATATCCCATCGGCAGGTATTTCCGAGATGCAAAAGTTCTCAAAATCGTTGAAGGAACTAATCAGATTCAACGCAATATAATTGGTAAACTTGCTTTCGCAGATTAGGCAATGACAAAGAATACGGAGAAAATAATGGAAACGGTAGGACTTGGTCTCTATTTTGAAGATCTGCCTCTTGGGCGTAAATTTAAGACAATCGGGCGAACAGTTACTGAAGCTGATATCGTCAACTTCATCAACGCAACAGGGATGCAAGAAGTCCTGTTCATGAATACTGAGTATCTTGCCCAATCAGAGGATATCACAGGACGGGTTGCGCCCGGTGCGCTGGTCTATTCTTTCGCAGAAGGCTTGCTTGTTCAAGCGACTATGCAGCATACCGGTCTTGCGTTTTTGAACATGGAGCTGAATGTAAAGGGACCGTTGTTTGCGGGAGATACTTTGCATGTGGAATGCGAAGTGATTGAATCCCGTCTGAGCAGTAAGGCTGGCCGAGGCCTTGTCCGAACAAGGAACCTTGTAACCAAGCAGGATGGTTCAGTCGCTGTTGAATATACACCGCTTCGATTGGTGAAATGCCGCGGCTAAGGTTTGAGCTTATTGGGTGAATAAAAAACGACTTCTTTTGAGAGGTCGTTTTTTTTTGAGAAAAAAGAGCGAAAGACAACTTTTTAGCCAGGGGAGGCATTGCATAATGAAAAGCACAAGTATGAAACATCTAGATCCCACAGATGAAGGTCGTACTTAAAAAGAAGTCTCTCGCATTCCAGTTAGGAAGAGAACACTAAGGATGGGGGTTTTAGACGAACACATTGCACTGACCAGTTCCCCCTTTATTCTTATTGTTGAAAACATACTATCATTCACGAATGAATGATTCAAGACCAAAAACCGAATTATTTTCCAAAAACCGAATTATTTTTGAAGGTGTTGAAAAACAACGGTAATTCTGTAGGATTGCGTAGATATACGTGACTTCAACGTAAACGCTTGATCGATAACGGGCGAAAAACGAATATAAATTGGAAATTTTGGAATGAATGAAGTGGGACCAGAGGTGCCGCCCCGGCGGACACAGCAAAAGCGAAGCGAGGGGACGCGGGCCAAGTTAATTGAAGCCGCAGTAACTTTGATTAGCGATGAAGGTATGCAAAACTTCACCACAGCGAAAGTTGCAGAAGCTGCGGGCCTCACGCGCGGGGCCATCCAATATCATTTTAAAAACCCAAAAGACCTGTTGCGTGAAGTCGTCGCTAATATCGTGTATTTCCTCGGGGACCAACTTGACGAAGCTAATTTATCAGTACTGGATAAAACTGAACGATTAGAACGTATTGTTGAGTTGTACTGGAAAGGGTACCGAAGCGACAGATACGTTGTCTTTATTGAACTGGCGTTACATGGGCGGTTGGATCCAGAATTAAAAGAAACAGTTGCAGAGGCCTTGAGCGATTTGGAAGTGGCCCGCGATGATCAGTGGCTTGCCTTGTTTGCAGATTACGATCAAAGTGACGAAGAATTGTTGGACTGGAGAGCCTCTCTCTTAATGATATTGAGAGGACTTGCGCTGAAACAAGTGTTTTCTGAAAACGATATTGAAATTCAAAACATGTTTCAGCAGGCACGTGAAAGTTATATTCGTGAAATTCAATTTCGCAGTCGGCAAAAAAGGTAGCTGAATTTGGTAGGATTTTAAACGGCCTTAAGTCTGTCTTGCTTCAGGGATGGCAGCGATAAAATACAAGTAGTTCCTGACTTGCCATCACTTTCAATTTGCAATTTTGCATTCTGAATATTCGCCATTTTTACTGACAATGCCAGACCAAGTCCAGTACTGTCGTCACCGCGAGTTTGCCAGCTCTCGGCTCTTCCAAAGACTTCAAAAGCATCTTTGATTCTGGATGGTTCAATGCCAGGTCCCTCGTCTGAAATTCTGATTTGGGTAAAATAGTGATCTGACTGGTCAATTGTGATGGTAACGGTTGTAAACGCAGGCGAATAGGTCAATGCATTTCCGATTAACCGAACAAGAATCTGATAGGTAGCTTTCTTGTCAAAAATTGCCGATATATCTTCATTTTTTTCAGGAAGGTGCTGGAATCTGATGTTTTTTGCATGAGCCTTGGGAAGGCAAAGAGCCACACATTCGTCAATAACCTCCCGAATGTTAGCGGGTTGGGGGTTAGCAACATACTCATCAGACTTGATACGCGCAATTTCAAGTAACGTTTCAAAAATAGTTAGGAGTTTTCGACCTGAGTCAATCACCATTCCAGCAAATTCTTTTAGCTCATCTTCATCCTTAACGTTTCCTTCTGCGATCAATTCAGAAAGCCCAATTATTGCGTTAATCGGGGTTCGGACTTCATGACTGGCGTTACGCAAAAAATCTGTTTTTGAACGATCAGCTTCAATGGCCGCCTCTCGCTGCTCCAAATAGTCGATGGTCCGGATTTCCAAATCCCGAGACTGCTCTGCTAAAAGTTCGTTTTGGTGGGACAGTTTCTCCTGAAGGTCCGTTATTTTTTCAGCCAGAAAGTGATGCTCGCGAATATATTTAAACAGCTTGAATATGCCGCCTACGAGGCAGATGAAGCCAACTGTATAAGATATAATGGATAGGTAATATAGGTGCAGTATTTCGACTGAAAAATTGAACGTTGAAATGAGGATTGGATTGACCCTGAGTATGAGCAGTAACGTCCCGATGAAAAGGCCAAGAAATCCAAATCCGATGAGTTGTATTGGTGTTTCTGCTGAAGGAATTTTTTTTGAAGTTCTGAAGAAGTGCACAGAAAGGAGAAGTAAACCAATCGCCCAGCTCAGACTAAAAACCAAATAGAAACCACTCATATACATGACCCTAGTATTGTACTGACTTGTTACCACATCTTATAGTTCGTTTGTTGTAAGTAAATTATGCTAAATTACGTTTATAAATAATGAATATTACCAAACTATTGATAAGGTAAGGAAAAAATATGGCCCTCGAGGATTTTCAATCGGCTTTACGCATCCAAGCAGTAGCTTGCAAAGATTTAGGGTCGCCTTTTACAGCCAGAGTGCTAACTGTTATTTCCAAGAACGTCACGGAATTAGGAGATGTTTGGGCTTTAGTCGTGAATTGGCCGGGCGACTTGGGCCCATCGGGTGCGTCAGTTCCGCTTCGGCTTGCCGGCACGCTTAATGCTATTGTGTTAGAAGGGTTAGATCCTGAACTGGTTGCCGTCTATCCTCCTAATTCGGCTCCTTGCACAGATCTCGTTCTGTGGGATGCGATTGAAAAAGCAATTAGTCGCAATACGAGTTTTGCCCTAAAAAGATTGCAGAGCCCTCCCCAAACAAATGAAGTTCGCAGATCTGGAATTATTGTGCCGGGGTTTCTAGCGATCGCAGATAAAACGGGGCTTTCAAATTTTGTTATGTCGGAAGTAGGAGCGAGCGCAGGCCTTAATCTCATATGGGATACCTACCGGTATACTTTGGCGGATAAAAGCTGGGGAAATGGGGCATCAGCCGTTCATCTTTCGCCAAAATGGAAAGGCGAGCCCCCAATTTTTCGGGAAATCACTGTTATTGATCGAGACGGTTGCGATTTATTACCGGTGGATCTGGAAGATGAGCAAGAGCGTAGGCGCTTGCTATCTTATATTTGGCCGGATCAGGATGATCGGGTACTGCGCACAAAACAGGCAATTGAATCCTTCAGAAAATCCACAAACATAATCAAGGCTGAAGACGCCATTTCATGGCTGGAACGCCGCCTTAGTCAGTCATATGAGGGCGCTGTTCATGTTGTGTATAATACAATTGCTTGGCAATATTTCCCCGAAGATAAGAAGAAGGAAGGGGAAATAATATTGCAGCGCGCTGGGGCGTTAGCGACAGAGGATGCACCTCTAGCTTGGTTAAGTCTTGAAGCAGATGGAAAAGGCCCGGGGGCAGCTCTAATGTTGAGTTTATGGCCAGCAGGAGAGACATATGAGTTGGCACGTGGAGATTTTCACGGCCGCTGGGTTGATTGGAAAAAATTAACCAGTTAATTTATTAATAATAGTTTTAGTGATTTCGGCGCGGAGTTGTTCTGTATAGGGAATTGAATTGCCATTCCCCCAAACAGGGCCGGGCCATGCAAAGTCATCTTCGTTTCGTGCTATGACATGGATATGGAGTTGGTCAACCATATTACCCAGTGCGCCAACGTTAATTTTCTTCGGTGTATATAAGTCAGCTAATAGCTGTGAGGTTTTTTTTATCTCATTCATAACCGACGCAAATTCAGCGGCGTTCAGTTGATGAAGCTCAGATAGATCTGCAATTTCGGGCACTAAGATTAACCATTTGTATCTGCAGTCATTCATCAAATACAGACTGCTTGTCTGCAGTTTTTTCACCAGAAATGTATCCGCTTTTAGTCTTGGATGTAGGCTAAACACTTTTTATCCTCACGCGATTAATTTTAGATGGCAACTATAGGCTGGCTTGAAAGTTTATCAATATGGGAATGGGAATTGCGGTGGCCCTCGTTTTTTCATACAGTTTGGTATCTTTAAATAGGGGAGGGCTAAGGAAATGTTTGTTCAGTTGAAAATGGTATCGAGACTATTCCAATCGCTCGTGGCTTTTGCTGTCTTGGTGATGACGTCGCATTTGGTATCAGCGGAAGGCACAAAAATCACGTTTCTACATTCAAATGATATGGGAGAAATTTCCGGTAAGAGGGGGTATGGCGGCTTTCCAGAACTGGCAACCCTCATTGCGACTGAACGGATGCGCTCCAGCGGTGCAATCACGACTTTTGGAGGTGACCTCATTTCACCCTCGTTGATGTCAGGGTTATCTCATGGCGTTGAAATGGTGGATATGCTCAACGCGTTGAAAGTTGATATTGCGGTTCTTGGAAATCATGAATTTGATTTTGGGCCAGACGTCACGCGAGAACGAATTGCACAATCAAATTTCTCGTGGCTTGCGAGCAATGTGGAGGTCGTCGGCGGAGCTGCTGATCTTGGCGCGAAAAAGATTTTCATAAAAGAAGTGGGCGGATTTAAGGTTGGCTTTTTTGGAACAGTAACGCCTGAAACCGTTAGTTTGTCATCTCCGGGCGCAAATATTAAATTCGAAGATATCGTTACCGCGGCGAACAGCGCAATGGTGGACTTGAAAAAACAGGGGGCGGAAATTTTCGTCGCCATAACCCATATGGATTTAGCTGATGATATCCGTCTGGCAAAAGAAGTCTCTGGCTTGCACGCAATTCTGGGCGGCCACGATCACAGAACCTTTGCATCTGTCGAAAATGGCGTTGTCATTTTGCAGGCTGGATCTGATTTACGGTACCTAGGTGTTTTGGATCTGGATGTAGAGCGCAAAGAAAAACGAGGTAAAAAATACCTTTCAGTCATTCCGAGTTGGAAAATTTTAGCGACTTCAAATGTAACGCCAAACATGCAGATTTCTGAAATGACCAAAGCATTTGAGAAACTGCTGGATAAGAAGCTGGATATTGAAGTTGGAAAAACACATGTGGCCCTTGATACACGTCGAATTTCCGTTCGCACAAAACAAGGGACTTTTGGCCAATTTGTTGCACTTGCAATGAAAGAAGAGGTCGGCGCTGATATCGGATTTACCAACGGCGGGGGTATCCGCGGCGATCGGCAATATGAGGCGGGGAGTGTTTTGACCCGTAAGGATATTTTGCGGGAACTTCCTTTTGGCAATGTTACTGTTTTAGTTGAAGTCAGCGGATCAAACATGATCGAATTGCTTGAACATAGTGTGTCGAAAGTTGAAGATGGCGCAGGTCGGTTCGGGCATTTTGTGGGTGTGAGTTTTGACATCAATGTGAAAAATGCCGCAGGTAACCGGATTTCCAACGTTCAAGTTGCTGGAGAACCTATTAGTCAAACCAAATTATACACGCTTGCGACAAACGACTATGTAGCTGGCGGCGGCGATGGATTTGGGATGCTCAAGAAAAGTACGCATCTCATTGATAAGGCCGCGGGTACATTAATGGCGACGACCGTCATGAATTCTATCAAGAAAAAAGGCGGTATTTCGCCTCTTAAATAATGAACGTTGGCAATCTTCCGCTGAGTGACTATTCTGTCGGCTCTTAATTTATGGAGGATGACATGAGCGGAACGCCGGCACCAAACAAAGGGACAGACCTTGATTTCAATGAGGATGATGGGTTTGTTCCTTTTCCAAGGCTGATACAAAGAGCAGCAAGAGAAAATCCCGATTTACAAGTTTTGACTGTTGAAGGTGTCGGGGTCACTTGGCGTGATCTCATTTCCCAGATCAACAAAGTCTCAAATATGTTGGCAGATAGAGGATTGGGCCGGGGCGACAAAGTCGCAGTTCTTGCCAGAAGCAGCATTGATTATATCACTGTCTTTATAGGTGCGTTACAAGCTGGAGTATGCATCGTGCCATTGTCAGGCATGGCATCTTCTATTCAGTTGGCTGGAATGCTGCAAGATAGTGGGTCGCAATTGTTGTTTGCATCAAAATCAACTCGCGACCTTATTTCAGAATTTAAGGGCAATATTAGCTGTCTATCTGAAGATGGCTATATTGCATTTGATTTCGAAGGGGATGGTTGGCAAAAATTTGATGATGTCATTGACGGGGCTTCAACGGATGATCTGATCGTTGATATTCAGTCAGAGGATGCCTTCAATTTGATCTATAGCTCCGGCACGACGGGCGTTCCCAAAGGGATTGAGCAAAGCCATAACATGCGCTACGAGCATGTGGTGCGGTTCAAAGTTATGGGATTGGATAAAGGCGCAGTTACAATGATTGCGACAGCTCTTTATTCAAACACGACACTTGTTGCGCTTCTGCCGACCATAGCGCTGGGTGGCCGTGTGGTTCTGATGCCAAAGTTTGACACAGAAGATTATTTGCAGCTGGCCGAAGACCATAGAGCAACTCATACAATGCTCGTTCCTGTTCAATATCAACGCATCCTTCAATTTGAAAAATTTGATGATTATGATCTAGATAGTTTTGAGCTTAAACTTTCCACTAGTGCGCCCTTGCGTGAAAATACCAAGCGTGATGCGCTAAAGCGCTGGCCTGGTAAGATGATTGAAATCTATGGACTAACAGAGGGCGGTATTGGAACCGTACTTTCTGTATCTGAGTTTCCTGATAAATTGGCATCAGTGGGTAAAGCCGGCGAAGGTGCTGAGATCAGAATTGTGACTGATGATGGGATTGAATTACCCATTGGTGAGGTCGGGGAAATCGTTGGTCGCTCTGGCGCTATGATGACCGGCTACCATGGGCGACAAGATTTAACGGATGCCATGATCTGGATGTCACCGGATGGGTACCGGTTTTATAAAAGCGGGGATATGGGGCGTTTGGACGAAGATGGTTTTCTGTACCTTCTCGACCGGAAAAAAGACATGATTTTGTCTGGCGGCTTTAATATTTATGCAGCTGATATTGAAACTGAACTGTTAAAGCATCCTGCAGTTTCAGATGTAGCTGTTATTGCTATTCCAAGTGAAGAGTGGGGCGAGACGCCGCTTGGGTTGATTGTCCTAGAAAAAAATGTATTTAATACAGAAGAAGAGATAAAAAATTGGGTGAATAGTCGCCTTGGGAAAACGCAGCGGGTTTCAGGGATTGTTGTCCGTGAGGATTTACCAAGAAGCACTATTGGCAAAGTTTTGAAGCGTGAGCTTCGAGATGAATATCTTTCACAAAATGCAAGTAAATAAACGATTGTGTAATTTACATACAGTTAATATTTTTCTGGCATTATTTTGGTAGTAGAGTCGCAGCGAGTAATTATTACTGGCTAGAGTAAGTAAAAAGGTTTGTAAGCAATGGAAGCCGAAGCTGGCGATCCAAGACAGGATAATGACGGAAAGCTGCCTTTAAAGGCGCGGCTTAAGTTGTGGTGGGACGGGTACGAACTGCATGAGAAATCAAATGCAGTCGTAACCATTCAAGATGATTTGCCGCCAGATGACGGCCCTCCTACGGTTCAAGGGTGGTCTGTCAGCCGCCAAAAATCCGTTGTAACCCTATTTGGAGACGGGATGACTAGATGCATCCCCGATTCCGCTAAAAAGCGGATCACAAATCCAATGGGCTTGAACAAAACAATGAGTATTGCTGAGCTGGGCTCTGGCTTAGGCGGTTTTGCGCATTGGGTTGTCGAAGAGTTCGACGCATATATTGATGGCTATGAAGAAAGCGATGAGCTTGTGGAAGCCAGCTCAAGCTTGGCTAAAATGGCAGGCCTTACGCGGTATATTAAATACAAGCATGTGGATTTCGAAAATTTCGAAGCGAAGCCTAAATCGGCAAACGTCGCATATTCTTCAGAAGCTCTATTTTGTGTCAAAAATAAACTGGATTGTTTTCGGCGCATTCACGGAATGATGAAGCCCGAAGGGCAATTCATGATGTCTGATTATATGCTTGATGATGCCTCAGCGGATGATCCTGCCATTGTTAAATGGATGGCTGCTGAGCCAAATATGCCTCATATGAAGAATGTTCAGGAGATTCGGTCTTTACTGACGAAGGCGGGCTTTGAAGTGAGTATTGCAGAAGACACAACGGCGGAATACAAGGCAAATGTCCTTAAAGCCTTTGCAGCCTATGCGACGCTGACCAGTAGTGGCGGAAAAAGCGGTCACTTACATGAATGGGTGTTGCGTGAGGGTGAGCTTTGGACTGCACGTGTACAAGCCATGGAATCTGGGGCTCTGAAGGTATTCAGGGTCTATGCACGGGTGCCTGCTGAAATTCTCTAAACATATTTTTGGTCAATGAGCTGTAAGAAGTCTTAAAAAACGGGCTTTTCCTCATTGACAGACTAAAACTGGGCCAGTATGGTCCGGCCTTCAAATTCAGAACGGTTTTTTGGGATCTGTGTCATGAAAGTAATTAACTCGCTTAAGTCTGCGAAAAAACGTCATCGTGATTGCCGCGTCGTACGCCGTAAAGGCCGCGTCTATGTAATCAATAAAACAAATCCACGCTTCAAGGCGCGTCAGGGTTAATTCCCGACATGACTTGGCAAGAAATTCCTCGCAGGATTTCTGGATCGTGAAAAAAACCGCTCTGCATTGCAGGAGCGGTTTTTTTGTGCCTGAACTCGGGCTATATTGCTTCTACACACAAATTGTAAAAGGTCGCTGATATGGTGTTGATGCCAAAACCCAATCCGGAAGTTCTCGCAAAACGGGGCATGTTAGTTGCTGGACTTCGACGTATTGTCCATTCGCCTGAAGGCGTTATCGACGAGGAAGCGGGATTACGGGCGTTTGAATGCGATGGCTTAAGTGCCTATCGTCAACTTCCAATGATCGCGGTTTTACCTGAAACGAAACAGGAGATCGCGGAGATCTTGAAATATTGCGCGGCGGAAAAAGTTAATGTGGTGCCGCGCGGTGCCGGCACGTCACTTTCCGGGGGCGCGTTGCCACTAGCCGACGGTGTTTTGCTCGGCCTTGGTAAATTCAACAAAATAGTTGAAGTCGATTATGATAACAGATGTGCTGTCGTACAGCCGGGCGTTACCAATCTGGCCATTACAGATGCAGTTAAATCAGATGGCTTCTATTATGCTCCAGATCCATCCAGTCAGATCGCCTGTACAATCGGGGGCAATATCGCCGAAAACTCCGGCGGCGTTCACTGCTTGAAATATGGCCTGACGACCAACAATGTGTTGGGTGTTGAAATGATCACCATGGAAGGTGAAATCATCCAGCTGGGCGGTAAACATCTCGATGCCGAAGGCTACGACCTCATGGGCGTTGTAACCGGATCAGAGGGCCTGTTGGGCGTAATCACGGAAGTGACGGTCCGACTTTTGAAAAGCCCAGAGCATATCACGGCGCAGCTGATAGGCTTTCCGTCAAGCGAGCAAGCGGGAGAGTGCGTTGGGAAAATCATCGGGTCTGGCATTATTCCCGCTGGTATGGAAATGATGGACCGCTATGCCATTCATGCCGCTGAAGAATTTTGCCATGCCGGTTATCCATTGGACGTGGAAGCGCTGTTAATCGTAGAGCTGGACGGGCCTATTGTTGAGATTGAGCATAATAACGCCGCCATCGAGAAAATTGCGGGCGAGTGCGGTGCGACAGTCATAAAACAAAGCCAAAGCGAAAAAGAAAGGATGGCTTTTTGGGCAGGCCGAAAAGCAGCTTTCCCGGCGATTGGTCGAATTTCTCCAGATTATATGTGTATGGATGGAACCATCCCAAGAAGTCAGCTCCCAAAAGTCCTAGCTCGGATGAAAGAACTTTCGGAGCATTATGGTCTTCGCGTTGCTAATGTCTTTCACGCAGGAGACGGTAATCTTCATCCCCTTATCCTGTTCGATGCGAACATTCCGGGCGATCTTGAAAAATGTGAACAGTTCGGCGCAGATATCTTGAAACTCTGTGTTGCCGTTGGCGGTGTGCTCACAGGTGAGCATGGCGTTGGTGTTGAGAAGCGAGATTTAATGGGTGAAATGTTCAGCGAAGATGATCTGAAGCAACAGCAAAGGCTGAAATGTGCGTTTGATCCTGAGGGTAGGTTGAATCCTGGAAAAGTCTTCCCCATCCTTCATAGATGCGCAGAACTTGGAAAAATGCATGTGCATAACGGGGAATTGCCTTTCCCAGATTTGCCGAGGTTTTAAGCCATGGAAAAATTCAATGTCTCAACCTCAGAGCAGCTCCAAGAGGTACTGCAGTGGGCGCTGGCGGATAAGAGGCGGCTTTCAATTAATGGCGGTGGCAGTAAAGCTACTGTTGGCCGACCCTTTGATGCCGATGCTGAAATACGGATGACTGATTTTCAGGGCGTGGAAATGCACGAACCCGCAGAACTTGTCATGCAAGCAAAAGCAGGTAGCCGGCTGACTGACATCGTCAAAACACTAGATGAAAGCAGACAAAAGCTTGCATTCTCGCCGCCTGATTATGGACCGCTTCTTGGAAAAGGCGCCGATTTATCTACCATTGGTGGTGTGTTTGCGTGCAACTTGTCAGGTTCTTCCAGAATAAAAACAGGCGGCGCGCGCGATCATTTATTGGGCGTTAAGGGCTTTACCGGGCGCGGGCAGGCGTTCCAGACGGGCAGCCGTGTGATGAAAAATGTGACCGGCTATGATCTGTGTAAGTTAATAACTGGCAGCTACGGCACGTTAGCTGTCTGCACAAGCCTTACGTTTAAAGTTCTGCCAAAAGCTGACAAAACACGAACGGTGTTAATTTACGGCCAGCAACCTGGAGAGGCTGTTGAAACGTTACGGGATGCCATGTCCTCCATTCATGAAGTGTCAGCGGCTGCGTATCTTCCAAAAACTATTGCGGGAAGAAGTGATATTAAATTTGTTTCCGATGCCGGTGAGGCCGTAACAGCTATCTCTGTGGAAGGGTCGGGACCTTCTGCAGAATTTAGATGTGGCGCACTCCGCAGTATGTTTGATACTTGCGGCGCTATCGAAGAACTTCATGGTCGCCGATCTGATCAGTTATGGCGTTTTATCAGCGACGCAGGGGCCTTCGTGGAAGATCAGTCAACAAATGTCTGGCGTGTGTCTATGCCACCGTCTGAGGCTCCTGAGTATCTTTCCAAAGTAGAAGCCCTGCTGACTGGGACCGAGTATTACCTTGATTGGGCTGGCGGCTTAATCTGGATTTCCGTTCCGAAAAGTGCAGATCTTGCAGGATCTAAAGTTTTGAGAGAGAGTTTGAAGGCGGGTGGTCATGCAACCCTTATTCGGGGAACGGAAGAAGTTCGAAAATTAATTTCACCGTTCCATCCACAGAATAGCGTTCTGACCCGGATTTCAGAAAGTATTCGCGAAGGGTTCGATCCGTCACGTATTCTAAATCCTGGTCGCATGTACCCAATTATCGATGGCATGAATTGATATGAAAACAGATTTTACACTGGCTCAGCTTGCCGATCCGAAATTCTCGAACTCCAACGATATATTACGAAATTGCGTGCATTGCGGATTTTGTACCGCTACTTGCCCGACTTATATAGAGCTTGGGGACGAACGGGACAGCCCACGAGGCCGGATTTATATGATCCAACAAATGCTGGAGAGCGGTAAGCCTGCTGAAAAAGAAACAGTGACGCATATAGATCGTTGCCTCTCTTGTTTCTCCTGCATGACAACTTGCCCGTCAGGCGTTGATTATATGCATTTGGTTGATCATGCGCGCCAATATGTGGAAGACACCTACCAACGGCCCGCATTCGATCGCATCTTGCGGAATGTGTTGGGGATCATATTGCCCCGGCCACATGTGTTTCGTTTGGCGCTGCTTGGGGCGACATTTGCGAAACCATTTAAAGGGATCTTTTCAGGACGCATCCGAGCAATGCTTGATATGGCCCCTAGCTCTATTCCGCAGCGGTCAATATTGGATGAACTGCCAGTCCATGCAGCTGAGGGAAACAAGCGGCTCAAGCGGGTGGTTTTGATGACAGGTTGCGCACAAAAAGTACTGTCTCCTGATATTAATGATGCGACTATTCGGCTGCTAACGCGCCACGGTGTTGAAGTTGTTATTCCAAAAGAAGCTGGATGTTGCGGCGCGTTGCCACTCCACATGGGGCAAGAAAATCCAGCCATGGCCATGGCCAGAAAAAATATTGAAGCATGGCACAGTGAACTGACGAGAGATGGCCTTGATGCGATTATCATAAATACATCTGGTTGCGGGACTACCGTTAAGGACTATGGCCATATGTTTGAACTTGATGAAGGTTTGTCGGAAAAAGCAAAAACGATCGGTAATCTTGCCAAGGATATAACTGAATTCTTGGCTGACCTTGACCTTAAAACTGAAAATTTCACTTCAGATTTGAGAATTGCTTATCACTCAGCTTGTTCTTTGCAACATGGGCAGAAAATAACGGACATTCCAAAGGATCTTTTGTCGAATGCCGGGTTCGAGGTCTACGGCCTTCCTGAGGCACATATCTGCTGCGGATCTGCAGGGACATACAATTTGCTGCAACCCGAACTTTCAAGCCGACTGAAAGAGCGAAAAGTGAACAATATTAAATCACTGGCACCTGATCTCGTATCAGCTGGAAATATTGGCTGTATCGAACAAATAGCGTCGGGTATGGATTTGCCTGTTGTGCATACGGTTCAGCTTCTGGATTGGGCCAGTGGTGGCCCAAAGCCAGAAGCAATTTCGTAACTAGGATGTGACGAGTTTTTTCTCGCCAACCCAGGCAATTCTGAGAATATTAGTTGAACCCGGTGTTCCGAAGGGGACACCGGCCATAATGACGATGCGTTCTCCCGGACGGGAAAAACCCTCTTTAAAGCAGGTGTTGCAGGCTTTCTCCACCATATCGCCGAAATTTTCGGCATCTTTGGTGAAGACACAATGTAATCCCCACACAATTGCAAGTCGGCGGGCAGTTTTTAAAGACGGTGTTAATGCGAGAACTTGAGTTTCTCCGCGTTCTCTTGCCGCTCGAAGGGCAGTTGAGCCCGATGTGGTGTATGTCACGATCGCAGTGGCGCCAATGGTGCTTGCAACCTGCGATGCTGCTGCACTGATGGCATCGGCGGTTGTGGCTTCCAACAGGCCGTGATTGGCGTCCATGGTTTTCCGGTAAAAGGGATCTTTTTCAGTCTCTACGGCAATGTCATTCATTGTACTGACAGCTTCGATGGGGAAGTCACCCGCTGCACTTTCGGCCGATAGCATAACGGCATCAGCACCGTCATAAATGGCATTTGCAACGTCGGTTACCTCTGCGCGAGTAGGCACAGGTGATGTGATCATGCTTTCAAGCATTTGCGTCGCAACTACGACAGGCTTGCCTGCTTCACGGGACATAGCAATGATTTGTTTTTGAATGGATGGGACTTTTTGAAGGGGTATTTCAACGCCCAAATCCCCGCGCGCGACCATGATCGCATCTGAAAGCTCAATAATGCCTGCTAGGTGTTCAACAGCTGCGGGTTTTTCGATTTTTGACATGACAGCTGCACGGCCTGCGACGATCTTTTTAATTTCTGCGACATCTTCCGGTCGCTGAACAAAACTAAGGGCAATCCAGTCAACACCAAGTTCAAGCGCAAAATCAAGATCTCTTCTGTCTTTTTCTGTAAGCGCACTCATCTTCACGATGGCATTTGGAATGTTCACCCCTTTGCGGTCCGATAATTTACCGCCTGTAATGACGGTACAATCAACGTGCTTTTTAGATACCGCAGTCACTTCCAGATTGAGTTTACCATCATCAAGAAGCAAGTTCGTGCCAATCTCTAAGGATTGCATGACTTGGGGGTGAGGCAGAGAAACCCGATTTTGATCGCCGGGTGCATCTTCAAGGTCGAGGCGAAAGCTGTCGGAATTGTTAAGGACAATACTGCCGTTAGCAAATGTTCCAATGCGAATTTTCGGTCCTTGCAAATCGGCTAGAATGCCAATCGGCCGTCCTTGTTTTAACTCAAGAGCGCGAATTGTATCATACCGAAATTTGTGGTCGGCATGTTCACCGTGGCTAAAATTCAGCCGAAAAACGTCAGCGCCTGCTAAATGCAATTTTTCAACCATATCAGGGTCCGTACTGACAGGGCCTAGGGTCGCAAGTATCTTTGTTTTTCTGAGTCTTCTCATAGTGATTTCTTTATAAATAATAGAATTGAAAATATTTTTAAGGCGTGGGAAGCCATGTTACTTGAATATTACTTAAATAGAAATGTTCGATTAAATTAATAATTTGGACCACTTAATGCCGAGAATTAAGAAAAAATTAACACTATAAATAGACATACTAATTCCCATGAAAACTGATCTAGATCAAACATGGATTCGTATACCCTTTCGCGGTGTTGTCTCTGAGAAATTGCAATGGGCGCTATTCGCATGTGCCGATGGCATCGGCTTCTTCGTGGCTGAAATTCGCTTTCACATACTCCCGCGGGCAAAAAAAATACTAACTGTGATGTTGTTTTCTTCAAGTGATGACGGACGGCAAGAACCCTCATTCATTGCGGTCTCTCGGCAAGCCCAACAAAAGCAATCTCCTGCTGAGGCTGTTTTGGAAGAATTACAATCGTTCGCCCTGCCTAAATTTGATGAGCAGCCTTCAGATAAGAAATATACATATGCTTGGGCTGTTGGCCGAATAACGGAACTTGAAAAATCCGGTATAACTGATCCCGTGAGTTATTTTAATAACGAGATGACCGATTGGTGGCTTGCACCAGATGGGATGATGGAAGACGACGCAGATTTTGTTGGAATTGCCCATGCCATTGAAGAAAGATGGCATATCTGACGTTTTCCTGAAAAACTTACTTTTTTACAGATCAAACTCTTTTCTTCTGCGCCTTTTGTAGAATATTATAGGGGAGACTTAACCCTTAAAGAAGTTTGTAAATGCCAAATCCCTTTACTCTATTAAATCCTGATAATTCGTCTCCCGTATTTTTGATTGCAGATCATGCAAGTCGCAACATACCGGATGACTATAATTCGCTCGATATCGAAGACGTGTCCTTACTTAGGCGCCATGTGGCGTGGGATATCGGTATTGAAGATGTGACGAGACGAATGTGCGAAAAAATGGATGCAACAGGAATTTTTGCGACATTTTCCAGGCTTTTTATCGACGCAAATCGCTATCCTGATGACCCGTCTTCAACACCATATGTAAGTGATGGGGTGACAGTTCCTGCGAATAAGGATGTCAGCGCAGCAGAGCGGAAGCAGCGGGTGGATAAATATTTTACGCCCTACCACGACAAAGTTTCCGAAATTCTCGATGTGAAACGCAAATTGCCTGAAACACCTATGGTTATTTCAATGCATAGCTTTACACCGATCATGAATAATTTCGAACGGCCTTGGCATGTAGGGGTTTTGTGGGATCAAGATGGACGTATTGCGCTTCCCATGCTGGAAGTGCTTCGCCAGAACCCGACATTAGTTGTGGGTGATAATGAGCCCTATACAGCCCGCGAGCCACTGGGTTACACCATGAACGAACATGGCACCAAAAAAGATATCCCCCATGTGGTCGTGGAAATCCGGCAAGACCTGATCGATACCCATCACGGTGCTGAATATTGGGCAAATCTCATGGTCGATGTTTTGACACAAGTTCAACGCAAGATGACTAACACCGAAAATTCGTAAGCCCAAGGAGACAGCTATGGCGTTGAAACAGCCATCTTTTACGATCGGGATTGAAGAAGAATACCTGCTTGTTGACCCTGAGACGAGAGATCTTGCCATTGATCCGCCCGCCGCAATTTTAGAAGAATGCCAGCGGCGATTGCCAGATCATCAGGTCACACCAGAATTTCTCCGATCTCAAATCGAAATCGGGACACGGGTCTGCGGAAATATTACCGAAGCCCGGGACGCGCTGAGTGAGCTTCGATCCACTGTGTCAGAGGTCGCTCGCAATCATGGCTTAGGGCTTATGGCGGCATCTACCCACCCGTTTGCAGACTGGCATTTACTTAAACATACAAATCAAGAGCGTTACGATATTATTGCGCAGGATCTACAGGCGGTCGTGCGCCGTTTAATGATTTGTGGAATGCATGTCCATTGTGCCATTGAAAATGATGAACTGCGCATTGATCTGATGAACCAGGTCTCTTATTTTTTGCCTCATCTATTGGCCCTTAGCACCTCGTCACCTTTCTGGCGGGGCGAAGAAAGCGGCCTTAAGTCTTACCGGTTAAGCGTATTTGATAGCCTGCCTCGCACGGGCGTTCCTGACCGTTTTGATAGTTATGGCGAGTATGAACGGCTGATTAATATCATGATTGAGGGGGGATCTATTGAAGACGCCTCTAAAATTTGGTGGGATTTGCGTCCGTCGGCAAAGTTTCCAACCCTTGAAATGAGAATGACGGATGTTTGCTCCTTAATGGAAGACACATTGTGTATCGCGGCCATCTATTCAAGCCTGCTTCGAATGTTGTTTCGTCTGCGTCGTGGCAATCAGCGTTGGCGCATCTACCCCAGAACCTTGGTGGCTGAGAACCGTTGGCTTGCCCAGCGATTTGGTGTGGAAGGATCGTTAATTGATCTTGGAATTCCAGGTCAAGTTTCGACCCGTGAACTGATCGAAGAAATTATTGGTCTGGTTGAAGAAGATGCGGAAGCATTGGGCTGTACAAAAGAAGTTCTACACGCCCGGACGATCTTAGAAAGAGGGACATCAGCAGAACGTCAGTTGGCGGTGTACCGAAAAGCAAAAGAAAATGGTATAGAGAGTAAACAGGCCCTTCAAAAAGTCGTTGATCAGGTTTTGAAAGAAACGGTCACGGGGCTCAGTTGATTACATAAATTCGAAGTTGAGGAATAATTATGACTGATCAAGAAACACTTGAACTGGAAGCGGCCGCATATCGGAGACTTCGGGATCATTTACAGGAACGGACAGATGTTCAAAATATAGATTTGATGAACCTCGGTGGTTTCTGCAGAAACTGTTTGTCTAAATGGTACATGCAGGCGGCCTCCGAAAAGGGTCTGGAGATGAACAAAGAACAGGCACGGGAAATTGTTTACGGCATGCCGTACTCTGAATGGAAAGATAAACATCAGAGCGAAGCAACGGCGGATCAGATGGCTGATTTTGAAAAAACAAAACCAAAAGACTAACATTCTTGGCGGAATGATTGACTTGACCCGGTGCATGGCTATAAATCACTACAATCATATTTTAATCTGATCATTCAGACGAACAAACAAGGTATATGTTCATGTTCGATGGACATGCTTGTGACATGAAGAAAAGGGCGGACAATTGACAAAACAATTACCAGCAGGTGTTGTTTTTGGTGAAGAGTACCAAAAACTTATTAGTGAATGTAAAGCAGGTAGTTATGCCCTTCCGGCCGTAAATGTCGTGGGAACAGACTCTATAAATGCTGTGATGGAAGCAGCCGCAAAAAATGGCTCGGATGTGATCGTCCAACTTTCCAACGGCGGTGCTAGCTTTTATGCAGGTAAAGGATTAGATGCGACAGAATCTATGGTTCTTGGCGCCGTATCCGCAGCCCAGCATGTTCATTTGCTCGCAAAGCATTACGGAATTTGTGTGGTTCTGCATACTGATCATGCAAACAGAAAACTTATCCCGTGGATTGATGCGCTTATCGATCGCGGTGAAGACTACAAGAAAACATTCGGCGTTCCGTTGTTTAGCTCTCATATGGTGGATCTTTCAGAAGAGCCGCTTGATGAGAACTTGTCAGAATCCGCACGGCTTCTAAAGCGTGTTGTCGGTTTGGATATGAGTATCGAAATAGAGCTTGGTATTACCGGCGGCGAAGAAGATGGCGTGGGCAGTGATGTTGATACTATCGACAACAGCAAACTTTACACACAGCCCGAAGATGTTCTTCAAGCCTATGACCAGTTAAATTCCATTGGTCATTTTTCAATTGCGGCGTCATTTGGCAATGTTCACGGTGTTTATAAGCCGGGCAACGTTGTTCTTCGCCCGAAAATATTGGACGCATCGCAAAAACTTGTGAGTGCAACACATGGCTTGGCATCTGATAAGCCGTTGGACCTTGTTTTCCATGGCGGCTCTGGATCATCTGCTGAAAGTATCAAGGAAGCAATTAGTTACGGCGTGTTCAAAATGAACATCGACACAGATACACAATTTGCCTTCTCTCGCGGTGTTGGTAAATTTGTTGCAGAAAATCCAATGGCTTTCTTGCACCAAATCCATCCTGAAACCGATCAGCCACTCAAAAAATTCTACGACCCAAGAAAGTGGCTGCGAAGCGGTGAAGAGACAATGATTGAACGTTTGGATCAGGCGTTTTCTGAACTGGGTTCAGTTGGAAAATCAGTAGCAAAATAATCTTTCAGCGCCAGAAAAGTTTGGCGCTGACCCAGAACATGCAAGGGGTAAAATATGGTTGATGTTGGCGGCGTAGCAGGAGATCACCTGCGATCTTATATTGAGCGTATCGAACGCTTGGAAGAAGAGAAAAAAGCACTTGCTGATGATGTGAAAGAAATTTTCGCAGAAGCAAAAGGCACTGGTTTTGATGTGAAGGCCATGCGAGCAATTTTGAAGTTCCGCAAAATGGACAAAGCAGAATACCAAGAGCAAGAATACATGGTTGATTTGTATAAACACGCCTTGGGAATGCTCGACGAAATGCCTTCCGAGACAGAGCTTGAAGCCGGTGAAATCCCACCTGAAGGCGATGCATTCTAGCTGCAAGCAATGTTTGAATGATTATATGGGGCGGGGACCAAGTTTGGTGCCCGCCCCATTTTCGTTTTTAGCTGCCAGATAGCTTGATTAGGAATAACGCTTTTGCTAGGTGATTACGAGGCAGGCTGAATTTTGCTGTAAAGCCTGCCGACAGCCATGATTGCGTCCGTATTTCGAGAAACTCGGGAGAGCAATATGGCGCCTTGTATTGCAGAGAGGATAACGAGGCTGTTTTCATTCGCCACCTCATTCGTGGATCCATCTTTTACAAAAGCACGGCTAAAGACGGATCGCCACTTCTTAAATCCGTCATCTCCTGCGCTCGCAATTTTTTCAGAAATCGCAGACTGTTCCAGCAATGTCGTTGTAATGGGGCAGCCGTCGTTATAACCCGATGCAGTAATCCAGTAGGCAAGTAATTCACAGTATTGGTGGATGAAATCTGCACCAGTTTCAGTTTTTTCCTCAAGCTTTTCCAATGTTGTTAAAACCGTATCAGCTGCGGCCTTCACGGCCTGTGCGCCCAGCTGTTCCTTTCCCTCAGGAAAGTAGTAATACAACGATCCCTTTGGGGTGCCACTGTTCTTGAGAATTTCATTCAGTCCAGTGGCCGCATAGCCTTTGCGGCGAAAAAGCTTAATGGTGCTTTGGATGAGCTTCTGTCTGTGATTAGGTTTTTCGGTCATAAACAATCGCCATTGCTTTGAAAATTAAATTATATAGACTGGTCTACAAAAAATATAGCAGGAAATAATCAAAATGAAAATACCTGATGGTTTTAAACCACATTTTAGAAAAAGCGATTTCACCAATCCGTGGGAGCCTATTTATTCTCAGGTGCTGCCTGATGGCGTACAGTTAGGTCTGGCTGTTGCGGCCGCGCATACGAACAGCCGTGGGTTTGTGCACGGCGGATTAATCGCAGCCTTATCGGACAATACCATGGGGATTGCGTGCGGATTGTCGCTTGGAGATGGCGCGCGCCTGGTTACCGCTTCACTCGTCACTGATTATATTTCATCAGGAGAGATGGGGGAATGGTTAGTGTTCGACGCTGAAGTTTTGAAAAGCGGAAGAAGACTTTGTTTTGCCCAATGTCTTGTGACCGCAAATGATCGATTAATTGCTCGGGCAAGTGCGACCTTTAGCACTCTTTCGTAAAAGACTGTTAAATGACCACAGGTCGAGGCGGTAATCGTCATTTTTCGGTTTAATTGTTTGGCGTCAAATGGTAACTGAAAGGGATAAAATCACCAGTTGCTCGAAGCAGCTTGTATGCGAGGGAATGTAATGACAAGAGAAGTTAAATCAGTTGCCGTACTTGGCGGCGGAACTATGGGGCTTGGAATTGCTGCGGCGTCAGCAGATGCAGGCGCTGAGGTTTTGTTGTTAGACGTAACTATGGCAGCGGCAGAGGCGTCATTGGATCGAATGAAGAATATTCGCCCGCCTGCGTTTGAAAACCCAGCGTCGGCAGATCGTATTTCCCTTGGTAGCTTTGATACTGATCTCGCCGAAATTAAAAATTACGACTGGATTTGTGAAGCCATCGTCGAAGATGTAACCGTAAAGCGTGAGTTGTTCGCAAAACTAGAGCCGTTTCGAAAAGATGGATCTGTGGTTTCTACGAACACTTCTGGTATCCCGCTGAAAGACATTGCTGGCGGAATGCCTGAACGTTTACGTAAAGATATTGTGGTTACACATTTCTTTAACCCAGTGAAAATTATGCGTTTGATGGAATTGATTCCAAGCGCAGACACGACATCTGACGTAACCGACGCCCTTGCTGATTTCTGCGGAAATAAACTGGGTAAGGGTGTTGTTTACGCCAAAGATACAGTGAACTTTATTGGTAACCGTATCGGCTGCTTCTTCATGTTGTCTGGATTGCATAAAGCGCAAGAAGCTTTGCAAAACGGAATGACTATGGAGCAGATTGATACAGTGCTCGGTAAGCCTGTTGGGTTGCCGCCCACTGGTCTTTACGGACTGATCGATTTGATCGGACTGGATATTATGGATCTTGTGGGTAAAAACCTGCACGCTAATTTACCGGAAGCTGACGTTGGCCGGGCCTTCACGAGTTTTCCAAAACCAGAACAAGCAATGCTCGAACGCGGTCAATTGGGCCGGAAAGCTAAAGGCGGATTTTATCGTCTAAATATCGCAGAAGACGGTACAAAAACAAAAGAAATTTTTGATCTCTCCAATGAAACTTGGCGGACTGCAGAACGAATTTCACTGGATGAAATTCACGCAAATACTGAAACCGTCTTTTTTGCCGATGATAAAGTTGGGAAGCTTGCCTGGGATATCATGGGCGGGACGCTTTTATATGCGGCAGATCTCGTACCAGAAATCTCAGATGATGTTGTGAATATTGACCGGGCTATGCGCTGGGGATTTGGATGGGCAAAAGGTCCGTTTGAACTGCTGGATCAACTCTCACCGGCTAAAGTTATTTCAAAACTGGAAGCCGAAGGTCAATCCCTTCCTGCCATGCTTCAAACATTGAAAGATGCAGGTGTAGATAGTTTCTACAGAAATGGCGGTACTGAATATCTAACACTTCAAGGAACTTGGGAAACTGTTCCGGCAGAATAGTACTTGAATTAAATTTTGCACGTATTAAGTGAAAAAGGTCGCATCATGTATAGAAGATGCGGCCTTTTTTGTGAGGAAAGATGCAGAGTTTTTCTGTTGAAAGAACTGGTTTTGCCGCTCTGACAATTTTGGAGCTTTTGGTGCAAGAGTTGGTTATCAAGGGCGTCTTGTCAGAACGCGAAGTTATGCGGGTTTTCAACGCTGCTGCTCGCCGACATGATGATGCAGCTGACGCGGATGCTGATAAGACTGAGATCAACGTTGAGGCCGCACAGTTAATTCGCGCCTTGAGCCGGGGTCTTGAGCCCCTTCTTGATCGAGAAAAAGAATTGAAGAAAGTGATCAAAGCCAAAGCTCATAAGAAAGCGGTAAGCTACAAAAAACAGAAACTTAAAAAGAAATCAAAAAAGAAGCCTATTCGTCGCGCTGTGGGTATTTCTGGATAAGGGCTGTTGGTCTCGTTGGTCTCAAAACCAAATTTCCGGTACAATTGGGGCAGAAACCTTCGTGGGTTCCTTCTTTGCAGCTTTGGCAAAATGTACACTCTATTGTGCAAATGTAGGCGTTAGGCCCGTCATTCGGTAGGGGCGCGTTACACGTCTCACAAGCAGTTTTAAGTAAAAGCATTAGTCTCTCCTTTTCGGGCAATGTAGCTGTCCGGTGGAGAGGCAGAAAGTGCCAATTGATATCCAGATTATGGGACCAATTGGCACTGTAATTTATTCAGCGGCTTCTTTGTGAGGGGCTGGACTTTTGAAGACTCCCATCAAGTTTTCAAGATCGCGTTTG
>Ga0209826_1000152_pt1 | contig 47019 bp, 42 predicted proteins | sample GOMGulsemesocosm_5_FD_184637 | JGI IMG/M metagenome (GOLD analysis project Ga0209826, IMG submission 184637) | Methane-oxidizing microbial communities from mesocosms in the Gulf of Mexico - GOM15C Gulf of Mexico (SPAdes) (version 2) | ecosystem: Environmental > Aquatic > Marine > Cold seeps...
GATTCCCATAGGCACTTCTTTCTAGACTACTAATTTCGCATTAATATGCAGCCATATAAAATGGCTCTGGATTCTACTCTGAAAGAGTAGGTTCAATTGACTTTTTATGAGGCCAACAAGCGCAACGTCATAGCAGCGCTGGTGTAGGTTGAATATAATCAGCCCACACCAGTGATTGTTTATAGCAATGGAATTAATTAGGTCAGTGCGGATTGTTTAAATCATTTTTTGAATACCAACTGCTTTGCGTAATTCCAATAAGAAGGGCGCACTTATTGCACGTGCTTTTTCTGCGCCTTCTTGTAGTTGCTGTTCGATATGTGCGGGTTCTTGTATTAAGGCCTCATAGCGATCTCTAGCGGGTGCTATATGATCGTTAATCTTTTCAAATAACACCTTTTTCATTTCTCCCCAAGCAATTCCTTCTGCATAGCGCTGACGAATGTCGGCTACTTCATGTTCACTGGCGAAAGCTTTGTAGGTGCTGAACAAAGTGCAATCAGTTGGATCTTTGGGTTCGCCTGGCTCTAAGGAGTTAGTTTTGATTTTGTTAATTAGTTTTTTGAGTTTCTTTTCAGGCGCAAATAAAGGAATCGTGTTGTCGTAGCTTTTGCTCATTTTACGTCCATCTAGGCCGGCTAAAGTGGATGCGTTTTCATCGACAATGGCTTCAGGAAGAGCGAAGTGTTCGCCGTAAATGTGATTGAAACGAGCGGCTATATCGCGTGCCATTTCGATATGTTGAATTTGGTCTTTGCCAACAGGGACTTTATTGGCATTAAAGATTAGCATATCAGCAGCCATTAGAATTGGGTAGCTAAAGAGCCCCATATTAATGCCTTTATCAGAGTCGGTATTTGCTGTTGCTTCATTTTCTGCGACAACTGCTTTATAAGCGTGCGCGCGGTTCATTAGGCCTTTTGAGGCAACGCAGGTTAGCATCCAACTGAGTTCCATGATTTCAGGGACATCTGATTGACGATAGAATGTGGCATTCTTTGTATCTAAGCCTAGCGCAAGCCAAGTGGCTGCAATTTCTAAGCTGGATTGACGTACTTTTTCAGGGTCTTGGCATTTGATTAGAGCATGGTAATCCGCTAGAAAATAAAAAGGCTTTGCTAGGGGGTCTTTGCTTGCTTGAATTGCTGGACGAATAGCTCCTACATAATTGCCTAGGTGAGGGGTTCCTGTTGTGGTGATACCTGTGAGTATGGTTGATTTCTGCATTGTGAATTAGGTCTCGTTTTTTAGTATTTATGTGAAATATACAGTGATTTGTCGTAGTATGAGTGATCTTAAAGTTGCTTGGTTTTTATTTAGCTAAATTTACTTGTTATTTTTAGTTATTCAGCTAAAAATGAAGCGTCCTTTTAGGATATACTTCTTAGCGGTATATTTTACGTTATTCTTGCCTCTAAGAAACTAAGTTAAGAGTAATTGTATTTAATTTTGAGTTATATTTTGGAGTAACTAATGTTGGATCACGCAGAAGCTAGAACATTTATCCGTATGGATGTGTCTTGTGAAATGACTTATAAGTTTCCTGATTCGGATCAGTCGTTTGTTGGAACCTGTTTAAATTTGAGTGGCTCGGGTGTTTTATTTACAGCTGATCAAGTACTTGAGGCTGGTTCTGCTCTTGAGGTAACTATCTCGCCTGAGAACTCATTGACACCACCTATGAAAGCTTATGTGGAAGTTATTCGTTGTAAGAATGTAGAGCCAGGGCTATATGAAGTGGCAACGGAAATAAAAGGGATTAAAGCAGTTTAATTAACGCTATGTTTAAAGTTGCCCCGCTCAATAAATCATTTTGTTTGCAGACTGTTTGCGAGGCCAATTATAAAAAAATAGTTCGTTTGATACCTGATATTAGGTATCTTGCTGGTTCGGCCCAAGGCTTTTCGCAAGAAAAGCCGATGCTGCATGTGCAGGTTCTTGAGCAAACTCCGTATACGAAAACGATACAGCTTAGTCATTTTTTTACTGAGGATTCAAATTTATTGTTGGAGCCAGCGGTTAAAATTCGTGTGTATTTTGATGTTTGTATTGCCGAGGTTCTACGGGATTATAAGCGTGTAGAAGTGGCTAATGCGATTACTGATATCAGCCGTAGTAAAGATATTATGGATTATAAGTGGCGTTTAAATTATTTTTTGGAAAAGTGGCTGGATCATTGCTTGAAAACGGATTATATCTTTGTTGCCGATGAGCAAAAGGATTTCGCTGAGGCTTAGTTTTTCTGATTACAATGAGCTTTCTTGGTAGCTAATTTAAGTGTATAGGTAAAGCAAATTTTAGTCATCAAACAGCTAAAGGTACAAAATAAGCCATTAATTTATCTGGATATTGTAATTCTTAGCGCTAGAATAACAAGCTTGTTGTTCATTACAGTTAGAAATCTTTAAGGTATATTCACCTGCGGGCAATTCTAAACTAAAAGAGTCATCTTTTGATATGACTAATTGTTTATCGGCATTATAAAGACTCATAAAAAAGGCTAAATTGGAGTATTGGCTACTTGCTAAGAAAGTGACCGTCCCTGCTAAGGTAAGTGTAAAACTATCTTTATCATCACTAGTAAATAAACTGCCTCGAATAGCTTTTTCATTTTGCTGGTCCCCGCCTTCCAAAGGAAAATTAAGATCAATCAAATTCTTATAATCAATAAACACATCATATTGTAGGCTATTTAGCAGACTTGATTGAGTTTCAATGTTTTCAATACTGACACTATACCAAGTATCGTATTTCCATTCATTCACCGTCCAGCTCAATAAATTCGGAACTCCAACAGCATTAGTGTCGGTATAAATATTATCTATCGTTAATATCTGGCCATTATCTTTACGCTTTACGGTGACTTTAGCTTGCGCAAAATATTCATGCTGATTGCCCCGTAAGGAAGTATTATCTTCAATAATACTGATGCTCCAGGGTGTTTTTTTATTACTGGTTAGATCGGAAAAAAACGAGTATGGATAGCGTAAATAAGGAAAAGCAACAAAATTCGGTATTTCATCTGGGCTAGATGTTGAGTCGTCTGAAAAATTAAAAACTTTCACAGCTGAAGCACCTAAAACTTGCCCATAACTGGTAAATGCTAGAAAAGGGTTTAATAAAGCGCGCCTATGCCCAACCGCTTTTAGGTTGGAGATATTGGCTGCATCATTAATTAAGTTAATTAAATCAGCCGCTGGGTCGCTTGGAAAGCTCCCTAAATGCAAGTTGCTACTGTTACTGCCTTCGTAACCAGCTTGACTGTAACAGGCAGCTGAACTAGCGGGAGTATGTGATAAAAAGTTATTAGCTTTTTGTATTAACGCTGCTTGCTGTACTTGGTTATCTGATGTTTCATCGTAACTAATGAATGGTAAACGGTGTAGTGTACGGATTTGGTTCAAGCTCTCAATAGTTCTTAATTTAGCAGAATAACTTAATTCGCCTGAAAAACAAGATGCTACATCGGGGGTTTGATTGTATAGAAAATCATCGGAGGTAAAAGTTTTTGCTTCGATTTCCTTGGTAGTTGTTGCCCAAAACTGCTGGTAATCTTTGCCTCTGTCTTTAATTTGAAAAAAGCCAATATTTGAATATTCACTATTTTGTTGGCTATTATCATAGGCTTTTATTGCTGTATAAAAAGCTGCACCTTGCCATAATTCACCAATAAACTCAGTTTTCTGGCCTAAGTCAATACTCGCAATGGTATGTTCTCCCTTGAATGGGAAGGGCGCATAAAATAATTGATAGCCCGTAGCATTTTTTATTGCTGACCAATGCAGACTAACTTGTAGGCCTTGAGTACTCAGGTGTAGAGCGGGTGAAGAGAGTTGACCTTGAGCAGTTAAAGAGGTAGACATTGTGAAAAATAATATAATGAATCGAATCATAATAGGAAGTCTGTTTCTTTAATTTTTGACCTGAATCAGGCGGTGGAGATGCGTGAAATTTAGCATGGGCTTTAATGACATACTTAAAATAGCGAGAGAGAATTGAAAACGTTAACTTCTCTTTGGTTACCAAGACTTAACCCAGTCACCTATTTTTATACCTAGCATATGTGGTGGTGCTTCTAGTTCGCCTATGGCAAATAAGGGCGTTATTTCTTTAATAGTTAAAACACCTGTCGGCCTTTTATCAAAGCCTAAAACTTCTTGCTCACCACCGAGTTGATTTATTGTTCCTAGACTGCTGTAAACAACTAGTTGATCTCCTTCGTTTAGGCGTTCTTGCGCGCCCGCATCAATAAAAATTTTGTTATCTTCTATTTTCAAAATACGGGTATAAAAAGGATAACAATTTAGAGATTCTTCTATATCTTTAACTGCTTGATTAATGATTTTAGTGATTTTATTACCCGCATCGGTATCTTTGAATTGTTCGCTACCTACCATGACATTTTTAGGAATTCTGATATTACCAGATGCTTGGTCTTTGTAACGATGCTGAAAAAGTAATGCACCGCTGTAACCATCGTGCATATAGACATCAATGGTAATGCTGCGTGTTGTAAAAAAATAACTATTAAGAGACTTTACCCAAGAAATGAAACCTGAGCCACGGTAATATTCCCTCGATGAAGATTCTAAGTCTCTGATGACGCCTGATAACACAAATTGAACTCGACTTCTTTGCGCTAGAGTCATGTCGTCAGAGATGTCATAGGGATGAGTTCCTGTGATTTCTGGGGCTAAATCGGGCTTTTGATATAAAGAGGTATGGGTTTTATTGCGCCCTAGATAAGCGCCTGATTCAGTTAGAATATTACTGATTTCTCTTGGAATTCCGTTACTTAAGTCATTGCTCTCGGACATGCTAATATGGCTGAGCTGTACCATCGGAAATGCCGTTGCTGCTAGGCGCTTACGGTATTGAGGGGTACACATACGGCCTGTTGTTAAGCGAACAATAGCGCGCACATGGTAAATGCCATTTTCTATCCACTCATCTATTACTTTTGTATTATTGATTAATGCAGTGGTTCTTAGTGTGAAGGTGTCGAGCGCAATGCTATTTTGATTGATCAGTGTACGGCTGTTGATTTGGCTACTATTTTGCAAAGAGGCTTGACGAATAGCGTCTCGGATAGCCATTTTTCGGGCAAGTAATCGAGCGCCGTCTTTTATTATTGCCTGACCCTCAACAGTGGCTATTTGCTCAGCAGGACGGCTTATTGGCAGTTTGGAGGTGCTGCAAGCCTGCAGTAGCAAGCAAGAAATGAGTAGTAGGTATTTAAAACTTTGCATAGTGTAATTGATTAAGGTGCAACAGCGCCTTCCCCTTCATGTACGACATGTTGTCCATAAGGGGAGTTAGAAGGGTAAAAGTTACCGTAATAACCAGCGCCTAATACGGGGTCGCCAACAGTATAACCCCAGCTGATAGGCTGGTTATAGTGATCATCATCATTGTAATGATGCGAGTGACTGCCACGTATAAACATGCCCGTTTCACAGGCGCTAAGCGAGGTGAGCAAAAAGGTGATAAGGAAAGCCTTGAGTATATGTTGCATAGTATCTGTTCCTTTCTAATCTTCTTTATTGTAAAACCCTGATACATTGGGGTATTTATAGCAGTCGATGGAGCTGCAGGCGTAGCTAGTCGCGCTGGCAACATTCAACTCTGGAGTAATGTTTTCACTGTAATGTCTATGGGCTGAATTAACTCCATTTAGGCATTGACTATGAATGGCTGCTGTACCGCTTAAGCAGGTAAAGAATTTGGGTGTTAGTGTGATTTCAAGTACAGTTTCATAAGTGTCGGCATCTACTGCTGTAATGCTGGTGACTCGTGCACCTTTTAAAAAGGCATCAATATAAGCTCTGTAGCTGTCATTTTGAACTGCCATTGCCGAGACGGTAGTATGTCCATGAATTCTTACACCGTAAATTTGTTCGGCAAGATTTCGATAAGCATCCATTTTGGATGCGCGCATTCCCATTAGGCGGCGTTGTGCTGGCGAATAATTACTGAACATATCAGATGTACCATAGCCCATTGCCGTTAATATTTTAATGGGAGGGACTTGAATCCTTGCTACTCTTTGAGGCGCGCAAGCAAAAATACTGATACTGAGTAGGATCAGTACAAAAAGCCGTTTGATAAATGTTATGTTCATTGCCGTTACTCCATTATTCTTTATGTGTATATAGTCGGCATGAGCTAGCTTTTCTTGAGTGCTATTATTTTCTATTGGTCAATAATTCTAAAATCAGTGAATAATGTTCCTGGGTTAGGAAGTTCTATCGTATTTAGCTCTGTGACTGTGGCGAATAACGGTCCTTTGCGGCAGTTATGGCTGAAATTTTCCATCGCTTGCATCGTACCAGAGGCGATGATTTCTACATTGCCATTGGAGCAATTTTTTACCGTTCCATAAATGCCGTGTTTTTTTGCTGATTTTAGGGTGAAAGCTCTAAAGCTAACCCCCTGTACTCTGCCTTTTACTATGATTTTAACGTGCTGCATTGTTTTAACGGGTAATTTCCCAGCAATAATGAATTTTAGGTGTTCTGGAGAAGTCTTCAGGAATGGTGTCTGCACTAATATCTTCTATAGTGAAGTTTGCTAGGGCTTCGGTATCAAGTTTAAAGCGGCGGAAATTGGTCGAGAAATAAAGCACGCCACCGTCATTTAATAATTGTACCGCCTGTTTAATCAATGCAACATGATCTTCTTGTATGGAAAGCGTTGTTTCCATTCGTTTAGAATTAGAAAAGGTGGGTGGGTCAAGAAAAATCAAGTCGTAGGACTGGTCGCGTTTAGGCTTTGTTGTTTGCTCTTCTAGCCATTCTTTGCAATCGGCACGAATAAAATAATTGTCATTTTTAACTTGATTGAGCTCCATATTGCGTTGAGCCCAGTCTAAATAGGTCTTAGACATATCTACGCTCGTAGTAGAGCTTGCCCCGCCAATGGCTGCATGCACTGAAGCAGTACCGGTGTAGGCAAATAAGTTTAAAATATGTTTGTCTTTGGCTTGCTGCTGGATATGTAGACGAATAGGGCGATGATCTAAAAAGATCCCAGTGTCTAAGTAATCTTCAAAATTCACATAAAAACGTGCGCCGTGCTCTTCAATAATTTCAAATTTTTCTGAATGTGCTTGTTTTTCGTACTGTTCCATGCCTTTTTGTTTGCTGCGTATTTTTAAATACACTTGTTCCTTAGGAATATTAAAGACCTTAGGAATTTCATTCATTGCAGCGGCTAGGCGTGAATTTGCTTTTTCTTCTGAGATGGTTTTAGGGGCTTGATATTCTTGGACATTGATCCACGTTTTTTCACCTTGATACACATCAATCGCAATGGCATATTCAGGTAAGTCAGCATCGTAAATACGGTAGCAGTGCATGTCTTCACGTTTTACCCATTTAGCCGTTTTTTTGATATTTTTCTTTAGGCGATTGGCAAACATTTGTGCGTTTTCTGTAGCTTCGCTGTCTATTTCTGGTGGGTGTTCAATAACTTGTTCAATGCGTTCTTGCTGAGTTTTTGCTTTAGGCGTGAAAAAGTTTCCCTCTTCTATAGCAAAACGTAGCAGTTTACACTCTAAGGCTCCATTGAAAAAAGTAATCGGTTTTTGCGAGCGTATACCTAAACGAAAACCAAGTTCAGGGTCACTAATAATCATGGCAGCTTGCCAGTGCTTAAACTGTGCTTTGAGTACGTCACCAAAGCTGCGATATAAGAGTGCGGTTTCTTCAGTATTACCCAAACGTTCGCCGTAAGGAGGGTTACACATTACTATACCTGGCCGCCAGCTTTCTGCGGCGGTTGCGTCGTTTATATCTCGGCGCTCAACATGTATGTAATTTTGTAAGTCAGCATTTTCTATATGTAATAAAGCGGCATTGATTGCTTGCCTGCTTTGGTCAAAACCGACAATAGAGGGTAAGTTTTGTAAGCCAGTTGTTTTACGTTGCTCAGCTTCTGCTAGTAATGACTGCCACAGCGTGGCATCGTGTTTTTTCCAGCTGGTAAAGCCAAAGTGTTTGTGTTGTAAGCCTGGAGCATAGTCGGCTGCCATCATGGCGGCCTCTAATAATAAGGTTCCTGAGCCACACATGGGGTCGATTAAACTACCGCCTTGTCGGGCTATTTCAGGCCATTTGCTACGATAAAGTATGGCTGCAGCAAGGTTTTCTTTGATCGGTGCGGCAATGCTAATATCACGATAGCCACGGCGATGTAGACTCTCACCAGATAAATCCAAGCTTAGTGTGGCCTGCTCTTGTTGTAAGTAGACATTAATTCGGATATTCGGTTGCGTGAGATTGATTTCAGGGCGTTTATTGAATTTCTTACGCATTTGATCAACAACGGCATCTTTTACTTTGAGGGCACCAAAGTGCGTGTTGTTGATTACTTTAGATGCTTTGGCATTAAATGAAACGGCAAAGCTATCGTCTGGTTTCATATGATCAAACCAGTTCACTTTATAGATGCCGTCGTATAAATCTTCCTGGCTAGTAACACTGAAAGTACTTAAAACCAGTAATACGCGATTGGCAATACGTGACCAAAGGCAAACTCGGTAGGCATTTTCTAGGGAACCTTCAAAATACACACCGGCCATAGCGGTTTTTACCTGTTGTACGCCTAATTGTTTTAGTTCAGTCGCAAGGATATCTTCCATTGCTTTAGGGCAGGTCGCAAAAAAACGAGAGTCGGTCATGTGAAATTTATAAAGGTTGAGAAAAAGGGAAAATTAAAGCAATGCCGTTAACTTAAAATTTTTCTTGTTGGAAAAGTCGTTTATTTTTTTAAGTCAACAGCATTGAGAGTTAAAAGCTAGAACGGTAAAGTGTAGTGATTAAAAATACTACACTCTAAGGAGCGAGGTATTATTGAATTTTCGCTCCTAAGCTAGGCTTTTATTAGAAGCTGAGTAATTCAACATCAAAAATAAGTGTTGCATTGGGGCCAATTGCGCCGCCTGCACCTTGTGCGCCATAAGCAAGTTCAGAAGGAATGAAGAAGCGGTAAGTAGCTCCTACTGACATTAACTGTACACCTTCAGTCCAACCGCCAATCACGCGATTTAAAGGAAAGGTAGCCGGTGCGTTGCGGCTATATGAACTATCAAACTCAGTACCATCCAAAGTGGTGCCTTTATAATGCACAGTTACATTAGATGTAGCGCTTGGCTTGTCGCCTTCAGCATCAGTGAGGATAGTGTATTGTAAGCCACTTTCAGTAGTGATAACGCCTTCTTTAGTGGCATTCTCAGCAAGAAATGCTGCGCCTTCAGTAATGTTAGTTTGGGCAAGTTCTGAGTTGTTCTTTGAAAACATGAAAAGTCCTATAAGTACGAGAATGGAAACTGCGATAATAATGAGTTGAATTTTACTCACTTCTACTCCTTAAAATTGTTTAAGTTAGCTATTTTACCAAAAAAACCAGCTAGTACTTTCTAATTCTGCTTTACAGCCATTTAATTGCTGCTTAAAGGCCTGAGCTTGTCGGTTTACTTTTTTAGCTGTTTTTAATAACCACGGTTTTTTAAGGTAAGTTTTTCTTTTAAAGCCACCATGTCCTTCATGATAGGCTAAGTATTGATTTTTTGTATCCCATTTAGATATGCCGAGTTTTTTATAGCTGACGGTACAATACCAGCCAATAAAATCACTGGCATCCTCAAAGTCATCTCGATCTGCGTTCCAACTGCCAGCTTCCTTCAGGTACCAGTCCCAAGTACCATCTTGTGCTTGCGGGTAGCCATAGGCGGAGCTATTTCTGAACCAAGGGATAATACCAAATAGCCAAGGTCTAGGTGGTTTTGCATCAGCAACAAAGCGTGACTCTTGATGCATAATGGCCATTTGTATAGATATAGGAACGCCCCACTTCATATAGGAGTCCTTGCTGTAGTCGTACCAGTCATCTTTTTCTTTGAAAATTGCACAAATATTGCTGGTGTTTTTAGGCTGTGAGGCAGTGCAAGCAGTTAATGACAAGGCAAATAAGACCAAGAGAAAATAGCTAATAGTTTGTTTAAACATGGTTTTTTATTGATGCTGCTGACATAGTGGATCTTAAATGTGAAAGTTTTACTATAAAGTATTGTTTTTCTTTAAATATAAGCTAACCTATGGCTAGTAAGGTATATAACATTAAGAATAAAGCAATTATACTGCTCTGCTGATAAGAAATAATATTAATATGACAAATTCAAGGCAAAATTACCGCAAAAATTTAGCACTTATGGGGTTTATGTTTATTGGTGGAGCAGAGCATGAAATGCAAGTGCAGAACCTCTCAATCACGGGCATGCTAGTCTCTATAGATACTTCACTCAGTGTCCATGATGAGCGGGATGTATTTTTTTTGGTACAGCAGTCTAGTTTGGTTGATATTTATATTGAAAAATTAAATTTAGCCGGCGAGGCTGAAATTGTAAGAGTTGAAATGGATGGGCAGCATATTTTAATTGGTTTAGAGTTTAAACAAATTTCTTATGATGCAGATAATTTATTATATAAACGCAAAGCTTACCGGAAAAGTATGGCGGCGCCCGGCCAAGCTCTGATCGCTAAAAGTGTATATGAATTTATGACTCGGAATGTCTCAGTAGATGGCGTAATGATACGTATTCCGGAGCATGTTGATGTTCAGGAAGGGATGCTTATCGAATTTAAGTTCGATAAGCTACATCTGCAGGGTGAAGCGAAAATTGCTTGGTTCGAGCATGATGATAATGAAGGAACGATATTAGGGCTTGAGTACCAACATATGGAAAAGGGTGATATGAAAGGGATTCCTGAGTTCTATCACAGAGATGCGTAGGCATTCTTATTTCGCTTATACCAATATTGTGTCGCTAAATCATGCGCATCTTCCTGAGATGTCGCTTTTCCTAGTAGTTTTAAAGCAACAGCCGTCGTACCAATAATGCTTGCTTGGGCAAACTCATCCTGCCACTCATCACGCCAAACTTGTATTAGTTGCTTAGGGTCTAGCTGTTCTGGTTTGACGTGACGTCGAGCAAATAATGCGGGCCATATTTCTTCCGAAAGTTCATTATTATGTACGCTTTGTACTAAGCATTCCATATCTGGATTACGCTCCGTTTCTCCACCTTCACCTTTTAATACGGCCATATTAGGCTGCTGTAGGAGCAGTGCAGCTTCTTGATGTACTGGGCGATAGCCTGGATGAAAAATGCCTTGAATACTGTAAGGCGCGTTAAAGGGGTTAATTAAGCGTACTAAGGTATGTACGGGGGAACGTAAACCCATTAACGACCGCAGATGAATCATTTTATTTAAAGTAGGGCAGAACTGTTCTAATGATAAATAAGAAAAGTTACTACTTTGCAGTTGTTGTTCGGCTTGAGCAATAGATTGAGATGGCGCCAAGGCAAATAAAGGCAGCATATCTTGAACAAACAAGCGGCTTTCTGAATGAGAGGCGGAGCCGTGCATTAATACTTTAATGCCATTTTCTGCGAGCAATAAACTAGATAATATAAACCAAGGTAAGTGTCTACGTTTTCCTGCATAGGCTGACCAGTCTAAATCAGCAATCTGAGCAGTGCCGTAGTTGGGTAATGTCTCACGCACTGCTAGCACAAAACCAGCGAGCTCTTCAGGAGTCTCTTCTTTGACCCGCATGAGCATTAAAAAAGCACCTAGCTGAATATCTTCAACTTCACCCGCTAAAATCATGCGCATCGCTTGATAGGCTTCTTCTTGAGTGAGCGGGCGCGAGCCATTTTTTCCCTTACCTAAAATACGAATAGTTTCAGCAAAGGGGTGTTCTTTATTTTCTGCGCTCATTATTCTTTTACCGGACGTTTATCTAATTTGCGTTGTAAAGTGCGGCGGTGCATATTCAATGCACGCGCAGCCGCTGAAATATTGCCTTCATGTTCCATTAATACTTTTTGTAAATGTTCCCATTCTAAGCGTTTAACTGAGAGGGGATTTTCATTAATGGCAACGGAACTATCACCTGAATCTTTATTCAATGCTTGTAATATTTCATCCGCGTTAGCAGGTTTGGTTAAGTAATGTTTAGCACCGAGTTTGATTGCCTCAACTGCGGTGGCAATACTGGCAAATCCTGTGAGCATAATAATTTGCGTATTAGCATCCAGAGAAATAAGTTTTTGTACTAATTCTAGGCCAGATTCATAGCCTATGCGTAAATCAATGACCGCATATTCAGGTTCAAATTGCTCTGCTAAGCTAAGGCCGCTTTTTACGTCGTAGGCAACAGAGACTTCAAAACCTCGTTTTTGCAGTGCCGATTTAAGGACTGAGCAGTAGGTTTGATCATCATCAACTAATAATAAGCGAGCTTGAGTTTCTTCGGACATAGGGTTTATTTAGCTAGGGACTAATGGTAGATAAATATCAATGCAGGCTCCACCTTGAGGTGAATTACTGACTTCTATTGTACCGCCTATACGGTTAATTGTTGAATAGGTAAGAAATAATCCAACGCCTAGACCTTGATTGCTATTATTAATGGGTTCTTTGCCAATTTTATTGAGCAATTCATCTGGTATTCCCGGCCCATAATCGCGTATTTGTAAGCCAATAAAATTATCTATAGTGCAGCGGTGAATCGCTAAATCAATGCCTTTTTCTCGTGGTGAAACTTCGGCCGCATTATTTAAAATATTAATTAAAGAGTGCGTTAGCGTCAGCTCAGCAATGATAGAGGAGCTTAACGGCGCTTCAGGGTTAATCAGTAAATTTAATTTAACGCCTGGCTGCTGGCTGCGCCATTGCATGATCACTTCATCTAAATAATCGCTAAGTAGCGTAATATGACCTGAGTCTGCGCGTAACTCACCAGCAGAAGCAGACATAACGGATAAAGCCTGCTTGCAGCGGTTAACTTGATCAAGCATGATGGTCATTTTCTCATGTAATTCGCTCTGGCTAATGGGGGCGGCATCATGCTTTAATTCATGGGCAATAATAGCCATGGTACCTAAAGGTGTGCCCATATCATGGGCGGCGCTCGCGGCCAAAGTACCTAAAGAGATGATGCGATCATCTTGCAAGGCCTTTTCGCGCGCTTCAGCTAGCGTACGTTCGCCGGCCTTAATAGTGTTGGACAGTTCCAGAGAAAAGAAGGCGACTAAGCCGGCACTACAGACAAAACCAAACCACATACCAAAGATGTGAAAATTAAAGAATTCTTCATCTTCTTGACTATGCATGTTATGCGCCATATCACTCATTTCAGCATGCATTAAATGGGGTTCGACGCTCAATAAAGAAGCATGATAGGGAATCAAAAAAGTGTATATGGTTGTCGTTAATATGACCATATACCAAGTGTAGGCATGAGGCAGTGTGATTGCTGTAAGAATGACCGGTAGCAAGAAAATCCAAGTGAATGGGTTGGTTGCCCCGCCGGTTAGATATAACAGCGCGGCAATTGCAAGAACATCAATCGCAAGTTGGGAAAAAATCTCCATTTCGGTCACAGGTAAATCGGTTTTTAAGCGAATCCAAGTGTATAAATTAACTGTACCAATAGCGAGAATAGTTAGCCATAGTGCTTCTTGATGTAGCGGAATTTTTAAAATATCGATAGAAATCAAGAGCAGTAGTGATTCCCCGCCTATCATTAAATTTCTAAGAATAAACAGCCACTGTAAGTTCTCTTTGGCAGAAATTTCTGTTTTAGGCAGGATATTGACTAGCATCTTAGGTGAAAAATATCGCTGCGCTAATCATGGTTGCGCTGGCTAGTAATGCATACAGGGTGCTTTTATGATTGCTTTGCATTTGTTCGTGTAGGCGATCTAATTGTTGGTGATGTGTTTCGGCGCGCTGACTGGTATGTGCGGCATCATCAAGTACCTGGAATAGTAAGCTAGGTACCTCAGGAAAATGCTCGGCTAATTCAGGGAATTTTTTGATTGCTTGTTGTATTTTTGCTTTCGGGCTTAAGCGCTCTTTAAACCATGCCTCTAAAAAGGGTTTAGCGGTCTGCCACAAATCCAAATCAGGATAAAGTTGGCGCCCTAGGCCTTCAATATTGAGTAAGGTTTTTTGTAATAACACCAGTTGCGGTTGCACTTCCATATCAAAGCGGCGCGCAGTTTGGAATAAACGTAAAAGCAATAAGCCAAAAGAAATGTCTTTTAAAGGCTTGTCAAAAATAGGTTCACAAACACTACGAATGGCTGATTCAAATTCTTCGACACGTGTATGTGCTGGAACCCAGCCAGATTGTAAGTGCATTTCCGCAACACGGCGGTAATCACGATTAAAGAAAGCGAGTAGATTCTCAGCTAAATAGCGTTGATCGGAAGAGGATAGAGAGCCCACGATACCAAAGTCGACAGCAATATATTTTCCGGGAATATCAACAAATATATTGCCAGGGTGCATATCAGCATGGAAAAAATTATCTCTAAAGACTTGAGTGAAAAATATTTCCACACCGCGTTCAGCTAATAATTTGAAATCTGCATTAGCAGCACGTAATTCATCAATATTCCCCACTGGAATACCATAAATGCGTTCCATAACTAGCACTTTACGGCGCGTGAATTCCCAATGAATTTCAGGTACATAAAGGGCATCAGAATCTTCAAAATTACGTCTTAATTTTGCCGCATTACCTGCTTCTCTAACTAGGTCTAGTTCATCCAGTAGCGTTTTTTCAAATTCAGCAACGATTTCTTTGGCATGTAAGCGCTTAGCATCCGTCCAGAATTTTTCGGCAAAAGAAGCCAGTTCATATAGCAAGCCTATATCCGAATGTATCCATTTCTCAACATCAGGGCGTAAAACTTTGACGATAACTTCTTCACCGCTATGTAAAACTGCTGCATGAACTTGAGCAACAGAGGCGGAAGCTAAGGGGCTGGCAGAAAATTCAGCAAAGGCAGTTTCAATAGGCATACCTAATTCTTGCTCGATAACTTCGCGTGCTTGTTGGTCAGAAAAAGGCGGTACTTTATCTTGTAATTTGACTAGTTCATCGGCAATATCATCGGGTAATATATCTTTACGTGTAGACAGTGCTTGACCAAACTTAACATAAATAGGCCCTAAATCTTCTAAAGTGCGACGAATGCGTTCGCCGCGCGTACCAAATTCTTTTTTGCGCCAGAAATTAGGCGAGAAAATAGCCAGAAAACGTAAGGGTCTGAATAAATGCGTTTTTAAAATAAGGTCGTCGAGTCCATGAGTAATTAGTACCCAGTTTATGTTGAGTAACCTTAGTATCAGTTTGGGATGCTTCACGTAATCTTCCTTATTAAGCTTGTTTGGCTTTTAATGTATCGTTTAAACGCGTTACTCGTGCTTCGAGACGATCAAAGTCTTCTTTAAGCTGGTCAACTTGTTGGGTGAAAATGTTAACTTCAGGGGCAGGGGGAATGTCTTGGGTTTCATCTTGTAGAAACTCGGTAACGTTGAGTTTTAATGTGTTCACGCTATCTTGTTGCCAATCATTTAGGCTACGAAAAAGGTTGCCAACTTTATGCGCAATAATATCGCCAGTGTAATGCGATAGTTGCTCTTCTAGATCTATATCAAGCTTGGCAAAAAGCTCTTGAAAGTGGCGACCTAAATTTAAATCGCCCTCAATACTAACTTCACCAGAGAAAAAGGAACGAGCTGGTGTGGAACTTAGTCCCATTAATCCAAAGGCAGGTAAGGAACCTGTGAGTTTGGTATCTGGGGTTTCTGCATATTGGTCAATGATCTGAATGCGCTGCGTCGTAGGGCAGAGGTATATCGTCTCATTAAACGGTAGCAGGGTAACAGCAATGACTTTACCTGTTAGTGGCTGTAAAAAGAGATCAATATCTTCATCTAAACTAAGGTATTTATTGAGCGCAGTTTCAAAAGCGTTAATAAGTAAAGGTTTGATTGTCATACGATTAATAAGCGGCAATGGGAAGAGGGGAGGTTAGAAAGAGGCTGCAAAGGCGCAATCAGCTGATTGCGCCTTTGATTGTACCGACTTAAAACTTATAACCTCTATGCGCAGCGACAATGCCTTGCGACATATTGAAATACTCACAACGCTCTAGCCCAGCACTTTGCATCATTTCTTTTAGTACGTCTTGTTTAGGGTGCATACGAATTGATTCAGCTAAATAACGGTAGCTGTCTTCATCTTTAGCAACAATTTTTCCTATTTTTGGCAATAATTTGAAAGAATAAAAGTCATAAACTTTTTCCGTCACTTTATCAGTTGGGTGAGAAAATTCTAAAACAATAACACGCCCCCCAGGCTTTAGGACGCGGTACATAGACCGTAATGCCGCATCTTTATCAGTTACGTTACGTAAGCCAAAAGCAATACAGACGCAATCAAAAGTATTATCTTCAAAAGGCAGGCATTCAGCGTTAACTTGTGCATAGCTAACATTGCCAATCAAGCCACGGTCAATTAAACGATCGCGCCCTGTGCGTAACATTTCAGAATTAATATCAGCTAAAACAATTGAGCCAGTTTTGCCTACGCGTTTTTCAAAAAGCGTAGTTAAATCGCCTGTACCACCTGCTAAATCGAGTACTTTCTCGCCTTCGCGGACATTGCTTAATTGTACGGCAACACGTTTCCAAATACGGTGAATTCCAAGTGACATTAAATCATTCATAACATCATACTGACTCGCAACAGAATCAAAAATTCCGCGCACTAATTTGACTTTGTCTTTTTCTGCGACTTGTTTAAAACCAAAGTGGGTCGTATTTTCAGTTGTCATAGGTTTTTCTTAAATATAAGGGCAGGCTTTGTATGTCTGCAATCTGGAAAAGAGGTAGCTCATACTGAGCTACCAATTAGTTTAATTTTGCACAGGATCCACGCGCGTATGGTTTGCTGCTTTGAGTTCTTCTAAATAGCTAGGCCATATAACATCAAATTCATTACCGAGTTTATAGAGTAATTCCCAAGTATAAATGCCGCTATTATGACCATCACTAAAATCAGGAGAAATACCATAGTTGCCAATAGGTCTGATTGAGTTTATGGTGACGTTTTCTTTGCCGACTTGTAAAGTTTCTTGGCCTGGAGCATGTCCCATGGCTTCAGCAGACGGTGTAAATACACGTAGGTATTCACATGGTAGCTGAAAGGTTTGACCATTATCAAAAGTTACTTCAAGTATCCGAGATACTTTGTGTAGCTTTATATCCGTCGGGAAGGTATCAATTGATTCTGCTTTAATACGCATAATTATAAAATGTAACGGCTTAAATCTTCGTCTTGGACGAATTCGGATAGATTGTCATTAACGTAAGCCTCAGTGATAACAAGCTCTTTATCAACTAAATCAGGTGCATCAAAAGAAACTGATTCTAATAGGCGCTCTAGGATCGTATGTAAACGACGAGCACCAATGTTTTCGGTTTTTTCGTTGACTTCCCAAGCAAGCTCGGCGATACGTTTGATTCCGTCTTCAGTGAAGCTAAGATTCAGGTCTTCTGTAGCCAGTAAAGCTTGATACTGCTCAGTTAAAGACGCATCAGGTTCAGTTAAAATGCGGATAAAATCAGCGCTACTTAAAGCTTCTAGTTCTACACGGATAGGAAAGCGGCCCTGTAATTCAGGGATTAAATCAGAAGGTTTGGTTAGGTGAAAAGCACCTGAGGCAATAAATAAAATATGATCGGTTTTGATCATGCCATATTTAGTACTAACCGTACTGCCTTCCACTAAAGGTAATAAATCTCTTTGTACGCCTTCGCGTGATACATCGCCACCACCGCTATCAGATCGTTTGCACACTTTGTCGATTTCATCTAAAAAGACAATGCCGTGTTGCTCAACGGATTCTACGGCTGTTAATTTGATTTCATCTTCATTAACTAATTTAGCCGCATGTTCTTCTGCTAATAATTTAAGCGCTTCTTTAACCGGAAGTTTTTGAGTTTTGGTTTTTTCATTACCTAAGTTTTGAAACATGCCCTGTAATTGGCTGGTCATCTCTTCCATGCCTGGGGGAGCCATGATTTCAACACCGATACGTGAAGCTTGAACTTCTATTTCAATTTCTTTGCTATCAAAATCACCTTCACGTAATTTCTTACGCATTTTTTGGCGCGTAGATGCTTCTGTATCAGATAGCATTCCGCCTTCAGCGCGTGGCAGTAGAATATCTAGCACAGCTTCTTCAGCTTCATCAGCGGCGCGATTTTGTACTTTTTCTGTCGCTGTTTCACGTGTCATTTTCATCGCTGTTTCAACTAAATCGCGGATGATGGATTCTACGTCACGACCAACATAGCCAACTTCGGTGAATTTGGTTGCTTCTATTTTGATAAACGGTGCATTAGCTAATCGAGCTAGGCGGCGTGCAATCTCAGTTTTACCCACACCTGTTGGGCCGATCATAAGAATGTTTTTAGGCGTGATTTCATCACGCATCGAAATATCTACTTGCGAGCGTCTCCAGCGATTACGTAAGGCGATAGCCACGGAACGTTTGGCGCTCGCTTGACCAATAATATGCTTATCTAGTTCGTGAGCAATTTCTTTAGGCGTCATTTGTGTCATGTTTATCTTAGTCCTTTGGTTCTGCGTCTAGCTCTTCAATACGTAAATTGTGGTTGGTATAAATGCAAATATCAGCCGCAATATTAAGTGATCTTTCGACGATTTCGCGTGCGCTTAAATCGGTGCTTTCTAGTAAAGCACGAGCTGCCGATTGAGCAAAAGGACCGCCTGAGCCAATGGCGATTAAATCATATTCTGGTTCAATAACATCGCCGTTTCCGGAAATGATTAATGAAGTTTTGCTATCGGCAATTGAAAGTAGCGCTTCTAGTTTGCGTAAAGAGCGCTCAGTACGCCAATCTTTAGCCATTTCAACCGCAGCACGAGTAAGATTGCCGTGGTGCTTCTCTAATTTTCCTTCAAAATGTTCAAAGAGTGTAAACGCATCTGCTGTCGCGCCTGCAAAGCCAGCAATGACTTTATCATGATATAAACGGCGCACTTTACGCGCATTGCCTTTCATTACCGTATTACCTAAAGTGACTTGACCATCACCACCGATAACGACTTTATCGCCGCGTCGTACAGAAAGAATTGTTGTACCTCTAAAATCCACTTTACCTACCCACAATTAGAAAAGAAATCCTGTAATTTTACATGCTTAATGAATGTCTTGATAGCCCTTAAATATTAGCTAGTATAAGGTGTTTAAGAATTAGGTAAGAGATGCCCCATATTTCGCAGCTTCATATGGGGTGTGTAGGGTTTTTCTAGTATCAATATTGGTACTTATACTTTATTAAGTAGAATTTCTAAGACGAATTTGCTGCCAAAATAGGCCAGTAATAATGTAAGGAAACCGTATAAGGTCCAGCGTATGGCAGTTCTGCCACGCCAACCATACAGCTTCTTGCCGAGTAAGAGAGCAGAGAAGGTGAGCCAGGCCAGAATGGAAAGTATGGTTTTATGTACCAGGTGCTGAGCAAACAGGTCATCAATAAAAATAAAACCACTGACTAGAGATATGCTTAAAAACAATACGCCAGCACTAATCATTTGGAATAATAAAGATTCCATCGCTTGTAGTGGCGGAAATGAAAGCATTAATCGCCCAGGGTTATGGCTTTTTAATTGATTATTTTGTATGGCGAGTAGCAAAGCTTGAAAAGCGGCGATTGTGAGCAAACAGAAAGCAACAATAGAACTAAGAATGTGAGTATTCATAGGGAGTGAATACTCAGTTTGGTTAGGCGTTAAGTCGGGGAAGGAGTAGTCTAAAGCTAGCATGGACGCCGCCAGTGGAAATAGGGCAATACCTAATTTCTCAACAGGTTTTGAAAAAGAACTGATCAATAATAAAAATACAATAATGAGGGAAATAATAGAAGCAGTGTGAAAGAAACCAAAATCAATGGTTTGTTTATCCCAAGCATTAAGTAAAATAGCACTCAAGTGAGCTAGCGCAGCACTTGAGGCAAGTATTAGCGCTGTTTTTTGATGGTGTTTTTCTTTAATACCTTTTATTAGCATGATACTACTTGCCAAGTATAAGAAAAATGCTGTGCCTTCGAGTAAAAATAAGTTCATAGGAAATTAAACTTTTAGAGTAAAAGTAACAGGGCCATCATTGATCAGTGCTACCTGCATATCGGCACCGAATTGTCCTGTTTGTATATTAGGTAAATTATTTTTAGCATAACTAACAAAATAATTAAATAATTCTGCGCCTTTTTCGGGGCTAGCAGCCGGAGTGAAACTAGGGCGATTACCTGAATTAGTGTCTGCGGCCAAAGTGAATTGAGGAACAAGTAATAATCCCCCTTGAATTGCCTGCAAATTCAAATTCATGCGATCTTCAGCGTCAGGAAAAATGCGATAGTTCATAATGCGCTCAAATAAGCGTTGTGCTGATTTTTCATTATCCTGCTTTTCTACAGCAATTAAAGCCATAATGCCGCGCTCTATTGTACCTATTTGTATACCATCCACTGAGACGTTTGCTTGTGTGACGCGTTGAATAAGAGCAATCATATTAAGCAAGTAGGTTATCTAAGGCCATCATAATGATAAAACCAATCATTAAAGCAAAAGTGGCATAACGTGATCGGCCATTAGAGTGTGTCTCTGGGATAATTTCTTCAGAAATAACGAATAGCATAGCACCTGCCGCAAAGCCCATTGCAAAAGGCATGATCGAGGAAAAAGTAGAAACCATTGTGATACCTAAGATACCGCCTAATGGCTCTACTAATCCTGTTAATGTAGCAATGCCGACAGCTTTCCATTTATTATAGCCTAAGGCCACTAAAGGCAAGGCAACAGCAAGTCCTTCTGGGATGTTTTGTAGGGCAATGGCGATGGCTAAGACGATACCGTTATGCATATCTCCCGTACCAAAGCTAACTCCAACTGACATACCTTCAGGGAAATTATGGATAGTAATAGCAATAATAAATAGCCAGATTTTTTGTAATGAAGCAGTTTGGATGTTTGAGACATCATCAAAATGTAAGTGTGGCAGTTTTTTGTCAGATAAATGTAGAAAAAAAGCACCAATTAACATACCTAAGGCAACAACCCATAAACCCTTGTCTGGCCATAATGCATTACCTGCTTCTATGCCGGGAACTAATAATGAAAAGGCTGTAGCAGCAAGCATAACGCCAGCTGCAGCACCTAGTAAGGTGTTAAAGACATTATTGGAAACTTCTTTGAAAAAGGCAGCGGGTAATGCGCCTACTCCAGTTGCTAAACTAGCTAAGACACAGGCCAAAAAGCCGATCATCGCAATTTTACCAAAGAATAGATATAAAGTGCCAAAGACAATGAGCTGAGATAATAAGAATAAGCCAGATAATACCAGCCAAAATTGAGTTTTAGGCAGAGTTTTTAATTTTTGATATTGTGCGCATGAATTGAGTTTAGCTTGGCATTTATCGATAAAATTTGCTGAAGTTAGGCTGCTCATTATCTCTCTCTTAGTGTCCTGTTGTTAATCAGTTTATTGTATAGGGAATTTACTTATCATCAACAATGATTTTTAAATCTATTGGGTTGCTAGTGCATTGAGTCAGGCAAGATCGTGTGATGCCCGAAGCTTTTTACCTAGAATTCATTCTTTAGTTTCCCTAGTTTCTGTTAAAACTATTTCGGAATATCATGACACGCTTAAGTGTTAACTTGACGACGTAAAAGTTTTTAGTAAGGATTTTATATTAATGATAAAAAAATATTACTGGGCGGTTGCTCTGCTGCTTGTAACGCAACTAAGTTGTGCTGCGGTTTATCAATGGACTGATGCGCAAGGGCGTAAGCATTATTCTGATAAGCCACATGAGTTAGCTGCAGTGCTTCAGCTGGTAAAAAGCTATAGTTATTATACAGTCAAAAAAGTTTATGATGGTGATACGGTGCAGTTGCGTGATGGCAGAAAAATTCGCTTATTAGGTATTAATACTCCTGAAATAGAACACCCTAATAAAGCAGAGCAAGCAGGTGGAGAAGCTGCCAAAAAATGGCTAACGAAAGCATTAATGGGTAAAAAAATCCGCTTGGAATTTGATATGGAAAAACGCGATAAGTATCAGCGCTATTTAGCGCATATTTTTACAGAGGAAGGGTTGCATATTAATCGTGAATTAGTTCGTTTAGGCTTTGCTAGTGTCAATGTTTTTCCGCCTAGCCTTAAGTATGTACCAGAATTAGTTCAGGCGGAGCAGGAAGCTGAGACTAGTAAAAGGGGGATATGGACTTATTCTGAGTACAGGGTTAAATCTGCTCAACAGCTTACTAAAAAGAATAAAAAAGGTTGGCAGCGTGTATCCGGGACTGTTTCTGCGGTAAAAGTCACAGCAAAAAGTGTGTACTTGAAATTTACAGATACTTTTGACGTGCGCATAAAAAAAGAACATTTACACTATTTTGATGATGTACAGAGATTAAAAGGGCAGAAAATTGAAGTAAGAGGTTGGGTTAATCGTTATAAAAAAGCCTATATGATGCTGGTTAAACATCCGAGCGCGTTGCGGGAGTTGTAGGTATTATGTGGGAGGAGCTTTTAGTCGCGATTTAATACGAGTCGGGGCTAAAAGCCTCTCCTACAGCAGGTTACCTGTTTAGTTTTTATAAGGCCTGATTTGTTGTGAGTAATTGGCGTTATAAATATCAGGCTGTATATATTGATTAATATTAAAGCGTTGTTTGACTTCAGTAAAAGGTAAAGTGCTTTTTAATTTGCCATTTTGGTAAAACATTTCATCAGAAAAACCATTGGCATAAAGTCGATAGTCAAAAGGGTGATGTTTGCCTCCTGCCTTTCGGAAGTCAGTCATTAAGCTAGTGAAACAGTTCTGCGTGACAGTGTTGTAGAATTTTGGAGTGCTATGCAATGTATTGACACGATCAATAACGGTATTAAATAAGTGGCGTATCTCTTGTTTGGATACATTCGTTGGGTAGCTATAAACGTCTTCCCCGCGAAAATTAGTTCTTAACTGTAAGACATCTCTTTCCGTTGCTAGTACGTAAATCAGTTCAAACTGATTATATAAACCAGTAAACCCACCATACTCCTCACCTTCTGGGTTGCGAACTTCGGTCGAAATAGCTAAACGATCGCCATTTTCAAAGCCAAAACTGAAAATGCTGTGGGCAATTGCTTTGTTACCATCCCAGTAAGATAGGATGTAATCAAGTTGATTTAATTGATCTAAATCATAGGTTTTATCAATATATTGAATTTTATAGTCGGCCTCTGATTGATAAATAAAATCGCGAATATCATGGATATGTATTTTATTGTCATCGATTATAGCGCTGGGTAAGCGGCTGACACCATCGGCCCAATTTTTGTCCTGTGCTGGTGTCATCTGGTTCCAGCGTAGAAAAACTACCGCAAAAAGTAGGAGTGTAAAAGTTCGGTATATTTTTTTATGCGTGGGGATACTCTGTAATAATAAAAGTAAAATGGCATAAGTTATAGCTAGCGCTAAATTGAAGCTATGCTGAGAAAAAATTTTTAGAAAATAAACAGCTGGAATGCTCCATAGGCCAAATAAAATAGCACAGAAGTAGTATAAGAAAGTAAAAGTTCTAGTGAGTAGGGTTGGCATATATTATGTTGCTGCAGCCTTTTTAAGGCTGCAGTCTAGTGTCCTAGAAAGGGGTTAAATTTTAAACTGTCGAACTGTAGTACGTAACTGATTGGCTAAGTCCATTAATTGCTGGCTAGACTCAGATGTTGCATGAGCGCCTTGGGCTGTTTGATCGGATATTTCGCCAATATTATTGACATTACGTTTGATTTCTTCAGACACCGCACTTTGCTGCTCAGATGCTGTGGCAATTTGCGTATTCATATTATTGATCTGGTCAATTTTTTCATTAATACGATCTAATGCATCGCCTGCAGATGCAGCTTGTTCAACACTTGATTTTGCTTGACGTTGGCCTTGCTCCATAACATTAGCAGCAGATTTTGCGCGCGCTTGTAAGCGTTCAATCGTTTGTCTAATTTCTTCGGTCGAGTTTTGCGTGCGACTGGCTAAAGTTCTAACCTCATCGGCAACTACAGCAAAGCCTCGGCCTTGTTCACCGGCGCGTGCAGCTTCAATAGCGGCATTTAAAGCCAATAAATTGGTTTGTTCGGCGATGCCTTGAATTACGCCCAAGACCTGCCCGATGCTTTCGCTGTCTGATTCTAAATCATGGATAACTTGGGCTGCACTTTCAACTTCAGAGGCTAGGGAGTTAATTGAATTCACAGCTTGATTAACAATGTCACTGCCCGCAGTAGATTCAATATTAGCTGAATCGGCTGTTTCCGAAGCGTTTAAGGCATTTCTGGAAACATTATTGACGGTAGATGTCATTTGCTCCATAGCGCTAGCAACTTGGGACGTTTCCGTCTGTTGGCGCTGTACATCGTGTTCGGTTTTTTGTGTGATAGTTGATAATTGCTGTGAGGAACTAGCAAGCTGTTCACTGATATCGTTTATTTTATAAATTGTTTTGCCTATTTTTTTGACAAAACTATTAAAACTTGCCGCGACCCAAGCAAACTCTGTCTTACCCTTTATATTAAGACGCGCTGTTAAATCACCATCGCCACTGGAAATGTCTTGTAGCTTTATGGCTAAGTCAGTTAATGGTGCGATGATAATGCTGTTAATTAGCCAATATAAACCGACTATCAATACAATCAGAGCGGCAATGGTAAAGCCAATTCTCTTGTACATAGACTGCGCTAATTCTTCGTAAGCTGCTGCTAGCGGTGTAATAATTTCAAAAGCGCCGTGCAAGTCACCTGCGTGTTTGTTTTCCATTTGATAGCCAAGAATATCTAAGCCCTGATCATTACCCCAAAGTGCTTGCGAGTCAGTCGGAGTGCCGTGACAGATTTCGCATTGAGTACTTAAAATAACGGGTCGAAAGTAATGTACAGTTTCATTGATTGTATCAACATAACTGTATTCTGTGGCTTGTGGGTTTTGTTTGAAGAAATTTAGAACTTCATGCTCTTTTTCATTGGCTTCATTTTTAGGGTTTCTAGCATTGATATTAGGCGCTTTAAAACTGAAATTTCCTTCCACTGCTTTCGCTTGGACAATTTCCCATGAAGTTGCTACAGGCACAGTGGCTAAGATCTTGCTAAGTCGCTCGCTTGTGTCGCTAATGCTATTGTAATTGTTGAGCTGTTGCGTAGTAAATACGCCGTCATCCCATTTTTTTATCATATTTTTACGCACAGACTCAGAAACTAGCAATAGGCTTTTCGCTTGTTCTGTTTTTTGCGTAATAATTTTTTGTTTGTCAGCTTCGTAGATAAAGAATAGTGATGCAGTGGAGACGATGAGTAAAAATATGAATGTACTAAGAATAACTCTAGTACCAATGGAATTCCAGTTCATGTATGACTACCTTTTATTTTTTTGATTATTAGGATTTGTATCGACAGTTTAGAGTAAAGCTAAAGCGCTTTCTATGATGGAGTTAGGGTTTTTATCTATTATTAGGTTTAACTAAGCGTTTTGATAAGTATAGACTATAAGATAACATAGCTTGTTTTCATTCACTTAAAAATAGTCGCACACTCTATATGGGCATTCAGGATAACTTTGAACAAATCCCGTTAAAGGATTTCACCGAAAAAGCATACTTAGATTACTCTATGTACGTTATTTTAGATCGGGCTTTACCTCATATTGGTGATGGTTTGAAGCCGGTGCAAAGGCGTATTGTTTATGCCATGTCCGAATTAGGGCTGAGTGCCATATCCAAACATAAAAAATCCGCGCGTACCGTAGGGGATGTTTTAGGTAAATATCATCCGCATGGTGACTCTGCATGTTATGAGGCTATGGTTTTAATGGCGCAGAACTTTTCTTATCGTTACCCTTTAGTTGATGGTCAAGGTAACTGGGGCTCGCCTGATGATCCTAAGTCTTTTGCTGCCATGCGTTATACCGAATCGCGATTAACCGCTTATGCGCAAACCTTATTAAGCGAGCTAGGCCAAGGCACCGTTGACTGGAATGATAATTTTGATGGTACGTTAAAAGAGCCTGCCTTACTGCCTGACCGACTACCTAATATATTGCTCAACGGTACGATGGGTATTGCTGTCGGGATGGCCACGGATATTCCACCGCATAATTTACGAGAAGTTGCGAATGCTTGTGTGCATTTATTAGATAACCCTGAAGCTCCGTTAGAAGATTTATTTAACTTTGTTCAAGGTCCTGATTATCCTACCGATGCTGAAATTATCAGTAACCGAGAGGATATACAAAAGATGTATGTCACGGGTCATGGTTCAATTCGCATGCGGGCCAAATACGAGTTAGAAGAGCATAATATTATTATTACTGCTTTACCGCATCAGGTCTCAGGCGCGAAATTACTAGAGCAGATCGCTGCGCAAATGCAGGCGAAAAAATTGCCGATGATTGACGATTTAAGAGATGAATCTGATCATGAAAATCCCACGCGTTTAGTTGTTATGCCCAAATCCAAACGCGCCGATGTCGAGGCGATTATGTCGCACTTATTTGCCACGACAGACTTGGAAAAGAACTTCCGCGTAAATATGAATATGATCGGTTTAAATGGCCGGCCTAAAGTTAAAGGTTTACGCGAAATATTAGTGGAATGGCTGAGTTTTCGTGTCGAAACAGTGCGCAGACGGCTGCAGTATCGCTTAGATAAAATTTTGGCGCGCTTGCATATCTTAGAAGGTTTATTAATCGCCTTTTTGAATATCGATGAAGTGATTGCCATTATCCGTACTGAAGACAAGCCTAAGCCGGTCTTAATGGAGCGATTTGGGATTACGGATACTCAAGCCGAAGCCGTTTTAGAATTAAAATTACGCCATTTAGCTAAGCTAGAAGAAATGGCGATCAAAGGCGAGCAAGCGGAATTGGAAAAAGAGCGTGATCATTTACAAAAGTTATTAGGTTCGCAGCGCTTGTTAGACCGTTTAGTTAGAAAAGAAATTTTAGCGGATGCAGATAAATATGGTGATGATCGCCGTTCTTTAATTGTTGAGCGCGGTACAGCTAAAGCATTGAGTACGACAGCATTAATAAATAACGAGCCAGTTACAATTGTACTCTCGCAAAAAGGTTGGGTACGTGCTGCAAAAGGGCATGATGTAGAGCCAGAAAGTTTGAACTATCGTTCTGGAGATGGCTATTTATGCTCTGCTCTAGGGCGTACTACTCAACCGGTTTATATCTTAGATTCTACCGGACGCTTTTATGTCACTAGTACTTATGACCTGCCTTCGGCACGCAGCCAAGGTGAGCCGCTGACAGGTCGTTTAAAGCCGCCTGCTGGTTCATTGTTTACGCATTTATTAACCGGGCATGAAGATGACTGGATGTTAATGGCGAGTGATGCGGGTTATGGGTTTAGAGTGCAGTTGAAAGATTGTATTTCTAAGAATAAAGCTGGTAAAGCTGTGGTTACTTTACCTAAAGGTGCGCAATTACTCGCGCCAGTGAGAATTCATAATAATACAGATTTAATTACTGTAGCTACTTTGCAAGGGAGGTTACTGGTTTTTCCAGTTGCTGCTTTACCCGCTTTAGCAAAAGGTAAAGGCAATAAGCTTATTCAAATTTTACCGGCTGATTTAGTGTCAGGCGCAGATAAAGTCATGGGGCTTGCGGTGATTGCTGAGGGCGCTGCTTTGAAAGTGATTTCGGGTAAGCGTACGTTAACTTTAAAGGCCGCTGATTTAGTGACTTATCAAGGCGTTAGAGCGAAGCGAGGGCAAGCCTTGCCACGAGGTTTTCAACGTGTTGAAGCTTTGCAGAGTGTAGATTAAGTTATGGCTGAAGCAAAGAAGCCGCGTAAAAGAGTAACGCGTAAGTCGAAAACAGTGACCAAGCCTTCTTTGTCTAAGAGGGTATGGTGTGGCTTGAAAAAACCTTTGTTGATTTTTTCGGCTGTCGCTGTTTTTGTCTTAGCCTGTTATATCGGTTATTTAGATTACACAGTTAGAAAGCAGTTTGAAGGCAAGCGCTGGTCTATTCCCGCGCGTGTTTATGCAAGCCCTGTAGAGCTTTATGCGGGCTTACAAATAAACGCTAAGCAGTTGTTAGTCTTGTTGCAAAAGTTGCATTATCGAGCAGATCGTAAACTGTCGTCGCAAGCGACATATAGTGAAAAATCAGGGCATATTAACTTAAAGACGCGGCAATTTAAGTTTGCCGATAAAGAGAGATTATCCCAGTATATTCGTATTGCTTTTAGTGGCTCTGAAATTCGCACAATTATCGATGTGCAGACAGGTAATGAACTATCGATTGTGCGCCTTGATCCTGTGCAAATAGGCAGTTTTTACCCTGCACACAAAGAAGATAGGGTTCTTGTTAGGTTGGAAGATGTTCCGCAGGCTTTAGTGCAAGGTTTATTGGCAACTGAAGATCGTGATTTTTATCAGCATTTTGGTATTTCCTTTAAAGGCATTGCTCGAGCTATGTGGGCGAATTTACGTGCTGGCGGCTTAGTGCAGGGGGGGAGTACCATCACTCAGCAGTTAGTAAAAAACTTTTACCTGACTTCAGAGCGTAGCTTAAGAAGAAAAATTAATGAAGCGTTTATGGCGCTGATTTTAGAGTTCCGCTTTAGTAAGGATGAAATTTTAGAGGCTTATTTAAATGAGGTTTATTTAGGTCAAGATGGTGCGCATGCTATTCATGGGTTTGGTTTGGCGAGTGAATTTTATTTTTCACGCCCTTTGAAAAGCTTACCTTTGCATCAAGTCGCGGCTTTGATTGCACTCGTACGTGGGCCTAGTTATTATGATTTACGACGTAGGCCAGAGCGCGCGTTGAAACGACGTAATTTGGTTTTAAAGGAAATGTTTGCGCACGCAGATATTACTGAAAAGCAGTTAAAGCAGGCTAAACAGAAAGCGCTTAAGATTGTGCCTTTTGCACATAGGCCGGCTAATCGTTATCCAGCTTTTATAGATTTAGTCAGGCACCAATTAACCCAAGAATACAATGAAACAGATTTAACCTCTGATGGTTTAAGTATCTTTACCACCTTGGATACTAAAGTGCAGGATGCTTTAGATAGCAGTATTACCCAAGAATTAAAGAAACTTGAAAGGCGTAAGCGATCTAAAGATTTACAAACTGCGGCGATTGTGACACGTAGAGATAGTGGTGAAATTGTTGCCTTGGCCGGTGGTAGAGATAGTCAGGGGGTAGGTTTTAATCGTGCCTTAAATGCAGTGCGCCCGATAGGCTCGTTAATTAAGCCTATTGTGTATTTAACAGCGCTTGAATATCCTGAAAAATACACATTAATTACACCCATTAGCGATACCGCGATAGAGGTTAAGGCGGAAAAAGGGAAGTTGTGGAAACCGAGCAATTATGATCGTATTGAGCATGGTGATGTGCCATTTCACACCGCATTAGCCCATTCTTACAATTTGGCAACTGTGCGTATTGGTATGGATATAGGCGTAGGGCGAATCGCTAAAACTTTGCGTGAAACGGGAGTAACAAGGCATATTAATTTGTTTCCTTCCATGCTTTTAGGGGCATTGCCATTAACGCCTTTTGAAGTGACGCAAATGTACCAAACTTTAGCGGGTGATGGCTTTGCTATGCCACTGCGCTCAATTACTGCAGTAATTGCTCAAGATGGCACTTTACTGCAACGCTACCCTTATGTGATTCGGCAAGAGCTTGATCCGGCTGCGACTTACTTAACCAATACGGTATTGCAAGAGGTGATGCGCGAAGGAACGGGGCGCTCTGCTTATCAAATCTTACCGAAATCTTTACAAGTCGCGGGTAAAACGGGGACGACTAATGATTTAAAAGATAGTTGGTTTGCTGGTTATACAGGTGATTATCTGGCGGTGTTTTGGGTTGGGCGTGATGATAATAAACCGACCGGAGTGACTGGGTCGAGTGGGGCTTTAAAGTTATGGAGGGCATTGATGAAGCAAGTTGCGACACAGCCAGTTTTTTTGGCTATGCCTGATTCAGTGGCATCGGTTTGGGTTGAACCAGAAACGGGCCTACTGGCAAATGAGTTATGTGAAGGCGCGGTAAAATATGCTTTTGTAAGAGGCTCTGAGCCGTTAGATAACGCGGCTTGTGTCGACTCGCCAATGAATAAAACAAAAATGTGGATTAACGACTTTATGAAGGAAAATTTTTAATGAGAATATTTACTATAATACTATGTATGCTGTTTTCAGGCCTTGCCTCCGCACAACCAACGGGGCTACAGTCACTAGAGCGTTTTATTGCACAAGCTCATAATTTACAGTCAGATTTTACTCAGATATCGTTAGATGAGTCAGGGCAAGCAAAGCAAACAAGTACCGGTGTTTTTTATTTGCAACAACCAGGTAAGTTTCGTTGGAATTATAAGCAGCCTTATGCGCAACAAATTGTCTCTAAAGAAGGTAAAGTTTGGTTTTATGATGCTGATTTAGAGCAAGTTATTATTAAGAAAATAGATCGCTCAATTGGTGATACGCCTGCTTTATTATTAAGTGGTAGTGTTAAATTAGCAGAAAAATATACGATTACTCAGCATACGCAGGATGGCGATGTACGATGGTTAAAGTTGACGCCAAAAAATACCGAATCTAGCTTTAAATATATTTTGATTGGGCTAAAGAATGATGTGCTTTATGGTATGGAATTAAGTGATAATTTTGGTCAATTAACGCAAATAATTTTCTCTAACATCATTACGCCAGATACATTAGATGAGGAGCTATTTGAATTTGTGGCACCGGAAGGAACCGATGTTTTTGAAGGTTAATAGCAGTTTTAATTCGGTAGTAGAAAATAAGCAATGAGCCATTCGATAAAACCACTGGCTGACTTAATGCGTCCTGAGTCTTTGGCTGATTACGCGGGGCAGAAGCACCTTTTGCAATCCGGCAAGCCTTTATATGAGGCAATTAACTCAGGGCGATTGCATTCCATGATTTTTTGGGGCCCGCCTGGCACTGGCAAGACGACTTTGGCGCGCATGATTGCGCATCATTCTAATGCTGAGTTTATGGCTATTTCAGCGGTATTAGCCGGTGTTAAAGAAATACGTTCAGCGGTTGCTTTAGCAAAAAAAATACAGCAAGAAGAGCAGCGTAAAAGTATCTTATTTGTCGATGAGGTACATCGCTTTAATAAATCACAACAAGATGCTTTTTTACCACACGTAGAAGATGGTACGGTCTATTTTTTAGGCGCAACCACTGAAAATCCCTCTTTCGCATTGAATAACGCGTTGTTATCGCGCGCACGCGTTTATGTTTTGAATGCCTTAACGATTGATGATTTGCAGGCGGTGATTAATAAAGTCCTAGCGGATAAAGAAAAAGGCTTTGGCGCATTAAACCTAAGTATTTCGGAAGAGCTAAAACAGCAGTTTGCTGTGGCAGCTGATGGCGATGCGCGACGTTTATTGAATTTATTGGAAATTGCCGTTGAATTAACGCAAGCCAAACAAAGTACTGAAATTACTGAAGCCATAGCCAAAGAAGTTTTAGCAGGCGGCGTACGCCGTTTTGATAATCAAGGCGAAGAGTTTTATAACCAAATTTCTGCTTTGCATAAGTCAGTGCGGGGTAGTTCGCCCGATGGTGCACTGTATTGGTTTTGTCGCATGATCGATGGCGGCTGTGATCCTTTATATCTGGCTCGACGTATTGTACGCATTGCTTCAGAAGATATCGGAAATGCTGATCCGCGCGCCTTGCAATTATGTATGAATGCTTGGGAAACTCAAGAACGTTTAGGTAGTCCAGAAGGTGAGCTGGCTTTAGCTCAAGCGCTAGTCTATATGTCTTGTGCACCTAAGAGTAATGCTGTTTATATGGCATTTAATGCGGCGATGAGTGCAGCAAAACAAAGTGGCAGCCTGCCAGTGCCTAAGCATTTACGTAATGCACCGACTAAGTTAATGAAATCATTGGATTATGGCAAAGAATACCGCTATGCCCATAATGAACCTGAGGCTTATGCGGCTGGGGAAAACTATTTTCCGGACCAGTTGGCAGAAACACAATATTATCAGCCGGTTGCCCGTGGCTTAGAAATTAAAATCGCAGAAAAATTAAAACATTTGCGAGAATTAGATAGAATAGCGGGTAAGAATTAAAAATAAAGGTGCTCACCTCTTTGTTATTTATCATGAAAGAGGCTAGAAGTAACCACCAATAATAAGAACGCATTTAATAAATAAAACTTAAAAGATAAACGCTATGGATTTAAATTTTCTTGATTTTGAACAACCGATTGCTGAATTAGACGCAAAAATTGAAGAATTACGCCGTGTACAATCGGAAAATGATATTGATATTTCTTCAGCGCTTAATGATTTAGAAGCCAAAAGCGCAGCAATGACGGAAGAGATTTTTAAGGATTTAAGTGATTGGCAGATTTCGCAATTATCACGTCATCCAGGCCGCCCTTATACTTTGGATTATATTGACTCAATGTTTACTGATTTCCATGAGTTGCATGGGGATCGTGCTTATGCAGATGATCAAGCGATTATCTGTGGTTTAGCGAAACTAAATGGCCAAGCGGTTGCTGTTATTGGGCATCAAAAAGGTCGCGATACTAAAGAAAAAATTAAACGTAATTTTGGTATGCCGCGTCCTGAGGGTTACCGTAAAGCCTTACGTGTTATGAAAATGGCAGAGCGCTTTCATTTGCCTATTATCTGCCTTATTGACACGCCGGGAGCATACCCAGGCATTGGTGCGGAAGAGCGTGGTCAGAGTGAAGCGATTGCGCGTAATTTGTTTGAAATGGCTAAATTAGAAACCCCGATTATTTGTACTGTGATTGGTGAAGGTGGTTCGGGTGGTGCTTTAGCCATTGGTGTGGGCGATCGTTTAATTATGTTGGAATACAGTACTTACTCGGTTATTTCACCGGAAGGTTGTGCTTCTATTTTATGGAAAAGCGCGGATAAAGCTAAGCTAGCTGCTGAAGCGATGGGGATTACTTCGGATAGAGTAAGAGAGCAGGGTTTTTTAGATGAAGTAGTTAGAGAGCCGGTTGGTGGAGCGCATAGAGACTTTAAAGTTACGGCTGAAAACTTAAAAGAAACCTTGTTTCGTCATATTAAAGAATTGCGCCATGAAAAAATGGATGATTTATTGGAGAAACGTTATCAACGTATTATGTCTTATGGGGCTTTTTCAGAAGAAGCAAAATAATTCACATTTGTAAAAGTCTTGGTTTTTATTTTTTAGTGATTAAGGTTTAATAACTAGTTGAAACTAGGAGGCTTTGCTTAGGCGCAATGCTGTTGACTTAAGCCCTCTCTTGCTGGAGAGGGTTGGGGGAGGAGAATAAATCATGCTTTATAATCTCCCTCATCCCAAGCCCCTCCCTCTGGAGAAGGAACTTATTCTTAAGTCAACAGCATTACTGTTTAGGCAGGAGCGTATATACCGCCTCGCCTAGGCGAGGACTCCTTTTATATGAAACTTAGTTCATCTTTTATAGCTTCCCAGCTCCTTCCTCTTTACGCACAGGCTAATCTTATTGTGGGTTATAGCGGTGGTGTCGATTCTCATGTTTTATTGCATTTACTGGCTAGCTTGCCTGAGTTTAAAAATAAAATAACTGCTATTTATGTGCATCATGGTTTGCAATCCTGTGCTGATGATTGGGTTGTGCACTGCCAGAACTGTTCAGAAGCCTTAGGTGTTAAGTTCAAGGTATTAAGAGTCAATGGTCAAGCTGCAGTAGGTGAAAGCCCAGAAGAAGCGGCGCGTAATGCTCGCTATCAAGCGTTTAAAAGTATTCTGACAGAAAATGAGGTGCTTTTATTCGCTCAGCATCGTAATGACCAATTAGAAACTGTCTTATTGCAATTATTTCGGGGGGCAGGCCTGAAAGGCTTATCTGGTATGCCAACTAAAGCCCCTTTTGCTGCGGGTGTACTGCTAAGACCTTTATTAGATATTAGTCAGGAAGACGTTAAGCAGTATGCTTTACAGCATCAGTTGCAGTGGGTTGAAGATCCGAGCAATCAAGATACTCAGTTTAATCGGAACTTTTTGCGGCAAGAAGTCATTCCTTTATTAGAGCAGCGGTGGCCAAGTTTAGATAAGACTGTGGCGCGTGTTGCTGGGCATTGTGCTGAGGCTCAAACGGTCTTATCTGCAAATGCAAAAGAGCAGATGTTGATGCTTTATGATCAGCAGCAGCGATGCCTGTTAATTTCTGGCTTGGTACAGCACGGTGTTTTAATGCAGCAATGGATCGTGCGTGCGTGGTTAGATTATTTAGGCGTGCGCATGCCTTCAGTGAAAGTGTTGCAAGCTATTTTTCAGGATATTTTAGCGGCTCGTCAAGAGGCCAACCCTATTGTTCGGCATGATGGCTTTGAAATTCAGCGCTATCGAGATGGTTTATATTTAGTTGCGGCACAAAAACAGTTTGATATTAATCAGATATTCTCATGGAACGATACGAGCCAACCTTTAAGTCTGACTAATAATGGTCGGTTGCTGGTGAGCGAGGCTCAGCAAGGTATAGCAAGAGATTTATGGCAGCAAGGAACGGTACAAATAAAGTATCGGCAGGGCGGTGAGAAAATTGCTTTACCTAATAGAGCTGGGCGACATAGATTGAAAAAATTATATCAGGAAGCAGGAGTTGCTCCTTGGTTGCGCGATAGGATACCTGTTCTTTATATAGCGGGTGAAATTGCTGCGATTGCTGACCTTTGGGTGAGTAAAGGTTTTTATGGCAGAACAGGTGAGTCTTGTATAAAGCTAACTTGGCAACAAAGCCCATGACGAAAAGCCTAATGTCGATTAAAATAGATTTCAATATTGCTTACTTAGCAGAGTAAAAGCACTTTATTAATAATGTCTTTTTCCACGGCCTGTTAGCTATTTATGGGCTACAAAAGGCCATTGAGCATGTTAAAATAAATCAATTCATTTTCCCCTATCTTTTTCTAGTTCATGACAAAATTTATATTTATTACTGGTGGTGTTGTATCTTCTCTTGGTAAGGGGATCGCAGCGTCTTCTTTAGCGGCTATTTTAGAAGCGCGTGGTTTAAATGTAACCATGACTAAATTAGACCCTTATATTAATGTTGATCCAGGTACTATGAGTCCTTTTCAGCATGGTGAGGTTTTTGTTACTCAGGATGGTGCGGAAACAGATTTAGATTTAGGGCATTACGAGCGCTTTTTAAAAACCCGTTTAACAAAAAAGAATAATTTTACGACAGGGCAGGTTTACGAAAGTGTCTTGCGTAAAGAGCGTAAAGGTGAGTATTTAGGTGCAACTGTACAGGTTATTCCTCATATTACTGACGAAATGAAACGCCGTGTTTATGCCAGTGCTGACACTGATATTGATGTTGCCATTATTGAAGTCGGTGGTACGGTTGGTGATATTGAGTCTTTGCCATTTTTGGAGGCTATTCGACAAATGGGTGTCGAACTTGGCCGTGACCGCTCTTTGTTTATTCATCTCACTTTAGTGCCTTATATTAAAACAGCAGGTGAAATTAAAACTAAACCAACGCAACATTCAGTTAAAGAATTACGCACGATTGGTATTCAGCCAGATATTTTGATTTGCCGCTCAGATAGCCGAATTCCTTCTGCTGAACGTCATAAAATTTCATTATTTACTAATGTTCCTGAAAAGTCGGTTATTTCTGCGCCTGATGCCGATACGATTTATCGCATTCCGTTAATCCTCAATGAGCAAGGTTTGGATGATATTGTCGTCCATCAATTGCGCCTTGATGTTCCGCCAGCAGATTTATCAGAGTGGGAGGCTGTAGTTGACGGTTTAACAAATCCGACTGATGTAGTGACTATTGCGATTGTTGGTAAATATGTTGACCATTTGGATGCTTATAAATCTTTAACTGAAGCATTAATTCATGCAGGGATAAAAACACGCCATACCGTACAAATTAAATATATTGATTCTGAGACGATTGAAAACGAAGGTGTTACGCAACTAAAAGGTGTTGATGCGATTTTAATACCGGGCGGTTTTGGTGAGCGAGGGGTGGAAGGTAAAATTTCTACAGCTCGCTTTGCTCGAGAAAATAAAGTGCCATTTTTAGGTATTTGTTTGGGTATGCAATCGGTAGTTATTGAATTTTCTCGTAATGTCGCCGGTTTAGAAGGTGCGCACAGTACTGAATTCTTACCTAATAGTCCGCACCCTGTTATTGGGTTAATTACTGAGTGGCAAGATCACGAAGGTCAAACTGAAACACGGGATGAGAATTCTGATTTAGGTGGAACAATGCGTTTAGGTGCGCAAAAATGTCGCATTCAATCGGATTCTTTGGTATTTGAAATGTATCAAAAAGACGTGATTACTGAACGTCATCGTCATCGTTATGAGTTTAATAACAACTATTTAGAGACTCTAGAAAAAGCAGGTTTAAAATTCTCAGGTAAATCAATTGATGGACGTTTAGTGGAGGTTGTTGAAATTGCAGAACATCCGTGGTTTTTAGCCTGCCAATTTCACCCAGAGTTTACGTCAACGCCACGCAATGGACATCCTCTATTTTCTGGGTTTATTAGAGCAGCTGCAAAACAAAAACAAGGTGCACAAGTATGAAATTATGTGATTTTGAAGTAGGACTAGATAAACCATTTTTCTTGATCGCAGGCACTTGTGTGATTGAAAGCGAGCAAATGGCTATTGATACCGCAGGATATTTGAAAGAGTTAGCTGCTGAGTTAAAAATTCCTTTTATTTACAAGTCTTCATTTGATAAAGCAAATCGTTCATCGCATGAAAGCTACCGTGGCCCAGGCGTAGAAGAGGGCTTAAAAATACTTGAAAAAGTGAAGCAGCAAATTGGTGTGCCTGTGTTAACTGATGTGCATGAAGATACACCCTTAGCTGAAGTTGCATCCGTGGTTGATGTGATGCAAACGCCGGCTTTTTTATGCCGTCAAACAAACTTTATACAAGCCGTTGCTGCACAAGGTATCCCCGTTAATATTAAAAAAGGTCAGTTTTCTGCGCCTTGGGATATGGTGCATGTCGTTAATAAGGCTAAAGCAACCGGTAATCAACAGATTATGGTGTGTGAGCGTGGCGCTTCATTTGGCTATAACAACTTAGTCTCTGATATGCGCTCTTTAGCAGAAATGCGTAATACCGGCTGCCCTGTTGTTTATGATGCTACGCATTCGGTGCAGCTCCCGGGTGGGCAGGGGACTTCATCGGGTGGTCAGCGTCAGCATGTATCTGTTTTAGCGAGAGCAGCTGTTGCGGCGGGAATTTCTGGGTTATTTATGGAAACCCATCCAGACCCAGATAAAGCATTAAGTGATGGTCCGAATTCATGGCCATTACACCGTATGAAAGAATTATTAGAAACGCTGGTAATGATCGATCGAGCAGTAAAAGCACAAGCCTTGATAGAAAATACCTTATAAATATAATAACAATGGGAAAATTGTATGACCAAGATAGTTGATATTAAAGCAAGAGAAATTTTAGATTCACGTGGAAACCCAACGATTGAAGCTGATGTTATTTTGGAATCAGGTGTTGTTGGTAGTGCCATGGTTCCTTCAGGTGCATCAACAGGCGAGCGTGAAGCGATTGAATTACGTGATGGTGATAAGTCGCGTTATTTAGGTAAAGGCGTTTTGAAAGCTGTTGAGTTCGTTAATACTGAAATCCGTGCAGCGGTAATGGGTGTGGATGTAACGGACCAAGCTGCATTAGATAAGAAAATGATTGATCTGGATGGTACGCTAAATAAAGGGCGTATTGGTGCTAATGCGATTTTGGGTGTCTCTATGGCGGCGGCTCGTGCTGCTGCGGCTGATGCGGGCGTGCCTTTATATCGTCATTTGAATACTAGCGGCGAATTTATTATGCCAGTACCAATGATGAATATCATCAATGGTGGTTCACATGCGGATAACAGCGTCGATTTGCAAGAATTTATGATTCTACCGGTAGGTGCACCTACTTTCAAAGAAGCCATTCGTTACGGTGCTGAAGTATTTCATAATCTTGCTAAAGTATTAAAGTCTAAAGGTTTAGCGACAACCGTTGGTGATGAGGGTGGTTTTGCACCTAACCTGTCTTCTAATGAAGAAGCAATTGAAGTGATTTTAGAAGCCATTGCAATGGCGGGTTATAAAGCCGGTGAAGATATTTACCTTGGTTTAGATGCGGCTGCTTCTGAGTTTTATAAAAATGGCAACTATGAGTTGAGCTCTGAAGGCAAAACACTGAATGCTGTAGAGATGACTGACTTTTTTGCTGATTGGGTAGAAAGGTACCCTATTATTTCCATTGAAGATGGTTTGTATGAAAACGACTGGGAAGGGTGGAAAGGTTTAACTGATAAAGTGGGTGATAAAATCCAATTAGTGGGTGATGATTTATTTGTTACCAACCCAGCGACTTTAAAAGATGGCATAGAGAAAGGTGTGGCTAATTCTATTTTAATCAAAGTTAACCAAATTGGTACGCTATCGGAAACTTTAGAAGCGATTAATACAGCGCATGCGGCTGGTTATACTGCCGTTGTTTCACATCGTTCAGGTGAAACAGAAGATACGACCATTGCTGATCTTTGTGTTGCAATGGGTACTGGGCAAATAAAAACTGGATCATTAAGTCGTTCTGATCGTATTGCAAAATACAACCGTTTAATGAAAATCGAAGAAGAGCTAGGCACGCAAGCAAAATATGCGGGTCGTAGTGCGTTTAATAAATTATCTTAATTTATTTCTAGCATAGCCTTTATAAGCCCATCTAGCTATTTGTGTTAGGTGGGCTTTAGTTTATCTGAAAACCTAGTAGGGCGAGCTTCAGTCCGCTATGTTTAAATGAAAAATTGCGGACTGAAGTCCGCCCTACATATTATATTGAGCAGTTACACAGAATAGATTTTTATAATCTAATTCGGATGCTGTTGCCAATAAACACTTGCAGGTGTACTCATTAAGTTTCTCATTGTCATTTTACTGATATTTATTGCACTGCTACAAAATCGCCTTTGGCAAGGTGATGGTGGCATTGCGCAAACGCAACAATATCAGCGCCGACTCGAATCATTGCAAAAGCAATTATCGGTCAAGCAGCAACGTAACGAGGTGCTTAAAGCCGAGGTTCAAGACTTACGCAAAGGACAAGAAGCCATTGAAGAAATTGCGCGTTATGACTTAGGTTTGATTAAAAAAGATGAAACTTTTTTTCAAGTGATTGAGTAGACCAGCAGCTTAACATAGGGCATTAACTATACTTGTAGGGCGTGGCTTTAGCCTGCCTTTAAGTCGCTGTTGATATTGGCGGACTAAAGCTTACGCCCTACAGTTTTCAATATGCCTCGCATTAAGGAAGTTATTGAGCAAAGCCTGCTGAGTACCGCTTTCCCATAAAATCCTTAATGTGACTTAAACACATCGAATTCTATGAAAACAACAATTAAATACTGGGGAATTGTGCCTGCGGCAGGCGTTGGTAAACGTATGCAAGCCGATCGCCCTAAGCAATATCTACCCTTAAACGGCGTAACGGTTATTGAGCAAAGCTTAACGTGCTTATTGCAAGTGCAACAATTTACTGCGGTCGTAGTCGCTATCTCTAAAGAAGACCCTTATTGGCCAGAATTATCAATCTCTAAAAATGCCCGCATTCGGACCGCAGCAGGCGGTAAAGAGCGAGCGGATTCGGTATTATCAGCCTTGCATTCGGTTGCCGATAGCGCCGCCGATGATGACTGGGTACTGGTGCATGATGCGGCGCGGCCTTGTATTACCCAAAGTGATGTTGAGCATTTAATTGATGAATTACAAAATCATGAAGTAGGGGGTATTTTAGGCCAAGCTTCGCACGACACTTTAAAGTCGGTAGATGAAAATTTAGCCATTACTGACACGGTTGATCGTAGTAAAATTTGGCGTGCTTTTACTCCGCAAATGTTTCGTTATGGCGCATTGAAAACGGCCTTACAAGAAGCAGCAGAAAAAGGCTGGGTTGTTACTGATGATGCCAGCGCACTAGAATTACAAGGTAAGCAGCCTAAAATGATTGCCGGGCGAGCGGATAATTTAAAAATTACTCGACCTGAAGATTTAGCTTTAGCACAATTTTATTTGGAGCAACAACAATGATACGAGTTGGACAAGGTTATGACGTACACCGCTTTATAGATAGTGGTGATGTGATTTTAGGCGGCGTTAAAATCCCTTATGAACAAGGTTTAGAAGCGCATTCTGACGGTGATGTCGTTTTGCATGCCTTATGTGATGCCTTATTAGGCGCTGCTGCTTTGGGCGATATAGGTAAACATTTCCCTGATACAGATCCAGAATTTAAAGGCGCTGATAGTCGTGTTTTACTGCGTCATGTCTATGGCATTGTGCAAGAAAAAGGCTATAGCTTAGGCAATGCAGATATTACCATTATTGCTCAAGCACCTAAGATGGCACCGCATATTGTTGCAATGTGTACTAATATTGCAGAAGATTTATCAGTCGATTTGGATTGTATTAATGTCAAAGCGACGACGACCGAAAAGTTAGGCTTTGAAGGTCGCAAAGAAGGTATTGCAGTGCAAGCTGTTGTGCTGATTAATAAAATTTAATAGTTGATAATTACGTAATTGAATACACAACCAGCTTTACCTAATTGGGCCTATGCTTATGGGGGCGCTCAAAGCCAAGGTATTATTCGCAAAACCCCCGATGATTTTATCGTCAATGAAATTCAGTCTTTTGAATTATCAGGTGTCGGTGAACATGCTTTTTTATTGATTGAGAAATGCGGTGAAAATACTGAATTTGTTGCGCGCGCACTGGCTCGATTTGCAGGTGTCAGACAACGAGATGTTAGCTATGCAGGCTTAAAAGATCGTCATGCACGGACTACGCAATGGTTTAGTGTTTGGTTGCCTGGTAAGCCAGATCCTGACTGGACAGCATTTAATACAGACAGTATTAAAATACGAGAGGCAACACGTCATAGCCGTAAATTAAAACGTGGCTCTTTAGCGGGCAATCAATTTATTTTGCGTATTCAAGAGTGGCAGGGTGATAAAGCCGTTCTTGAGCAGCAATTGCAAGCGATTGAATTACAAGGTGTGCCCAATTATTTTGGTGAGCAGCGATTTGGTCGTAATGGTAACAATATCGCTAGAGCACTTGCCTTATTTGCTGGCGAAAAAATATCTCGTGATCAGCGAGGCATATATTTATCTGCGGCACGCTCTTATTTGTTTAACCATATATTAAGTACGCGAGTGGAGGGTAAATCTTGGAATCAAGCGCTTGTTGGCGACGCACTGATGTTTGATGATTCTCATAGTTTTTTTCAAGCAGAAGTATTAGACGAATCAATTTTACAACGAGTTGCACAATTAGAATTACACCCAACCGCTGTTTTATGGGGCAAGGGAGAGGCGCAAGTTGCTGGAGAAGTTGCGCTATTAGAGCAACAGATTATTGAGCAGTTTGCAGATCTAACTAAAGGCTTAATCGCCTTTGGCATGGAGCAAGACCGCAGAGCATTACGCAGTAATGTAAAGGATTTTCAGTGGTACTTTGTGACAGATAGTTGTTTGGAATTAAGTTTTAGTTTAAAATCTGGGTGTTATGCAACCTCTGTGTTAAGGGAGATTGTCCAAGTTTAATTAGTTTTTAATTTTTTGTCATGACTAGCTGAAGGAATTGCAGGAGCGGTTTTATCCAGAAATATCCAACAGGTCGGGGCGATTAAACGATCGGCTGTGGCTCGAAGAAATAAATAAAAAAGCCACTTAATTTTAAGAAAAACAAGCGTATTGTTGGATCGGTGAGTCTAAAAATCACTAAAATTGGTGCTTGAACGATAAAAAGTAGAAAAGCTCTTTGACCGGCTTATGAAGCTAGCCAAAGAGCTTTAGGGAAGTTACTGACGGTCATTTTTCGAAAAAATGACTTTTCGTTCAGGCACTATTTAGATAAAATTTCAGTTACTTCAAAAAGTATTTTGCCAGATGATGATGGAACTAGCTCCATATCAACTTGATAAGTAATAACATTACCAGACTTATCATAAACATCTACAGAAGGTATTTTTAATACACCTGTATTAGCAGAGAAGTTTGTGCTGGCAGTTGGAGATTTTGAAAGTACTTTACCTTGTAAAGTCCAAGTAACTGTTGCACCTACTTGCGATCCTTGAGTAAGGTTGGCCGACCAAGTTAAGTCTGTGAACTCACCTGTTTCTGGATCCCAGTTACCTGTTGCCATTCCACCTAGATTTTGGTTCATACCCATATGGTTTGCAAACCAACTTGACATATCTAAAGTAATTGTATTTGTTACATCATCAACTGTGCCAGTAGGTATTATATAGCTTGGGTCTGTAAGTGAACCATCTTCGATTGGCTCCATTCCAGTCCACTCGATATTATGTCGAATATTTGTAGCAGCAGTATAAGTATATTGCGTTGGCTCACTAGGATCCTTAACCATACGAAAATTTGTTTGGGAGATAGAGAGATCATCTGTTGTTGTGTTTCTATTTATAAAGCCTCCCACTAAGTCAGTATTCCCAGAAAAGTCCAGTTCAATGGGTGTTACTGTGTCAGCAGGGCTAAAGCTTCTAACCAAATTACCTGAAGTAACGTTCATGGAATTAATATTAAAAATTTCAGCCGAAACTTGGCTGGAAAGTACGCAGCTTAATAATAAACCTAAAGATTTTACTGTATTATTTTTCATGATTGTTTTATTTAAAATAAAAGGAACTAAAAGTATAGCAAAAAAATACAATAATATTAGAGCAAACTAACATATTAATTTTCTGATTCTCCTGAGTTTTTAGTAGATAAGTTAATTATCAATGGCTTACTAACTGATAAAAATGGTTTTAAGTTTCCCCTAGCGTTTGTCGATAAATTCTACCCGTTAGCTCAAATGGTACAAGCGTATCGATACGTTGAAAAGGGGGGCTTAAAAAGTGTAAGGTCGTGATAAGTTTGTGGCTGAATTGCAAGCGTTAATTAATGCCGCTGGCAGTGTTATGAAAAGTTGCTTATCGCCTGAGTAATTGAAAGAGCAGGGGTTATTTACAAAACTAGGCGCAGCGTGTATCTTGAAGACCTGAATGAGCAAAAACCATTCATATTATAAGGAAGGGGTATGCATTCAAATAAATCTACAGCATCTAGTATTGATCAGTCTGATAACGCTTTGTATGTACGCAGTTTAATTGAGGCTAGTTTAGACCCGTTAGTGACGATTAGTCCTGACGGTAAAATAATGGACGTTAATAAAGCGACTGAAAAAGTAACCGGGGTTAATCGAGAGCAATTAATTGATAGTGATTTTTCTGAATATTTTACTCAGCCTGAAGCAGCAAGGGCGGGTTATTTACAAGTGTTTTCTGAAGGTTTTGTTACTGACTACCCTTTATCTATTCGGCACGTTGACGGCCATATCACCCATGTTTTATATAATGCATCTTTATACCGTAATGCCTCAGGTGAAGTGCAGGGTGTTTTTGCAGCAGCAAGAGATGTAACGAGTCAAAAACAAGCCGAACAAGAATTACTTGAAGCTTCATTGTATGCACGTAGTCTGATTGAAGCCAGTTTAGATCCTTTAGTGACGATCAGTCCTAATGGTAAAATCATGGATGTAAATAAGGCAACGGAAACTATTACAGGTGCAACTCGAGAACAGTTAGTTGGTAATGATTTTTCTGCCTATTTCACAGAGCCAGATAAAGCGCAAAAGGGTTATCAACAAGTTTTTTCAAACAGTTTTGTCAAAGATTATCCGCTCTCTATTCGACATAGCTCCGGATTGGTGACGGATGTGCTTTATAACGCGACTTTATATAAAAATAGCGAAGGGGATGTACAAGGTGTTTTTGCGGCGGCTCGTGATATTACTGAGCAAAAACAAGCGGAACAAGAATTACTTGAAGCTTCATTGTATGCACGTAGTCTGATTGAATCCAGTTTAGATCCTTTAGTGACGATCAGTCCTAGTGGTAAAATCATGGATGTAAATAAGGCAACGGAAACTATTACAGGTGCAACTCGAGAACAGTTAGTTGGTAATGATTTTTCTGCCTATTTCACCGAGCCAGATAAAGCACAAAAGGGTTATCAACAAGTTTTCTCAAACAGTTTTGTCAAAGATTACCCGCTCTCTATTCGACATAGTTCCGGGTTGGTGACGGATGTGCTTTATAACGCGACCTTATATAAAAATAGCGAAGGGGATGTACAAGGTGTTTTTGCTGCGGCTAGAGATATTACTGAACAGAAGCAAGTAGAAGCAAAACTAGAAAGTAGCGCGCGTTATCAACAAACCCATGCAGCAGCACTAGCCTTATTTAATGCAGGCTTTGATGAGCCTGTTATTATTAATAATTTACTTAAATTATTAGCTGACAATCACCATTTTCCGGTGTCTGCTTTTTATAAATATGAAGAGTGGCATGGAAAGTTAAATTGTATTGGTTCTCATGGTGTTAGCAGCGCACTAAAAAAAGAGTATGAGTTATCAGAAGGGCTGGTCGGTGAAGTTTCTGCTTCTAACCGTGAAATAGCTTTAACAGGCTTGGCTGAAAATAGCAGTGACTACCATATTGATACTGGTATTATTAATTTAGTACCAGAAGATATCTTATTTTTTCCCGTTTGTCATCAAGAGCGACGCATGGGTGTGTTGGTTATTATGTCGCTGTCCAAAATAACCGAGGCGGATAAAGAGTTTATTCGTCGCTTATGCACTCAAATGGGTGTGGCTTTACACAACTTTAAACAATACGATGATCTCAAGATGTTGGCGGAAACTTTGCATCAACGTAATGATGAGATTCAAGAAAAAAATCATCAGCTTGATGAAGCGAGCCGAATGAAGTCAGATTTTCTGGCTAATATGTCACACGAATTAAGAACGCCGTTAAATGCGATTATTGGCTTTTCCGAAGCTTTACGTGATGGATTGATGGGTGATCTGAATTCAGATCAACAAGAATATTGCAATGATATTTTTGAAAGCGGTGAGCACTTATTGGACTTGATTAACGACATATTAGACTTATCCAAAGTTGAAGCGGGGAAAATGGATTTATTGTTGGAAAATACCGATTTTAATTCTTTATTAGAAAGTTGCATTACCATCATTAAAGAGAAGGCGAATGCTCACGGTATTAAAATATTACTAGATAATAAGGTAGATATTAAATCACTGATATTGGATAAACGCCGATTTAAGCAGATGAGCTATAACTTGCTGTCTAATGCGGTTAAATTCACTCCCGATAACGGAGAAATTAAAATCTGTGCTGAGCAGATAAGTACTAAGCAGTTGCCTCTGCCGCTAGCTAAAACTCTAAGATCATCAGAGCAAGTGATTAAGGTTAGCATTAAAGATACCGGCATTGGCATTTCTGAAGAGGATCAAAAACGTTTATTTCAGCCCTTTGTACAATTAGATGGTCCTTTATCTAAGTCGCATCAAGGCACAGGGCTTGGCTTATCGATGGTTAAAAAACTCGCTGAACTGCATGGCGGAACGGTCACCTTAGAGAGCGAACTTAATAAGGGAAGTTGTTTTAATATCTGGTTGCCTATTGTTGTCGATTTAAATGCTTTAGATAACGCCACAACACAGGCCAAGGGAGAGCCTTTATTACAACAAATTGATGGCGAGGTTTTATTAATTGAAGACGATAATCAATCTGCAGATTTGATGCGTCTACAATTAGAAGCAGAAGGTTTAACCGTCCAGCGCGCTAAATCAGCAGAAGAGGGGTTGGATAGCCTAAAAAATACTATTCCTAAGATGATTATTTTGGATATACTGCTGCCAGGCATAAATGGCTGGGAATTTTTACAACAAATTCGTGAGAACCCACTACTGTCTTCAATCCCGGTGGTGATTGTATCTGTTACCAGTGAAACTCAAAAAGGTTTATCCCTTGGGGCATCGAAAGTATTGCATAAACCGGTTTCGTTTGATGTTTTAAGTGAGGCATTACAGGAGTTAGGTATAATCAACGCCAATCAAGACCTCAGTGTTTTAGTGATTGACGATGATCCTTATGCAATACGTTTGATTGGTCAGCATTTAAAACAATTAGAAATAGAAGTGATCGAGGCATGTAATGGCCAAGAAGGTATCGAGCAAGCCATTAATAAAAAGCCAAACTTGATTATATTGGATTTAATGATGCCAGAAATTAATGGTTTTGACGTCGTGGAAATGCTAAAACAGAATGAAGAAACAAAGAACACGCCCATTTTTATCTTATCGGCAAAGATCCTTACTGAGAAAGATAAAAAACAACTGCGCGGCAATGTAGTTCAAGTGATGGAAAAAAATGATTTTAATCATGGGCGATTTATTAATGAAGTTCGCCGTGTCATTCATAATCGTATTGATAAAACTCAGGCTTAATAGAAGTACATGTGATGGCTAAAATTTTAGTAATTGAAGATAACGAGAAAAATCTCAAGTTAGTTAATTTCTTGCTTTGCAAAGAAGGTTATGATGTGTTGGTAGCGATTAATGCAGAAGACGGCATTGCACTTGCTATAGCTGAGTTACCAGACTTGATTTTGATGGATATTCAGTTGCCCGGTATAGATGGGCTAGAAGCAACGCGTCAATTAAAAGCACAGACACAAACCGCAGGCATTAAAATTATCGCATTAACCGCTTTTGCGATGGAGGGCGATCAGCAACGTATTGTTGAAGCCGGTTGTGATGGTTATATTAGTAAACCTATTCGTTACCGAATATTTCTTGCCGATATTGTTCGGTTTCTTGGAGGCAGAGGTTTATGAGCGCTAACTCATCTAAAAAAATATTAATTATTGACGATGAACCTTTAAATATTAAGCTACTCAAGACTTTTTTGAAAGCAGAAAGTTATCAGGTAATATGCGCTAAATCAGGGGCTGAAGGTTTAGGGTGTGCTATTGAACAATTACCTGATTTAATTTTACTGGATATCATGATGCCTGATTTAGATGGCTATGAGGTCGCTAAACGCCTTAAAGAGCATGAGTTTACGCTACATATCCCCATTATTATGGTCACCTCTTT
>Ga0209826_1000154_pt1 | contig 46370 bp, 41 predicted proteins | sample GOMGulsemesocosm_5_FD_184637 | JGI IMG/M metagenome (GOLD analysis project Ga0209826, IMG submission 184637) | Methane-oxidizing microbial communities from mesocosms in the Gulf of Mexico - GOM15C Gulf of Mexico (SPAdes) (version 2) | ecosystem: Environmental > Aquatic > Marine > Cold seeps...
ACCAGGCACCGCAGATATTTGTCGGTTCAGCATGTCGCCCACTTCAAAACGATTATTTTTATCGTTTTCCGAGCTGATCAAGTGTTGCGATAGTAGTTTTGCGGCCCCACGTCCACCACCAATTTTCGATCCTGTCGGGTAGCCAAAAGGGAAATCAAAGGCAAGAAGAACATTCCCCTTTGCCACTGTTGCCAATTGTACCAGCTTTTCCATGCAGGCATGGCGGGTTCTGAAATACTCGACGTCCGCGGCAGAAGCTCCTGAACGCCACGCGACCCAACATCTATCGGCGGTTGGCCTCTTTGGTCCAGGGGTGGAGGCTGCTGACCAATCGATTACAGCAATAAGATCAAAGATGGTGAATTCTTTCCGAGGGTTAGGGTAAAGTCCAAAAATCGAGTATGATGGAATTGAAAGAGTTTATCATTTGTTTGTAGCCGACCATGAAAATGACAAAATGTCTAGCGACATGTTAAACGATATTCGGATGAAAAGACTTAGGAGATGAAAATGAAGCGCAGTCTGATTGGTACAGCTTTGGCAGTGTTTCTGGTGTTCAGTATCCCAGCTAATGTGATGGCTGAGGAAAAGGGGGCGGATGAGCTCGCTGTGGAAGGGTTGGAGAAACTTATTAATGCTTTGAGCGTTTTTATCGATTCAATTCCCCAGTATGAAGCCCCTGAGATATTGGAAAATGGGGATATTATCATTCGCCGGAAACAAGATGAAGATGAAACTGAAAAAGATACAGGGATGGAAAAAACATCAACCTGAACGTAGTTAAGCTGATGAAAGTTTCACTCCGGTATTCGGATAGTTTGTATCGCGGTTACCGCTTATACTTTTCCTATAAGTTATAGTAAGCGGAGAATTAAGATGAACCAACAAGCCATGATTGCTGCTGTCGCGGCAAGAGATAAAAATTGTGATGGATCTTTTGTTTATGCGGTTAAAACAACTGGGATTTATTGTAGGCCTTCTTGCCCTTCGCGCCATGCAAAGACTGAAAATGTTGTATTCCTTGATTTGCCGGAACAGGCAGAAACGAAAGGTTTTCGGGCATGTCGCCGTTGTCGCCCAGACTTGGTAAATGTAAAAGATCCAATTTTATCACTTACACGGCAGGTATGTCGGCGCATAGAAAATCATTTGGATCTTCAATCCGGTGATAAGCTATCACTTGCCGTCTTTGCCGAAGAGACGGGTTATAACGAAGATTATCTTGCCCGCAGTTTTAAAAAAGTGATGGGCATTAGTCCTTTTGAATATTACGATACGCTGCGAAATAAAAAATTGAAAGATAATTTGCAAAAAGGTGAGTCTGTCTCTGAAGCCGCTTATGGTGCTGGTTTTGGATCGTCCAGCAGGCTTTACGAGAAAGCGAACGAGCGACTTGGTATGTCGCCCGCCTCCTATGCTAAAGGCGGAAAAGGCGCTGAAATAGCATATTCGATCGTTGATTGTTTTTTAGGCCGTATTTTAGTGGCGGGAACACGCAAAGGTGTTTGTGCTGTATATTTTGGTAATAAAGACGAAGAGCTATTGGATGAGTTGCATTTGGAATTTCCAAAAGCTGAAATAGCTCCAGAAATTGGCGATCTGGCTGAATGGGTGTCGAAAATTACCGATTTCTTGGCGAACAAAGTAACGTCTGTTCCAGAAATACCACTTGATATGTTTGGTACCGCTTTTCAGCGGCGAGTTTGGCAAGAGTTGTTGAAAATTGCCCCTGGGGAGACAAAAACCTACAAGGAAGTTGCGATAGATTTAGGAGCGGAAAAGTCCTCACGGGCAGTTGGCCGTGCTTGCGCGACAAATCCAGTATCCTTGATCGTTCCGTGTCATCGTGTCATCGGAAGTGATGGTAAACTTCATGGTTATCGCTGGGGATTAGAGAGAAAAGAGCTCTTACGTGAATGGGAACTAACTGGCTAAGTGATTAGGAACCCGAGTATCGTTCGCTGCGATCAGAAGGGGATGAGTTTAGGTTTTTTAGAGCGTCGTATCCAAGCTTCAATTGCTTGTCTCGAGGAAGGCTTTGAAGATAGTCAAAGCCTTCTTTCGTCTTGGCATTATATATGGGATCACTTGCCGTTCTTAGTCTGTTAATTGCTTTATACCATATGATAAATATTTTCATCTCGTGAGTATGCCGTTCGTTTAGCAGGCGATACATGGCGCAAGAAATGAATAAATACAAGTCCGTTATTTCTTCAGCAATTTCAAATGACTGCTCATAACTGCTGTGGAATGCCGTTGCTGGTATCGGATCATGGAGAGATAAACTGGACCAAAAGAGTCGCCTATCTTCCGGTTTAAGATAGGGTAGGTATTCTGGAACAATATCTGGGCATTCTGCTTTAGACGACAGTTTACGAAGAGCTTTATAGGCTGCCGTTGACAAGGCGTGTATCGCCACGGGATCTGTATGAGAGAAATGAAGTCGTATAGCCAAATTGACCAGACGTCTACAAGCCTCCAGATCGTGCAGTTTCAGACTTTTTATCATCCTGAAGAGAAATGCTCTGGCGTGAAATTCATCATCTGTGGCTTTATCCCATAGCTTTCTTTTTACGGGCTTCTTCTCTTCTGGCTTTTAGTAAGGCTTTTTTTGCGCGGTACTTCGCACGCGCTTTTTCCATACGAACTTTAGTGTCGCGCCGCCGTTCTTCTTGCCAAAGTTTATGTACTTTTTTCCGATAGGGAACGTTGTATTTTTTTGTGCGAGAATGATAGTGAGCGATGGCGACATTCCAAGATCGACTTTCATTTCTAAGTTTTAGGAGGAGATCCCCTGCGTAGGCTGCGTTAATACTTGGATTAAAAGCATCTTCAAGAGACGAAAATGCCGTTGGGTGCCAATGAAGGTTTACTTGCATGCAACCAACATCAATATTCTTGACTCCTTTAGCTCTCAACATTTTTACTTCTTTGATCGCAGCGGCTTTACTGGGCAAATATCGCCCGCGACCTTCGGAGTAAACCGTCCATGGCCAGGCAATAATTTCCCTTCTCTTCGCATGCCAACGACCTGTTTCAGTCAGAGAAATCGCATTTAACAGCCGTTTTGGTAGCCGTAATTTTTTTTCTGTGTCTGCTGTCGCTGAACGACATGTTGCTAGGAATTCAGCCGCATTAGTCGGAAATTTAGCGGCAGAAACTGGTGTTACTACAAGGCCGATAACACAGATTAAAAGTAAAAATATTGATTTTGACATTTCTCACACTCCTGCCTGAGTATAAGCAAGAAGTATGCCGGAAAATGAGATTGGAATGAAAGGAGCCAGCCGATGGAGGGAATGTTTGTTTCTATCCCGTCTTTCGCTCGAAAATCATGTTTGGTAAAATTTCAATAAGCTCACTCAAATGATTTTTTAATTGATGAAAACCGTCGGTTTTGGTCATAGTTGGTTGGTCCATATAAAGACGCCTGTTTATTTCAATTTGTAAGGCGCTGACACCTGTTGATGGTTTTCCGTAATGTTGAGTGATAAAGCCGCCGGCATAAGGGGCATTGTAGCGAACCGAATAACCAAGTTTCTTCAATTTACTTGAAATATGTGCACTGTGATCCGGGTGAACGGACTGGCCGAATCTATCGCCCAGTATAAAATCTGGTAAAGAAGGTCGTGTTAGTCCCGATTGAGCGGGAAGCGGCATAGAATGACAATCAATGAGAAGAATGTGGCCGAATTTATTCACACCTTCTTCTATAAGATTTCCAAGATTTTGGTGATACGGGAAATAAAAGGCATTCAATCTTTGTTTGATGGTTTTGTACTGTAATTTTTCTGAATAAATTTGATTTCCTTGAGAAACAATTTTGGGAATTGTTCCAAGGCCCGCCGCTATTTTGGAATTTAATGTCGTCACATAATCGGGAAGAGGATCCAAAAACATACTGGGATCAAGTTCATATGGGGAACGGTTTACATCACAAAAAGCGCGAGGAAATGTTGCTTGGATTATCGGAGCCCCAAAAAGCGGCGCAGATGAGAAAAGTTCGTCAACTTTATAATCTTCAGATTGCCGCAAAGTAAGCAGATTCAAAGCGGATTGCTTGACAAACCGGTCTGGATAAAAGGCTCCGCTATGGGGGGACGAAAAAATGACCGGGAGCGACCATGTTGCAGGACGTACAATTTCAACTGGATTTACAGTATCTTTTCTTTTCATGAGTTCTCAAAAAAAAGCGTGAATTTAATTTTTAAGTAATATTGTGATGACCATTATGTTTGTGTAGCGCGCCTTTGCCAATTGAAATTCAATTGTATATTCTGATTTGATTGTACACTGAAGATAGTAGAGTACTTAGAATAATTCCATGGCTTGTATTCTTTTAGCGGAAGACGATAATTCAGTCCGATATTTTTTGGCCCGCAGCCTTGAAAATGCGGGACATGAAGTGTTGGCATTTGCTGATGGAGAAGACGCCTTGCCTGTTTTGGAAGCCGGACCCTTTGATATATTGATAACAGATATTGTAATGCCGGGTATGGACGGGATCGAGCTGGCTAGATTAGCTAAGAAAGTAAGATCTAGCCTACCGGTCATTTTTATTACTGGTTTTTCTGCTGTGAATGTTGAGGCAATTGAGAGTGACGAAGGGGTAAATCAGATGATCTCTAAACCCTTCCACCTAAATTCACTGGTAGAGGCTGTCGATCGTGTTTTGTGCAATAATGCGCCTTCCTGAGTGAAACAAACACAAATTTTCACATCTCCACTAAAAGAGGCTTGCAAAGCAATTTGCAGCGCTTTATAAAACGCCAACTCCGGTTCAATCTTAAGTGAACTACGAGGGTGTATAGCTCAGTTGGTTAGAGCGTTGCCTTGACATGGCAGAGGTCACAAGTTCGAATCTTGTTACACCCACCATTCTCCTTGAATAAAAACGTATGCTTACAATGCTGGTATCGCTTTGGTAGCATTTAGGTGTTTTAAACACCTTTAGGCAAACCCTGAAACCAAGCTTTTCTTTTCTTGTGTATTTGAGAGTGAAGTTTTCCCATTTGTTTTGGTCCGTGTCACTTCTGTGGATGACCCAAATTTCAAGCAAGGGCCACTATAGTAGAATGCGCCACTTAGTGTCTCTGCGGCCGATAGCCTATTGGACTGGGCGAAGAGAAGGTATTTCCATCGTTACAAAGGCCGACAGTTCGACTTCTAGCTCACTATTTTTTGCCGGCTAGTACAAAGCTAAATTGAAGATGCCGACAAACGGTAGTCACAAGCCCAATGGGTTTCATTGCGTTCATAGACGCAATGACCCGGCAATGTCCCAAAGTTGTCATTTGGGTTGTTTTTTCGCTCGTCCTTTTTACCTCAGGCACTCATATAATCCTAACTAAAGCAAAATAGGGAGTACAAAATACTGGGAATGCATCGTGTTTAGTGTTTTGCCATTTGATAATTTACACTGACTGAATGTTGCTTCCCGTGTCTTTGGCAAAAAGGCGTTTTGGTCATAATTAAAACGCTTTATGATGTTCTATCCGCAAATTCTATATGGTGGATAATAGAATTTGGTTTTTAACGCTTTCGTCTATCAAGTAGAAAACATACGCTGATTCTTTTTTTTGACGGTCAGAAAGAGGTGTTAAGGCGTTGGTATCGCAGGAATAACCTTGGATTTTATATAAGTAAGTTAAATTTCGCGAACATACTGCTTGTTAAATCTAGTATGCGTTGTTTTTCTAAACTTTGTGCAACTTGTATTAGTACTTGATTTACAACTTAAAAAAACATTGTTAATGTTTTGTTAATTAAAGGGGAGACCGTTTGTGAAGCTATTTTCAGTTTTTTTGTTTTGCATACTATTCAGTTCGTTCGCGACGGCAAGTGTGATAAATTTCGCAGGTGTTGAGTCGCAAGGTGGGCTTGCTTCAAGCTATAATGAAGATAATGCCGTTGTTGATGGCATTGGCGGTATTGTTGCGTATCATCAAAGTCGATCGGGAAAAGTACATCTGGCGGATTATGCGACAGCTTTTGCAACAAGTATATCTATCTCTAAGCCGGGCCGTTTTGATGCTATTCAATTCGACATTCGAGGTTTTACCAATTATTGTTCCTTTGCTAATGGGCCTTGCCAAGGAGTAGAGGCGTTTGACAACGTCTTGGTAACCGGGGTCAGGGATAATGCTGTGGTTGCAAGCGATTTGTTTTTCTCCGGAATAGTTGAGGCAACCCATTCTCTAAGTGCTTTATTTTCTAATCTTGATAGCCTGTTGATAAGCATATTAATTCCAGGTGATATTCAAAATTCTAACTGTGCATTTACGCCTACTTGCAGCTCTTTTGATTTGGATAATCTTGTTTTAGATTCTGTTGATGTGTCGGCAGTCCCTCTTCCTGCAGGGCTTCCGCTATATGGGGCCGGTCTTGCGCTATTGGCGTTTTGGGTGCGTAAGCGGCATCGGGGTGCGCGTTCTCTTTAAGGTCTTTCGTAGTCTCCCCAATTAGTGTGCCGGTAATCGCTATGGTCCTTCTCATAAGTTCCGGAGGCCGTTTGGCAGCCAGAGAGGACCATTATAATTACACTTAAATAGATAAATTTCATTTTCTTTTTCCTTCGAATTTATGCAGTTATATTAGGGGTATATTAAATTAATTCAAATTTGGTCTGTGCACTTTTTCGTGAAAATTAATCTTTACAGATGTGGAATTTAGAAGTACGGTTTTCGTCATGAACAAAAATTTGAAACATATAGAAATTGTGGCTGTCCTTACTCTATAGAGTTTGGCGTGGTCTTGTTCATGAAATTAGCATCCGCCCCTTGAGGCGGATTTTTTGTTTTCTTCCTCTTGGGTTTTATAAAGAGAGAGAAAATGCAAAAAATAAATACTCCACCTTACATACACTTCTTTTGCGGTAAAATGGCCGCAGGTAAAAGTACGCTGGCTAATAAGTTTTGTGCTGAAAAAGGGGCCGTTTTGATTAGTGAAGATGTGTGGCTGTCCAGATTATATCCAAACGAAATATCAACTTTTGAAGATTATTTGACATGTTCTGCTCGGTTAAAGCGTGTGCTGACTGATCATGTGAAAGGATTGTTGGAAGAAGGAAATACTGTTGTTCTTGATTTTCCGGGGAATACTCGGAGCCAAAGGGCCTGGTTTAAAAATTTATTCAGAGACACCAAAGCTGATCATTGCCTGCATTATCTTGAGCGTTCTGACGCCGAGTGCCTTGTTCAATTGAAAAGAAGAAATAAGGATCGGCCATATGGATCAAAGAATACAAGCCCCGAAGAGTTCATGATGGTCACTGGGTATTTTGAAGAACCAAAGATAGAGGAGGGGTTTCTTATTGAAAAACATTAAAGTCGAAGTGAGTCGGCAGTCTTTCCCAATTTATTGTATGGAAAGACTGCGGCCCTCAGGGCATTGTTGTTTTTGTTTTTAGAGTTTTACTCTACAAAGGGGATGTCGGATTTGAGCCGTTTGCAGATAAAGGCGTACTTATCATTGGTCGTTGAGGAAGCGCCGACACAGCAGGCATATAAAGCGGTATGTTCTTCTCTTTTAGATGAGACAGAATTAGCTTGTTTACCTCATAACGAACTTGAAAATAGCGCCGGCCAGAGACCCAGGCTCTCACTCCAATAACCACACCACCATAAGTGAAGTCCTGAACACCAATTTGTGGGACAGGCTCCTCACTCAAGTCAGGTAAATGCTGTAATGCTGATCGCATTGAATTTACCACAGCTTCAGTATCAACATCGGCCTGAATACAAAACTCTACTTCAAGAATACGTGTTTCGTGGGAATTCACAATAACTTGACCGACAATCTCCTTGTTGGGGATTGTTATTTGCTCCCCATCCTCACCCATGAGAACAGTTACACCCATAGTAATTTTTTCAACAACACCACTAACACCATGAACGGTAATAACATTTCCGATAACAAAAGGGCGCGTAATAATAATGGAAATTCCGGATCCGAAATTGGATAAGGGGCCTTGCAATGCAAGGGTAGCACCGAATGTTACAGCACCAGCTAATGCAATGAGTGGCGCGATACTAATACCAAAATTGCCAAGAGTTATGATGATGAGCAGTATGATCATAACAAGCTTTGCTGAACTCCCCAAAAATTGGGAAAGTGTTTGATCAATATTCTTGGAAAGCGCTAGCTTTTCCAGCCTGTTACCAATCCAGTTAGCGACAATAAAGCCAACTAGAAAGAATAACAGGCCACCAAGCAGCTGAAAACCGTATTTAACCGAGAACTCAATCCCAATCTCAACCCACTTATTTACCATTTCCAGATTCTGCTCAACGCTTTCCATTGTTTACACCTTGGCTTAGTTACCTATTTTAAAAGACCTTTTATGGCGCCTGCCGCACCTTCAACAGCTTTACCTGCTTCAGACGCAGCCCCTTCAGCTCCGCTACTAATAGCTTTGACAGCACCCTCTGCGCCACCAGCAAGGCTCTTGAGTGTTTTGCCAATACCAAGGTCCGTTACAACGGACATGGCGCTACCGGTTACTTTGTTCAAAATTTGAGCTGCAACTTCTTCAGGAGACGCGCCTCCTTTTTTCTTCCCAATATCGGTTATCTGGATAGTGGGTAGGTTACCTTCGATTTTTTTGTTAAGGGTGATGGGGGCTTTGACGGTAACTTTGCCGTTTTTAATCACAAGTTTATCAATGATGATTTTTGGGCCTTCTTCATCTTGACCACTACCACCTTCTTCTGATTTTCCGCCCAGGCCTTCTCTTTTCATAAAAGCATCAATGTTCGTCTTAAGAGCATCTAAGTTATTTGTTGTATCATTAAGCTCGTACGTTATCTTAGGCGCGATAATTTGAATTTCATTTATATGGATGAGCTTATCATTTGTGTCAGCCATATTGATTGAGAGCGATATTTCGCCCAGCTCAAAGGCTGAAGGTTCTTCAAAACCACTCGGATTTCCTACAAATAATCCGCGAAGAGCTCCTTTTCCGGAGGTGATATCTAAATCAACTTCGTTTAGGGTAACCTCTGCTTGGGTTACTTCCGAGCCATATTCTTCAACCGCTGCAATAATAACTTTATCAAGATTAAAGTAAAAAATACTCAGCACTGCACCTAAAATGACAACTAGTGCAACTACAATTCCTGTAATTATTTTACCCATAATATTCCCCAGATCAATTTTTTGCCTAAGAGAAATATAACGGGACAATTTAACAAAACATAATTGTTTCGTCTTTTACTGAAGTATTTATTTTATTCTCGCAACATGCCACAATTACATACTTGCAGTTTAATGATGTGAATACTTGATTGCTTATCTAATTTGCAACGGACCTAATAAAAAAAGGAAAAAATATGGGACCACTAGCAGGATTTAAAATTGTAGAAATGGGTGGTATTGGACCAGGACCAATGTGTGCATTATTGCTTGCCGATATGGGCGCTGAGATTATCCGTATTGATCGCACTGAAGCCACTGGTCTTGGGATACATACGGACCCAAAGTTTAGTTTGCTAATGCGTGGTAGAAAATCAGTTGCAATCGATAGCAAAACGAAAGAGGGAAAAGAGTTAATCCTGAACCTGATTGAACAAGCGGATGCCTTGATTGAAGGGTTTCGCCCAGGAGTCATGGAGCGACTTGGCCTCGGGCCTGATGTGGTTTTCGAGCGAAATGCCAAAATCGTGTATGGCCGCATGACTGGATGGGGGCAGGATGGACCAATGGCACCCGCCGCGGGACATGATCTTAACTATATTGCTTTGTCGGGAGCTCTTCACGCGATAGGGCGAAAAGGGGGAGCTCCAACGCCACCGTTGAATCTTGTTGGTGATTTTGGCGGCGGTGCTCTTTATCTCGCAATGGGGTTGCTTGCCGCAATGTTAGAATCTCAGCAGTCAGGAAAAGGCCAAGTGGTCGATGTCTCCATGGTTGATGGCGCGGCTAGTCTCATGACAACGTTTTTTGGTCTTAAGGCGGCAGGCCGCTGGAGTGATGAGAGGGGTACAAATATTCTCGATTCCGGAGCCCATTTTTATGATGTCTATGAGACCTCGGACGGAAAATATGTATCTATTGGTTCAATCGAAGCCAAATTCTATGATGAGCTCTTGCGTCTAACGGGATTGGATAAGGAAGATCTACCCAGTCAAATGGATGTATCTGCATGGCCAACGTTGCGAAAACGTTTTTCTGAAGTGTTTCTTGCAAAGACACGGGATGAGTGGTGCGAAATTATGGAAGGTACTGATGTTTGTTTTGCACCGGTTCTGTCTATTAGTGAGGCTCCCGATCACCCGCATAATATCGCGCGAGGTACTTTTGTTGAGATTGATGGTGTTGTTCAACCAGCACCTGCTCCTAAATTTTCAAGAACAAAATCGGAAATTCAATCGCCGCCTTGTGCTCCAGGACAGCATTCACAAGAAGTCTTGTTGAACTGGGGAATAGCTCAAGAGGAAATCGATAACTTGATGGCAGAATCCGTCGTAAAATAGTCAAGCAATAGCCGTTGGAGTGTAGAATCCTCATTCCGACGGCTTTTCTGTCTCACTCGTATCTCCGAAAACTTGACGAAATTGGATTTTTACTGGACTCTCCTGCAATCCAAACAGGAGAGAGTTATGTTATTGAAGCACCCGGATGCAGATAGAAAGTCAGACCTTGAAGACAAGCCACTTGTCTTAGGTGGCCATGAGCAGCGGGCGGCGAACAGCAAGTCAAACATTATGAATGTATTGATTTTGATGGTTGTGATTGCATCAACATTTCTATGGATAGGAAGTGTTGCCTTTTACATAGAGCAAAATATTGGTTTTACGAACCTTTGGCAAATGTTACCCCATGAAATTGGAGCGTTTTTTGCGGGAGGCTTTGCTCCGCTGGCTTTCTTATGGCTGCTACTGGCATACTTTAAAAGAGGGCGAGATAGTAAATTAAAAGGTCAGGCTTTAGATTCTCTCATGAGGGAGATTGGATATCCTAGCCCCGAAGCAGAGGCCCGTGTTGCAAGTTTGACCTTTTCACTTCGGCGCCACGCAAGAGAAGTTCAGGTCGAGACGGAAAATGCCGCAACGTCTTTAGAAGCTGCAACGGCGCAGCTGGAAGTACAGAAAGAAATCGCCCGAAAAGCTTCTAATGAACTGATTTCCAATGCAGATCATTTCCAAACTGAAATGGCGCAAAGTCTCGCAAAGGTAAACGATCTAATAAAAAAAACTGATGCGCAAAAGAATACTCTGGAAAAGACTGCATCTGCACAAGTGCAGGTGTTCGAGGCGGCAGCGGACGATGCCGAAATCAGAAGTGAGATTGTAAATAAGTCACTCTCCGCACAGATTGGAGCGCTTGAAGCCGCAGTTGTCGCCGCAGAGGAAAAAGCTTTGAGGATGACCCGGCAACTTGAGCAGACAAGCCAGGATATCGCGGCGGTTGCAAATCATACGCTGGAGCAAGCGGAGAACGCTGGTAAAGCCTTATCTACAAGAATTATCAAACTGAATGATGCAGGGGATGATATCCGAGAAAAACTGGATGCGGGCGCTGATCATTTATTGACTAGAACAGAGGAAATTGAAAATTATTCATCTCGTGCAACGGATGCGTTGGTCGCAGCGGGGGATGAATTGCGCCAAAATTCTACCGAACTTTCTATCTCTGGAGACGATGCATTATCTCGCCTGGCAGCTATCCGTGATAGCTTGAAACTTGGAAGCGAAGATGTAGAACGGGCAATAGATCGCTTAGAAGAAAAGCAAACTCGTTTTAAAGGAGAAGCCGAGGAGATTGGACGAGAAGTGCAGCACTCTTCAAGTCAGCTTATTGCGGATACAGAAAGCCTGTCAGTCTCTGTCCTGACGATGAAAGCTGATATGTCTTCAGCAGGAGAAAAACTGCGGAGCGAACTACGGGACTTGGAGGATACTTATAAGAAGACGGAAAACAGCCTTGGGGATGTTGAGACGCTTCTCAACAGCAGTCAAACAGTTCTACAAGCCGCTGGCGAAGGCGCTCTTGAAAATGCAGTTAAGTTTCAAGAGCATATGGCGGATCATGCCGAAAAATTATTGGGCAGTAGCGATTTGACGTCTCAAAGAACTTCTGAAATTCAAGAAAAATTGCGGAAACAAATGGGAGCGCTAAATTTAGCTTCTGCACAAATTCAAGAAATGTCGTTAGAAATTTCCGCAAGGCTCTCAGAAAACGTAGATCTCTTGTCTGAAGCGAGTATTTCTACAAGCAATCAGGTGGTACAGGTTGGTAGTGGTTTCCAGCGTCAGGCTGATGAAATGAAGTCAACAGCTGAACGGGTTTCAAGTCAAATTAAAGAAGCTGGAGAAAGCTTGCGGAGAGAGACAAGCGATATTGAGCTCCATGCCGAGCGGACCTCCAAAACAATTAAATCCGCTTCTGAAGAGTTGGAGAAAAGGCAGCGGGAACTGGGATCCGTTGCGGACCAATCAAAAATTAAACTATCCGCCATTGTGGAAGAGACCATTCGCCATCATCAGGAATTTATGGCAACAGCTGAGCGATCTACATTGCAAGCGCGTCAGTCAGGGGAAGCTGCCCGCTCGCAAACAGCCGAGCTTGCCAAAACAGCTGAACGGGCTTCTGCGCAACTGCGAAATATGGGGGACGAAGTTCACCAAAAAATCGAACAACTTAGCCATATGGCAAACAAGGCCAGTGTTGAAGGAGATCAGCTTTCAAACAAAGTGCGCGCAAATATTGAACATTTGAGTGATGCAAGTCTTTCGGCGAAAGAACAGATGACAGCCCTTTCAGAAATATCTGAAATTGCAAAAAACCATTCTGCTGAAATGGAGAAAATCCTGCGAGAAGAAACCTCTGCGTTATCAGAAGTTGCTCGTCAATTAGCAGATAAAGCAGAAGTTATTGAGGCAACCTTGTCTGAACGGGCTCAACTCTTTCAGTTGACGACTGGGAAAGCTGATGTGGCGGGGGAGGCTTTTAAACGGAAAACGCTGGAACTTGCTAAAGCCAGTGAATTGATGCTTAACGGATTAGTCCATGCAGATCAGGCGCTTGGGCGGCATCAAAAGGAGATAGAAAATACCCGAAGTCAAGCTCAGAACGATCTTGAGCGCGTGATGCTGAAAATGACCGAAGCAGGGCAACAAGCCCATGATTTGAGTGAACAGGCCTCTCAAGAATTTAAGCAGAGAACGTTAGAGTTAATAAAATTCTCAGACCAAGCCTATTCTGGCTCTCAAGAACTTACCGATCAATTTGAGCAACAACGAAAACGCCTTGAAATAACGGCAAAACATGTTGAAAATTCTATTGGCGAAACAGCAAAAATATTGAGTGTTGAAGGCCAGAATTTGAAAAATGTAGTTGGGGTGGCCGCGGAAGAAGCTCTTATATCAAGTTTGAAATTTCAAGAACAAGCTGAGAAGCTAGAAGGCGTCTCAAACATCGTCAAAAGACAGTCTGCTGAAATCACGAATAACGCTATTGGAGTGAAGTCGAAGGCCCATCTAAAAGCATCTTCTTTCATTTTAGACAGCCTACATTCTCTTTCAATTGATCTGGCTAGAAATTTGGATAGTTCTTTGTCCGACGACCTGTGGAAAAAATATCGGCGTGGAGACAAGAGTATTTTTTCCAAGCGCCTTATGAAGAACAAGGACGCCGAGAAAATTAGAAACCTCTACAAGGGAAGTGGTGATTTTAGGCGTTATGTTGATCAGTATCGAGCTGAATTCGAACAGCTTTTAGGCGAGACAGACGAGACTGAGTTTTCAGAATTACTCTTAGACACTTACACAAACTCGGACGTCGGCAAGGTGTATCTGATGTTGAGCGATGCCCTTGATGTAAATGGCTAAGTATCGACTACTAAGGTTGTTGTTTCGATTTCCGTACTGAAGGGTGCGCAGAAAGCGCTCGATAAATAAGGCATAGAAATACAAGCGTAATCACGCCACCAATTATGAGGGGAAGATCATAATCTACAAAGTCAAAAAACGCGCCACCCCATAATGGGCCAAAAACGCGCCCTAGACCTGAGAATGTTGCCGCCAAGCCGAGGGTGCTACCCTGTTGGCTTTTGGATGCTGTTAGGCTTATTAAGGCCGACTGAGTTGGGTTTAAGATGGCAATCCCAAGGCTTAATAACGTAATAGCGACGAGAAAAATTGAAAAATGAAAGGCTGCGGAGGCCACCATGAATAGGCCCGCAGTGAGTAAGGCTAGACCTACCAGTAAAGCTTTTTGCTCGCCAACCCAATTGGTGAAGGGGCCTATCAATCGACCTTGTACAATAACCAAAATGACACCGATATAGGCAAAGCAATAGCCTAGATCTTTTGCTGTCCAGCCATAATTTCGCTCTGTCCACAAGGGGAACAGGGTTTCAACTTGGCTAAAGACAAAGCTGACAATAAAGAAGGACCCGATGAACCAGGCAATAACCGGTACGGAGAAAATAGCTTGAAGCTGTTCCTTCATCGGGCGTTTGGTTTGTGAACGGGCTGTCAATTTGTCTTCGTCTGATAAACTTTCTTTCACTGTAAAGAATGCCAAGATTAAACCAATAACGGATAGGCCACTAGCAACAAACATGGGAGTTTGGAAGTCTGGGTTTAGCGGGTCATTTCCCACAAGTAGGCCACCAATAGCGGGGCCAAGTGTAAAGCCAAGCCCGAAAGCCGCTCCAACCATTCCCATTCCCTTTGCCCGGTTTTCTGGCGTTGTAATGTCAGCAATGATTGCTTGTGCAACTGATATTTTTCCTGAAGCGATGCCGCTAACACAGCGAGCCAGGATTAAAACAGCAAAGCTTTCCGCAAGACCTGTCCAAAGATAGGCCCCCGCACTAACGGCCAAACATAATAGAAATACGGGCCTTCTGCCAAACCTATCAGATATACGCCCCCAAATAGCGGAGAAAATAAGTTGGAATACTGAGAATCCGGTAGCGAGCCAAGTGACCATGAATGCAGTCGCCCCATAATGCTCCGCGTAGAAAGGGAGCAACGGTAAAATGATACCGAAACCAACAAGGTCCAGAAAGATAGAGAGGAAGACTGCAAGCATAATTAATCAAATGTAATAATTCGGGAGGGCAATCCTATCCAAGATTGACACGTTTGGCGAGATGAACAATTTTTCTATTTAATTAAAACAAAAAAATAATGAGAATATTCTATTCTGAATTGTGAGTATTCGATGATGAGTATTGATTTGTTTAATGTGAAGCGATTGAAAAATAGAATTTTTTTTCAGTATGATAATTCGTTATTGCTTTTGATGTTAAAGGATAACCGGTATTATTTGAAACGCCAAACAACCAAATTGTCTTCAAACATGCTGAAGATAAACCCTAGGGGGGACATTATGACAGAGAATGCGACAGATCAGGCGATAGAAAAGGCAAAATCTAAAGGCGCCGCAAAAATGGCTCAGATTGTCTATATTCTATATCTAATTGGAATTGTTGTTGGATTAACCGGCCTGATTGGACTGATTATGGCTTATGTGAATAAGGGAGACGCCCCTGACTGGTTGAAAAGTCACTATCAGTTTCAAATTCGCACTTTTTGGAAAGGGCTTTTGTTTGCGATTATAGGGGGGGCAACTTCGGCATTCGGGGTCGGTTTCTTAATTATTTTTGCTACTTTTGTTTGGTTCGTTGTTCGCTGCGTTAAGGGACTAAAAGTCCTGTCAAAAGAACAAGCCGTTCCTAATCCCACAACGTGGATTTGGTAGTAGAATTAAAACCCGCTGTTGTGGCGGGTTTTAACGACTTAAGGTCAGAAGGCCTATATTCAACTGATATGTGCCAGATTTTTCTAAGCTTAAATAGACGGCATATCGTTAACTTGAATAGTGATCTCTGCGTTCGTGGAGCCAGTGTGAGTGGTTTCCGCTTTGGTTATATTGATAAGGTATACTTCCTCTTCTGCCACGGGCATATGCTCTACGCCGCGCGGAATAACTAGAAGCTCTCCTTCGGAAACAGTTTCTTCGCGATCCCGGAATTTGACTGTTAAGGTGCCTTTTACGACAATGAATAGCTCGTCTTCATCGTCATGACTGTGCCAGACAAATTCATTTTTTAGCTTTGCAATTCGTACATGCTGACCGTTGGCCTCTGCTACAATATGGGGATGCCAATAAGTGGAAAATTTGGCGTATTTCTCTGTGAGATTGACTGTATGCATTGTGCGCTCATCCTTTAAGTTATCTATAAACAAGATATTTGTTGGCTTTCTTGAAAATAGGAAATGATCTGATATAATAAAAGCTAATTTTTCTGATGGTGATCATTAGAATTTGTAATGGTTGAGTGATGCGCAATATTGATACACAGCTTTTGAGAACTTTTCGAACCACTGCGGAAACAGGCAGTATGACTCAGGCGAGTGCGCTCCTTAACCTTAGCCAAGGGGCGGTAAGCCAGCAAATTCGTAAACTGGAAGAGCAGTTTGACTGTATTCTGTTTAATCGCCAAAAATCGGGCCTAACTATGACGTCAGCTGGTGAAAAGCTTTTCTCGAAGGCTCAACAGTTATTGGCGGTCAACGATGAAATCTGGCAAGAAATGGTACAGTCAGATTATAAAGGGACTCTTTCTTTGGGGGTCCCACTAGATTTGATGAGTGGAAAATTACCTTCGATTTTGCGGCTGTTTGCAGAGAATTACCCGAGTGTGGGCTTTAATCTCGTCTGCGCCCCCACATTAGATTTGCAGAAACAATTTAATGATGGCCAACTCGATTTAACGTTAATGGAAGAGCAGACTGAAAATGTAAGTGGTGAGATATTGTTCACAGACCAACTCGTCTGGATCGGGGCGCAAGGGGGAACTGTCCGTGAATGCTCACCTCTTCCCATTTCGATCGCCAGTGACGCTTGTGTTTTTAGGCTTCCAACCATAACGGCACTCGATCAACTTGGTCGTCCTTGGAAACGTGCTTATGAAAGCAATAATCTTGATGCCATATTAGCGATGATCCGCATGGATCTGGCTGTAGGCGTTTTTCTCTCATCCCTTGTGCCAAAGACGCTTGAGAGAATCCCGCAAAACTCTTTGTTCCCTCCGCTTCCAGAGTTTCATATCACCCTCTCACTTGCAACTGGCCCGCGACAAGAAATCGCATCGCTGCTGGCGGAGTATATTCGGCGCGGATTTTCAGTCTTGAAAGCGGCGTGAATAAAGAGCGTCTCAGATGTTCATTCTGGCGACAATTTGTCCTTCTTTAACAGGATCGCCTTCTTTTACCAAAATTTCCATAAGTTTTCCCTCTTCCGGGGCATCTACAGGAATTTCCATTTTCATACTTTCCAGAATAAGAATGGCTTCATCTTCGTCCAGTTGTTCTCCAATTTCGGCTTGGATTTTCCAGACTTTTCCCGCGATTTCACTCGCAACTTCTACTATGGCCATGAGCTCCCCTTTCTTATTATTCTTTGTTAGGTTCTCATGGTTTCATATTCTTCGGTTAGACACCAATTTTATTTGTAGCTCTAAACAAAAAAAGCCGCGCTTCAATTAAGAAGCACGGCTTTAATTTTAAAAGTTCAGAGTGCGTTATGACGCTTTTAGTTCTCTAGATGCTTTTTTACGCTCGTTTGAATCAAGGAAACGCTTACGAAGACGAATGTTGTTTGGTGTTACTTCTACCAATTCATCATCATCGATATACGCAATCGCTTGTTCAAGATTCATTTTTCTTGGTGTCGTCAGGCGAACCGCTTCATCCGTACCTGAGGCACGAACGTTGGTAAGCTGTTTGGCTTTAAGCGCATTAACCTCAAGATCGTTCGGGCGGTTATGTTCACCCATGATCATGCCTTCATAAACGTCGATACCGGCACCAACAAAGAATGTACCCCGTGCTTCAAGATTGAAGATCGCAAAAGGAACTGATTTACCAGAGGCATTTGCAATTAACACGCCGTTACGGCGGCCAGGGATGTCACCTTTATGGGGCACATAGGAATGGAACAGGCGGTTCATAATACCAGTGCCGCGCGTATCTGTCAGGAATTCACCGTGATAACCGATCAGGCCACGTGTTGGGCATAAGAAGGTAACCCGTGTTTTCCCGCCACCAGACGGGCGCATGTCAGTCATAGCACCCTTACGGAGAGCAATTTTTTCAACGACTGCGCCTGAATACTCTTCGTCCACATCAACAACCACTTCCTCCAGTGGTTCCATTTTTTTGCCTGTTTCCTCGTCAGTGCGGAATAGAACTTGTGGTCGACTGATCGACAGCTCAAAACCTTCGCGGCGCATTGTTTCGATCAACACACCTAGCTGCAATTCGCCACGACCAGAGACAATAAAACTGTCGCCGCCAACGTTATCTTCAACACGGATAGAGACATTGCCTTCGATCTCTTTCATCAAGCGATCGCGGATAACCCGGCTTTGCACTTTATCACCATCTTTACCAGCAAGAGGAGATGAGTTAATTGCAAAAGTCATTGAGATGGTTGGAGGGTCAATTGGCAATGCTGCCAAAGGTTCAGTCTCGTCCGGCAAACCAATTGTGTCAGCAACAGTCGATTTTACCAAACCAGCGATGGAGACAATGTCACCCGCCCGTGCCTCAGCAATTGTTTCCCGCTCTAGCCCTCTAAAGGCCATGATTTTTGTCGCGCGAGCATCTTCAATCTTATCGCCTGCACTTGATAATCCTTTAATGGGATCATTTGTTTTTAGGACGCCTGATTCTACGCGGCCTGTCAAAAGGCGGCCAAGATACGGGTTGCTTTCAATTGTTGTCACCAACATACGGAAAGGAGCTTCTTCATCGACAACAGGTGCTTTTACATGAGTTGTGATGAGCTCGAAAAGTGGGTCTAGGTTTTCTCTATCGTCAGACAATTCCTTGGCAGCCCAACCTTGTTTTGCTGATGCATACAAAAGTGGGAAGTCAAGTTGATCTTCATCAGCATCCAAAGCCACTAGAAGATCAAAGCATTCATCTAGAACTTCATCCGCACGGGCGTCAGGACGGTCTGCTTTATTGATAACAATGATTGGCTTGAGCCCAAGGCTCAAAGCTTTTTGTGTTACGAATTTAGTTTGAGGCATTGGGCCTTCAGCGGCATCCACAAGGACAACTACGCCATCGACCATGCTCAAAATACGCTCAACTTCACCACCGAAGTCAGCATGGCCTGGTGTATCAACGATGTTGATGCGATAACCGCCCCATTCAACAGAAGTACATTTCGCCAGAATAGTAATGCCGCGCTCACGCTCCAAATCATTGGAGTCCATGGCGCGCTCGTCCACATTCTGGTTTTCCCGGAACGTGCCGCTCTGTTTTAAAAGCTCGTCCACTAGAGTAGTCTTCCCATGATCAACATGGGCGATAATTGCAACGTTCCGAATTTCCATGATATTTTTAACTTCGCTAAACTAAAAGGCGCGCGCAGTATACTCGCGGTTACATATATAGCAAGCCCGTCTATTTTTTTCGGGCTAACCAATCCTGATTCTACTTCGAATTTGCTTATATATGGTAAAAATCGAATAAATATCAAAGTATTTTGCTGCAATGCAGCTATGATGTCGTGCCAAAAGATGCGATTCTCCGAAAAAATAGCAGAATACTGCCATTCTTACCGTGAGGATTTTGTCAAAAAAAATACATTTGAAATGATGAAAACGATGCCGACGGCGCTCTCTAAACTGATGTTTTCGTCAAAAAACAGAAAATCGTAAAAAGCTGCAAAAACGATGGTTAGATAAAAAAGTGGCATAACAATGCTTGCATCTGCCCGTCTCATCGCTTGAATAAAGCATGACTGTGCCAATACCATCGTTGTGCCAAGGAATATTAGCAATACCCACTGTTCCGGTGAGGGTGAACGCCAGACTGAAAGTGCTATAGCAATCGAAATGATTGCACCGATACTATTATTAATAATCAGTATTTGTAGCGGCCTTTCTGTTCCCGTTAGTTTTTTCAAAAAAATGGCCTCCAGCCCCATCAATAATGCGGCGAGCAGGGCAATTAGTGCTGCGGGTTGGAAGGCGTCGGTTCCTGGGCGAGTGATCAATAATACGCCAGCAAAAGAACAGATGACGGCAAGCCACCGTTTACCCGGTATTACTTCCCTAAGGAAAATGACTGCCAAAATCATCGTTGCAACAGGACTGAGGAATGATATTGCTGTTGCATCGGCAAGAGGCATTTTACTTGCTGCGGCAAACATGCAGCTGGCCCCTAACCATCCACATATAGATCGATAGGAATGGAGCTTCCAAGGTGCTGAATTAATCTTAAAAGAATACCCTATTGAAAGGGGAAGTAAGGCCAGGATAGCAAAGAAAAAACGACCCGCAGAAATTTGCAAAGGGTGTAGTGCAGGAGCTAACGATCCAGTACCAAGGGTTTTGGCAATAAGGGTTGTCAGCGCAATCAAAGCACAGGCAATGATCATAAAAATTAGCCCAGATAATATACCAGTAGAATGTTTCATCCGGGCTACGTATCAATTCTCAGAAATAAGCTGCATTCATATTTATTGTGGTATCATCTGCTGATTGCACAAGATTAGCCCAAGCATCAACTTTGCATAGCTCGTAGCGGAAAAAATACTGGCAGGTCGCTATTTTTCCTTCATAAAAATTTTGATCCTCTATTGAAAGTGTTTGTTGCAGAGCAAGCAGAGCGACGTTTGCTTGTTCCAACCATTTCCATGCGATAACGACGTGACCAAACATGTCCAGATATGTAGTGGCATTTGCCAAGGCCAGTTTCACATTACCTTTCATCATTTCTTTAGCGACCGATTGTGTGACAGCAGCAATTTTTGCGACAGCATTATCTAAAGCGCTGGAAAATTCAGCCAATTGTTCAAACTCTCGTGCGGCTGAAGTTACTTCTGATATTTTTTTACTCACCAATTTCAAGCCTGCGCCCTCATTCATCATAACCTTGCGTCCAAGCAAATCTAATCCCTGAATGCCATGGGTTCCTTCATGTATGGGGTTGAGGCGATTATCACGGTAATATTGCTCAACTGGATAGTCTCTTGTGTAGCCATACCCACCTAGGACTTGAATGGCATGTTTGTTCGCCTCCAGGCAAAATTCACTGGGCCAGGATTTAACAATGGGGGTTAAGGTATCAAGAAGCAGGGATGCTTCGTTGCGCGTGACATCATCTGGAGCTGTATTTTCATCGTCAACAAGTCTGGCTGCGTATAAGCAAAGAGAGAGGCCTCCTTCAACGGCTGCTTTTTGTGCAAGTAGTAGCCTGCGGATGTCAGCATGTTCTATCAACATTAATTGCTGAGATGACGCATCTTTGCCATCAGGGTGCCGTCCTTGGGGCCGGTTTTTCGCATAATCAAGGCTATAGAGATATCCAGCATATCCTAGGCTAACGGCACCAAGCCCTACACCAATTCTTGCTTCATTCATCATATGAAACATGTAGAAAAGGCCTTTATGTTGTTCGCCGATCAAATAACCAACTGCGCCTTCTTTCTCACCGAAATTAAGAAGCGTATTTGTGGTGCCACGGTAACCCATCTTGTGGTTAAGGCCAGCAAGGCTCACATCATTTCTAGCGCCAAGAGAGCCGTCTTCATTGACTAAGAATTTTGGAACAATAAAAAGAGAAATACCTTTTACACCTGGTGGGCCACCTGGGATTTTAGCTAGGACCAGATGGACAATGTTTTCAGAAAGTTCATGCTCTCCCGCTGAAATCCACATTTTGTTACCAGTTAGGTGATAACTGCCATCTTCTTGTGATATTGCTTTGGTTTTAATATCGGACAAAGAGGATCCCGCTTGTGGCTCTGACAGACACATGGTTCCAAAGAAGCGACCTTCGATCATCGGTTCCAGAAAGGTTTTTTTCTGAGCGTTATTGCCAAATGCGCGGATGACGTTTGATGCCCCAATAGTCAAAAATGGATAGCCCGACGTCCCTACATTGGCTGAATTGAAAATTGCACTACAAGTAAGCGCAATCGTAGCGGGGAGCTGCATGCCGCCGTCGTCGTAATCATGTTGTGCACCCATGAAACCCGCCTGAACATAGGCATCTAACGCAGTGCTGACTTCAGGAATAATATGAACTTTTTCTCCATCAAAGGTGGGTTCGTTCTGATCTGCTTTTCGATTATGAGGCTCAAACAGGTCAGCTGCGATCTGGGTCGCTGTTTCAATAACCGCGTTAAAGACATCAGGGTCGTGCTCGGCAAATCTTTCGCGAGCTATAAGATCTTCAATTTTCAACATCTCATATAGTTGGAAAGAAAGATCTCGATTGTTGATTGTTGGAACTGACATTTAATTTCCTTTTGTCTTTTTTGCAGCTCTACAGCATTTGTGATGTCTAGATTCTAGCACGCTTGGAGAAGTAGCCAAGTCAATAAGTCAGATTGTTACGCGCGATTCTGCTCGGACTGAAAAATTTCTATTGGATCACTCTGTATACTTTCCTGAGGATACACATAAAAAAAATTGAACTCACAATTCAGTCGGCACTTGCGTAATTTCTTAAACCGGCAGTGGTTTTTTTTAAAGTGGCCTAATATTTCTGGCTTGTGACCTAAAGATGAAATAGTCTCCAATTATGTGATGGTGGTCACAGTTGAAGCGAGGCGTTGTTGGATTGGGAGGTCCAGCCTTGGTTCTGAATTTATGGGGAGAATGAGTACATGATTGTTATGCCGACGCCGCCGCTGAGAAATAGTGGTACCGTCTCTGTCTATGCAAATCAGGTTTTTTCTGAAGAGGAGTGCGACAATATTATTGCGTCTCTTGATGATGAAAATTGGGAAGAGGCGAAGGTTGGCGGTCATAAAGGGCTTGGCGTTTTCGATGTTGAAAAGGAGTTCCGAAGTAACCTTTTACAAAATGTGCCGATTGAGGCTGAGGGGTTTCCTCTTAATAGAATTGTGCAAGAGATTAGCAACGCAAACTCTCAGTTTTGGCGTTTTGATCTTGGTGGCTTCGCAGACGACGATATGCCTTGGGTCATGGACTATTGCCGGATTGGGGATCACAATGATTGGCATGTCGATTTAGGACAAGCTGCGACAGCATCCAGAAAATTGGGTTTCTCTCTTCAATTGACCAACGGACATGAATACGAGGGAGGAGACCTTAGTTTTCATCGCCTTGAAAAATCACGGTCAGAGCTAACAAAAAAGGGGACGTTGATTGTTTTTCCAGCCTTTTGGTTGCACCGGGTAGCCCCAATGTTGGAAGGGCAGAGGAAAGTTGTCGTTGGTTGGGTGCATGGCCCCAGTTTTCGATAAGGAAGATTAAATAATGAATAAAATTTCAATGCCGCCTTTGAGAAATCCAAATGTATCGTTGACGATGCATTGGCCTGTCTTTTCCTCCCAAGAATGTGCACAAATCATCGCGCAGGCAAATCCTCGTGGATGGGATAAACGGGTTCCTGCGGGGTCTGGAAACGCCCCTGTCTTTCCTGATGCAGAAGTGAACTCAGATATCGAACGCCAAAAGCTACCGCTTGGTAAGAATGCTTTCCCCTTAGATCAGATAAGTTTTGGCGTTAGCCAAGTTAATTCTGAAAATTGGCGCTTTGAATTGACGGGTGTTCCAGCCGACGATCTCCCTTGGCTAGTGAAGCAGACTAAAGGAAAAACAAAAGAGGAGAAGTGGGAAGTAGACTTAGGGCCTGCTTTCACATCTTCCAGAAAACTGTGTTTCATATTGCAGCTTTCTAACCCTTCGTCTTATGAAGGTGGTGATGTTGTCATGCATAATGTGCCGACAGATGAAGCGAGCATGAGAGCGCAAGGGACCCTTATCGTCTTTCCATCTTATTGGCTCCATAGGGTCACGGCTGTAACAAAAGGTCTTCGGCATTCAGCCGTTGGCTGGGTTCATGGACATAATTTTAGATAAACGTATACAAAATGCTAGCCCCATAGTTCGGGTTTGGGTGGGAACATAACACTTTCATCAAATTGAATACCGTTAGGCCGATCTTTATCGAGAAGCAAAGGACCGTCCAGATCTACAAATCGGGCGAAGCCACCAAGTAGCATCGCAGGTGCCATGCCGAGACTCGTTCCAAGCATACAGCCAACCATAATACCCAAACCGAAGTCACGTGCCGCCTCTGCCAGCATAAGTGCTTCTGTTAAGCCTCCTGTTTTATCAAGTTTGATGTTGATAAAATCATAAAGAGGAGCAACTTGATCAAGGGTCGAGGTATCATGAGAGCTTTCATCCGCACATACAGGGACGGGACGAACGACTTCACCGAGAGCCATGTCTGCGCCTGCAGGTAGCGGTTGTTCAATGAGTTCCACCCCAAGGTCAGCCATCTTTGGGAAATATTCTTCCATCATATCCATTGTCCACGCCTCATTGGCGTCAACAATCAACCGTGATTTGGGTGCAGCGTTTCTGACTGCGGCGACCCGTTCAACATCAAGCTCTCCTGCGAGTTTAAGCTTCATGAGAGGGCGGTGAGCTTGTTCTGCTGCTGCTATTGCCATTTTTTCTGGGCTGTCCAATGATAACGTATACGCCGTAATCAACTGGCCTGTCGGTTGTATGCCGGCAATTTGCGCAATTGATTTCCCTGTCAGCTTTGCTTCCAAATCCCATAGAGCGCAGTCTACTGCATTCCGCGCGGCCCCTGCAGCCATTACGCTAAGGAGGTCCATACGGCTTGCACCGTGCATTATTGCATCTCTAATAACTGAGATTTCGTCAAGAACAGTTGCTTGGCTTTCTCCGTAACGAGGATAAGGAACACATTCCCCCATACCCGTTACGCCGTTTTCAGTTATTTTGACGACGACCACATCCGCACTGGTTTTAGCGCCACGGCTGATGCGAAAACTACCGCGAATTGGCCAATTTTCAGAAAATGCTTCTAGTGTTCGTTTCGTCATGTCAACCCATCGACAATTGAGGCAACCCCTGTTCTATATGCATCCACACATGGAAGGTTGTACTCATCTTCCAATGAAGCCAGATACGTATCCCCTTCCGTTACGGAAAGTGTCGAAGTGTTGACACTAATTCCCACAAATTTTGCGTGTTTGTTTGTCAGCTTTGCGGTCAACAAATTTAATTCCATACATTCTTTAAGATTGGGAAGTGGCTGGTGAGGTAAGCCACGCATATGGGTTCTGGTTGGCTCATGACAAAGAACAAGTGCATCGGCTTGCGCACCATGGAGTAAGCCCAAGCTGACGCCAGCAAATGATGGATGGAAAAGAGAGCCTTGCCCTTCAATAATATCCCAATGATCGGCATCATTTTCCGGTGACAGTTTTTCAACCGCACCTGATATGAAATCAGCGACGACTGCATCAATAGAAATACCTTGTCCAGCGATAAAAATGCCGGTTTGTCCCGTCGCGGCAAAGCTGACTTTCATTCCGCGTTTTTTCATTTCTTTTTCAATGGCGAGGGCCGTGTACATTTTTCCAACGGAACAATCTGTACCAACAGCGAGAAGTCGTTTTCCTGATCTGGGTGTTGCTTTTCCAGTTGGAAGATCTTCTGTCGGGTGACGCACATCGAAAAGCTTGCGAGATGTTTTGGCAGCAGCTTCTCTGATTTCAGGTATGGAGGAGAGGCGAATGTGAAGGCCACTTGCGATATCAAGCCCCGCATGCATGGCATCCACTATTTTAGATATCCAATGTTTTGGTAAATAGCCGCCGGAATTTACAATGCCAATGACCATCGTTTTTGCACCCGCTTTAACAGCGTCTTCAATAGAGATGTCTTCGATCCCTAAATCAGCTTTGCACCCTTCCAACCTCATTTGGCCTATACACCATTCCGGGCGCCAGTCCACGATGCCTTGCGCTGTTTTTGCGCCTAGTTGGTCACCAACATCCCCTAGGAACATTAAGTAAGGGTTTTGCATTTCAGTCATACTTCCTCCACGAGATGAAGGCGTCACAGGGCTTCGATTTTAGCCTGTTCAGCTTTTAATTTGTTAATTTCAGCGCTTGCAGCTTTGATGCATTCGTCGCTTGCCCATTCGCGATGTTCTTCTTTAGCATAAGCGAGGGCATTTCGATAATACATGAAAGCGTTCATTCTGCATTTTACATAATTATTTTGAGTGCGGATGACTTTTCCAGGGGTGCCCATGACAATGGAATTGTCAGGAATAATGGTTCCCTCTTTGAGGAAAGTGTGTCCCGCTATTATACAATTATCCCCGATAACGCAGCCATCCATGATCGTCGTGTTTATACCAATCAGGCAGTTATTTCCGATTGTGCAGCCATGAATGGTGCAATGGTGCGTGATTGAGCAATGAGAACCGATATAGGTTCCTGTATTGTCTCCGATATGGAGCATGGAAAAATCTTGAATATTTGTATAGTCACCGATAACTATCTCGCGGGTTTCTGAACGGATAACAGAATAGGGCCAGAGGGAAGCCCCTTTTCCAATTTTCACTTTCCCATAAACTAAAGCAGTTTCGTGAATATATGCGGCTTCAAGCACGGTCACTTCTGGCCCAATTTTTTTCATTATTCCCCCATTTTTTTATTGTTGAGCTTTGTTACTTGACGCACCGAGCGGAGATCGGGAATCTCAGAATATACAGATAACTGTTACAATGCAGTTTTTGTAGCGTCAAACAAATGTTTGAAACTCAACAATTTTTCATAGTTAGTTCAAGGGGGCGTGGGTCAAGGCTAACGAGATTTAGCCCATGGAGAATTTGTCAGCCATCTATCAAGTGCCTCCACATCAATAGGCCGGCTCATATAATAACCTTGTGCAACATGGCATCCAAGGCCTGCTAACATATACCATGTTTCTCTATCCTCGACCCCTTCAGCAACAACTGACAAGTCAAGATTTCGTGCAAGCTCCAGTAATGTTCTAACAATAACCGCATCATCTGAAATAGTGTTCATATTCAAGACGAAACTCTTATCAATCTTGATTTCATCGACAGGAAGTTTTCGGATGTAAGCTAAAGAGGTATAGCCTGTTCCAAAGTCATCGATGGATACTTTAACACCTAATTTATGAAGGCGCGTGACAACATCTGTCGCACGAATGACATCGGAGATAATTGCACTTTCCGTGATTTCTAACTTTAAGAGTTCCGCAGGGAACTCTGATTGTTCCAATAGCCTGTTCACAACGTCAGGAAAGATAGGGTTATGAAGGAGCAGAGCTGAAATATTTACTGAAACAGAAAGCTGATGTCCTTGTTTCAGCCATTTACCCCCTTGCTTGATTGCAGCGTCAAGGACCCAGCGTGTCAATGGTTCCACGCTTCCTGAATTTTCGGCTAGAGGAATAAAACTATCTGGAAATAACAATCCTTTTTCCGGGTGTTGCCAGCGAACAAGCGCTTCTACTCCTATGACTGTGCTGTCATGCATGCGGATCATGGGTTGATAATGAAGGCGTAGTTGATTGTCGTCTATTCCTTCGGGAAGTTGTTGTGCCAGCTTTAGCTGCTGACGCCGTTCAGCATCTTCCTGTTTTGTGTAGACCATAAATCGGTTTTTATCCCGCTTTGCGGTGTAAAGTGCAGATAAGGCTTTATGAAGTAAGGTGTCAGCCGAATCTTGTTCGCCAATTTTGGCGATGCCCATCGTTGCGCTTAAAGTCGTCGATTGTTCATTTAGAAAATATGGTTGTCTAAGTTCGTGAGATAATCTTGCGGCAACTGTTGTGTCAGAAATTTTGGCAAGACCAGCACCATGCAGAAGTAGAGCAAATTCATCATCTCCCAAACGACCAACGATAGACTCTTCCGGGGCGAATTGAACTAATCTTTCAGCAACGGTTTTAAGGATCCGGTCACCAAACTCATGGCCTTTGCTTTCATTTAACCCTTTGAAGCTGTCTATATCTAAAATAATTAATGAAATTGGCGCATTTTTAGTATCAGTTTTTTCAATGATTTCTGCGAGTTTGGACTTAAATTTTGCTCGGTTTGGTAGAGATGTTAAGTGGTCTTTTTGCACGTAATTGTTTGTATTTGACGAAGTCGTGCGGGAATGTCGCAGTAGTTTCCTGAACCGATTGGCGTTCATCAGGAGGCTTTCAAGCCGGGAAAAAGAAAATTCGTTACAGGGTATACAGTCAAGGGCACCAGCAGACATGAGCGCTGTTGGTCCATCTATTACAACAACTGAAATGCTGGGTGCCAATAATCTACAGCGCTTTAAAACATAGGAAACCCTTGCTTCCCCTAATTCAAAATCGATGAAGATGAAATTAAATTTTCCACTGGCAATATCTGCATCCAATGTATTTTCAAAATCTACTTTTTGAGACGAAATTGAAATATACAAGCGGTCAAGAGCAGTGTGAATTTTGTCTCCTGCCTCTAACACAAGCGAATTAATGCTTTGTAGGTTGAGCGTGGGGGATGCCTCTGCTGTCGCTTTAGGCCGCTCTACCTGTTTTTTGTTAACCGCCTGGTTTCGCGAAGTGGTGCCAACTGAAATCAAAATATTGCCTAAACTAAAAAAAATAGCCCAATGAGGGGAGGAGTAACCTTTTTGGGTAATTGGTGAATTTATACAGTTAGTGAGTAAATAAGTTCTTAAGATGATCGTAAAATCTGCCCCGTAAGAAGACGCTGAACTATCTTGAAATTTTCGCTGTTTTTAGCGCTTTGATAGACATCTTGGTTGGGTCGTCAAAATATTGAGGGCAACTAAATATACAGAAGGCTTATGTTTTTAAGCTGATTGGAGCATATGGATCATAATTTGATTTGTGAATCAAATGTTGCAAGATCTAGGTTCGGGATGTACATTGCTCACACTGATTGAAGGTGGTGTGTGACATGAATAGCGGCGATATCATGAAAAAAATTAGGGACTGTTTTGTGTCCCTTAGCCCGCAATTACAGATTGCGGCGCGCCACATACTCGACGCACCTGATGATGTCGCGCTATATTCTATGCGCGAAATGGCTGCGAGATCTTCCGTTAAGCCGGCAACGATGGCAAGGCTGGCTGCAAAAATCGGATATGAAAATTACAACGATTTTCGAAATGAATTCCGTCAACTCATTTCTACACCGAAAACAGGGTTCGCTGCGCGTGCCAGATTAATGCAGCTTAAAAGTCATGATGCGCGTGAAAAGGGACTGGTTTCTGATGTCTGGGGTGCAGAACGTGATAATATTGAACAAACCTATCAAGAAATTACAGATGAAAAGTTGAACGATGCAGCAAGCGCGCTCGTTCAAGCCAAGACCATTTATATCGTAGGGCTACGCAAGTGTTTTCCTGTTGCTTATTTTTTCCATTATGCAACACGTGATTTCTTTGATTCTTGTAAGCTAGTACATGGCTATGCGGGCTTGTTCCAAGAAGAAATTTCACAAATTAATAAAGGCGATATAGTCCTTGTCATTGCATTTGATCCTTACACGACCGAAACAGTTAAGGCTGCAAATATGGCTCGAAAATCTGGGGCAAAAATTATAGCGGTTACCGATAGCGAAGTTTCTCCATTGGCGACGGATGCTGATTACATTTTTATAGCTGCGAACCGCAGTCCCTCCTTCTACCGATCACTGGTTGGTGCCTTATCAATTGTTCAGTCGCTCGTTGCTGCTGTCGTGACAACGCTTGGGGATCGTGCTGTTACGATATTGGAGCAATCCGACAAACGACGGCGAGAAAATAAAGTTTATTGGAATATTTAGGATCGTTAAATGACGCATGTTTTTCACCGAGCCCCCAGCCATAATTATCCCACTGCAGTTAAAGGTGAGGGTGTGTATGTATTCGATGGAGCAGGAAAAAAATATTTAGATGCCTGCGGTGGTGCCGCGGTGTCTTGTCTTGGCCACAGCAACAAAGAAGTAGAAGCTGCTATTCAGGCGCAAATGAAAAAAGTCTCGTTCGCTCATTCGGGCTTTTTTACAAACGAGCCTATGGAAGAACTTGCTGATTTTCTTGTAAGAAAAGCCCCAGGAGATTTGGATCAGGTTTATTTTGTCTCAGGGGGGTCCGAAGCGGTTGAAGCCGCTTTGAAGTTGGCTCGTCAGTTCTTTGTTGAAAAAGGGCAAATGAGCCGTACACGTTATATATCTAGGCGGCAAAGCTATCACGGAAATACAATCGGTGCCTTATCAGCTGGCGGTAATGAATGGCGAAAAGAACCATATGCCCCCTTGTTAATGCCTGTAAAATTGATTTCTCCTTGCTATGCCTATCGCGGACAGAAAGAAGGTGAAAGCGAATTCGAATTTGGGCAGCGTGTTGCCAATGAACTCGAACATGAGATCTTGGCTGCGGGACCCGAAAATATCTGTGCTTTTATTTGCGAACCTGTCGTTGGTGCTACCCTTGGTGCTGTGCCTGCTGTCGATGGGTATTTTACTCGAATTCGAGAAATTTGTGACATTTACGGCGTCCTTCTTATTTTGGATGAAGTCATGTGCGGAATGGGTCGAACAGGGACGCTGTTTGCATGCGAACAGGAGGCTGTGGAACCCGATATTCTTGTGACGGCAAAAGGCCTTGGTGCAGGATACCAACCGATTGGAGCAATGCTCGTTTCTAAAGAGATTTATGGTGAAATTGTATCGGGAAGCGGTTTCTTCCAACATGGACACACCTACATGGGGCATCCCCTTGCTTGTGCCGCATCACTTGCTGTCCAATTATATATGGAAAAGAACAAACTTTTAGAAAATGTTCTTACAAGAGGAGTCGAGCTTGAAAAAGAACTGACACTTGCTTTTTCAGACCATCCGTCGATAGGAGATATTCGAGGGCGTGGATTATTTTATGGCCTTGAATTGGTGAAGGACAGATCAACAAAAGATCCTTTTGATCCTGCCTTGAAAATTCATGGACGAATAAAAGCTGCCGCAATGGACGCTGGATTGATGTGTTATCCTATGGGGGGAACAATCGATGGACGTCGGGGCGATCATGTGCTTTTGGCGCCGCCTTTTATTATTGATCGAAATCATATTGATGAGATCGTAGGCAAACTAAAAATCGCAATCGATATGGCGTTAACTAGCATTTGAGGTTTGTAGAAATGATTACCGCAACACATAAACTTGACCCGTTAATTATTACCGTAGCCCCAAATGGTGCCCGAAAAACCAAAAAAGATCACGAGGCACTTCCTATAAGTCCTGAAGAGTTGGCTAAGGAAGCATATGCCTGCATGAAAGCGGGCGCATCGATGATTCATTTGCATGTGAGGGCAGATGATGAGACGCATATCTTGGATGTTCCCCGTTACCGCGAGGCTACGGCTGCTATTCGAGATCGTTGTGGCGAAGGCATTATAATTCAAGCAACAACAGAAGCTGTTGGTCAATATTCTGCGCCAGAGCAAATGGCTTTAGTGAGAGAGTTAGCGCCACAATCAGCGTCTCTTGCTATTAGCGAGTTGGTACCTGAGGGTGGAGAAGCTGCCGCAAAAGAGTTTTTTCAGGACTTAGTTCTTCAGAATATATTGCCACACTACATCGTGTATTCTGCAGAAGAGTTACAGCGTTTTTTATCATTGGTGGATGACGGAATTATACCAGAAGAGAACGTTTTTCTATTATTTGTATTGGGCCGATATTCGCAAGGACAGACTTCACATCCCAGCGATTTATTGCCGTTTTTAAATGTACTTGAAAACCGTTACCCTTGGTCAGTTTGCGCCTTTGGACCACTTGAACATGCATCTGCAAGTGCGGCGGTTGCTTTGGGTGGGCATGTACGTGTTGGATTTGAAAACAATATTCTTCTAAAAAATGGTGATGTTGCAACGAGCAACGCAAGTCTGGTGTCCCAGGTGGTATCTGTGACAGAGGCTATCGGGCGACCGACAGCTTCTGCGAAAGAGTTACTCTCAATGCTACAAAAATAGTATGTGAGAGATGAGAGATGCCAACTTTTGTTTTTTTATTACAAAAAGTTGGTATAAGGTTTTGCTTAGGGAGTAAGAACAATTGCTTTCTTGGGAAAAGCCGATGTTCAGAATGAAATCTGAATAAGAGGTACTTAATATCCAGATAAAAACGAGTGAGTTCTTATTTGGTACAAAAAGACAGGTTGAGGAGAAAGATATGAGAAAGTTCTTTACTATCACTGCTGTAGCAGCTGCTGCACTTGGGGGGGCATTAATTTCCTCCTCGGCAGCTCACGCAGAAAAATTTATTACGATCGGAACTGGTGGTCAAACTGGTGTTTATTACCAAGTTGGCGGTGCCATTTGTAAGTTGGTAAATCGTGGCACAAAAAATCATGATATTAAATGCACCCACACGACTGGCGGATCTACCAAGAATATCAATGGTATTCGTGCGAAAGATCTCGACATGGGCGTTGCTCAGTCTGATTGGCAGTATCATGCGTATAACGGTACTGCACCAAAACAGTTTCCTGATGGTGCATTTAAAGAGTTGCGTGCACTCTTTTCTGTTCACCCAGAGCCGTTCACTGTAGTTGCCCGTGCAGACGCTGGCATCAAAACATTTGCTGACCTTAAAGGTAAACGTGTAAATGTTGGAAATCCAGGCTCTGGTCAACGGGGAACCATGGAAGTGGTTATGGATAAAATGGGTTGGAAGATGAGCGACTTTGCGCTTGCATCCGAGCTTAAATCTTCAGAACATTCTGCGGCTCTTTGTGATAATAAAATTGACGCATTTGTGTTCACTGTGGGTCACCCTGCCGGTAACATTAAAGAGGCTGCCTCTACGTGTGACGTGAAACTTGTTCCTGTTGTTGGACCTGTATTCGATACTTTGGTTAATGAGAATGCTTTTTATGCCAAAACAATGGTTAAAGGCGGCATGTACGAAGGTACAGACGCAGACACACCAGTCTTTGGTGTTGGCGCTACATTCGTCTCTTCTACAAATACAGACGAAGCAACTGCTTACGAAATCGTGAAAGCAGTTTTTGAGAATTTCAATCGTTTCAAGAAAATGCATCCAGCATTCGCTAACTTGAAAAAAGAAGAAATGATCAAAAACAATTTGTCTGCTCCATTGCATGCAGGTGCGGTCAAATATTACAAAGAAGCAGGCTTGATGTAATCAAGCTGGCAAGGCAGGGATTTCGGTCCCTGCCATATTATTTTGCTAACAGGGAGATTGCGCGGTTTCTGTTCTCGTAACGAGTGGAAATGGTAATTGGGGGGAATATGGCAGATACGTCACAAAAAGATGGACCATTAAGCGGTTCAGAACTTGAAGATCTAGTTGCGTCTACAGATACAGGCGGTCGTACGCCAGATAACAAGAATATTGCCAAACTAATGGCTGGCCTAGCGCTTGTATGGGCTATTTGGCAGGTGTGGATAGCGTCTCCATTGCCCTTTATGTTGGGGTGGGGAGTATTCTCTGGTCGTGAGGCACGGCCCATTCACTTAGCATTTTCCTTGATTTTGGCCTACATGGCCTATCCTGCATTTAAAAACTCACCACGCCATTCGATACCATTTGCCGACTGGTTTTTAGCGATCGCTGGTACACTTTGTACTTTGTACCTGTTCGCCTTTGACAGTGTGCTCGCGGATTCTCTTTTTGGATCTCGCTTGAGTGACCGTCCCGGCAACCCAAATTTTTTAGATATTTGCGTGGCGACCGTAGGCATCATTATGTTGCTTGAAGCAACTAGGCGGGCTCTTGGACCTCCTTTAATGGTCGTTGCTATTGTTTTCCTCGGTTATACTTTCCTTGGACCTTATGCTCCGGGATTTCTTGCTTGGAAAGGCGCTAGCTTTGGCGCCGTTGCTGATCATCAGTGGCTTTCTTCTGAAGGCGTGTTTGGTATTGCGCTGGGCGTCTCGACCGGCCTTGTTTTCCTCTTCGTTCTATTTGGGGCACTGCTAGACAAGGCAGGAGCTGGAAACTATTTCATTAAGGTCGCGTTTTCCCTCATGGGTCATATGCGCGGGGGACCTGCAAAAGCTGCTGTTGTGGCGTCCGGCATGACCGGACTAATTTCTGGGTCTTCAATTGCAAATGTTGTGACAACGGGAACATTTACCATTCCAATGATGAAACGGGTCGGTTTCTCTTCAGAGCGAAGTGGTGCAGTTGAAGTGGCTTCTTCAGTAAACGGCCAGATTATGCCGCCTGTAATGGGAGCTGCAGCCTTTTTGATGGTTGAGTATGTCGATATCAGTTATTTCGAAGTGGTGAAGCATGCCTTCATTCCCGCGATTATTTCCTATATCGCCCTAGTTTATATCGTGCATTTGGAAGCTTTGAAAACCAATATGCTTGGATTGCCAAGAGCCGTTGCCGCTAAACCCGGTAAATTGGCTTTATTATCTGCTGGTATTACAGCCTCTGCTATTCTTGCCTTGGGGGGTGGCGTTTACTATTTATCCTTATTGTTTGAGTTGCTTGGCTCTACTTTAAGTCAGCTTTTTGCAGTCTTAGCGGTAATAGCGCTGGAATTAGTCGTTTATTTCGGTGTGCACAAAAAGTTGAGCGACGGGGCAAAAGAAAAAGTATTCTCTATGGGAATAATGGTCCTTTGCAACGTTGTAATAGGCGCTTTTGGGGCCTTCTATCTTGTCGGTACAATCACTGCCGCAGCTGGACCTGTGCTGGCTCCGTGGGTCATCGGTGCGCTGATTATCCTATTGTATGTATATCTGGTGTCCATCTGCGCAAAAGTTCCTGATCTTGTTATGGATGATCCAAATGCTCCGATCACTGCGCTTCCAGAACCAAAGCCAACTATCTTAGCCGGCCTGCACTTCTTGTTACCGGTTGCAGTGCTGATCTGGTGCTTAATGGTTGAACGTCTATCACCTGAACTATCTGCTTTTTGGGCAGTCGCGTTGATGATTTTCATCTTACTAACCCAACGCCAGCTCTTTTCTTTCTTTAGAAAAGAGGCACTGAAGGGGAAACTAAAACAAGGTTTTGCTGAACTTATTGATGGGCTGATTTCTGGGGCCCGAAATATGATAGGTATCGGTATAGCTACTGCGGCTGCAGGGATTATTGTTGGCACGGTATCCCAAACAGGTGTTGGTCTTGTTTTAGCGGAACTCGTTGAGTTTTTGAGCCAGGGTTACATTCTGGCTATGTTGGTCTTTACCGCAATTTTGAGTCTGATATTGGGTATGGGACTGCCAACGACCGCAAATTATATCGTCGTCTCATCCCTGCTCGCTCCGGTGATTGTGAGCCTTGGTCAGCAAAATGGATTGATTGTACCGCTTATTGCAGTTCATCTGTTTGTCTTCTATTTTGGCATTATGGCAGATGTAACGCCTCCAGTTGGGTTAGCCTCTTTCGCGGCTGCAGCTGTCTCGGGAGGTGATCCAATTCGAACAGGGTTTATTGCCTTTTTCTATTCGCTCCGAACGGCAATCCTGCCTTTCCTCTTCATTTTCAATACTGATTTGCTTCTCATCAATGTAACGCCGTTGGAAGGTGTCTTCGTCTTCATTGTGGCCACTGCAGCGATGCTGCTTTTTACAGCTGGAACTCAAGGGTATTTCCTTGTCCGATCTAAGATTTGGGAGTCGGCTGCGTTAATCTTGATTGCTTTTACTTTGTTTCGTCCGGGCTTCTGGATGGACATGGTCGTGCCGCCCTATATTAATATGGCCCCATCTGAAATTGTTAAGGCTATTGGCGCGGCACCTCAAGGATCTGAAATACGCCTGATAGTTGACGGAGAAGATGATATTGGTGATCCTATTACTATCACCGCTATCTTGCCGATAGATACTGAAGGGTCTGCTCAAGAGCGACTTGAAGCCCTTGGACTAGAGTTGTTGATTGACGGAGATGACACCATTATTGACAATGCAGCTTTTGACAGCCCCTCGGCAAAGGCTGGGCTGGATTTTGACCAAAAGATAAAGTCCGTACTGGTCCCTGCAGATCAACCTTCTAAGGCTTGGATGTATATACCGTCTTTATTCCTATTGGCACTGATCTGGCTTGTTCAAAGACGACGCAATGGTGCATCTCATTCACAAACGATAGCAGCTTAATAGAGAGGGCTAAATCATGTTTCAGCATATTCTTTTAGCTGTAGATCTTGAAGATAAGGGCTCTTGGGAAAAGGTTGTTCCTGAAGCTACTAATTATGCAAAGCAATTTGGATCAATCATCCACTTGATGACTGTCGTGCCGGATTTTGGGAGGAGTATCGTCGGGTCGTTTTTCCCTAAAGATCATGAAGGGAAAATGCTCGAAGACGCGAAAGTCAGGTTGCACAAATTCGCAAAGGAAAATATTCCGCCTGAAATTAGTGTCCAGCATATTATTGGGCATGGATCCGCTTATGAAGAGATTTTGCGAATGCAAAAAAAGTTGCGCTGCGATCTGATAATTATGGGGGCGCACCGACCTAAAATGCAGGATTATCTACTCGGTCCGAATGCCGCGCGTGTTGTGCGTCATGCCGAATGTTCAGTAATGGTTATTCGTGATTAGGTATCTATATCTCAAGAATCAAAAACGGCCCCAAAGATGGGGCCGTTTTTTTTTGCTTCATTTCTTATTTGAGGGTGTTCAAATAAGCAATAAGGTTAATTCTTTGTTTTTCTTTCTTAACGCCAGCAAAGGACATTTTGGTTCCTTTGAGGAATTTTTTTGGTTTCTTAAGGAAAGAATCTAATGTTGCATCATCCCATGTAAGGCCGGAGCCTTTCATTGCTTTAGAGTATTTAAAGCCTTCAACCGATGCAGCAGATCGTCCGGATATGCCAAACAAATTCGGTCCAATTTTATTCTTTCCGCCTTCGTCAACAGTATGGCATGCCTTGCATTTTTTGAAAACCTTAGCACCTTTTGTAACATCACCAGTAGCCATAGCAGAGGTGGCTGACAGTGACAAAGCTATCAGCGTACCGATGGCCAGAATTTTAGTTGATTTCATGGAACTCTCCTTGATCCAAATACGCGCGATTTCTAATGTGATAGGAATATACTGTACTGGAAACGAAGAAGGTAGGAATTTAATTAGATGGGGCAATATGTCTCATCAAAAAAAGATAAGAAAATAAAAACAGATTGTGAAATCTTGAAAATTAGCCGCTTAAGATAATATTAATACTAATCGAAGTAGATTAACCAAAGAAATAATTTGTTTAATGGAGTTCATGTGTCAGAAAAAGGTTCTTTAAGTCCTGCTGATGTAGAGCGCTTAATGTCTGATCGCTCAGCGGAGACGCGCGCAAAAACGGTAGAAAAAATTGCGGAAAATATGGCGAGCCGTGAATTTAGCGCTACTGAACGTGCTGAGGCGGAAGAGATATTTCGACTTTTGGCTGGCGACGCGGAAGTCTTGGTTCGCCAAGCGTTATCTGACACTTTAAAGTCATTACCAGACCTTCCTCACGATATAGCTAAAGCTCTTGCCTCTGATATTGCAGATGTCGCGACACCTATGTTGTCTGTCTCAGAAGCATTGAGCGATAAAGATCTTGCAGAAATTATTAATTCGAACTCTGAACTGCATCAGGCTGCAATTGCCGGTCGTGCGACAGTTTCTGAAGCTATTTCTGAGAAACTTGCAGATACAGGTAATGAGGCAGTTGTTGCAATTTTAGTAGGCAATGACGGTGCTGAGATATCGGAGAAAACGTTTGAGAAAGTGCTCGACAAATTCGGTGAGAATGAAAAAGTAAATGCGCCAATCGCCAAACGGGCCAAGTTGCCCATTACGGTGGCGGAGAGGCTCGTTACCTTGGTGTCGGATAAATTGCGAGAGCATTTGGTCACCCACCACGAAATGTCGCCTTCAACAGCTACAGATTTGATCCTGGAAAGCCGGGAAAAAACAATGATCGGGCTTCTTCGTGAAGGAACCAGTTCAGACGATCTGGTTAGACTGATCGATCAATTGTATGAGAATAACCGTCTAACGCCGACACTTATGTTGAGAGCATTATGTGTGGGCGACGTTGACTTTTTTGAAACATCTTTAGCTAAAGGCTCTGGAATTTCTGTCTCCAACGTTCATTTGCTTGTCAATGATGCAGGAGGCGGAGGTCTTCGGCAGATTTGTAAAAAATGCAAGATTCCTGAAGGACTTGTAGAAATGATGCGGGTCGCAATCGATGTGGTGAAGGAGCTGGAGTATGATGGGGACCCCGGAGATCGCGAACGTTTCCGTAACCATGTTATAGAACGTGTATTGACTCATTTTGAAGATCGCTTTGATGCTGAAAATGTGGATTACCTGATTTCTAAAATCAGTAATGGAAATCCGTCACATTCCACAGCTGCATAAGCAAGATTTTATCTTTATTGAGGCGCAGATTGTAAGGTCTGCGCTTTTTTTATGGTTGTTCCCTGAAAAATTGCAAATGTGAGGAAGATCTGTGCCAAAAAATACGTGATCCAGATGAGCGTATTGGCAAAGGAAAGCGGTTCCAGGAACTTATTTATTGCAATGGTTGCATCGGAAATTAAAAACAAAAATACACCCGTTACAACCAGTGGGCCGTATAATTCAGATAGTATTGCCGCGATAGCCATAAGTGATATTACTGTAATGTAAATGATAACGGGTGCTTTTAACGCACCAAGCACTGGCCATAATAGGGCAATCATTGCAATGCTAAAGGTTGCTGTAAAGGCAACCAGGGTTCGTTGTTTAAAGCCTGCAGGTTCTGTTTTTTTAAATTTAGTGAAAATAGAAATGTAAAGTAAATGGGCAATTAAAAAACTACCCAACCCGTGTATGAAATAATCAGTGCTTCGGATCGCGAGAAAAAAATCACCAAACGCAGACAATAAAAGGGCTGCTATCAAGAGTTTTTTTATGTGTCCAGCTGTTATTGAAATTTGCACAAAGAGCGCAAGAAGAATGCAGCAACTTGTTTTCAATCCAATATAGAACAAACTGCCTTCTGTTAAGGGAAGTACTAAATAAGCAATTGCATTAACACTTGCCAATAACAGAAATACTGTTGCTCGTGGCGACAAGGTTGGCATTAACTAGCCTGCTTCCGTCTTATACCAATTCTTGCCCCTAATTGAGACGAGGCGGGGGCTTTCTTCTGGGATACGTGTAGTTTCTCCAGCTCACTCAGGATACTCTCCGGCATTGGGTGTGCTTTTGGAGCTGCACTATCAATATGTAAGATCATTTGCTCAGATGTAGCGGCCAGAAAACCTTCCTTTTCATGATGCATTTCAAGGAATAAATGTATTCTTTTTTGATCATAATCACTGACCCGGACGCTCATTACAAGTGGGTCACCCTCTTTTACTTCCTGGAGATAAGTAACATGGGTTTCCAGCACAAAAACAGAGCAACCAGTAGCCTCACGATAGGCACGTGTTAGGCCAACGAGATCCAGCAGTTTGTCAAGAGATTGGTCAAATACCATTACATAGAATGCAACATTCATGTGACCGTTATAGTCAATCCACTCAGGGAGGACATTTTGTTTGTTTAATTTTAAAAAGCCATTTTTATTCATTTCTTAAGAGTATCAAATATTTGCCAGCTGTAAATGGGCAGTTTCTTTTCTCTAGGTTTTTAATCGTGATGATTTAACAAACTTGTTTCGAATATGAAAAATTCACTATACTTTTCCAGTAATTTTTAAAGCACGTATTTTTTTGAGAGGGATGTTATGTCATTTGGCCCTGAAGCTCTTGCCAACGTTAAAGAAAACCTTATTCAGCTGCTGGGAGAGCGTTGCTCAACTTCTCAAGCTGTGAGGGATCAGCATGGTAAGGACGAAAGCTGGCATGACTGCTGCGCTCCCGACCTTGTGTGTTTTGCAAAGAACACAGAAGAAGTCTCAAAGATCGTAAAAATCTGTGCGGAACATAAAGTGCCAATTATTCCTTTTGGCGCCGGAACGTCTCTTGAAGGGCATATTAATGCTGTTGAGGGTGGCGTTAGCCTTGACCTAAATCAGATGAATAAAATCATCACTGTAAATCCTGAGGATTTGGATTGCGTCGTACAGCCAGGTGTTCGACGTAAGCAATTAAACGAGGACTTAAGAGCGACAGGGTTGTTCTTTCCAATTGATCCAGGAGCTGATGCATCAATTGGGGGTATGGCATCTACCCGTGCGTCCGGCACAAATGCCGTCAGATATGGAACTATGAGGGAGAATATCCTGAATCTAACCGTTGTTTTACCAGACGGAAAAATAATCAAAACGGGAGGGCGAGCTAAGAAGAGTGCTGCTGGTTATGATTTGACTAAGCTGTATATCGGGTCCGAAGGGACACTCGGGGTTATTACAGAAATAACACTCAAACTTTATGGAATTCCAGAAGCTGTCTCGGCGGCAACAGTGTCCTTTCCAGATATTCAATCTGCTGTGCAGTCAGTAATTTTAACTATTCAAAGTGGTATACCAGTTGCTCGAATTGAATTATTGGATGATGTTCAGGTGAAAGCCATCAACAGTTATTCCAACTTGTCTTTGTCCGTGCAGCCTACTTTATTTCTTGAGTTCCATGGGAGTGAGCGCGGAGTAGTCGAGCAATCAGATCAGGTTCACGAAATTTGCAAAGACTTCGGTGCAAAGGATTTTGTTTGGACGACGCAAGCTGAAGAGAGAACAAAATTATGGCAAGCGCGCCATGATGCCGCTTATGCGAACAAAGCCCTGCGACCAGGATCATCTTTGTGGGCTACAGATGTGTGCGTCCCCATTTCAAAACTTGCAGACTGTATCATGGAGACAAAGGCCGATTTGGACGGAAGTAATTTGATTGCACCCTTGGTAGGTCACGTCGGTGATGGCAATTTCCATCTCTCCTTCGTTCTTGATATGGACAATCCAGAGGAGATGGAAGAGGCTGAAAGGATTAATGGGCGTCTGATCAATCGGGCCTTGTCAATGGATGGTACTTGCACTGGTGAGCATGGAATTGGTCTTGGAAAGATCAAATATTTGCGAGAGGAGCTGGGAGAGGCTGTAAACGTGATGGCCGCTCTAAAACAAGCACTGGACCCAGATAATATTATGAATCCAGGTAAAATCTTCGCTCAAAACTCTGGATGATTGAGTTAGTTACTACACATAGCGATACTGAGATCTTCTGGAAGCCTCGTTGTTTTGTCACCACAGGCATGTTTTAGTTGAGATTGCTCCAGATTCTCAGCATCGCTTAAATCTGCACCTGAAAGGTTGGAGCCAAATAAAACGGTTCCTTTCATGTTTGCATCTGTGAAAACGCTATTTGTCAGATCCGTGCGATAAAATACAGCCATGGTCAGGTTCGCGCCTTCAAAGTTGGATCCTGTCATCGTGGCTCGTGTCAGACGAATGTTGTTCATTCTGCTGTTTTTAAAAATTGCATCAGACAGAATAGCCCTTTTAAAATTTGAGTCTGTCATATTTGCTTCTGAAAAATTTGATTTCGAAAAATCGCCTCGTTTCATGTTTGCCTTTCTTAAATCAGCGCTCATAAAACTACTTCCCTCTGCCATGGCGTTTTCAAGATCTGCATCCCGTAAATCGGCATCATTGAAAATTGTATTGGTAAGGTTGGATTTTTCCAGATCTGTTTCGCGAAGTGTTGCCCCTGTTAAGTCGGCTCCGCTCAAATTGGCTTTTTCAAGATCACTGCGCCGTAAATCAGTTTCGATGAGTAGAGCATTTTTCAGGTTTATGTGTTTTAAAACTGAATCGCGAAGTCTGCTTTCAGTTAGATTTGCGTTTGGTATCGATAACGAATGCATTTTTGATCGGCGTAAATCACAATCTATACACGTTCCTTTTTCCAGGAGTTCTTTCATGTCACTTTTCTCAAAGGCCACCGCGGAGAAAGTGATGCAAGAGACAAAAATCATCGAAATCGCCATTACTCTCATTAATAATCTCCTGCTAAGGGATGTATATTCATCCTAATCTTACCTAATGCATGATTATATAATTTTCAATGCAGAAGGGAATTTGACAACTGATTTTCATACTGCCACTATTCGAATAAGAATGAAGAAAAAAAGTAATAAATTTCGGAATTATCCGGAAGTATCACCGTATTGGAACGAAAATATGATATCTGCAGTCCTTTGGGATTTCGGCGGCGTTCTCACGACTAGCCCATTTGAAGCATTCAACCGATTCGAGAAGGATCAGGGCCTTCCTGAGAATTTCTTGCGTACTGTAAATTCAACGAATCCAGATGTTAATGCGTGGGCTAAGTTTGAACGAAGTGAGGTGTCTATAGAACAATTTGATGAATTGTTTTTAAAAGAAAGCACAGAGCTTGGCCATCCGGTTTCAGGAAACCAAGTTATCCAATTGTTGTCTGGAGATTTGAGGCCCAGGGTTATTGCTGCGTTGAAGACGATTTCAAAAGACTATAAATGTGTTTGTTTGACCAATAACGTATCGGCAGGGCATGGTCCTGGTATGAGCCGCACAAAGGATGCCCAGAATGCTGTAAAGGGCGTAATGGCGTTGTTTGATCAGGTAATTGAATCTAGTAAAATCGGCATGCGCAAACCTGACCCTAAGATATACGAATATACTTGTTCAGAGATGGGCAAAAAACCTGAAGAAATTTTGTACCTTGATGACTTGGGCGTAAATTTAAAACCCGCCGCAGCCATGGGCATGAAAACAATAAAAGTCATTTCTGAAGAGCAAGCATTGACTGAACTTGGTCAAGCACTTGGACAATCTTTTCTGTAATTAGTTTAAGTGAGGACTTGAAATATGAACCGATTTTTAGAGCATACTGGCGCTAAATACCCTATTATTCAGGCGCCAATGGGCTGGATCGCTCGATCGCAGTTGGCATCTGCGGTCTGTAACGCAGGAGGGCTTGGGATAATCGAAACCTCTTCTCGTGAGACAGAAAACTGTATTTCTGAAATTAAAAAAATGAAGGAGCTTACGGATCAGCCCTTCGGAATTAACCTGCCGCTGATGTTCTTAAAAGATAAGAATATGATCGATTTTGTTGCTAATTCCGGGGTTAAATTTGTTACGACTTCTGCCGGAAATCCTGAAAAATTGATTCAGATTTTAAAAGAACGCGACATTATTGTGTATCATGCTGTACCAACTGTGAAAGCTGCAATAAAAGCCGTTGAAGCGGGCGTCGATGGACTGATTGTTGAAGGGGCTGAAGGGGGCGGTTTTAAAAACCCTGAAGAAGTCTCTTTAATGGTTCTATTGCAAGCAATTCGGGACAAGGTAGATGTGCCGATGGTTGCGGCAGGTGGATCAGTCGATGGGCGCGGCATGGCAGCTTCTTTTGCACTGGGCGCTGAAGCTATTCAAATGGGAACTCGTTTTGTTTCTGCAAGAGAGAGCCCGGTTCACACGAATTATAAGCAAGCCATTATTAGTGCCCAAGACACAGATACTGTCGTTCTGAATAAAAAATCCACACCTTGCATTCGCGCGCTAAAGACGGAACGTACGAAAGCTATTTATGAAGAAGGTGTCATGCCGCCGGATATGTTTGCCAAGATCAAAGACCTTTATTTTGGCGGGGATATGGAAGCTAGTGCTGGTTTGTCTGGGCAATCGGCAGCTTTGATATCAGAGGAAAAATCTGCTGCTGATATTATTTCAGAAACAATTGGTGGATTTAAGGAAATTTGTAACCGGATGGGTGCTGCCGGGCAGTCAAACCAGTTCTAATTTACTTAACCGTTGCACGATAAACACCGTCCCAATTTTCAGGGGGCGGTGTTTCTACAAAATTTTGGATCCGAGAAAGGTATAGGTTCGCAAAAATTGTAAAAGCAGGATCTTCGCTTATCAACTGTTTTGCACTTTCAGCGGCCTCATCCCATTCTCTGGCACGGAAATGATAAAGCATCTGATCGGTCAGTGTTTTGAAATGCTGAAAATCTTGTGTTTTCGTATAATCTTCCCCACCCAAAAGAGCAAAGATCTTGGTTGCTTCAGTTCGACCTTTTACAGCTATGCTGTCCAGTTCTAACAAGGCGTGGTTTGAAATTGATTCTGCTGTATTCTCACCAATAATAATATCAAAACCATATTGCTTACTTTGCCCTTCTAATCGAGACGCGAGATTGACCGCATCCCCAATTACAGAATAATCAAAGCGTTGTTCTGAACCCAGATTTCCAACAACACATCTTCCCGTATTTATGCCTATGCCAATTCGAATTTGAGTGGTTTGTGGATTCTTTTCATTTAAATTTTTGAGTGTCGTAATCATTGCAGAGGCTGCATTTACAGCATCCTGTGCGTGTAAATCATTCGAGAGAGGGGCGTTCCAAAAGGCCATTATCGCATCCCCCATATACTTATCAATTGTTCCATTATGCTTTAGAATTTGGTCTGTCATCGGGGTGAGAAAGCTGTTTAATAATTGGGTAAGTGCTTGCGGATCATTGCGATAGGTTTCAGAAATGCTGGTGAAATCTCTAATATCACAAAAAAGAAAAGTCATTTCTCTTTGTTCCCCCCCTAAAACCAGTTGATCCGGCGAGCTACTTAAGCGCTTTACCAGCTCTGGTGACAAATAGTGAGAGAATGCGGAGTGGATTCGTGTTCGTTCCTGTTCTGTAGATAAAAAGCTGGCATAAACAAGAAGGATATAAATGCTTATTGAGACAAGGAGAGTATAGGTTACGTCAACTAAAATAGAGTTGACGATAAATAGATAAGCAGTCGAAGAAATTGCGACTGCAGATACGAGCAATAACATGGCTAAGGCAAGCCTTGCCCCCGCTAACGGGACAAGAAGGATAAGGATCGTACAGGTGACAAGCGTTCCTATCCATTCCAGTATTTTCAAATATTCGACTCTAAACAAAACGGATTCTTCGAGCATGTTTTCTAGCAATTGCGCATGCATTTCGACACCGGGCAGGGAGGAGGCTAAAGGGGAAGAACGAAGATCTTTCAAGCCTGTCGCAGATGTTCCTACCAGCAGGAATTGATTTTTAATCAACTCAGGGTCAACAGTAGAGGATATGACATCATAAGCGGAGATGTAGCGTTTAGGATCAAAAGGTGAATATTTAATCCAAACGCGCCCAAGGCGATCAGTCGGGATCCACTTCCTTCCTATGCGAAAGCCTTCAATGCCACTTGGGCCTGTTTTGATGGCGATATTTTGCTCAAACGCAATCTTCAACATATCTAGTGTCAGGGTGGGGAGCAGTTTCTTCCCCACCCTGTTTACAAGGGGAATGCGGCGGACAAAGCCATCAAAGTCTTGATCCAGACTGATCATGCCACGGCCTGCCGCAGCGTTATCCAAAATTGGTATATTCCCAAGAAGGGCCGGATATTCTTGAATAAAGGGTAGCGGTTTATTGCCAAGAAATACGAAGTTTGAGGCTGTTGAGTATCCGTAATTATTAGAACCGTCTGGGTCCGAACTAATAGAAATTCCGAGAACAGTTTTTTGGTTCTTTATTGCGTCAGAAAATATTGAATCGAAGGTTTTTTGGGCTTTGAGGACGCTTAAAACTTCTTTGGGTGCATGATCTAGGCTCTCTATCAAATTTTCAGGCGATAGCCTGTCTTTTTCAGAAAACAACATGTCGAAGCCGACAACTAATGCCCCCATATCATTAAGCTTATTTACTAAATCGGCAAGATACCGCCTTGGCCAGGGCCATTGACCCATTTCAAGTAAACTCGCATCATCAATATCAATGATGGTGACTTGACGTGGGGCAATGGCAATACGGGGCTTCCATTGCTGGTAGGCGTCAAAAACTTGGTGTCTGAATTTTTTCAATACTGGTGGATCTGAAATTTGTAAAAACAGGGCTATGGTCATTACTATTAACGCAAGCAATCGCCCTTTTACCCAAATGTTTGGGAAGAGAGACAATCTTTTTACAAGATTCTTAAGAGAATTGTGGAACAGCATGAGCAGTTTTTTTTCCATAAGCGAACAAGATTCAGTAAATTCTACCAATTTTCCTTTTATAGTATAATTTTATACTGTATAAAACGTTGTTATATACTGAAAATCAACCACACTTTATCTTATGGAGAGAAATGCGTCGGTTGTTTTCCGTTCCTTGAGTGCTCATGTAATTGTGCAGAAGTACTGATGGTTGATCGATAATTATCGGAGCTTGTTGATCTATTATGCCAAGCAATCAATCCCATGACCAAAAGGCCGTCTTAATTGACGAAGCGCAAACATTTCTTATTGCGGATTTCTCTCGAGATGGTGCCGACCTAGTTCTTTCATGGCCATCAGGGCATGAGTTCATTGTGCAGGACTATTTTTCTACAATAAACCCGCCACCTTTAACTTCAGTTGGGGGTGCTTATCTTGATAGTACGGTTGTCGCCAAGCTAGCTGGCCCCGGATTGCAGGCGCAGGCTGGGAATGCACTTAACGATGAAAGCCCAATTGGCGGCGTGGTCGCTTTGTCAGGTGAAGTTATCGTTCAGCATGAGGATGGAACATCTAATTCATTGGTTGAAGGAAGTTCGGTATATAAAGGAGATATTATCAAGACGGGGGCCGATGGTTCGTTTGATCTTTTATTTATCG
>Ga0209826_1000156_pt1 | contig 45776 bp, 42 predicted proteins | sample GOMGulsemesocosm_5_FD_184637 | JGI IMG/M metagenome (GOLD analysis project Ga0209826, IMG submission 184637) | Methane-oxidizing microbial communities from mesocosms in the Gulf of Mexico - GOM15C Gulf of Mexico (SPAdes) (version 2) | ecosystem: Environmental > Aquatic > Marine > Cold seeps...
ATGTAACTTGCCAATTAGTTTTTACTTGATTTATATCAGTATGATGAATTGAATTAATGTTATAACACCCGTTTAATTATTTAGTCTAATTTGAGTTTTTGCATGATTTCAAATAGTGAAAAAAATATAACAGCAAAAGATTTAGTACAAAAAAACTTATTGTCGTGTTCAAAAACAACCACTATTTATCAAGCGGCAAAGAAAATAAGAGAGAAAAACACAAGCTCTATCCTTATTGAAGATAATGAAAAAATAATTGGTATTTGGACCGAAGCAGATAGTACAAAATTAAACTTCAGCTCTAGTTATTATTATAATTCACCTATTCATCAATTTATGAGTACCCCCGTTATAACCATTAATCAAGAAATGCCCTTTCAAGAAATTATTATGGCGTTTCATCGTCATCGCGTGCGTCATTTATTAGTGGTAGATTCAGAAAAGTTAACTTTGGGTATAGTGAGTCAAAGTGACGTTATTAAAAAACAAGGGGTCGAACATTACCTTCGCTTACGAAAAATTAAAGATAACTATAATCCTAAAGTTCCTATTATATTAGGTAATCTTCCGATAAGTGCTGTTGCAAGTGCAATGTCTGACTATAACTCTACTTCGGCCCTCATTCGTCATCATCAAACGAATGAGTTTGGCATTATCACAGAGCGAGATTTATTAAGACTCATAGCCGATAAAGACGATAATAGTGATGCATGGTACTCTTCAGCACACCCGTTAATTACCATCAACGACGAAGACACTCTCTATCAAGCTTACCTTTGTCTTCAAGAACATAAAATCCGACACTTAGTAGTGCACAATTCACAAGCGGAAGTTGCAGGCGTTCTCTCGTTACAACATATATTGTCAGATATTGAAATTGCATACTTTAAAGAATTGGAAAGTGTTTTAGTTGAACGAGATAATGCGCTGGAACAGTCCAAAAGAAGTTTGTTTTTTGCAGAAAAAATTATTGAGTCATCTCTTGACAGCATAATGGTAACTGATGGAAAAAGTATTATTTTATCGGTAAATGCTGCTTTTACTCGATTAACGGGTTATACAGAAGAAGAAGTTATTGGTAAATCATCAAGTATATTAAGTTCAGGTAAACACGATAAAGCATTTTACCAAAAGATGTGGCAAAGCCTTATAGAAGATAAAGCGTGGCAAGGGGAAATTTGGAACAAGAAAAAATGTGGTGAGGTTTATCCTGAGTGGTTAACCATAGTACAAATTAGTGAAAAGAATAATACAGAGCCGCTTTATGCCGCAATATTTAGCGATATAACGCAAAGAAAACTTGCCGAGAAAAGAATTCATGCGCTGGCTTTTTTTGATGAATTGACGGGCTTACCAAATCGACGACTTTTTAATGACAGATTTGAAGTTGCCCTGTCAACCGCCCATAGAAATGGACAATTAGTTGCCGTATTGTTTTTGGATCTCGACCGATTTAAACAGATTAATGATAGTTTAGGACATAATATTGGTGATGAACTACTGATCTCAACAGCAAGAAGAATTCAAAGTAGTATTAAAGAAGGAGATACTGTTTCTCGATTTGGTGGGGATGAGTTTGTTGTTTTATTAACTGAAATTAAATCTCTAAAAAATATTGTTCGTGTTATCGAGCGCATAATGGATGTATTGAGTGAACCCTACGAGCTCGATTCTCTTGAACTTCAAGTCACTTGCTCTATTGGTGCTTCTGTTTATCCTGATGACGGTGTCGGTGCTGAAGTTTTACTCAAACAAGCTGACACGGCTATGTATAAAGCCAAAGATGAAGGAAGAAATTCATATCAATTATACTCTTCAGAAATGAATGTCATTTCAATGGAGCGTTTAATTACACAAAACTTTCTACGTAGTGCATTGAAAAAAAATGAATTCGAGCTTTATTATCAGCTTCAGGTAAACAGCGTTACTCAACAAGTTTCGGGAGTTGAGGCCCTGTTACGTTGGAATCATCCAGATCTTGGCCGAGTCTCACCTGCTCACTTTATACCTATGGCAGAAGAGTTAGGGTTAATAGTTGAGATAGATAGGTGGGTTTTGACACAAGCCTGCCAACAAAGAAAAATATGGCAACAAAAGAATTTTGATTGTGGCCGTATTGCTATTAATATCTCGTCTCAACACTTTAGGCACAACTTGGTTGGTTCTATAGAGTCCGCCCTACAAAAAGTCGGCTTACCACCCTCTTTACTTGAAATTGAAGTCACCGAAAGTTGTTTTATTGAAAATATAAAACATGCAAGTTCAACGTTACAAAAAATTCGACAATTAGGTATTAAAAACTCAATTGATGATTTTGGAACAGGTTTTTCATCTTTAAGCTATTTAACTCAATTACCCTTGGATACATTAAAAATTGATGCAAGTTTCATATCTAAGCTACCTGAAGACCTCAAACAATGTCAGATCGTTAAATCTATTATTGCAATGGCAAAAGGTCTAGATTTTACCTTAATAGGAGAAGGAGTCGAAACTATTGAACAAGCTGAATTCTTAACAGCTAACGGCTGCGATGTTATACAAGGGTATTTGTATTCAATACCTGAAAATGCTCATAGAGTTGGTGAACTTCTCTTAGAGCGTCAATTAATCTCGTCAGTGTAGTGGCCAGAATTTCTTAGCCACTACATCGCTGTATAAGACTGATTAATAACATATAAATCACTCCACAACCTCCTGCAAGTGAGTAGACGGTTTAATGAAAGACATGGTTCAGCTTTGGACGAAATTTTACAGATTAAGATGAAAAAAGGTCGGATACTAAATTATTAGTTTCAGACCTTTTTTATATATTCGACTTTCTATTTAAATTATCTCAACGTTCCATTTGTCTTTATATCATTGCTAAACCTTCCCTGAATTTTAAAATATCAGATTACCAACCCTCCACACCTTTCATATCTGGTAACTGATGAGCAATTCCTTTATGGCAGTCTATACAGGTTTTCTCACCTTTAGCCAAAGCCCCTGAATGCTGTTTTGCGGCGCGTTGACTTTGTTCAGTAAAATCCATGAAATCAAAGTTGTGGCAGTTACGACACTCTAATGAGTCATTAGCTTTTAATCGTGCCCATTCATGCTCAGCAAGTTCTCTACGGTGAGCTTGAAATTTTTCACGAGTATTTATAGTTCCCCATAATTTAGCCCAAACTTCTTTAGAGGCCTGCATCTTGCGCGCTATTTTATCTGTCCATTTATGAGGGACATGGCAATCAGGGCATGTTGCTCTTACACCTGAGCGGTTAGTAAAGTGTATGGTAGTTTTTAACTCTTCATAGACATTGTTTTCCATTTCGTGACAAGAGATACAAAATTCTTCGGTATTCGTTACTTCAAGGGCGGTATTGAAACCACCCCAAAAGATTATGCCAGCAACAAAACCACCGAGAACTAAAAAACCTAAGCTATAATAACCACTTGGTGAACTTAAAGTGTCCCACCCTACTTTTAATAGCTTTTTCATCATTACTCCTGATTATCTTGAGAGGTTTTTTGTTTCATCAAGCTATGCATATCAATAAAGGTATTCCCTACAAGTGGTTTAGCATCTAGTTGCGGAACATGGCACTGGTTACAAAAATATCGTCGAGGGGATATTTCAGCAAGAAAGTTACCATCTCGATTCATGTAATGCGTCACACTCACCATGGGTGCTTGTGATTCTTCCGTAAGCTGGCGAGAGTGACATGACATACATTTGTTATTGTACTTATTCACTTCATAGCTACGTATAGTGTGAGGGATCACTGGTGGTTGCATAGGGTAGTTACGCCCTTGCCTAATATCTTTATTAATGACCTTAGGAATAATGTTAGGTTCTTTCTGCTCTGCTATCTTGGTTGTGTCTCTTAGTGTTGCGACTTCTTTTTCCGTTCCAGTTGCAACATAAGAGAACAAAATTCCAGACATTATTAGCGCTGAACTGACTAACTTGATGGCTTTCCTAACAATTACACTTCGCATATTATTCTCCTAAACTTTAACTATTTTAATTGCGCACTTTTTGTAGTCCGTCTGTTTAGAAAGAGGATCTGTCGCATCGAATGTAACTTTGTTGACCAATCGACTGGCGTCAAACCAAGGCATAAAGACTAGGCCTACAGGTGGTTTATTCCGGCCTCTTGTTTCAACCCTTGTTTGCACTTCTCCGCGCCGCGAAATTAATTTTACCAAATCACCACGACGCATATTGCGAGCCTTGGCATCGTCGGGGTGCATATAAACTAAAGCATCGGGCATGGCTTTATATAGTTCAGGCACTCTTTGCGTCATTGAACCAGAATGCCAATGTTCTAGAACGCGACCTGTTGATAACCATAAATCATATTCTTCATCGGGTTCTTCTGCTGCTGGCTCGTAAGGTAGAGCAAAAATAACAGCCCTGCCGTCAGGTTTGCCATAAAAATCCCAACCACTGCCTTTTTTAGCATAAGGATCGGAACCTTCTTTGTATCGCCAAAGTGTTTCTTTTCCGTTAACGACAGGCCAGCGTAATCCACGTTCTTCGTGATACATATCATATGGCGCTAAATCATGACCATGACCTCGACCAAATGCTGCGTATTCTTCAAATAAACCTTTCTGAATATAAAAACCAAACTCTCGGGCTTCGTCATTTAATTGATCGTCACTTACTTCATCTAATGAAAACTTGCCGACACTGTCATTTTTATACAATATTTCAAATAAAGATTTTCCTCGAACAGAGGCTTGTTTGGCAATTAATTCTTCAGGCCAAACCTCTTCAACTTTAAATCGTTTAGAAAATTCAACAAGTTGCCATAAATCCGACTTAGCTCCTTTTGGCGCTTCTACCATTTGATGCCAAGCTTGGGTTCTCCGTTCTGCATTACCATAAACCCCTTCTTTTTCTACCCACATAGCGGTTGGAAGTATTAAATCTGCCGCTTGAGCTGTTACCGTAGGATAAGGGTCTGATACAACGATAAAATTATTAGGATTACGATAACCAGGTAGTGCCTCTTCCATAGTATTAGCGGCAGCTTGCATGTTGTTATTACATTGCACCCAGTAAAAGTTAAGTTCGCCATCTTTTAATTTACGGTTTTGCTCTACTGCATGATAACCACGTTCACTTGGTACAGTGCCTTCAGGTAATTGCCATATTTTTTCTGCAATGGCCCTGTGTTTAGGGTTGGCAACCACTAGATCAGCGGGTAATCGATGTGAGAAGGTTCCTACTTCACGCGCTGTACCACAAGCAGAGGGTTGTCCAGTTAATGAAAAAGGACTATTGCCTGGAGTAGATATTTTTCCGGTTAGCAAATGGATGTTGTAAACAAGGTTATTAGCCCAAACCCCGCGTGTATGTTGGTTAAAACCCATCGTCCAGAAAGAAATAACTTTCGTTTTGGGATCAGCATATAGCTCTGCTAATGCTATAAGGTTGCTTTCAGGTACACCTGATAATTTTGAAGCGTATTCTACAGTGTAGGTGCTTACAAATTTGGCATATTCTTCGAATTTAATCGGAACTGAGCCACCCGCAGTTTTGCCATTGTTTTTAGCTTTTTGCTCTAAAGGGTGTTCAGGTCGCAATCCATAACCAATATCGGTTTCGCCTAGCCTAAAGTTAGTATGCTTTTTCACAAAGTCTTGATTAACTCTTCCCGTACTAATGATGTAATGGGCAATAAAATTTAAAATAGCTAAATCAGTTTGTGGGGTAAAAATCATGCCATTATCGGCTAAATCAAAGCTACGGTGTTCAAAGGTAGATAAGAGAGCTACTTTAACATGGGGAGCACTCAGTCGACGGTCAGTAACTCGTGTCCATAGGATGGGATGCATTTCTGCCATGTTCGAGCCCCACAAAACCATAGCATCAGTGGCTTCTATATCGTCATAACATCCCATAGGCTCATCGATACCAAAAGTTCTCATAAATCCACCTACGGCAGAGGCCATGCAGTGGCGAGCGTTTGGATCGATGTTATTTGTACGAAAACCTGCTTTCATTAGCTTTACAGCAGCATAACCTTCCTGAACAGTCCATTGCCCTGAGCCGAACATACCAACAGCGGTTGGGCCTTTTTCCTTCAGGGTTGTTTTTGCTTTTTCTTCCATTACATCGAAAGCTTTTTCCCACGAAACGGGAGTGAAGTCGCCATTTTTGTTATATTCGCCATTAGTCATGCGCAACAAAGGAGTTGTTAACCGATCTTTGCCGTACAAAATTTTTGAAAGGAAATATCCTTTAACACAGTTAAGACCTTTATTTACCGGAGACTTAATATCACCATGGGTGGCAACTATTTTTCCATCCATAACACCTACGTTGACTCCACAACCAGTGCCGCAAAAACGACAAGGTGCTTTATCCCATTTGAGTTTGGTTAACTCACTGCTGGTGATAAGATTGGATGCGGATGCAGGTACGGATATTCCTGCCACTACTGCTGCGGCTGCAATAGCGTTGGCCTTGATGAATTCACGTCGATTAATTGTCATAGTGTCACCTTTGCTCTCGGTTATTTTTCTATCTTTGGTTAATGTCAATTTTTTTGTTTACCTAACTCTAATTGTCTTCATTATTTTCATTTAGGTACTGGTGGTACACCGGCGCTAGACTCAACATGCCAGTATGGTATTTCAATTTATCGATTAATTTACCAATTGCTTGTTGCGTACTTGCTTCAAGGGTAAATACAATTTTCCCTTCGGGAGTTACAGCATGTATTTCTGAACCTTTCGAGGCAGTTATTGCTTGTTCTACATCACTCAACTGAGAGGTAATAGCTTGAGCAACAAAACTTGCCACATGGTATTCTTTAGGCTTTTTTACGACTTGTGCAACAGTGTTACTTGGCATGCATTACCTCTTCTTGATGTTTTATTGCATTATTCGACTCAATATCTTGCTGATTTTGAGTAAGAAAATCGATGGTTATTGCATCTTGAGGGCAACTTGAAATACAAGCACCGCACTGACTACAATCAGTTAAATTAATTTCTGGTTGTGGAATTGAGCTTACTTTCCCTGAAGAAATATAAGAAAATTTAATCGCATTAGGTTCACATTCATCGCGACAACTTTGACAGTAGATATTATTTTTAGCCAAGCATTTATCGCTGATGTCGAGCTTTATCGGCCAAGGGGAATGGTAATCATCGATTTCGTCTAAGTCACAGGGTAATTGTTTTTTAGGCAGGGTGAAAAGCGGCTCTGAGCACAATTGAATGCATTTTTGGCAAAATGTGCATTCCCCTTTAGAAAAATCAATTTTTGGAAAGCCTTGCGAATCACGGACAATAATCTGAGTTTCACAGGCACTCAAACAAGATTGACACTGCGTGCATTGTGACGTGAATACAGACTCACTTACCACCCAAGGCAATCTCAGCACTTGCTCTTGGCGTATTCTTCCAGAAAGAAATCTACGCTTGCTTGGGTCAATTACTTTTTCCATTGTGGATGTTTCTCAACAATTCAGAATGTGGGAGGGCCAAAAAACATTTGGCTGATCCAAATGGAAAACCCTAAAGCGCCAACAATAACGCAAGATAGGATAGGGGCTAAAAATACTGTCAGGAAAATAAAAGCATTCCTTTCACGCTTTTTTTGTTGTTCTGGAGAAACGTCGTTATTCATATTGAAATGTTCCTTCGTATGAAGAAGTCAAAAATATTATTTTGATTAACTTTATTAGAATAATGATAAATTTCATTATAAATCAACAGTAAAGCGTTTTTCATAGAATGACCATCTTTATTTCCAGAAATTGAAAGTAGATTAACTATAGTAGCTTGTTATAAATTTTGCACATGTATTCTTTCCTGTACTTCTCGATAAAGATATATAATCAATGCTTTGCGCTAGTAGCGCTCTCATTACACAATTGTATCCCTGTCAATACGTCCCCGCTTCATCGACAAGAAAGAGAGTTTAACGATTGTGGCATAAGCTTGAGTAATCAAAGGGTGTCAGATTGATTGATCAGTTGCAGTGAATTACTGGTGCCAATGTATGTGGTAATAAGATGAAGTTGCTTGAGCAGGCAGTTATCCAAGAAGAAAAACAACAAGTTATATGCAGGTGTATTGTTGTGGATACTTTTAATCATTTGAGCATCAATGCTGCCACGAAACCAAGATAATTAATCTATCAGTGCGATAAAAAATTGAATGTTTTCCACTAAAAACTTGTTTTCAGGCTTGATCATTATTACTTGTCATAAATTGTTACATAACGCGAAATATTCAAAAACTGAGTATTCGAGCGGTTCGGCTATATATGTTAATTTTCAGGGCAAAAGTAAAGCTATCAATTTAGGTGAATTAATTATATAAACAAATAAGTTTATATAATTAATTCAATTTACAGGCGCAAAATGCACAGTGATATTTCTTTTAAAAGACTAAAACAATTTCCTCGATTGATGTGGATATTATTGTTTGGCTCTTTTATTACCCGCGGCAGTTACTATATGGTTTGGCCATTTCTTGCAGTTATGTTGTATGAAAAGTTTGCCTTATCAGCAACTCAAGTAGGGTTAGTACTTTCTACCGCAGCCACTATCTCTGTATTGGTTAGCTTTGTTGGTAGTTCATTATCTGATCGTATTGGACGACATAAATTAATGTATACCAGTGGTCTATTATATATTGTTTCTTTTTCGCTGTTAGCTGAAGTTGACTCTATCCAAGGCTATGTTGTTGTTATCACTTTATGCTCAATCGCTACGGCCTTATGGCGCCCGCTCACTTCAGCACTTATCGGTGACATTATATCTGATGTAAAAACGCGTGAACTTGCAATGCAATCTTTATACTTCGTTGTAAATGCAGGCTGTGCTGTTGGTCCTATGTTAGGCATATGGATGGGGTTAACGGGTGAGCAATCCAGTTTTTATATCACGGCTTCTGCTTTTGCCTTTTTATTAATTATACTGTTTTGGGGCTTTCGCCATCAAACGAAAGTTGATGAGAAAAACAACAGTACACTACAAGAAAATCATGGCAATAATGTAGAAACAAAAAATAATCAAGGTGAAAAAAGTAAGACAGATAACAGTAAAATAATATCAGTACTTTTAGCAGATAAATTGTTTCAATGCTTAATAGTCGCCAATATTATTTGCATGTTCATCTATGCCCAAATGGACAGCTCACTTATTCAATATTTAACGCGAGCAGAAGTGCCTGATTTACTGCAGTTGATTTCAAGTATGATTTTTACAAACGCCCTTGTGATTATATCAACGCAATTTCTATTGCTCAGATTAATGTCGCACTTATCCTTGGTGAACAGAATCCAAGCTGGTTTAGTTTTGCTGATGCTTTCGCAAGTGTGGCTCGCGGTGAATCCACTAGAACTCTTTTGGGGATGGATTGGCGCAATTGTCGTCATGAGTTTGGCTGAAACAATTTTATTTCCAACGATGAATGTGCACATTGACCGCTTAGCACCCGATCATTTACGTGGAGCATATTTCGGTGCCGCCTCTTTTTATGAATTTGGTTTTGCTTTGGCACCTTTAGGTGGCGGGATTATTTTAGATCATTTCGGAGGATTCTGGTTGTTTATGACTGGCGCGGGGCTATCTATGCTGGTGATGTATTTATATAGTGTTTTACCTCGTTTTTCTCGTCCTAATTTTGAACCTTCAGCTGACATTAAATAGAAAGTATAAAGCAGTTTATTCAAACTGCTTTTTCTTAAGAGGTTTACCTGATGCCAATTTACCCGTAACAGCAGACCAAACAAAATACAAAGGGTCTGACGGTGCAATTGGCATGTCCGAATGTAAAGAAACAGAAATATCTGCTTTTTCAACATAGACAACGTTGGCATTGAGTATATTTCCTATGGAATATCGCCCTACTTAAGATAGAAAAAACACATCCTTTAATGAATATAAATCAAAAGACTTAATGCTCAAGAATACTTAACGAAATTTTCCCATTTCCTACGTTCAATTGAGCTTTACCGCCAATAGGATATGAAATTAATGGTGTGGTATGACCGAAATCAACATCACTGATAACAGGTATATGATCAAGTTCACACTTCGATTTTATAATTTGCTTAAGTAATGAATTCGTCATATTAGTTTTGTTTTGAAAACGCCCGAATACAATACCTTTTACTTGTTTAAAGTCATCCAAGTGAATTAGTGATTGCAAGTCTCGGTCAACAGTACCAGGGTGCACTTCATAATCATCTTCTAAAAATAAAATACTGTCTTTCAAAGGTGGCATATATTCCGTTCCTTGTAGAAGGTTTAACGTGCATAAATTCCCACCAATAATTACGCCTTCTGCATGGCCTTCATTAATTATGCAATGACCTTTGTTAGGTGAAAACTTGCGATTATCTTGGTTAGATGCCCAAAAATCATCAGAAAATTTTTCTGATGCACATACTTCAATTCGATTCTCTGAAAAAAAACAATGCTGAAAATAATCTCGAGTGAAATCAAAACCAAGTTTATTACCAAATGAAGTGAAATGAGGTCCTGAATAACTTACTAGCCCGGTCTTTGCCAATATCGCATTTGATAAAACATTAATATCAGAGTGACCGCAGAAAATTTTGGGGTTATTACGCATTAAATCATAATCTAAATATCTTAATAATTGATTAGCGTTAAAACCACCATAGGTAGTAATTATCATTTGAATAGATTTATCTGCGAAAGCTTGGTGAATATCATTGACTCTAGATTGGAGTGAGGAGCTACCAAAATCATCAATTTCACTAACATTTTCAGAGAAACTGACTTTTAACCCAAGTTGCTTAAAGTTATTCAAGGCGATCGTTTTTAACTCATCAGAAATCCAGTCATTTGCCAAACTTGATGCTGGCGAAATAACCCTAACGGAGTCTCCTACTTTTAATTTACTTGCAAACATGTTTTACCTTATATTATTGTTCTTTGCCTTTTATTTACGCGCTGCTTTGTTTTATATGGGTCAATTTAACTGCGTTAATTTATTTAAACCGATTAACGGTTTAATCTGAATAGATTATCAACAATGCCATTACAATAGGTTAAATCTTTGGGTTCATTACTGAGACTTACTAAAAAAGCATGATGTTATTTATTGTTGATGATTGATGTCGAATAGGAACTGCGATATTTAAATTTCCTTCACTAAAGTAAAACTTATCATGGGCAGCCTTTGAAGGGAATTTTATTGCAATAGTGAAAAAGTCCCAACTACCTTCTAATTGTTGTAATGGTTTCATACCACCAAATATTATTTCACCATCCGCTGCCTGTATGTGCTTTTTCACTTGAGGTGAAAAGAAAAACACAACGAATAAAATAAATAGTGATTTATTAAATAGGCTTAACATAGTAATTCCTTAACGTTGTTGGTATTCATTATGGGATTATTGTTCAAATGAACTGAATAAATAGATTAGAAGAAATTCGATGGTAAACATATTGCTTAGTGATAAGCCGGTCGTTTTCAATTAGGCTGCTTTTTTCAAATTTAAGTTACTCTTCAATTCTTGTAAAATTCATTATCCAATTATCTTCCCAAGTATTTCCTGCATCATTAGAAAAAGCTTGTTCCCAGCTGGATGAATCATGGTCGAGGGAAGTCTGGTATTATCCGTGGCTATCAAGTTTTATTAAGTGAATCGCAAAATGAAGCCTCTATGACCGCTTATAGCAAGCTGGTAAATGTTCTAGTGCTCACAAGCTCAATGTTAACAAAGATACGAATATAGTCATCACATTGGCCCTGACCATAAAGGTTAGTAATTAGGTTAAAGCCCCTTGGAATATTATAAAGCTCAGGTTAGTTGTTCTCTTCAAAGAAGTAATTGAAGTTATGTTGTAATTTTTCGAAATATTGGCCCACATGCAATCCGTCAACTAATGCGTGATGTACCTCTACCGATACCGGCATAACTATTTCGTTGTGAATAGTTTTGTATTTTCCCATCACTATTCTTGGTATTGAATCATGTTCGCTTTGTTTTTGGGCATGAGAAAAACTTGTAAAATGAAGCCAAGGCAGAACTGAACAGAAGATTTCATTTCCTTTGTTATTTGTTGGCTTTAACGTTTTATAACCTTTCTTAATTCTAGCTAACTGCTGTTCAGCATGTTGATAAAATAAATTAAAACTACGGCTGAAGCCAAATTCACAAAAACTAAAACTTTCGTCACTATTGAGCACAGTACAACTTATTTCCAACTCATCATGCACATCGACTTCATTGTTGTTTATTCGAAACCTAAATGGTTCTATTTGATTTGCTGTGTATCCGATCAAAAACAAAGAACAGATGAAGAAAGAAAGCTGATTCTCTTTACAATAATTAAGTGTTTTAGTGACATCAACTGTTGCGCATACATTGAAGAAAGGTTGTTTAAAAGTAGTATATAAATCAAAATGTTCCTTTCTATACCAAGTATCGATATTAATCTTTTTCATGGCGGGCAACAATGTAAAGGTTTAGGAAACATCCTAACACATCCCCAAGTCACTTTAATTAATTCTTCGAACCAATGTATTAATCTACCAACAACTTTCTGTAATCCACCCATAAAATCACCATGCTGTGCTCAAATAGCCATGATATACCGTAAGTTTAAGGTCATATTTACCACAAAGCTGTCGACTTTTATGAACCTAAATCACCCTACCTTTTGATAACAAAGATACGAATATATACAATTATTGGCTGCCACCTAAAAGGTGCAGTTCTCCTATTTCATCCACTACTATTTTGGATTTTTGAGCAGAAATCATTGACTGTTCAGCCCTTAAAATCAGTTAGAAAGGAATCTATAACCTGTTACTTATTCTCAGAAACGGTTCAGATGGCAAGGTGTTACAACATTGTATACACCCCAACTATAAACTACACTTTAATTGAAGCTAGCATGTCAGTAAAATCGGAGCAATAGTGTTATTCAAGGCTATACGCATAATTATTACAATATGTTCTCTGGTAAATACCTCATGTCTTCTAGCATCTGATGAAAAGCTATCACAAACCGACAACGCGGTAGACTTACTGAATCTATCTCTTGAAGAATTACTAAATATTACCGTTACAATAGCTTCTCGAACTGAACAACCAGTCAGTTCTGCCCCCTCTTCCGTGACCATCTATGTCAGACAAGATATTCAGAATATGGGATTTGATAATCTCGAAGATTTGTTGAATTTTGTGCCAGGTGTTTATTCAAACAGGGATGATGTAAGGGGGCAACGTACTATCGTTCGTGGTCATCTGACAGGGGACTGTTCTAATGGCGTATTAGTGTTATTGAATGGCGCTCGTGGCAACAATGCTCGATGTGGAGGTGCATCTGAACATTTATCCTATTTGAAATTGACGGATGTTGAACGAGTTGAGGTAATTCGTGGGCCTGGCTCTACCATGTATGGCTCCAATGCTATGATTGGAGTAATTAACATTATTACTCGTAAAACTGGAAATGAAGTTAAATTGAGTGTTGGCTCTATCGGATATAAAGAAGCAGGAATTAAACTAACAAAATCATTTGGTGACATAAAAGCCTCTATTTTTGCCAATTACTCTGAAGATAAAGGTGATGATTATGAGCCATTTTATAATTATTTTGGTGAATTCATATCAACCAAAGATCCTCGCAAGGCTGTTGACATAACGGGAAATTTTAACATTTCCGCCCTTACTTTGAATACAACCTTTATACATCGGAAAAATGCAGAATACATAAGTAGTGCAGGTGGATTTGGTGATTTAAATGACAATGTTCATGGAGAAAATAAAAGGTTTTCATTTGATCTAAATTATGCTCTGGATGTATCTGAGAATCTGGATGTCGATTTATACTTAAATAGTCATTTTTATGAAAACGTCTGGTCAAGTATTATTATTCCTTCTGGTTTAGCTTCCCAAATCATTTGGACTAATGGAGCAGAGACAGATTATCTGGGAGGAAATACGGTTGAAGGAAACGAGTTGCAATTAGGCATTAGTGGGGCTTGGAAACTGTCTGATAGTCACACATTCTCTTTTGGTAGCAATTATAGAAAAGAGAAGATGGATAGAAATTCATTCCATGGTAATTATAATAATGCCTTACTTTTTTCTACCAATGGAGCTGTGCATGATCCATTACCAGAAAGACAGGATAATGTTGGTTTTTTTGGAGGCGTTTTTGGTATCCCTTTTACTCCAAACGAAATTTATCTTATTGATGCGACTTCAAGACATACCTACGGTGGATACATTCAGTCTGAGCTTGAGCTGAGCAATAGTATAAGTCTTACCACAGGTCTGCGATATGATGATTATGGAGACACGGGTTCAAATTTGAGCTTTCGAGGCTCAGTTGTTTATATTCCTGTGGATGGCACTACTATAAAGGGCATGTACGGACAGGCCTATCGTGCTCCCAGCATTAAAGAGTTTTATGGTGAACAAGTTTCAACGGGAGCTATTGGTAATTCCGACCTTGGTGCTGAGACTGTAGACACTGTTGAATTCTCTGTTTCTCAAATATTTGGCGCCACTCAAGTATCACTTACCTGGTTTAGTAATGATTTTGAAGATGGTATTCAAATTGTGCAAATTGATGATGTAGTGCCGGGTACTGACACATTTCAACCTCAGAATGTAGGAAAGCTAAAAACAAGTGGTTGGGAAGCTGAAATTTACTCTCAATTGTCGGAAAATTTCACAATAAAAAGTGGCATATCATATTTTGACAAAACCGATGAGGTTGGTGCTGCAGATACAATAGCATTTTGGGCTTTTAATTATCACACTGAACGTTGGAATTTTAACATTAATGGTTATTATCGTGGAAACGTTCTGGCACAAAAGTCAGATGCCGACACTATACTCATTGATACAACTATCAATTCTTATGCCCATTGGAATGCAAAGGTTAGTTATCACATTACTGACAAAATTGAAATTTATGGTATAGCAGAGAATATCTTTGATAAGGAATATCGCAATTATACAATTATTTCAGATTTGCCTGAAGGCGTTCCAATGCGTGACCGTATAATTAAACTTGGTACAAATTGGAAGTTCTAAGTTTCGTTGTACCTGTACGGTTGGGCGACTGAATAGACTTTAATATTGCATGTTATCAAATTGATTTGTCGATTAACTAAGTAAGAGAGGTGGCAAAATTAACAGCTCCACTACAATAGCTAAATTACGCCTAACATTGAGATCTTCTATCGCTGCTGATTTGTAACTGCAACCATTCCACAAAATATTGAACGGCATTAGAATAATGACTGCCTTGACGATAGTGCACATGATACTGCCCCCAGGGTAGTTGATATCGCCATTGAGGAAATGAGACTAGCTTTCCTTGTTTAATTAAATCTTCAGCCAAAAATCGGTTACTTAATGCAACACCTTGCCCACTCAATGCTGCTTTAGTGGCTAGTAAGGCTAACCCAAAATGCTCCACTTTGCTGATTGCAGGACGTCTCAGTTGCTGTCTTTGCATCCATAGTTGCCAATCCTCCCCATTTTCAGATGAGTATAAAGGTAACGTTAAAATAGAAGCACTCTGATTGGCGTTAATTTTAGAAATAAGCGATGGCGCACATACTGGGAACCAGTATTCATCTCTTAATTTTGTAGATACAAAGTTATCGGGCGTAGGCCATGTACCTATGACAATATCAAACTCTTGTGCGTCAAAACTTGCTGCCAAAGATTCCATGGTTAAATAACATGAAATATCAGGAAATGACTGCTTAAACGATGCTATCCTTGGGGCAAGCCATTCGGTGGCTATTGAGGTCTGGGCTATTATTTTTAAATGCGTTTCAGGCTCTTTAAGAATGTGATTACTCACTGTTTCTATACGCTGTAAACTGTCCCTGACGACAGAATTTAAATCATCACCTTCTTGAGTCAGGGATATTCGTTTGCCTTGGCGTATTAAAAGTTTCTTATTAAAAAACTCTTCTAATAACTTCACTTGGTGACTAACGGCACTTTGTGTGACACACAGCTCTTGTGCAGCTTTACTAAAGCTCAAATGACGAGCTGTGGTTGAAAAATATTGAATAGCCTTTAGCGGTGGGGATTTATTGATAGTTTGACTACCTTTGTTATTAGTTTATCTAATGGTTATGTTAGTTTATATCATTTTACCTCATGTGTCGTATAGAGCAATAATCGAACTTCTACAATTTTTAGTTACTGTTCAGACAGTCGTAATAAAGTTTATAAAGGGGTATATCATGATTATTTGTGAAACGAACAGGTTACGTATTAGACATTTTTCGAAAAAAGATGCTGAGTTTATTATTCATCTTTTGAATGAGCCTTCATTTATCGCCAATATAGAAGACAAAAAAGTACGAACCATAGACGATGCGATAAAATATTTGAACGATGGACCAATAGCAACTTATCAGGAATTTGGTTTCGGTTTGTATCTGGTGGAATTAAAGGAAACAGGAGAGCCCATTGGAATGTGCGGTCTGCTTAAAAGAGCAATATTAGAAGATGCCGATTTAGGTTATTCCTTTCTAAAACAACATTGGTCTATGGGTTACGCAAAAGAATCTGCTTCGGCAGTGCTAAAAAGTGCTAATCATGACTACGGATTAAATCGAGTAATAGCTGTTACTAAAGTCGATAATCTGCGCTCCTCTGGCTTGCTTGAAAAGCTGGGTTTTAGCTTCGAAGGTATGATTGAAATGTACGGCGACAATAATAAATTATTTGGGATTAATTTCTAGCGGATCTTTGATTAAATATCTTTAAATCCAAAGGGGGATGGAGCCCCCTTTCCCATATGTTTTTTAATTAAATATTCGTGTGATATTACTGAGAAATCTTCATAACCTTGTTTAGTAGGCTTTTTGAAACTTGCAATAATAAATATTACTAATAAAAAACTATGGGATATATACGCGAACTCATTAAAATCCCATAGAGAAACACTAACCTTGAATTTTAATTATGTCGAGTTTTTACACAACCTGACCACAAAGAAATTATATCAAGTAGTTGAGAGAAATAGTGGTTAGGCTAGATATTTTTATCGGTAATTTAGCTAACAATGGATAATACGGTTAAAGCCAAAGAGTATTATAAAAAGGCAGTTAAATTAGCGTTACAAAATAATAGTAAAACATTGCAGACTTTCAAAAATATTTAGATCAATTGTAGTCAAATAATATGAATACAGTTTTTTGATAAGTTCTGTTATTGAGTTCCTCATTATAGTCTGTTCAGACTAAAAGGATTATAAGGTGATCATATTTTCTAAGGCGCAATCCGACCCTTACCGAGTTAGAACTAACCGCCACTCATGCCATTTTGCTGACCTAAATTAATCCTCAAAATAAGGAAAGTTTATGTTCACTTTGATACAAGATAGCGGACGTTCCTCCATAGATAAAAACATGGGTCTTTTGATGATGACTTCTGTCGATAAGTCTTTAAGCCTGAATGTGAACTAAGCCACCACAGCGATCATTCGGAGGTTACAGGATTAGTTTTTCAGCAAGACGTTAATATTGCGTCCATAGCAAACTTTGTCAGGCCGTTGAGTGCCAAACTCGGCTATACAGTTAGTATCCTTTATTTTTAAATTGTTCTACTAAGCTGACCTTGGTCTTTGCGACCTAACTGTAACTGTAACTTTAAGCATAGGAGGCATTAAACTTTTGTTAAGCCATGATAATATATAGAGTCATATTACCGAGGTTTTATGCTCACTTGTGAGCTGGGTTTAATCGACAGTTTTAAAATAGCTGTTTAGGTGTTGTTTTCTACATTATCTGCTAACCAATGCAATAACTTCACTATTAACAAATCTGGATCTACAGGTTTAGATAAATAATCGTCCATGCCAGCATCAAGACACTTTTGTTTATCATCTGCCATGGCATTTGCTGTCATAGCAATAATGGGGATTTTTTTATTTAGTTCACCAGCATTAGCTGACCGTATTTGACGACTAGCTTCATAACCATCCATTTCAGGCATCTGGCAATCCATCAGTACTAGATCGTAGCTCCGCGTTGCTTTATCCTGCCCTAACGGTTCTTGTATTAATTTTTCTAAACACTCAACACCATTGTTTGCAATATCAATAAAATGTAAACCTAGCTTATTAAGAATTCCTTTTGCTACCATTTGATTAACACGATTATCTTCCGCTAATAATATCCGCTTGTTCTTAATACTATCTAGACCGTAGTCGTTATAATCTTTATTTTTTGGAGGAATCAATGTTTTTAAATAATGGCTAGTTACTAGGGGATTAGCTTGTTCAAGTACTTCTCCTCCTTTTGTCACGACAGATAGAGCGCCAAAAATATCAGCCGTCGTTGCTGGTTTAGGAAAATAGCAGTCAAAGCCTAAGTCAGCAAAATATCGAGCATCACCTATATGTCCCATTGAAGTCATCATAACTAGTTTCATTTGATCAAACCGCTTATCATTCTTGATAAGCTTACCTAATTCAGCGCCGTCCATATAGGGCATTTGCATATCAAGAAATGCGACATCAAAAGGTGCCTTGTTTTCATCTCTACATTCTTGTTCACAAAGTAACAATGCCTGTTGACCACTATCAGCTTCAAAAACAGTCGATCCCCAGCGCTCAAGCTGTCCTCGTATAACTTCTCTATTGGTCTCATTGTCATCTACGATGAGTAATTTTAGATTACTTATATCAACTTTAGGCATTACTCTTTGAGATTTATTACTTTTTTGCAGGGTTACATAAAAGTGAAAACAGCTTCCTTGACCTAGTTTACTAGTCACGCTAATGTCACCACCCATTAGGTTACAAAGTTTTTTTACAATAGCTAACCCTAAGCCTGTACCACCAAATTTACGCGTTGTGGACGAGTCAACTTGACTAAATGAGTCAAATAACAAAGAAATTTTATCATCCGGTATTCCTAGACCTGTATCACTGATATTACAATTTAACCGCCATGATGAGTCATCGTTAGGAAGTAACTCAGCATCAATAATAATTTCCCCCTTGGCTGTGAATTTAGTCGAGTTACTGACGATATTAGATATTATTTGTCGAAGTCGACTAGGATCACCTTTTACTAAAGATTCGTCAACTTTTGTGACATCTAGGATGAGTTCAAGGTTTTTAACTTGAGCTTGTAATCCCATAGCTTCAGAAAGCTCACCAAGCATATCTCGTATGTTGAAATCAACATTCTCTAGTTCCAACTTACCTGCATCTACTTTAGAAAAATCCAAAATATCGTTAATTAAACTGAGTAATGATCTCGCGCTACCCATGGCAACATTGACTCGATGCTGTTGTTCTTCATTTAAATCTGTATCTATGACTAGCCCCAGCATACCTAGTACTCCATTCATTGGTGTACGTATTTCATGGCTCATACTGGCTAAAAACTCACTTTTTGCAATAACTGCTTGCTGTGCTTCCTCTGTTGCTTTTATAAGCATTTCTTCGTTATTTTTTCGATCTGAAATGTCAAGATGAGTGCCTATCATGCGTTTTGGTTTTCCATCTTCAAACCATTCCACCACTTTCCCTGAGTCAAGTACCCATATCCAATGACCTGCTTTATGTTTCATTCGAGCTTCATAGTAATATATTTCAGTTTCGCCATTCCAATATTGCTCTAAAAGTTCACTAGAATGTTTTAGATCGTCCGGGTGAGTTTGTTTCATCCATGTATTAATATCACAAGGACTCAATTCATCGAGGGTATAACCAATTATTTCAGCCCAACGCTTATTAAAGGTAACCTCGCCAGTCTGAACTTGCCAATCCCAAATACCTGCGGCGGTACTATCAATCACGAGTGCTAATTGGTCACTGCTTTCTTTTAGCTCAAGTAGCGCTGACTGTCTTAATTTAGATTCACTATGTAAGTTTTCAATAGAAGTCATATTTTTGTTTAGCGTTTTGACCATGCTATTAAAATCTCTCCCTAATTCTCCTATCTCATCAGTCCCTAGATCTTCTATCTGATAATTCAGTTCACCTTGACCAATACCTTTGGTAAATAGATGGAGTTGCTCTATTCGATGTAATAAAAGTTTCCCTAATATGAAGTAGAGTAATAAACTCATAATCAATACACTAACTGTACCTAGGATCAAAATGTTTATACCTAACGTTTGAATAAATTTCAGTTCAACATTACGATTGAATATTAATAGTAAAATAAGATCTGTTTTACCAGCGGTGAATAGCTTTTCGGATGAAAGTTCATTGGGGTTGTTTTTATATAGACTGTTCTCATCATGCTTAATAGCGATAATGCTTTTTTGATTGTTTCGCGCAATAATAACTTCATTTTTTCCATTTTTAATGATTGCACCAATCAGTGAATTTTTAGAGGCCGCTAACTCGACAATATCCTCATCCAATTGATTTATTACGATACTTCGCCAGTTGATACTAATAACTAATTCACCAATAGTTTTACCTCGTTTACGAATATTAACGATGTACCATTGGGCTATGCCATCTTCCAGACCTATTTTGGATAAATATTCATCTTGACCAACGGAACTTATTCCAACAACGTTGATATTTGGTTGCAAATATAAAGGGTGCTGATGAATATTTTTTAGTAAGAGTTCCTCGCCATTTAATCTTTTTTTATTACTGTCACGCGTACTAGTAGAGAAAACAGAGCCATCTAATTCTGTAACAAGAATATAATTAATAAAGGGATAAATTTCGATTAGGTCATTTAACTCTTGGCTAACCCCACGATTTTCTAACAAACTTAGTGCTTTATTCACTTGCCTATTACGAGCAATTATTTGGCTAATATCAGATATTTTTCGTTGCTGTTCATTTAGCTGAGAAGTAATGAAAGATACATCACTATTCATACCTTTTTGCATTGTTTCTACTCGGTCATATTTAAGAGAAGAAAAAACAAAAAAACCTATTGTACTTATAACAATAAGGGCAACTATTATGGATATTGAGATGATTTTAGGCAGTAGTTTCATTTAAATAGATTATTCACTTTGTCCATTGTATTTCAAAAGGTAAATTTTCAGGTACGTTAATACCTAACTTATTCATACTCTTCTTATTAAATAAGTAAGTTGGTGGCTCTTGTAATTTAGACTCAATATTTTCGGGTAAAACCTTATCTAAAAGGATATGCGCAGCCATTTCACCCGCCATGTTACCCAACTTATAAAAGTCAGTGACAACACCAAAAGTTGCACCTTGCTCAATACCACTCTTATTAGAACTTAAAATAGGGATTTTATGAGTTAAGGAAAGCTCTATCAATGCCTGTCCTCCGCCACTTTGTATTAATGTATCCGTGGTGGTAACAAATACATCAACATCATTGACCAGCGCCATCGCTTTAACTTTTAATTCTTTAATACTTTCCACTGCCACAACAATTACCTTAATGCCACTTTTATTAAAGTAGCGATATAAGTTAGCGGTTTGAATTTTTGAATTTGGCTCGCCCTTACGATGAAAAATAGCAACACTCTTTGTTGTCGGTAGTACGCCTAAAAGTAAATCAATAGAATGAGATAATGGCACGTAATTGCTGGTACCAACCAAGTTATTGTTTGAATACTCAAAAGACTCTATTAAGCCGGAGTCAGCCGGATAAGTCACAATAGAAAAGACTATGGGCGTATTAGTGGGGAAAACTTCTTTTATTATTGTTGTTCCAGGTGTTGTCAGGGAAAAAACCAAATCAATGTTTTGTTTTTTTAAGTTGTGTGCAACTTTCCTTTGCAGTATTTTGTCGGCGCCTATTGCACCTTGAATAAAGGTCAATTGCTTACTTTCTACAAGTCCTCTACTTGCTAGCGCATCTTTAAAACCTTGCACGCATTGAGGGTAACCTGACCAAGTTGCCAAACCGATTTTATATTCAGTCGCTAAAACCTGATGGCAAAAAAACATCAAAATAAATGAAACAAATACAAAAAATGTTTTACCTGTATGATTTTTCATTGTATCGCCTACCATTTAATTAAATACTCCAAACCCACTGCCATGTTGTTTACATCAGAACGGCGATATTCGTTAACACGATACTCGGTAATAAAAAATAGATTTTCAATTATTCTATAACCAAGTTGTACCTCACCAACTATAGGATTTTTGGGTATATTGTCTGACAAATTTTCATTAAATGTATGGTCAATGAAGCCTGCCAAGTAAAGTCGGTTATCAAAAATTGGAAACGTCATTCGAAATACATGCTCCATTTGCCATACATTCTCAGGCACATTATCAAACTGTTTCAAATGGAAATTAATTGACCAACTTAGGTTTATAGCCTTAAAGGCAGAGTTAAATATTTGGGTATCGTTTATCCGCCATCGAAAGCCTAACCGATGTCGGTCATTGTCATCGCCTGAGCGAAAATTCATTTGCAGGGTGAGATCAATCGGAGACTTTTCACTAATTTTCCAACGGACATTTTGTTCCGTGTAAAAGGTGTTGATATCGGCTAATGCTGCTTCTCCCTTTTCATTACCAAAGTTCGTTAAAGAAAAATACGAAAAGCGATTTTTGAGTTTAGCGCCAATATTAATCGTGATGGTATTATCGTTATCAACATCAGACAAATAAGGATAGACATTTACGTCGATAAAACCGCCTGAACTATTCTTATCCGCAGCATTAATTTGAAAGTTAACAGCAATGAGTAATAAACACAGTAATATCCGTATCAGCATTTTTGCCCTTAAATAAGAATTATCCGTTGTTTGCATAAATATAGTCGAGATTTTGAAATAATGGGAAAATTTAACTTACGTGAGGTTCATAGTGCATAGAAACACATTTAATCTCCGACTTTAAATATTGAATTTAAAGTTAGACCATGGGAGGTGGTATTAAGATTGGTGGATAAAAATGTAATCCATGAGGTTAGATAGTTTTAGTCTTCGATAAATTAATCTTGTTAGAGGACATATAGGGATGGTGCGATAGATTTCAACCTTTACTGATAATCTCTGCTCTAGGCTGAATCAGTTGTCGTAAGGCTCAACTATCACCTAATGACAGCTTTCTCGGGGGAAGTCCTCCTTAGTGAAGTAAAATAGAACGTCAGCTAAGAGAATAAAGTGATTTCACTCAGAAGATGCTTGAGTGGCTGTTCCTCGCTCAAAACAGCCCGTAGGCTGCTTCAATTGTTTGTAAAACTACAATCATGATTTTATTGTTGAAATACAAATTTTAGCAATTATGACCGACAGCAATGAGCTTAAACTTGCCCCACAAATGAGCAAAAAATTTTAGTTAATATTGGCCTAAATATGATAGTGGTTTCACAAAAGTTCAGTGACCGCTTAGTGAGATTGTATCAATCGTCACCCATTATTTTCTAATCATCTGTTCATAAAAGTAAATAAAATCAACCTAACATAACCAGATAAGAGAAAACCTTCTAAAGTATCATCTAACTGGGGGACTTTGAATTCAAGTATGTATTTCTTCAATATTTAACGATACCATTCCTTATCTGTCGAAACTGAATACGTAACATGGATTATAAAGATAAAGCCTTTCTTTCATTAAGAGAATCACTCTGCGAATATTCCTTTATCAGTGATGATACGTGGAATAGCTTTATGGCTATCTGCAAATTTAGATCGCTCACAAAGCGCAATTTTCTTTATAATATAGGTAGTATTCCACTTTCTTATTCTTACATCTATCAGGGATTAGTACGATGTTTCACCTGCGATGAAAAAGGAAATGAATACAATAAAATATTTTTTGATGAAGGTAAGTTTCCAGGCTCGATGAGCGCACTACTAACAACTACACCGTCAATGCTTGCTTTTGAAGCGATTGAAGATTCCCTGATCATTGAGATAGACTTTGCTGCTTATCGAAAGTTAATGCTCAAAAATGACGAGTTGAAACTGTTTCAAATTTTCTATTTAGAGAAGAACTGGTTATTGGCGAAAGACGCTCGTGAAATTGAGATTGTTCAAGACGACGCCACAGCGCGTTATTTACGTTTCGTTGATAAACATCCTGCCTTAGTGGAGCGCCTACCACAATATCATATAGCCTCCCACATTGGTATTACACCAACACAATTAAGTCGTATTAGAAAAAAAATGTAGTTCATCAACCTATGTAAATGAATTCTCATTGTGACATCGTTATTCTCTCTATCATCAACTTACCAGACAAATGGTTATGATTTGTTTGGTGCTTAATCATGAACAAAAATAAAGAGAAACTAATATGAATTATGGAGCTTTAACGTGAGTATTTTATCTTTTCTGGCGTTAGCGGCAGGTGCTGCAATCGCTTTACAAGCATCGATGAATGCTCAATTAGGTGTTTTATTAAAAAGCTCTATGATGGGCACAAGTGTAGCCTTTTTTTTTGGTTTAGTTTTCACTGTTTCAATAATGTTACTTTCGGCTAAGCAATATCCTAATCTGACAGAAGTTAAATCCGTGCCATTGTATCTCTGGTTTACCGGTGGTGCATTAAGTGCTCTTGGTGTAGGCCTGTTTTATTATTTAATCCCCAAAATGGGTATAGGCTCGGTAATGTCTTATGCATTATCGGGACAAATATTAATTGCCATTTTTGCGAGTCATTTAGGGTGGTTTGACTTACCAGTAAAGCCAATAGATAGGACGAAAGTAATGGGCGTTGCTTTATTGATAGTTGGCGTATTATTAATTAATTGGGAAGCCAGTCATGTACATTGATCAATCCAATGTAAACAACCTCAAAAGCTTGTGGGTGAAATATGGCTCACAACCATTACAGTTAGGTAATTATATGACAAAAATTAATACGCATTGGCCTTACCGTTGCTGGTTTGATGATGTTATACCCTCAATTGATTCTTCGTGGCTAAAGAATATACCTGACTCAACCATTTTCCCTATCTGGGCAGCACTGCGTAATGCAAAACATACAACGCATGAATTCGCTGAACTGTCATTGATAGATAAACAGTTAAAAAAGCATAATTGGTTTTGCCTTTTTGAACAAACAGCGATGTATCTCGCACTGACTAATGATGCTTTTGAGCCCATGGGATATCAAGGTCAGCCGCGTATTGGGTTTGCGATAAAAAAAGTTGGAACTCCTAAGGAGCTTACTTTATGGATCAATATTGCTTCTGAAGCCTTCGGTTATAGTATTGACCGCGTTGTTATTGAAAAGTTGATATATGACCAAGATATGAAAATACTAATGGCTTATTACAATGATACGGCTATCGCGACGGCAGTACTACATAAAACGGGTGACAGCATAGGTGTACACCAAGTAGGAGTGAAAAAAACATTTCAAGGTAAAGGTTTTGCTAGCATTTTAATGCAAGAAATAATCGCGCTTTCTTTATCTTGGCAAGGCAAGCATATCGTTTTACAAGCGTCACAATCGGGCAAGCCCTTATATGAAAGCTTAGGATTCAAATCACAGTTTATAATCAAAAACTACAAGAAAAACGTGGATTGAACATCGACTAAAAAGTTACTTATATACCGTCAGCTAACAACTGCAACCCAGTGATAACTTTAACTTGTTCTTGCTCTGTCAGCCTATCTAATATGTCTGTCAGTTTGCTAGTGTTTAATACCGATGTATCTTGCAACGCAAGCTGTCCCTGCAAGGTCAAAAAATATTTAGTTCTTCTTTCGTTTTCTGTGTCAACTGAACACTGCACGAGCTTCAAAGACACTAAGTGGTTCAATGCTTCAGACATAGTAGAAGAGGCGACTTTGAGATGCTGAGCCAGTTCTTTATTGTAGCTTAGTTTACCATCGAGCAAATGGGCCAAAATAATGGTGTTGCGATTGGATAGAGTCTACTTGGAGGATCGAGATTTAATATGGTCTTGGTGACAGGGTATGGCAGGAATTAAGTAAATCAGGTGACATTATTAAATTTGAGACTATCGAGTCTATTTCACAAAAACGCTTAGTGAGGAAAATTGTTGGCGAAGGATTATAATTTGGTGGCCGATGGACTTTTGAGTTAAGGTCTCAAGGTGTTAGACGTGTGTAAGCATAACTAAAAATGGAGAAATTTATAATATAGTTTTCCGTTTCGTTGCAAAATTTATCATAGCTCTATGGATACATACTTAGAACAGTTGCAAAGACTGTTTTCTAAAGGGTGTGCTAATACAACTAAACAGTTCATGACCTCTCCTTGTGCTTTTATTAGTGAATTATGGATATTTTTCAGTAGTGTCAATTCCATAATATTTCTTTATTGATGATTAATATCTCCTAATTTTTAATATATTAGAAGCATCGCTACCAAATTCTTGTCAAAAACTTAATGTTTCTAATAGAAACAGAAAAAGTATGGTGGCAAAGATATACCCAATAATTGTCATAGCATTGGCGGTTCTTTAAAACTAAGAGGTGCTGATGCTGCTCCAATGCGCCCTGTTGCAATTCCTATTAAGTAAGCCCGTGTTGTGGATTCAACTGAAAAATTGAGCAACTTGCTACATTATGCAAATATCGCCATAAAGCCCGGATGCATTGAGGCTTTAGCTATAAAACAGCGCCAATCATAGAACCATGGTTTTGGCGTTATGCGTATAATAAGGTTGGAGTATAGTATGAATAGAGATGGCTATATCCTTTTTCAAAGGATGCTATCTCGTTATGTACTTTACAGAAATCTCTATAGGCCAAAACAGGTTCTAAATCATGCTGTCTATATGCCTGCTACGCAAAAGCATAAAAGCTAACTACACAGTAAATTTATTGCTAATTCCAATAGTTTTGGTGCATTTGACTTTTGGTGTGAAAGGAAAACAATTTCTCTTAAAGGGGCATTTTTATCAATAGTTGTTATTGACAGCGAGGTATGTCTATTGCGTAACCCTTCCCACTCTGGAACAACAGCAACTCCTAAGCTTTTTTCAACTAATAGTGCAATTGTTTCAGGTGAGTCTAATTCACATAGAATCTGAGGGCTAATATTAAGTGAATTAATCCACTGTTGAATACTATTTCCTCCCCAAGAATCTCTGTCATAAACAATGAGTGGGTGCTTTTCTAGCACTGTTTTTAATAGCCCTTTTTGAGGCTTTTTACTTAACAAGACAAGGTTTTGTTTTACTAAAGAAGTGACCTTTATTTCTTTTGGAGGGGTAAATATTGGCATAACAGTTATAGCCCCATCTAGATTTTGTAAAAGTAACTGCTCATAAAGAGCCGATGAACTCCCAGGAGTTATAGAAATTGTAGAACTAGGAGCTACGGTTGTTAGTTCTTTAACAATTGTAGGTATAAAATCCGTAAGGGCGGTATCGATTGAACCTAGTCGTAAATTTGCTGAAAGCCCAGTTGTATCAATATCTGATTTTAGCGCATCACTTTCTCGAATTAGCTTTTTCATGCGTGGCAAAATATTCAAGCAAGCTTCAGTTGGTCTTGCAGAGTGGGCACTTCGAGATAATAAAGCCGAATCAAGCTCATTTTCGAGAGAACGAATACGTTGGCTTACAGCTGTTGCTGTTAAATTCTGTAGTCTGCCAGCAGATGCTATCGAACCAGTTTCAACTACAGCAACAAGGCTTTTTAAAAATCTAATATCCATAACAATTACTTTCTCTCAGCCACTTTATAACACTCTAATTGTTTCGTACTTTACGCGTTATAGTTTACTTTTACAAAAAGGAGTTATTATGAAGTCTATATTCCATTTAGCGTTTAATGTTAAAAATTTAGATGAAGCGAGAAGTTTCTATGGAAAGTTACTTGGCTGTCAAGAAGGACGTAGCACTGATTCTTGGGTAGATTTTAATTTTTTTAATCACCAAATTTCATTGCACTTGGGTGAACCGTTTACAGTAAAAAAGACAGGTATTGTAGGAGAACACTTTGTTCCTATGCCTCATCTAGGAGCTATATTAGATATGCAAACTTGGATGATACTTGCTGAAAAGCTTAAAGAATCAGAAATTAAATTCTTAATAGAGCCAACAGTCAGGTTTAAAGGAGAGGTTGGCGAGCAAACTACCATGTTTTTTTATGATCCTTTTGGAAATCCGATAGAAATAAAAGGCTTTGCTAATTTTGATACGGTTTATAAATCATGACAAAAACAACTACATTTATTGGTCAAATATCTACTAAAGATAAAGAGGCTTGGTTAAATAAAATAAATCCATTACTAAAAGATATTTCAATTGTTCCTTATGAGGATTTAACTGATGAACAAAAATTAGATATAGAAGTTGCAATTGTGGCTAATCCTGACCCGAGGGAACTTTTAGAACTTAAAGGTTTACTGTGGGTACAAAGCCTATGGGCAGGTGTAGAGAGATTGTTAACAGATTTACCTCAAGCTGAATTTGGCATTGTTCGAATGAAAGACCCTAAATTATCATCAACAATGGCTGAAGCTGTTTTAGCATGGACTTTATATTTACATCGGGATATGCCGAAATATCTCATGCAACAGAAGAATAAAATATGGCAACAGAATGAATTAATGGAGCTGAAAGATCGTAATGTCGGATTATTGGGGTTAGGTAACTTAGGTAGAGCCTCCGTAGAAAAGCTTATTCTTAATGGCTTTAATGTTTATGGCTGGAGTAGAAATGAGACTAATATACAAGGGGTTAAATGTTTTTTTGGTGCGTCTGGATTACAAGAAATGCTAAAACACACAGATATACTTATTTGTTTATTACCTTTAACGGATGAGACGGATAGTTTATTAAATTATGAAAATTTAGGTTTACTTCCGCGAGGAGCATCACTAATTAATTTTTCACGTGGTCAGATAATTGATGATAATGCACTTTTACACCATTTAGAAAGTAAACACTTAAAGCATGCTGTTCTAGATGTTTTTAACACTGAGCCTCTGCCTAAAAACAGCAAATTATGGGATTCGCCAAATATAACAATATTACCGCATGTCTCTGCATCTACAAATATACGTACAGCATCAAAAATTGTGGTTAATCATTTATTAAAGTACTTTGAAACGGGTAGAATACCTGAGACCGTTGTACGCTCTCGTGGTTATTAACGAAAATAATATTGGGTACGAATATATAACAGACCATTGTACTTGATATAAAACTCAGCTCGCTTTTGGTACTTGCTATAGCTAACTTTCACACAAAAAGCGTGCAGAATTTTACACATGTGAATAAATCGTTATCAATACAAGAACTAATCTAAACTCCAATTGAGTAAATTGCAATAATGATAAGACCAACCTATTAAAACCTGTCTATCTCACAAATCATAAAAGACTGCCAAAGCGAAGAGGATAATAGGTGCGCAAACATCATAGACTAGAGAGTAGCTCTCTTAATAATAAGCCATATATACGACCGCATCTTAATCTGTTTAATGTGAAATTATTAGTTGTAAAATACGTTGAGTACATACACGTGATAGAAACTTGTGGAATAAAAAACTTTTTAAACTATATACTTTATGACGTAGTAGTCTTTGTCCCTTACATTAGTAATTTCATTTAAAAAAAAACAATTAATTTAAATTGCCGTCCAACATGCTGAAACTAATTCTTTGTTGTAATTAAGTGCTCGAATTTTGAAACGTGACCCCTGAGTTATTAAGCCTACACCTTTAGGTGTGCCTGTCATGATAATATCGCCATCATTTAGTTCAGTATAAGTTTTTAATTCTGACAAAATTTCTGTGGGTTTATACATCATTAACGCAACGCCTCCCGATTGAGTAATCTTTTCATTAATAGACAATTCAAGCGATAACGTCTCGTTTATTCCATTCGCTTTAATTGAAATGAAATCGCTAAAAACAGCAGAGCCATCAAATGCCTTAGCACGCTCCCACGGTAATCCTTTGCTTTTGAGTTTACTTTGCAAAGTTCGCTTAGTGATATCTAAGCCAACGCCTATTGCCGAAATTTGACCGTTTTCAATAACAAAACACAGCTCACCTTCATAGTGTAATTGTTCTTGGTGATATGAACGAAGCTCAGTTGAAATGGCAGAGTTTGGCTTATTAAAAACCACCATTTCATCTGGTACTTCATTGCCAAGCTCTGCTATATGCTCAACATAATTTCGCCCAACACAAATGATTTTTGACGGTGTAATTGTTCTATTATCAATAAAAATAGATTTCATAGCTTACTCTTAGTAAATTCCATTTATAGACCAAAAAATGACGTAGCATTTTCTCCTAGAATTCTTTGTTTACTGCTGACAGAAAGTTGCTTATGACCACGTACTAAAGTACCAACACGTTGCTCTCCTAATGGAAATGGCGAATCAGAACCTAACATCACCCTATCATCTCCCATAACATTCGTTAAAAGCTGCAATGACTCATCACTAAATACCGCTGAATCAACATGAAAACGATCAATGTATGATGATGGCAAATTAGGGCAATCTTCACGAACAATATCTCTGTGCCTCCACGCATTATCAACTCGTCCAATTTGAAAGGCAAAATTACCTCCACCATGAGCAAAGCAGAGTTTCAGATCTTTAGAAATACGCTCAAAGGCACCGGATAATATCAATGACATGATAGAAAGCTGGGTTTCCGCAGGCATAGCGACTAACCATTGCAACATATATTTAGGCATACGATCACCACCAAGCATATCCCAAGGATGTACTAACACAGGTATATTTTCGCTCGCGCAGTGCTGTAAAAAAGTCACTATACCTTCATCATCCATATTTTTGTTACCAACATGGTTACCTATTTGTACGCCGACATGACCATTTTTGGCCGCGCGAGAAACTTCTAAACATGAGGCATCAATATCTTGCAAAGGTACTTGAGCTAATGCTTTTAAACGATTGTTATCATGAGCGCACATTTCTAATGCCAAATCGTTAAATATTTGAGCACATTCATGTGCTTGTTGTGCTGGTCTTTCATAAGCAAATAGTACTGGCGTGGCACACATAACTTGTATGTCAATACCGTCTCTGTCCATTTCATTAAGTCGAACAGCTGGGTCCCAGCAGGCTTCGTACACAGGACGGAACTCTTTATCACCCATCATGACCATAGCTTTGCCATGCTCTGTATGTTTCATCGAAGGCCAATTACCTGTGCCAAAACGTTTGGCTAAGTCAGGCCATTGCTTAGGCAAAAAATGTGTGTGCATATCTACTACAGTCATTATTTTTCTTCCTTAATATTCTAGGATGGATGAACTACATTGCAGCTTGGACACGTACGCAATGACTCATTATTTCGAAATTCTTTAAAAACGGGTTGTAAGTCTTTAGAAATATCTTTCAAAATCAGTTCAGCGCGATGTACTAAGTGATCACACTCTTGGCAATACCACTCAAACGCATCTTTTTCACCATCGGGACGTTTAGGTTCAATCACCAAACAAATGCTACCTTCTTCAGGGCGCTGCGGAGAATGGCGTACAAAGGCTGGAAGCAAAAAGATATCACCTTCTTTCATGTGAACTTCTTCAGGGCCACTTTTCGTCATTATTCGAAGAAAAGCGTTACCTTTCATTTGATAGAAAAACTCTTCAACGGGATCAACATGATAATCAAAGCGCTTATTTGGACCACCAACAACGGTGACCATAAGGTCGGCATCTTCCCAGATAAGTTTATTATTCACTGGCGGCTTCAATAAGTGCTCGTGATTTTTAATCCAATGCTGAAAATTAAATGTCGATAATGCTGATACATTATTAATTAACTCTGTCATGCTTTTCCCTTAAATTTTACTTGAGCTGCTTAACGTGGCTTATAAGCGATAGCTTTTATTTCTATTAACAGATGCGGATGAGGCAATTGATGCACCGCAACTGTTGTACGACTTGGGCCCGATGCATCAAAAAATTCACTGTAAACTTTGTTGTATCCGCCAAAATCATTCATGTTGACTAAATAAGTACTAAGCTCAACTAGATCTGAAAGGTCGGCACCCGCCGCTTTTAAAATATCACCAAGGTTATTGATAACAGCGCGTGTTTGCTTTTCAATAGAAAGATTAGTGACACCCATTTCATCTACCTCAACGCCATCAAAGCTGTTGTCAGGCAAACGTGAGCTAGTACCTGATACATAGATAAAGTCACCAGCACGCTTATAGTGTGGAAACGTACCTCTCGGCTTAGCTTTGCCCTCAATCACTTCTGAGTTAGTTACTTTTTCTTTTTTAGTTTTCATATTTATACCTTTTTCAAATGGCATTTAGCTTGAAAGAACACATGTTATTTAACTGTAAATTCGGCCACACCTAACTTCTCACAGTTAAGACGCACATGTACGCCAGGCTTTAGTGCATATGCTGCTGTTGAAGCGCCAGCTAATACAATAGAGCCTGCAGGTAAGACTTTTCCAGCCTCGCCAGCAACACGCGCTGCTGCGGCAAGTGAGCGCCAAGGATTACCTAAAACACCTGCACTTGAGCCTATCTCTACGGCTTCACCATCAAATTCCATCACCATGCCTAAATTCGAAATATCGGTTTCTACACTTTGCCATGCACCAATAGTAAAACCTGATGAAGAGCAATTATCAGCAACCACATCTTCAAGTGAAAATTTGAAGTTGGCGTAGCGTGAATCAATAATCTCCAATGCGGGGGCTACACCTTCTACACTAGCGATGACTTCTGCCAAAGTGACATTACCTGATAACGGTTTTTTCAGTAAAAAGGCTATTTCTGGTTCAACTCTTGGATGAACATATTTTTCCCATTGCGTTTCACCGCCTTCTTCGATAAACATAGTATCGGTCAGCGGGCCCCAAATCATGTCATCAACGCCCATTTGGATCATTTTGGCGCGGCTAGTAAAACCCATTTTTATACCAACTTGCTGTTCTCCACGAGCCAAACGATTAGCAACGGATTTTGCTTGTACTTGGTATGCTTGCGCTAACGTTAATTGGTAACCTTGCGCTGACAATTGCGAAATAGCTTCTGCATTTACTGCTGCATCATCAACTAACTGTGCAATTTCTTTAATATTAATGTTTGTGCTATTTTTTGTTTTCATAATGTTAATCCTTACGGCCATTGGCTAAATCTAATGCAACATCGGTGATCATATCTTCTTGACCGCCAACCATTTTGCGACGACCTAATTCAATTAAAATGTCACGGGTATCTAAACCATAGGTTTGCGCCGCTTTTTCAGCATGGCGAAGAAAGCTCGAGTAAACACCCGCATAGCCAAGTGACAACGTTTCTCTGTCAACCCGTACAGGTCTGTCTTGCAAAGGTCGCACTATATCGTCGGCAGCATCCATCAAGGTGTATAAATCAGCATTATGTTTCCAACCTAATTTATTAGCAGCCTGTTTCCAACCTAATTTATTAGCAGCCGCAACGAATACTTCTAATGGTGCATTACCTGCTCCTGCACCCATACCAGACAAAGAGGCATCAACTCGTGTTACGCCGTGCTCAACAGCTACGATTGAGTTGGCAACACCTAATGACAAATTGTGGTGAGCATGAATACCAATTTCGGTTTCTGGCTTAAGCACTGCTTTGTATGCTTCTACTCGATCAACAATGTCCTGCATAGTCATTGCACCCGCTGAGTCAGTAATATAAACGCATTCTGCGCCATATGACTCCATCAATTTTGCTTGTTGGGCTAGTTTTTCCGGTGTACTCATATGCGACATCATTAAGAAACCAATGGTGTCCATACCAAGTTCACGCGCATACTCAATGTGCTGACGAGAAACATCACCCTCAGTGCAATGCGTAGCTACTCGCACTGAACGTATGCCAGCATCCCACGCCCACTTCAAATCTTCTTTAACAGCAATACCCGGTAAAATTAGGGTCGTTAAGCGCGTATTTTCTACAGCGTCGCTTACTGCTTCTATCCATTCTTTATCCGTATTTGAGCCAAAACCATAGTTAAAACTTGAGCCGCCTAAGCCATCACCATGGGCAATTTCAATGGCATCTACACCCGATTTATCTATCGCTTTAGCAATCGTTTGTACTTGGTCTAAGCTGTACATGTGACGTAATGAGTGCATACCATCGCGTAGGGTCACGTCTTGAATATAGATTTTCTTTGCTTCTGTGTTTTCTTTATTAGTTATCATTTTCAATCCTGCCCTTATCCCTTGCCTGCTTGCTGAAACTTACCTGATACCATGCTTTGCGCTATTCGCTCTGCTGTCCCTAGTGCGGCCGACGTCATAATGTCTAAGTTACCTGCATACGCAGGTAAGTAATGGGCAGCACCTTCAACTTCTAAAAATATTGAAGATTTCAAACCAGAAAACTGGCCATAACCAGGAATGAGTAAAGGATTGTCTTTCTCAAAACGTTCAAATTGCACTTTTTGTTTTAAGCGATATCCAGGAACATAACTTTGTACCTTTGCAACCATATCTTCAACTGAAGCTTGAATGTCAGCTTCGCTTAAGTCTTTGTTTTCAGGTAACTCACTAAAAACAAAAACAGTATCGCGCATCATAACTGGCGGCTCTGCGGGGTTTAAAACAATAATCGCTTTACCTCGACTCGCACCACCTACTTGCTCAATTGCACAAGCTGTTGTTTGAGTGAACTCATCAATGTTTGCTCTAGTGCCAGGGCCTGCTGATTTAGACGAAATAGACGCGATGATCTCGGCATAATGCACCGATAAATGCTGACTAACAGCGGCAACCATTGGAATAGTTGCTTGCCCTCCACAGGTAACCATGTTGACATTACCCTGACTATTCCCTTCCAGCAGGATGTCTTCAAGGTTCACAACTGGAACGGTATAAGGACCAATAGCTGCAGGCGTTAGATCTATAACTTGTTTGCCATGCGCTTGTAATACTTTATTGTGATGTTTATGAGCACCTGCTGACGTGGCATCAAATACTATTTTAATTTCGGCAAATTCAGGCAAATTAACTAAGCCATCTATCCCTTCATGCGTTATTGCAACACCCATACTTTTAGCACGTGCCAAGCCATCAGATTCTGGATCAATACCGACCATAGCAGCCATTGCTAAAGTTTTTGAACTACGCAACACCTTGATCATTAAATCAGTACCAATATTGCCTGAGCCGATGATGGCAACTTTTGTTTTATTTCTTTGATTGGATTTAATTGGGCTATTCGACATCGTTACTTCTCCCCTGCAAATGAAACAGAGACACTGCCTAAGCCTGAAATTCTCGCTTCAATATTGTCACCTGAAGCAACTTGAACCATTGGTCCTAACGCACCCGTTAATAAAATGTCTCCCGCTTTTAATGGTGTACCATTATCAACAAAGGTTTTTGCTAGCCAAACAGCTGCATTTAATGGATTACCTAAACAAGCTTGCCCTGCACCAGTTGAAATTTGTTCACCTCTTCGCTCCATCACCATGCCGCATAATTTTAAATCTACATCGGTTAGTTTGGTTGGTTTACTACCTAAAACAAAAAGGCCAGAAGAAGCGTTGTCACTGATAGTATCAACGATATTGATATTCCAATTTTCGATTCGACTACCAACGATTTCTATTGCAGCCAATGCGTAATCAGTCGCATTGATAATATCGACCACTGTCGGGTTCGACATATTAATATCGTTTTTCAAAACCAAAGCTACTTCGGCTTCAACTTTAGGCTGCATAATGGCATCAAGTGGAATTTTCACGCCTTCAGATACAAACATATCTGCATAAAGAACGCCGAAATCTGGCTGTTCTACACCTAGCTGTGTTTGTACAGACTTAGAAGTTAAACCTGCTTTCACGCCAACAATGCGACGACCTTGTGCTTGCCAGTGTTCCGTATTTATCTTTTGTACTGCATAAGCTGACTCTAAACATTTATCGCTTAGTAAATCACGTACTGGTTCGCAAGGAGTGCCTGATTCATAAGCATTACGAATTTGTAACGCTGCTTTGGCTATATTAGAAGTTGTCATTATTTGTCCTACTTTATAATTGAATGCAGATATTGGTTGGCTCTGAGTAGAAGCTTAAAGAATGAACTCCGCCTTCTCTGCCAACACCTGAAAGTTTTACGCCGCCAAAAGGTGTTCTTAAATCTCTTAAATACCAAGAGTTAACCCAACAAATACCTACTTCCATTTGTCCTGCAACTCGGTGAGCTCTTGGCAAGTTTGTTGTCCAAACTGTTGCGCATAAGCCATATTTACTGTCATTCGCCATGGAGATTACTTCTTCTTCATCGTCAAAAGGAGCGATATGACATACGGGGCCAAAAACTTCTTGTTGAACAATTTTGGCTTGCTCACTTAATCCGGTGAATATTGTCGGTTGAACAAAAGCGCCGTTATCTCTGGCATCACCAAACACAGGCACTTTACCGCCAGTTATGACATTGGCACCTTCTTCAACAGCTGACTGATAATAAGAAAGCACTTTATCGCGATGTTTGTGAGAAATAACGGGGCCCATATCGGTGTCTTCATCTAAAGGCCAACCAATATTTATTTGCTCAGCTTTTACTTTCATCGCGGCAACAAATTTATCGAATATTGAGCGATGAACGTATACGCGCTCTGTGCACATACACACTTGACCGCCATTAGTAAACACTGAGCGAGCCGTGCCATTTACCGCTTCTTCAAAGTCACAGTCTTCAAATACAATGGCAGCATTTTTACCACCTAATTCAAACGATAAGCTTTTTACGCCGTCAGCTGCAGCTCGCATAATAGAAGAGCCAGTACTTGATTCACCGGTAAAAGTAACCGCGTCTACGCCTTGGTGAGTTGTTAAAAACTCACCTGCAGATTTATGCCCAAAACCATGTACTAAATTAAAAACCCCTGCTGGAATTCCGGCCTCATGCATAACTTCAGCTAATAATGTTGCCGTTGCCGGTGTTTCTTCAGACGGTTTAGCTACAATAACGTTACCCGCTGCCATTGCCGGCGCTAATTTCCAAGTCATTAACAATAAAGGTAAATTCCATGGAGCAATCACAGCAACGACACCAAGGGGTTTGTTTACAGCATAATTTAGTGCGCCATTGCCATCTGGTGTGTCAGTATGAAAACACTCGGTAGATTGCGATTTAACCATGTCGGCAAAAGCACGAAAATTAGCTGCACCTCTTGGAATATCTATGGTTCTTGCTTGGAAAAACGATTTTCCCGTATCAGCCATTTCTGCAGCAACAAATTCATCGAAGCGTGCTTCAATGCCGTCAGCAACCTTATGTAATAATTCGCAACGTTGCGCTAAAGGCATGCTACCCCATTCACCATGTAAGGCCCTGCGAGCAGCATTTACAGCATGATCAACAATATCAACATTGGCTTCTGCCACTTGGTTTATCACGGAGCCATCAACAGGATTAACATTATTGAATAGCATATCGCTTGAGACGAATTCGCCACCGACGTAGTTTTTTAATATGCCACCAAAGTGAGGTACTTGTTCATTCATTGTGATTAGTTCCGAGTTTCTCTATTTGGATAAACTTTACGGAACCTTGTCATAATATAAAAATAATGTTTTTTACTACTTGTATATTGTTTTTGTTATACCGACAATTTTGTAATTGACATGCTGTAACAAGTTACTACTTGGGAACATCTTGAGGGTGGTTTAAAGTAGGTTGAATGCAATGTAGTTTGATCTGCTAATAAAGAACTGCAATAACAAAAAAGTGATAACAGGAATCAAAAAGCCTCATTGACTTATATAACCAGGAACACTTAAATTTTAAAACATGAGAAATAATTTAAAGTGAATCAAGATGGCAGAAAATATGACGAGTAATTTAACAACTGATGTTGCTAGCCAAAATAAGACAAAGTTTTTTTATGGTTGGTGGATAGTAGTAGGTTCGATCATTGGTTTATCACTAGGTTATAGTGTTATCTCAATGTCATTTGGTACCTTTATCAAAGCTTTTGAAACCAGCTTTGGTTGGACACGTGGACAAATTTCATTTGGGCCAACTATTATCGGCATCACCGCAATATTCTTTTTTCCTTATGTTGGTCGATTAGTTGACAAACATGGTGTGCGGAAAATATTAATTCCATCAACTCTACTTTTTGGTTTTACTATAGCTTCGATGTCAATGCTTACCGCATCCATTTGGCATTTATATGCCATGTGTATCCTTATTCCTTTGTTAGGCGCAGGTACAGCACCACTCACTTACTCTAGAATTTTAGTTAGCTGGTTTAATCAAAAACGTGGTTTAGCCTTAGGTATTGGCCTAGCTGGTGTAGGTTTAGGTACAACAATGGTGCCGTTAATTGCCTCATATTTTATGGAGCATTACACATGGCGTGAAGCGTACTTAGCGATAGGCGTACTTATCATTTTGGTAGCACTACCCATTGCCAAGTTCCTTTTTAAAGATAAGCCAAGCGATCTAGGTTTACTTCCTGACGGATTAACTCAAGAAAGCACAGAACAACAAACTTCATTTTCAAAGCCAAATCCTAAGCTTGTCGGTTACACTGCAAAAGAAGCCATAAAGCAAAAAACATTTTGGTTGATGTTTACTTCTTTCCTTATTACCGGTTTATGCACCTCGACCGTGCTGGTGCATTTAATCCCGATGATGACCGACCGTGGCATGTCAATCAAAGAAGCTATTGGTACCTTTGCTTATTTAGGCATGTCAATTGTTGGTGGCCGCTTAATCGCTGGTTACTTGATGGATAAATTTTTTGCTCCTTATGTCGTTATCGTCTTTATGTTCGGTCCTGTTATTGGCTTAGCTTTATTTGCCATGGGAGCAACCGGCTTTGAAGCTGCAATATGTACTGCACTTATTGGTATAGCTATTGGTGCTGAATTTGACGTAATGGCCTATTTTACCAGTCGTTATTTTGGTCAACGCTCGTTTGGTGAGATATATGGTTATAGTTATTCAGGCTTTAAATTAGGCGCAAGCATAGGACCATTAATCATGGGCTTAACGTATGATGCAATTGGCCGCTACACTGAAGTATTATGGGCAATGTCTGGTATTATGATCATTTGCTGTGTTTGTATTCTTGCCATGGGTAAATATCCAACCCTGCCACAACGTAATAAAAACTAACCTTTGTTAAAAGAACCTTTCACTAAAGCCAACATTTTGTTGGCTTTTTAAGTTTTATGGTTTGAAGTAATTATTTTTTTATTATATGAAAAAAACACTATAAAACCATAATCATTAACTTTTTTGTTATAGCAGAGATTAACAATGCTATACAGAAACACCAATTTGTCCACAGATGAAATTGTATACTGAACTCAAGTAAATTAACTATCATTTCGATATGAGATTAAACAATTATGAGCAAAGTATTAAGCGTTGGCATTGCTGGATTTGGCACCATAGGTAAAGTTATTGGCAAAGCTTTAGATGATGGTATTTCAGGTTTAAAGCTTGTTGCTGTCACTTCTGGCAATCTAGAAAAAGCCGATAATAATATGAGTCACTTTATCCATCCTGTTCCAGTAATGAGTGCAGAAGAACTAATAAAGAATGCTGATATTATTGTTGAATGTGCACCCACGTCAGCTTTTATGTCTGTAGCAGAGCCATGCTTACAACAGGGTAAAATATTAGTTACGGTTAGCGGCGCAGCTATTTTACAAAACCCTGACATTGTTAAAACGGCAAATAAACATGGCGGTCAAATTGTTTTGGCTACTGGCGCTTTACTTGGCTTAGATGCCGTAAGAGCCGCAGCACAAGGCACTATTTATTCAGTAAAGATGGTTACTCGAAAGCCGCCAACATCACTTGTTAAAGCGAAATATGTTATTGAAAATGACATTGACTTAAGTCATTTACGTGAACCTTTATGTTTATTCAAGGGCAGCGCTAGAGAAGGTGCTGAGCAATTTCCATCAAACGTCAACGTGGCTGCCGCATTAGGTTTAGCCGGAATTGGTGCTGATGAAACTCAATTAGAGATTTGGGCTGATCCAACAAAAGAGCGTAATACTCATAATATTAAAGTAGACGCTTGCAGTGCCAGTTTTGAACTCACTATTGAAAATGTACCCACTATTGAAAATCCCGGTACAGGTAGAATTACCGCACTTAGTGTTTTGGCCGCTTTAGAGTCACTTTCAGCTCCATTGCGCGTAGGCAGCTAGCGTTTATCTGAACCAACGTACTAACAACAAATATTTAAACTTTAGGAGAACAATATGTCAAACGAAACGAATACTGTGACTAATACAGAAAATAAGCCGCAAAAGCCAAGTAAACCAATCAAACTAAGTCATTTCGCTATGGCTTCTGAAGATCCAGATAAAAGCAGAGAGTTTTTTGAAAACGTTTTAGGTTGGTCGGTTGCTGGTGTTGTTGCAAGCCGCAATGCTAACGGTTTTTATATGACTGATGGCCATGTTAATTTAGCCATTTTAAAGTTTCGAAACGGCCCTGCTGCTGGTAAAGAATTTCCTCAAGGCTATGTCGGTTTACACCATGTTGGTTTCCAATGTGATGACATTGAGGAAATGGTGAATAGTTTCAAAGAAAATGGTTACCAGCCTCGTCATGATGTTAACCTTGCGCAAGGCTTAGGTAAAAACCCAGCCAAAGATAATGCAGAATTTAAAATGGAAGGACCTGAAAATATCATGGTAGATATTTCAGAGCGAGGTTGGGTAGGCACAAAAACCTACAAGCAACTATAACGTAATTAAAATGACAACATAATAAAAATGACAACGTAAACCTAATTATATGATGATACCTACTGAATTAACACTTTTTGTCATCACAACATTAACGTCCACCCTAGCAGGCATAACTGCAATGGGTGGCGGTATTATCTTAATATTAACATTGCCCTACTTCTTACCTGCAGCTGCAATTATTCCAATTCATGGTGCAACCCAATTCGCCAGTAATTTTTCACGCCTATTACTCTCATTTCCAGAAGTTGTTTGGCGTTATGTTATTCAGTTTTTTATTGGCGCTATCATTGGAAGTTTACTTGTTAGCTCCTTCTTAATACAAATTAGCAGTGAAGCCATGCCGTTGTATATTGCTTGCTATTTACTGTTATCACTTTGGTTCAACCCCTTCAATAAACTCTTTAGCAAAATAGAAAACTTCTACGTATTAGGTGTGTTACAAACGGGGTTAGGGCTGATTGTTGGCGCACCAGGCCCAATGACTGTCACCTTGCTATATAAACAACTTAGCATTGGTGACATTGATAATAAGAATCAAGTTATTGCTACCGCATCCTTACTGATGGGAATTACCAACCTCAATAAAGTATTGGTATTTGCTGTGATCGGCTTTCACTACATTGATTACTTTTCAGTATTAGTGGCAACAATCGCTGGCGCCATATTGGGCTCAATTATTGGCACAACAATCAGAAAACGCATACCAAATAATCATTTTATGCCGATGATGAAAATACTCATCACATTGATAGCTACGCACACTTTAATCAGCCAGCTACTATTCTAAAAATAAAACCAATAGCTTAGGAGTTATGCGGTAATGACAACAATTATTTTCAAACAAAAAAATGGGGATGAAAAATCAGTAGAAGCTGAGAACGGCCTGAGCTTGATGGTTGCTGCCGTTGAGAACAACATAGCTGGTATTAAAGCCGTTTGCAATGGTTGTTGTAACTGCGGCACTTGTCACGTAACCATAGAATCAAGTTTTCTAGAGATCACCTCAAAAAAGTATAGTGGCGAACAACAAGTTTTGACTAAACTAAAGAGTAGCCAAGTCGACTCGCGCTTAGCTTGCCAAGTCATTGTCGATGATAAACTTGAAGGTATGCGTGTTATTGTTAAATGAACCAATATAGCTGATACAACATAAACGGCATAATAAAAAAGTTATAACCAAGCACTCAAGCATAATAACCGTCATATATAAATCTTGATCTAGATCAAGCTTTTAATCATCAAGGATCTTTATAGTAATAATCAAGCAGAGGCAAAGAATAAGAACATTAGCTTCTGCCAAAATTAACTTATGAGGAAAAAGATATGCCAATACCTAAAGCGATAAATTTGCACAAATGGATCGACGATAATCAACATATGCTTAAACGTCCCCCTGTTAATAATGAATTGATCTTCAAAGATGCAGACATGATGGTAATGATGGTTGGCGGACCGAATGTTCGAAACGATTATCATTGTAACCCTGTGGAAGAGTTTTTCTACCAGTTAAAAGGTGACTGCTTTTTAAATTCTTTTGACGACAATGGTCAACCTTGTGAAATTCACATTAAAGAAGGTGAAGTGTTGATGTTACCCGCAGGTACATTACACTCTCCTCAACGTCCTGATCCTGACAGCATTGGCCTTGTGGTTGAGCCATCTCGCCCTGAAGATCAACTTGATAGGTTGCAATGGCATTGTCCAGAATGTCATAACGTGGTTCATCATATTGAAGCTGAAATTTTATCCATTGTAGAAGATTTACCCGCTGCTTATGAATCATTTCATAACGATATGGAAGCACGTACTTGTAAAAAATGTGGCATATTACACCCAGGTAAAGAAAAGTTAGTTAAATAAACAAACATCAACAGTAATAGATTCAAGTCGATGCTGAATTGACTTGAATGTTTGTTGTTCTTCAGCTTGATTTTAGAAAGTAAAATTCATAGTACGATTAGTAAAATATGATCAATAAAAAGTACAGACAAGTAGTTTATACCTTTGTTATGTCATTTTTAATGTCAGGCATCATGTCGTTGGTAGTAAGCTTGTTTAATATGGGTTTTGTTAATAATATTTTGTCACTATGGCTACAAGCTTGGAGTTTTAGTTTTTTGATAGCATTTCCTACCGTTTTTTTTGTCTCCCCTATTGTCACAAAAATAGTAAACAAGCTTATAAGAGACAATTAGACCGTGTTGTTTAAAGCTAAAATCATAAATAAGCAACTGCTAAACACTGCTTATATCATTGTCGGCGCTATTTGCATGTCACTTGCCATCGCAGGTTTTTTTGCCAAAAATCAAATTGCAGCCGGCGGCCCTCCCGGCATTGCCATTATTATTAACCACCTGTCAGGGACAAGTTTGGGGTTGTTGTTATTCCTTATAAATTTCCCATTAATGTTATTTGGCTATAAACAATATGGTAAAAATTTTACATTAAAAACACTTGTCATCATTTTTATTACCTCTTTATTTACTGAAATTTGGTTCTGGCTACTCAGTGATTACATTATTTCAAGCGATACCATGATCAACACCTTATTTGGTGGCATGCTCTTAGGAGCTGGTATTGGCTTGATGTTCAAAAGTGGCGGGGCTTCAGGGGGGTGGAGCGTACTTGCTCGACTTGTTGCTGAAAAAATAAAAATTAAAGTAGGTAAAATCACTATCGCGCTGGATTGTATCGTACTAATTCTTTTTGTCGTGGTTTTTGGCCAAATAGAAACATTTCTTTATGGGGTTATCGGTATTTTTGTTGCAGGGAAAATGATTGACTTAGTCATCGTTGGTAGCACAAATATTAAAACCGTTCATATATCTTGTGATAATGCCAATGCGATTGTGCCCTTTCTTTCTCAGACACTTTGTTCACCCGGCTCTATTATCCAATGTAGAAAAATGATTAATAATGAACAAAAAGATTTAATATTATTGTCGGTTAAACAAGATGAAGTGACCGCCTTGTGCAACATAATTCAAACGCAAGATCCAAAAGCTTATATGATTGTTTCCGAAGCAACAGAAATTTTTGGTTTAGATTAATGAGATTAAAAACTAAGCTTAACCATGGCACTAACGGTATGTTCATCATCAATATTTGTTAAACCGTATTTGTTACGCCAGTACGAATACTCAATGCCAACAAAGAATCGCTTGGGCTGGTTGAATATTTCGCCAAAATCGAGCAAAACTTGCGGGCTAAAGTGAAAGCTAGTCTTATGATCGCTAGCTGCTGATGACCAATCTATAAAACCGTTAGTTTTAAATGAAAGCTCGCCAATAGTAAATAATTTAACAAAAGAAACTGTCAGTTGATAATCATTGGCCTGCTTTTCATTGTTGGCGTAATAAAGATTGGTATTCAAGTAACTAAAAAAATCACTCTGCCAAGCAATACCTAGCCCTAATAAGCTATTGGTGTTCGTGGTGCTAAAGTCATTGCTGCTTTGTTTGTTGGTATTAGCATTAAACACTGTGCTTTTAACATTTAGGTAAGAATATTCAATAGTGCCAGCAATAAAGTAATCTTTAACATAACCTTCTATCGTTGATTTACTACTTATAGACTGATTGGAAATTGGCTGACCAAACAGAAAGGGAATACTTAATCTAGCAGAAGCTTCAAGGTAGTTTTTCTGTTTTTTTGGCGAGTACACATCTGCAGCGGCAACCAACCTATCTAAAAAGACAAAGCTATCTCCCCAAATATATTTTCCACTATATTCCAGTGTTACTACATCAATGTCTTCATTAGTGAGTAATTGAAATTCATTGATATTTTTTAGATAACTAATGCTATAGAAATGTTTGTTATTAACTTGTTTGGCAGCTGTATTTATTGGCGATGAATCAGCATTATTTAGCCTATCAGCCATGCTAGGCATGGCTGATAGTAAACAAATAGCTGCCAAGGTATTGGCAGCTTTAAAAGTGATACTCATGTCTAAATAACGCACTAGGCAAGGTTCATGCAAAACACTTTGGTTTGCGACATTTCTCTAATGGCAAACTTAACACCTTCACGGCCCATGCTGCCACGTTTTGCGCCGCCAAATGGCATGGCATCTAAGCGATAATCGCTCGAGTCATTGACCATAACACCCGCTACTTCAAGCTCGCGAGAAACTTTCATGGCGGTATTAATATTAGATGTAAATACCGCACCGTGAATTGAGTAGTCTGCACTATTGGCAAGTTTTATCGTTTCATCTAAATCATTAAATTTGAATAAACTTACCACAGGGCCAAAGGCTTCCTGGCATACCAAATTGTCATTGGCATCAACATTATCTAATGCGGTAGGGTAATAACAAGCACCATCACGTTTACCGCCAACTAATAAATCAGCACCATTATCAATGGCTTGTTCGACCCAAGATTCAATGCGTTGTGCCTCTTTTTCATTGATCATAGGGCCAACATCGTTTGCCTCAACAAATTGACTACCTACTTTTAATTCTTGTGTTTGCTTAACGAATTCTGTTTTAAATGCTTGATAGATATTTTCGTGAATATAGATGCGTTGTACGCCAATGCAGTTTTGTCCCACCGCCCAATAAGAGCCGGAAACACACGCTTCAACAGCGCTTTTAACTTGGCAGTCATCCATAACTATTACCGGAGAGTTTGCCCCTAATTCCATCGCTAACTTTTTAATGCCGGCATTTTTAGCAATCACTTCACCTGAAGCTTCACCACCGGTATAAGTCACCATGGCAACATCTTTACTTGAAACTAAGGTTTGGGCAAAATCACGCGCATAACCGGTTAAAACATTAACTTGCCCTGACGGCAAACCACTTTCAATGAGTACTTCCACCAGTTTAAGTGCTGATAACGGTGCTTGCTGCGATGGTTTCAATATCACTGAGTTGCCCGCAGCTAAGGCTGGGCCCAACTTATGTGCAGCCAAATTAAGTGGATCATTAAAAGGGGTAATAGCCACAATAACGCCCAGTGGTACATGTTCGTAATAACCTAGTCGGTTTTCACCACCAGCAAAACTATCAAATTTAATTGTTTCACCCGTTAGGCGTGTTGCTTCTTGTGCTGATAATAGTAAAGTATTTACACAGCGGGTTACTTCTTTGCGGGCAGCAACAATAGGCTTGCCTGTTTCAGCAGCAATCGTTTGAGCAAATTCTTCTAAACGTACGGTGATTAGGTTTGCCGCTCCTTCAAGCATTGCTGCACGTTCACAACTGGCTTGATGTTTATTTTGTTC
>Ga0209826_1000157_pt1 | contig 45691 bp, 47 predicted proteins | sample GOMGulsemesocosm_5_FD_184637 | JGI IMG/M metagenome (GOLD analysis project Ga0209826, IMG submission 184637) | Methane-oxidizing microbial communities from mesocosms in the Gulf of Mexico - GOM15C Gulf of Mexico (SPAdes) (version 2) | ecosystem: Environmental > Aquatic > Marine > Cold seeps...
CGAACCTGTGCGCCAGTACGTTTTGCAGTATCAACGATTTCTGCTGTAGATTGATCAATCAAACGATGATCGAACGCTTTCAAACGAATGCGAATTCTTTGATTTGACATGTATCAAATCCCCTTTTAAAAGAACAAAAAAATACATCCCTCTACTTCCTTATGAACCGGAAGGGGGTGTATTACTTAAAAACATTCAACGCAAAATTAGCGTTGCTGTAATAAGGAAATAACATAGTTGTTATAACCTTATTTATTTTATTGTTTCGAATTAAATTTGAAATATATAAAATAAAACCACACTCAGTTCACCTGAATGTGGTCGCGTATTATACATGATTTCTGACTAAAAACAACGGTTAGTTTTACTAATAATTACCTAATATTAGAAGTCACCTAACACTATAAATCATCTAAGACTCGAGGGTGTTTGTCCCGTCCATTTTTTAAATGCCGCTCTAAAGTTTGAAACATCGCTAAAACCAATAGAGCAACCAATATCTTCAATCGTTAGTTGTGTCGCTATTATTAATTTCTTGGCCGCTTCACAGCGCAACTCTTTAACTATATCCCTAAAGCTTGTGCCTTGTTCCGATAATTTTCTTCTCAATGTTCTTGGAGTTATACACATATAGCTAGCAAGATCTTCAGAACAAAGATCTTTATGCATGTTCGCCGCAATCCATTGATTCACAGCAATTAGAAATTCATTTTTAGCGGCTATTGAATTTAATACTAAATCACATTGATCAAGTAATAGCGGCATAGCAAAAGGATTACTTCTAGGTGTCATCAATGACAACTTATTATTCGTCAGTACAAATTCATTATGTGGGCTATCGTAGCTTATCGGGCATTGGAAATGTTTTTCGTACAGTTTGTAGTTCTTAGGTCTTGCAAAAGTAAGTCTTAATTCATCAAAAGCAAAATTATTGTTATCTAAGCACTCTCGCACCAAAGACAAGACAATCACACATTGAAACTCTATATTAAATTCAATTAAGTCATTGGCAAACAATGAATCTTCAAAACGAAAATAAGAATAACCCGACGCGTCATCAACGTTTAATGACATAACGACCGTTTTAGTCGACAGGCTATGGTAACGAACGGCAAACTCTAATGTTGAGCGCAACCCTTTGCAGCATAATAAGGTACAGCCATACAAACCGTAATCATTCACTTTTATTGAGGCGCCCAACAGTATGCTAAGTGTCGGTATCTTTAATGAAAAAATATTGCGATAGAATGCAACTATTTGTTCTTTGTGAATTTTATAATCAGGATCACTTAACTCATGAGGTAGTATGTCAGTGCCTTTTAATAAGAACGCTAAGCATACGCCATTTTTCGCTAAAATATTAGCAATAAAATTAAGTTTATGGGCGAATACTTGTCCTATAATATTAGCTGGTAAGTCATTTTCAATGAGCATATAGCAAGTTCTTTTTATGTAGGTTGCCTACAGTTAAGCATCAAATAGACCGCTTTACACTCATTTTTGACCGAATTGCACCTTATTTTTACTATAACAAACGCTATTATTAAAGAACCTTGTTACCCCAAGATGCAAAATTCAGTGCGAGTAGACATGTCGTGGGTAAAAGTGAAACTATAATAATTATACGAGGAAATACTATGAAGAATATGGGGAAAAGAAGAGTTTTTGCATTAAGTGCCTGTGCATTAGCAATAAATACCGCTTCGGCGCAAACGCAATCAAATAACGAACAAGAGGCAGCCAAACAATCAACTTTGGAAGTAATTGAAGTAACCGCACAAAAACGCTCTGAAGATGCTCAGAAAACACCAATATCGCTCAATGTACTAAGTGCAGATGATTTAAAAGAAAAGGGTATTGAGAAAATTGATGATCTACAATATTCAGTGCCAAACCTGCATTTGACCGAAACCGGAATCTCAACTCAAATTTATATTCGCGGCATAGGCACAGGCAACAACCAAGGCTTTGAACAATCTGTTGGTCAGTATATCGATGGTGTTTACTATGGCCGCCAGCAATTATTAAGAATGCCTTTTCTTGATTTAGAACGGGTTGAGGTATTAAAAGGCCCACAATCAATTTTATTTGGTAAAAACTCTGTTGCCGGTGCGCTCAACTTAAGCTCGGCAAAACCCACGCAAGATTTCAATGCTCATTTCGAAGCCTCTTACCAACCCGAATTTGGTGCCACTGAAATTAGCGGCATGGTTTCTAGCGGTTTAACCGACACCCTCTCTGCCCGTTTCGCCGTTCGTGATTATCAAGAAGATGGCTATATTGAGAATAATTTTAAAGATGTCGATGAAACTGCTAGAGATGAACAAGCTTATCGCTTAAGTTTATTATGGGAGCCAAGCGATAACGTCAATGTACTGCTTAAAATGGAACACGATGAATTTAATGGTGATGGTAGACAAATTGAAATTGTTCAAGATGATCCTAATTTGGCTACCGGCTTAACTTATGACCAATACCTTGGTTTATTTGGTCATCCTGATGGTATCATCGACAGTGGAATAAACTTTGAACGTCAAGCTGATGACGATGAGTTTAGTCATAATGAAGTAGACAATGTCACTTTAACGGTTAATGCTATCTTTAATGATTACACATTTACTTCAGTTTCCAGTGTAGTGAGTTATGAATTTACCGAAGAATGTGATTGTGACTACGTGGCGGCACCTGTATTCAATGTCGATATTAACGAAGAGTATCAGCAATTTAGTCAGGAACTGCGCGTGGTATCACCATTAAGTGATACCTTTGACTGGATTGGTGGTTTCTATTTTCAAAGTAGCGAAACTGATTTTGATGATCGTATAAAAGTTCCTAGCAGCAGTATTTTACCTTTAGCCAATGCAGCATTAGCACCTATTGCAGGGACAAGTGCTGGGCGTAATTACACCTTAGATAGCAGTATGTGGTCGGCGTTTTTTCAAGGTAACTTTCATGTTAATGATGATGTAACAGTAACCCTTGGCGCTCGCTATACGTCAGAAAAGAAAGATGGTCATAGGGAGCTAAATATCAGAGAATTAGCCAACAGCACTATTGGCAGCGGAGATATTGTTGCTGACCCAACGGCTGCCATTTTATACGATTTAGCTTTTGCTATTCAAAATGAGCAGAGTCCACTATCTCCTGACGGACATAATTTGACTGACTCTAGAGATGAGACGTCTTTCACTCCCCTCATCAATGTTCAGTACAAAATAAATAACGATGTTATGACTTATTTTTCTGCTAGTACTGGTTTTAAAGCAGGTGGTTTTGATACTCGAGGTAATAATACTGAGTCTTGGGAGTTTGAAGAAGAAGAAGCCACGTCTTATGAGTACGGCATTAAATCTTCATTGTTAAATAATACCTTAGAAGTTAATCTAGCAATATATCGTACTGAGTATGACAATTTACAAATTAGTCAGTTTGATGGCACTTTAGGTTTTAATGTCGGTAATGCTAAAGAAACCTTAGTACAAGGGATAGAAATTGATGGCCGTTGGTTAGTGCTAGATTCTGATATTGGTACGTTAACCATGAATTATGCTTTTGCTTATTTAGATCATGAATTCAAAGACTTTAAAAATGGTAACTGTTATAACCGCCAAGAGCCTGATGGCGCCATTGGCCCCGGTGGCGTACAACTGTGTGATTTTTCGGGCAAGTCAGGACAATACACTCCTAAATTTACCACCACGATCGGTTTTGATTATTTTCAATCAATCTCATTCTTAGGGTTTGAATATTTTAGAGCCAACTTAGGGCTTTATCATGCTGACGAACAAAATGTTCACCCTAACTTAGACCCACTTTATGATATTGATGGTTACACCAAAGTTGATGCCCGTATTGCCTTAGAAGCTGAAAATTGGAGTATCGCGCTATTTGGTCGAAATATTACCGATGAAAAAGTATTAACCTATGCTGGAAATGCTCCGCTATCGGGCAGCAGTTTTGGTACTAACACTTTCTATGGTTTTGTTGACCGTCCAGCAACTTTCGGCGTGCAATTCCAATACGATTTTACTGATTAATTTTTTAGAATAGCTTATCCTAGGGTCGAAAATATTATTATTTTTCGACCCTTTCTTTTATCATTTTTATATTTATTTCTATTGTTATTTAAGGTCTTTCTATGAGTAAACCTTGGTTCCAGAACTATCCCGACAATGTCGCTAATCAAATTGATGTGACCCGCTATAACTCACTCATCGAGTTGTTTCACAACACAACGGAAAAATACCAAAAACAAACAGCTTATAGCAATTTTGGTGTTGAACTCACTTTTCAGAAAATGGATGAGTTATCACAAAATTTTGCCGCTTTTTTACAACATAAACTAAACGTTACTCAAGGTGATCGCGTCGCGTTGATGTGCCCAAATACCTTATGCTTTCCCGTCGCCATGTGGGGCATCATTCGGGTTGGCGCGGTACAAGTGAATGTAAACCCTATGTATACTGCGCGAGAATTAGAGCACCAACTTAACGATGCCCAAGTTGATACTATTGTAATATTTTCGCCATCGACCAGAATGTTAGCTGACATTATCGATAAAACGGGCATTAAAAATATTATCACTGTTGATTTAGATGATTTAATCAATAAAGGTTTACCTTGCGATCCCGTTGATGAACGTCTAACTGGCACTATTAGCTTCACTAAGGCGCTAACACAAGGTGAAACGCTTGAACTTGTTGAGCCGGTATTATGCCAAAACGATTTACTCTACTTACAATATACCGGTGGTACAACAGGCTTGTCTAAGGGCGCGATGCTTAGTCATGGCAATTTAATTGCTAATATATTGCAATATCAAGAATTTGCCAAAAATCATATTAATTTTGGTAAAGACATAGTGATTACGGCTATTCCGATGTACCACATTTTTGCTTTGATGGCGAACACATTAAGCTACTTCACTTTTGGCGCTAAAAATGTTTTAGTCACTAATCCTCGTGATATGCCCAGCTTCGTTGAAGTATGGAAAAACACCCCAGCCACTATATTCACGGGCGTAAATACTTTGTTTAATGGTTTATTGCACACCCCTGGTTTTGAGCAAGTCGATTTCTCATCATTAAAACTTTGTATCGGCGGCGGTGCTGCCGTACAACAAGCAGTTGCTGATAAGTGGCAACAAGTAACCAAAGTTAGGTTGCAAGAAGGTTATGGCTTATCAGAGACTTCCCCTATTTTATCCTTAAACTTTGGCCGCTTTCTTGAAGAAAAGAACCAAAGTGAATATATCGCTGGCATTGGCGTGCCACTGCCTAATACCGACATTTCTATTCGAGATGATAGTGGGAACAGTGTCGCACAAGGAGAATCGGGAGAGCTTTGCGCTAAAGGTCCTCAAGTCATGTCAGGTTATTGGAATGATATTGAAGCGACCAATGAATGTATGACAGAAGATGGTTACTTTAAAACGGGCGATGTTGCTATGCTCGACAATAAAGGTTTTTTTCATATTGTTGATCGTAAAAAAGACATGATTAATGTTTCTGGTTTTAATGTTTACCCTAATGAAATTGAAGCTGAAGTTGCTAAAATGCCAGGCATATTAGAATCTGCCTGTATCGGCATAGATAATGACAAAACCGGTGAGGCAGTAAAGCTTTTTGTGGTAACAAATAAAGAGTCAGAGAATTTAGATATTACCGAGCAAGACGTTATCAATTTTTGTCGCCAAGGGTTAACCGCCTATAAAATCCCTAAACAAGTGGTATTTATTGATGAAATTCCCAAATCTAGCGTCGGTAAATTATTGCGTAGAGAGCTTAAGTAACTTTAATCTGCTTACTAATCCTTAAAAATTTCATAGCAATGGTAACAAATTAAGATCAAGGTAAGTTATTTCAAATAATTATTTGGAGTAACTTACGAGAATTTTTCGCAATCAAAACCAATGAAAAATTATTATTAAAAAGCAACAAACTAACGGCTGACTATTCATTGATAAAAAAGAGTTATCGCCAACCGAAATATTAACGCATTACAAAGCACAATCACGGTTGAACTGTTAGATCAGATTTGAGCTACTACAAATTTTTTCATCCATTTCATCTTTTTTTATCTGCGACGGCGACGTTTTTGTTTTTTTGGGAGGGAATCATCTTCACCCTCTGTAATGCTTTCTAATTCTTCTTCTTCTTTTTTAATTGCTAGTTCTTTTAACCCCAAAGAAATTGAAGGAGAAGAACTTTCTGTATTAAACATTGAGTTAAATATATTTTTTACACTGTCTCCTATTTTATCTTTTAACTTGTTATGTTCATCACTTTGGCTGTGATCTTTTGAAGGTTCCTCTATTGCTGTTGCCTCAATTCGATCTGATGCCGTTTTAATTTCTCCGTTAGCTGGATCTTTTTCTTGCTGTTTTATTGTTGCTTGAGTTTTTTGAAGTACAGAGGGAGTGGTTATTTCTGTTGGTTCAGGCTGTGCTGTAACCGTAGTATTTACATGTGTGCTTGTTATCTGTTCGTCTTGAGCTATTGTTTTTTCTATGGTGTTTTCGACTTGGTCGGACTCTGTACTTTTCGTACTTATGACTTCTGCACTAATTAGTTTTTTAGAGCGTGTACTAATAACTTTCGCTCCAGGCGGACGAGAAGATCTAGTTGTGATTATTTTAGTGTCAGTCTGAATATCTTTAATGGGCTCTGATGATTCTGTATTCAACTCCTCTTTTATAGCTTCCTCGGTCTCAATATCAACCGTAGGTTTCACTATCGTTTCTGGCTTACTTATTTGTTTAGTTATGCTATTTTGAGGCTCGGTCGTTATCGTTTCTGGCTCACTTATTTGTTTAGTTATGCTATTTTGAGGCTCGGTCGTTATCGTTTCTGGCTCACTTATTTGTTTAGTTATGCTATTTTGAGGCTCGGTCGTTATCGTTTCTGGCTCACTTATCTGTTTAGCTATGCTATTTTGAGGCTCGGTCGTTGATGATACGGCAAGTTTATTAGTAATTCTTAAATTAAAATCAGTAACAACTTTACTTATTTTATTGGCAGTGAAGTGAGTACTCTGTTTTATATCTTTGAGTCTTTGTTGTAATAAACAGTACTGTTCTTCAATACTATTAATGTTCGCTTGTACCTCAGGGCTTAACCTTTGAGTTATTTGTTTATAATCATTGATTTCTTGTACAAATTTTTGTGCGAATACTTCACTATTCGAAATATCAATATTTACTTCTTTGAGCTTTTCAACAAAACATTTTTCTTTCTTATTAAATTCATCAATAATATCTTGTGGAATTTCTGCTAAGGGAGGAGAAATAGGGATAATATCAGCGAAGTCACTGATGCAATGTAAAGGAAGCCATTGAGTGTATGACGGTTGCCAACCATAAAAGTCAGGGTTCGCTATTACAAACGCCTTAATAGATTCAATATCTGTTATTTCTATTATTGATCCATTTTTAGAAAAATACCATTTATTCATCTCGCCATCCATTTGAAAAGTAGGTTAAAATTTAATATTTACGTTGTTAATTTTGAAGTGATATTGTACAAATACACAGCTACTGCAGGCCAGCTTTGCTAACGTTTGCAAGGTTTTTCTCTAGGGCCGCATATTGTTGTTCAATATTACTAATTACAGCGCTAACTTCTTTGTTCAAGTTAGCCGTCAGTTGCTGGTAATGTTGTGTCTCTGTATTTAGTGCATTTAATTCGGTATGTGTTGAGCTTAGATCATTATTAAGTATATCAAGCTGATCAACTAATTTTTGTTCCTCATTGATAAATGCTTTTATCAGTTCTTGAGGAATGCCAAGCGGAGGAGTTGGAATTTTTATAGCAAGCTCAAACTCTTCAATATGGTTCACAGGTATCCAGTGAGTATATGAAGGGCTCCATGCATATAACGAGGGATTATTTTTTATAAGCTCTTGTGATTCTGCAAACCCCAAAGGACCTGTAATTTTGCCATTGTCGGAAAATAACCATTTTTTCATTATTTTATCCCTAATTGTTCTATTATTTGTTTAACATTCATATTTAATAAAAATTTTAAGTATATGATTAGCGTTATTAAATGGGAGTGAACCACCAAAAAATAGTGTTACATAGATAATGTCGGCGTGTGAGACCCTAACAGTCTCGCTATCGTTTTCTCTATCTGTTGGTTAATATTGTCAATGTCTTCAATGAAACTGACTCCAATCCCCATATCATTACCATTTTGTGTGTCATGAGGTGTAACCCAGCTCACTTGTGTTTTTACGCATGCCGGTTCCAATGAATCAGGTAATATAACATGCAGGGTTAGCTCTGTGCCCATCTCATATAGTTCATCTGTACGAAAGAATAAGCCGCCCTGAGTAAAAAAAGGCATATAAGACTCATATAAATCCATATCATTTTCGTATTCTAGATATATACTCTCCATTCAAACTTCCTATTTTGAGATTGGTTACTTTATGCTTCTTGACCTCAAAACTTAACGCGTATACCCAAGTGTCGTCAAGAACTTTATTAATACATATCTATGTATCAATGAAGTTGTTTGATTGAAACAACAATGAGGATCATGCTATACGCCATGAAAGAAGTAAAGATAACAGCAACCACTATAAACGCTTGATATAATTATAATTACCCCTATAACCAACACCTTCATTAATCATAAAAAACTAACATCTAGGCTGGCTATGTATACACGTTGCATTTATACAATCCCATTATTATTGACTCAGTTTCAAGTTATATGGTTAAAATTTAAAAAATAGTAAGACATCAACCCTAGTCCAGCCCGTATAAAATTTAAGATCGAATTTTAGAATAATCTCATTTATTTTTTCTACATTTAAGTTAATAATACCAATCGATTGAATTTGCACACAACACTTTGATTTTAACAGGGTTATCGTTAATTATAAAATTATTTAGTAAAAGTCAGGCAAGTATTTTAGCTACTCAACATAGCATGATTGTCCCAAGCGTCCTGACGGAAAATAAGTATTAGCGCAAACCGTTGATATAGTCGCTTGTTTCATAGGCTCTGGTGTTATTTTTGCAAAACCGCTTACCAATTTAAAGCCGTGTAACAACCTAAACCTTAACCGACAGCTGGCACTGCCTGAGTTAGAAACAGGTTACTCGTTAGCATTATTTAGCGTAATGAGAGGGGTTGATATTGAATAGATAAAGAAAGCGCTAAAGCCTCATTTATATAAGCCATTTCACCAAGCGCACAAAAAAATATCACTGCATTCACAACAAACAACGAATTTTGACCATACGCAACTAAAGTGACAATTATTTAGCATAAGTAGCACTCGTTATACCAATGGAATTAATGCTCGCTAGCGCTTCCACAATACATTTATTAACGCACCAACTATGATTAGTCCACCGCCCATGATGGTTGTAACAACAGGAACTTCACCGAAGTACGCCCAACCGATAAATACCGAAAATAGTACTTGCACATAGGCATAAGCAGTGGCTTTATTCGCGTCGGCGCAGTGTAGTGCTTTAGTTAATCCTACTTGTCCTATTTGAGTGAATATGCCGACTAGAATCAGTAAACCTGTTGCCGCTAAACTAGGCATAACAAAATCACTGCCTAGCATGATCATTGAGATAGGAAAAGCAACCAACGGGAAATAAAAAATAATGACCGAGCTGTCATCGGTTTTGGTTAGTTTTTTGACAATGATATAAGCAACAGCGCTACCAAAAGCGCCCAGTATACCCGCGCCAATACTTAACCAAGCATGATGTACGCCACCGCCTGGCTGCAAGCTCAGTTGAACTAAATCTGGCTGAACTAAATTAGGTTGAATAATGATGAATAAGCCAAATAAGCAGATAACGATACAAGCGATGGTTGAGCGTTGTATGCTTTCTTTCAACAAAAACAACGCCAGAATAGCAGTAAACACCGGATGCAAATATTGTAATATCGTCGCCTCTGCCAATGGTAAAGTTGTTACTGCATAATAAACAAACATTAGAGCAAACGAGCCTACAGTGCCGCGAGCAATGAGCAGCGTTTTATTGTGTCCCCATAGAGAAATATTTTTACGCTTAATGTCAGCGTAACTAATAATGCCCGACACGATGGCTCTTGCTGCGACAATTTCAAGTACCGGAATACCTAAACCGCTAACCTCTTTTACGCAGGCCGCCATTAAGGCAAAACCTAGCGCTGAGAGCAACATATACCAAACGCTCATTGGCATTGAATTTTTTATGGTGGTGAACATTGACTATTATACTCGAATAGAAAAAGAAAAGTTATACTCGGCCTGAGCAGTCATGTTACTTCATATCGGCGAACAGCGGGCTAATTCTATCTCTAATCGCTTGATATCGTTGTTTTTCACATAAACCAAAACTCGGTAATTGTGTTACTTTATTACGGCCAAATAATGGTACTGTCATACCAGCAAAAAAACGACAATAGCTTTCGAGTGACAAGGGTTGGTTTATCTTGTCTTTAAGTCGTTGTGCTAATTCCATCATACCTTGCGTTAACGCTTCATCACTTGGCCATTGAATTTGAGCTTGAGAATGCTCAAGTACGGCAACTTGGCCGCGACAAACACTACAGTGACCACATTGTGGGGCAGTACTTGATTCACCAGCAGAATCAAACCTATTATCATCGAAGCTATTATCATCAAAGTAACGCGCTAAATTAACGGTTAGGCAAGAATCTAATTGAAAAAAGCGTACTAAGGTCGCGATACGTTTAATTTCTTTCTCTTCATTGTCTTTAAAGTAATGACTGAGTGTTTGGCACAAGTTTGGATCAGCTAATTCGTTGAGGTTTATTTTAAACACCTCTGTCATGCCTTTCGTTTCGAGTATGATCAGTTGTTGTTCTTGCAGGTATTCAAGGGCGGCAATAACACGATTACGCTCAATACTTTTATCTTGTAGTAAAGTGTCAAAATTTAAACTGCCCCACACTTTTTTAAATTCGGTGGCATTAAAAATACGCTGTAAAAAGTCTTTGCGTTGCTCATTAAAGTTATTGATGATTTCAGTTTTGGGTTTTAACAGTTTAATTTTAAAATCAGCAAAATAGGCGTACATAGGCTCTATCACACCTGCTAGCTCTAATTGTACCAATAAGGTTTTTAGCGGTAATTGTTTGATATTAACAGCATTAGACAACGCCAATATTTGTAACTCCCATTTACTCTCACTTATGCTACCGTAAGCGTTTGTTATTACCTCTGACTTTACCGTGTTTAATAGCATTTCAATGCCCGTATATTCCGGTGTATCACCATAAACAAAATTTTCAACGGTATTTAAACCATCAAGATTAGCTAAAGTGAAACACTGAGAAGGCAGTCCGTCTCGCCCTGAACGGCCTATTTCTTGACTGTAATTTTCAATGGACTTTGGTAAATCGTAATGAATAACAAAGCGAATATCACTTTTATCAATACCCATGCCAAAGGCAATAGTGGCAACAATCACGTGTATATTACCCGCCATAAAATCATTTTGAATTTGACTACGGCGATCACTATCAAAACCTGCATGGTAGGCACACGCATTAATACCAGCGCTTTGTAAATACGCCGCCACTTGCTCAGCACTGTGCTGTAAGGTGACATAAACAATGCCGCTGCCTGCTTGCTGTTTAATTTGCTCCACCAAATAACCATTTTTATCAACGCTGGCTACTGGCACCACGGCTAAATCTAAATTACTGCGATAAAAGCCTGTTTGAACAATATGATGCTCGTTAATGGCAAATTTTGCTGCCATGTCTAACTTCACTTTTTTTGTCGCTGTTGCCGTGAGTAATAGTGTCAGAGGAATATTCAACGCTTGGCTATAACTGGGTAGCTTCAAATAGTCAGGCCTGAAATTATGACCCCATTCCGAGATACAATGAGCTTCATCAACCACCAACATAGACACCGGTACTGATTGAATAAACTGACGGAAGCGTTCGTTCTTAAAACGCTCGACCGACACCATCAAAATTTTAATGTCACCACTGCGCACACCCGCCATAACCTCTTGTGCTTGATTACCTTTTAAGGTGGAATCTATACTCGCCGCCGAAATACCATGCCTTGATAAGAACGCTAATTGATCTTTCATCAAAGCGAGTAACGGCGAAACAACCAGCGTTAAGTGGGGTAAGTGCAATGCGGTTAATTGATAACATAAAGACTTACCTGAACCAGTGGGAAATATCGATAACGTGGCATGGCCAGCCAGTAATTGCTCAATGGTTTGCTCTTGACCTTGCCTGAACTGCTCAAAGCCAAACGTAGTTTTCAATAATTGTTGAAGAAAGTTTAAAGGCTTTTCATTCATGCTCGATATTCCAATTAAATTGTCATTCAATAGCTAAATTTTATTATTTACTTTAAATTTCCGCCGCCACAACTGAAATTTCAACTAACAGCGCTTCACGAGCCATTTTAGCCGCAACACAAGCACGGGCCGGAGCGTGTCCTTGTGGAACCCATGCATCCCATACGGCGTTCATATCGGCAAAATAGCTCATGTTTTTAACATAAATAGTTGCTGATAGAATATGCTCTTTATTACTACCCGCTTGCAGTAGTAACTCATCCACCTTAGCCAACATGGTTTGCGTTTGCTCGGTAATGTCTTTCGTGGCATCTGCCGCTACTTGGCCACATAAATAGATGGTACCGTTGTGTTTAACAATGCGGCTCATGCGCGGGTTAGTTTCTAATCTTTCTATTGCCATCGTGACTCTCTTTATATACTTGTGTGGGTGAACCTTATCGCGTCTAGTTTAAGGCTATAAAAATAATATGGAAATATTAAAGGAGCATTAGTCATTACAAAAAAGCCCCACTAAAATGTGAGGCTTTTCTATAAATAGGGAAGTCTACTTATTATATTTTGAACTGTTATTTTTTGGCTAAATACCTACCAGTTAAAGCCAATAGACCTAAAGAAAAAATGGCAAGTGTGGTCGGTTCAGGAATATCATTTGGATCAGTAATCAAACCATTTCTTACTTCAAAACGATATAAACCAGCAACACCTACATTTGAAGTGCCTGTTAAATCTAGCATATCAGCTTGATTTCCTGCGGCGCTTAATTCCGAAAAATCAGTACCGTTACCTGAGTTCCATCCAGCACGAGCAATTGTACCGCCTAAACCACCACCACCACCACTAGCATCACCTGTAGTCCAGTTCAGCGCCTCATAACGAAATTCAATATCAAAATCACCACCACCTTGATCAATTAGCGCTAATTGAAAGCTATTTAATAAATCAGTATGACTACTAAAATACCCGACATCATCCCAGGTTGCAGTGAAGGTATCACCAATAATATCTAAATCCCAATAGACTAAATTACTGCCTGTTGAGTTACCGCCAGCTGTTGCTGTTGCAGCGCCTCCACGAGTGTCAACATCAGCAAAGAATGGAGCAATAATCGGATTTGAAGTGGCGCCTGTTAAGGAAAATGGGGTAAATGTGCCAAGTGATGAACTGAAAGTAACATTACCATTATTGTTTAAATACAAGCCAGTATAATTGGTACCAAAAAAATCTAATCCCCCCGTAAAAACAGTAGATAAATCTAAAAAAGCAGTTGAGCCATCATCATTAGCTGCTAGGGTATTTTCACCAAACCCCGCAGCTCCACCTAAACCATTAGTTAATACCGTCGCTGATGCTGCAAAAGTGCCTAGAATTAGTGTTGTTGCCAGCAATAATTTCTTTAAATTCATAATATAATTCCTTTTTATCAAGAGTAAACAAAGTAACCGCTACCTTTTATTTAAGCAAAAAACATTCCAGACAAAATAAAGTTTTAATTAACAATCGGCTATCTTTAAAGTGGTGTCAAAATCAATTTACCTTGTAAAAAAAACTGACAGTAGCTGCTTTATCAATTTAAAAACTGTTAAAGCAATAAAAGAAAACCCCAATATTTTACAATATTGGGGTTTTAAATAATAAAATTTAATAATAGCCGATAAAAACCATTCAAATTACAGAAAAATACACGGAACTAACGATTACAATGAGCACGATTGACAACGAAATCGATTGTTATAACCAGTTTACAACAAAGTTATTCCCATTCGATAGTAGCAGGCGGCTTACCACTGATATCGTAAACAACACGTGAAATACCATCAATTTCGTTAATTATACGATTAGACACTAAGCCTAAGAAGTCATACGGTAGGTGTGACCAGCGCGCGGTCATAAAGTCGATAGTTTCAACGCAGCGTAATGACACAACCCAATCATATTTACGAGCATCACCCATAACGCCAACAGAACGTACTGGCAAGAACACAGTAAAGGCTTGGCTTACTTTATGGTATAAATCGGCTTTGTGTAATTCTTCAATGAAAATAGCATCAGCACGGCGTAGTAAATCAGCATATTCTTTTTTCACTGCACCTAAAATACGCACACCTAAACCTGGGCCTGGGAATGGGTGGCGATAAAGCATGTCGTACGGTAAACCTAGCTCTAAACCAATTTTACGTACTTCATCTTTAAACAATTCGCGTAATGGTTCGACTAAACCAAGCTCCATATCATCAGGTAAGCCGCCAACGTTATGGTGCGATTTAATTACGTGAGCTTTACCCGTCGCCGAGGCAGCTGACTCAATAACATCAGGATAAATAGTCCCCTGCGCTAACCATTTGGCATTATCAAGTTTTTTTGACTCTTCATCAAATACTTCCACAAAAACATTACCAATAATTTTACGCTTCTTCTCAGGATCGCTTTCATCGGCTAGGCGGTCTAAAAACCTATCTTCCGCTTTAACATGGATAATTTTTAAACCAAAATGATCACCAAACATATCCATGACTTGTTCACCTTCGTTTAAACGAAGTAAGCCATTATCAACGAACACACAAGTTAGTTTATCGCCAATAGCGCGCTGTAATAACATCGCCACAACAGAGGAATCAACTCCACCCGATAAACCTAAAATAACTTCATCATCGCCCACTTGCGTTTTCATTTTGGCAACAGCATCTTCTATAATTGACGCTGACGTCCATAATTTTTCACACTGACAAATATCAACAACAAAGTGTTCTAGAATACGCGACCCTTGTTTAGTGTGAGTAACTTCGGGGTGAAATTGCACGCCGTAGAATTGCTTATCTTCATTAGCCATGGCGGCATAAGCACAGCTATCAGTTTTAGCAACTGTTACAAAACCTGTCGGAATAGCAGAAACTTTATCGCCGTGGCTCATCCAAACATCAAGCAGCGCGTTACCGTTATCACTAACACTGTCTTCAATAGCGTTGAACAAGGCAGATTTAGCAACCACTTCAACCGCGGCATAACCAAATTCTTTATGCTCGCTGCTTGTTACACTGCCGCCAAGCTGCTCAGCCATCGTTTGCATACCGTAACATATACCCAATACTGGTACGTTGGCGGCAAATACATATTCTGGCGCACGGGGTGAATTTTCCATTGTTACTGACTCTGGGCCACCCGCAAGAATAATGCCTGTTGGATTAAATTCTTTAATTTGCGCCTCAGTCACATCCCATGACCAAAGTTCACAGTAAACGCCAATTTCACGGACACGACGCGCAATAAGCTGGGTGTATTGTGAACCAAAATCTAATATCAGTATGCGGTGATCATGAATGTCTGTACTCATAATGCTTGTTCCTAAAAAGAGTTCTTTTAAAAAGTAAAACAGGCTGATCGAAGTCAACCTGACAAAAATTGTTTTTGACGGTCTTTGTGAATTAACAAAGCATTGAAAATTTTAACTTGAATTCAAGGCGGTAGCGCGGAGTTGACGGGTGCAATGAGCACTTCCAACGCAGAAGTCATGTTAAAAGGCCAATGCCAAGCAGATCTAACCCATCCTATAGTTGGGAGCTTCTTTGGTGATGGTTACGTCATGTACATGGGACTCGCCCATACCTGCTGACGTTATTTTCATAAACTCAGGTTTAGTGCGCATCGTCTCAATATCTTTAGAACCCGTTAACCCCATCGATGAACGTAAACCACCCATTTGTTGATGAATAATTGCCGCGACAGGGCCTTTATAAGCGACACGACCTTCGATACCTTCTGGCACTAATTTATCAGCTTCGCCATCGCTTTTTTGGAAGTAACGATCACTTGAGCCTTCTTTTTGATCCATAGCGCCTAAAGAACCCATACCACGGTATGATTTATAATAGCGGCCTTGATAAAGTTCAACTTCACCCGGTGCTTCTTCCGTTCCTGCCAACATGCTGCCAACCATAACGCAGTGTGCGCCAGCAACAAGAGCTTTAGCAATATCACCTGAAAAACGAATGCCGCCATCAGCAATTACTGGAATATCAGTGCCTTTCAGTGCTTCAACAGCATTTGAAATAGCCGTTAACTGCGGCACACCAACACCAGTAACAATACGAGTGGTACAAATTGAACCAGGGCCAATACCCACTTTAACGGCATCAACACCAGCATCAGCCATTGCTTTTGCGCCAGCGCCCGTGGCAACGTTACCTGCGACAATTTGCAAATCAGGGTATTTATCGCGTGTTTCTTTTACTCTGTCTAGCACACCTTGCGAATGGCCATGAGAAGTATCAATTAATAGCACATCAACACCGGCAGCCACTAAAGCATCAATACGCTCGTCAGTGCCTGCGCCAACACCTACCGCTGCACCAACACGTAAACGACCTAATCCGTCTTTACAAGCATTCGGTTTGTTTTCCGCTTTTTGATAATCTTTGGCAGTGATAAGGCCGACTAATTTGAAGGCATTATCAACAACCAATATTTTTTCAATACGGTTTTCATGCATTAACCCTAGAATTTCTTCACGGGCAGCGCCTTCTGTCACCGTTACTAGATTCTCTTTAGTTGTCATCAGTGCAGAAGCAGGTTTAGCTAAGTCTGTTTCAAAGCGTAAATCGCGACCGGTAATGATACCGACTAAATTATTTTGGCCATCCACCACAGGAAAACCTGTAAAGCCTAAATCGTCGGCTTTATGCATTATTTGTTCAATAGAATCAGAGGCACTAACCGTTTTAGGATCAGAGACAATGCCACTTTCATACTTTTTAACTTGTGAAACATTATTGGCTTGTTCTGCGATGGTCATATTTTTATGAATAAAGCCTATACCGCCTTCTTGAGCCAAAGTAATAGCCAAGCGTGCTTCGGTTACTGTGTCCATAGACGCAGAAACCATAGGTACATTCAAACTAATTTTTCGGGTTAAGCGGGTTTGTAAGTTGGCAGTGTGAGGCAGTACCGTAGAATGGGCAGGTACTAATAAAACATCATCAAAAGTTAACGCTTCTTGGGCAATTCGTAACATCGCAATATCACCAGAGTTAAGAGTAAAGTGGATACCAAATAAGTAAAAGTTGGTATCGAATATTGCGGCAGAATTTTAACCGTTTTCTGGTTTTAGGTAAACATAAATCTGCTTTTAAAGGCTATTATTTTACTAAACATTAATAAACAAGGATAAAAAATGCCCTAAATAAATGTCATCAATATATACTGTCGCTCAAACAGGTTTTAATGTATTAGCAAACAATTTTTTATGCCTCGACAACACATTCTGCAAGTCAGTGAACTGACAAAAAAAGTACGCTTTATTTTAGAAAGTGAACTCAACACTGTTTGGCTAACCGGTGAAATATCTAATTTTGTCGCTGCTAGCTCTGGCCACTGGTATTTATCGCTAAAAGACCGTAAATCGCAAGTGCGTTGCGCCATGTTCAAGGGCAATAATAGCAGGGTTAGATTAAAGCCAAGTGCTTTACCAAAAAACGGGCAACAAGTATTGGTTAGAGCCAGAGTATCTTTGTATGAACCTAGAGGCGATTTTCAATTAATTATTGAACAAATGGAAGATGCTGGGACAGGTTTATTACGCCAACAATATGAGCAATTGAAAAATAAGCTTAATGCCCTTGGGGTTTTTTCACAAACTCATAAACAAACCATACCTGCACACATTAACACTGTTGGTATAGTTACCTCGCCAACAGGTGCGGCGGTAAAAGACATACTTACCGTGCTTAAGCGCCGCAATCCAAATATCAAAGCAATAATTTACCCCGCTTTGGTACAAGGGGAATATGCGAGTAATGATATTTGCCATGCCATTGCTCAAGCTAATATTCGCAAAGAATGTGATGTGGTTATTGTCGGTCGTGGTGGTGGCTCGCTTGAAGATCTTTGGTCATTCAATGAAGAAAGTGTTGTGCAAGCAATTTATGACTCTGCTATTCCTATTATCAGCGCCGTCGGCCATGAAATTGATACCACGTTGAGTGATTATGTTGCCGATTTACGTGCGGCGACACCATCAGCCGCAGCCGAAATAGTGTCTAGTGATAGCAGTGAGTTATTAGCAAAAATAACCATGCTTAAACAACGTTTCTCCAATGCAATCACACAGAAAATGTCATTATTCACTCAGCAGCACAATCACCTTCAACATAGGTTAAGGCAAGTGCATCCCGAGCAACAACTACGGGTGCAACAGCAAAAGTCAGATGAGTTAAACGCGCGTTTACACCAAGTTATCAAACGGTTAATGTTGCAAGTAGAGCAACAACCAAAACAATTAAAACAGCGGCTAACGCAATTATCGCCGGCAAAAAAGATCACCGAACAACAAATTCAGCGTCAAAAACTAGAACAAAGATTAACTTACGCTATGCAAAGTAGTTTGCAGCATAAGAGTGAATTGTTTGTGCATTTAATTGAGCAGTTACACTTGATAAGCCCATTGGCAACGATTGCTCGGGGATATAGTGTCATTCGTGATACTGAGAAAAAAGTAATTAGTTCAGTCACGCAGTTAACCATTAATGATAAAATAAGTGTACAAGTGGCTGACGGTATTATTAATGCTAAAATTGAGACAATTGACAAGACGGTTTAATTTTTCGACTAGTTAATTAGCTTTCAATACTAATAGTATCAAGTAATAATTGACTGACCGACTTATGGTTTTGCGCATTAAACTTAATACCAAAAGATAAACCGCCAGTTTGTTGTTTTAAATTACACACAGCACCATTAAGCTTAACATTGCTACCACCGTGTTTATCTTCAATAATTATTTCCAATACTTTCTTTTCAGATAAAACCAGTTTTTCGCCATTAACAATGCTCAGCTGACAACCGTTAATAGATAAGTTAGTGATAGTAGTTTGCCAATAATTTTGGCCAATTTTAACTCTGGCGTTGATGTCAGTATCAATACGAATAGCTGAACGTAAGTTTTGTAAGCTGACACTGTGAGGAAAATCAAGCACCATAATACGTGATGGCAATTGAATCGTTTGCTTTATCGAACTGATAAAAGCAACCACAGCCCCTTCATGCCCTTCAATAAGCCCTCGAACGGTTATCATTGTGCCCTGTTTAATATGTTGTGAAAACTGTCCTAACTTATTTGAGTCTGGAAACTGAATTAATACATACTGCTTAGGGAGATAGCCAATAAAAGTGGTTCTAAATTTGGCCTTTTGCCCTGCTGGCGTTGAAACATCAATAGTAACAGTTGCACCCGCATGGAATAAACCTAGGTTACGGTTAAGACGAGTAGCAGTTTCAATTTTGGTTGGTTTTTCAGCCATAAGTGCTTTGTTTTCAATAACCATGATGAGTTAAATAACAGTAGCGAAACTGGCCTAGTAATGCAAACTCTTCGGCTAATTAAGCGTATGTAAGCTTTGCTTTATTTCGACCCAAACATGCTCAATTGCGCTTACTATTTTCACGACAGAGTTTTCATTAGTTAACATGCGTTGCCAATGTTGCGACCACACCTTTTTCAAGATCAGACTTTGTTTAGTGATGCTATCTGAGGTAAGTACACTTAAATCAGCAATGAGTGCAACTTTAACCCAACCTATTCTGGGGCTTGCTGTTTTATCGTCCTGATCATAATGAGCCACATAAATGAGTTACTCCAGCGACGACAGCTCTAATAGCATTACAAAACAAGTCGTTCTAATATTTGAATTTTCTTCGCTGGCCTCCATTGTATGAAAAACCAAGCAGAACAAAAAGCATGCTAAAAATAAGGGTAAGCTGATATACCCAAGCTACCTAAAGATGCGAGTTTCAGGACGCCTGAGCGAATCATGATCAAGGCGCATCTTTTTATTAATGGTCGTTCCCTTAAAACAGATGTAACGATGAGCATGTTTTGCTCAGGCGCCCCCGAAGGGCTGGTTTAGAAACGTTTTATGCTGCGTTATTGATTTTGACAAGGGAATAACCATTCTCTTCAATCAATGCCTTGCCTAAATACGTTTCTAATTCCAGCTGAATCCTGCATCTTGAGGTGGTTTGGGTATATAGATTCAGTTTTAAAATATCTTTGCGATTCATCAGCCGCCCCTATGTTGGTGTACTGTTACTTGTTATCTTTATTATAGCCTTGAGTTGCTCTAGCCATTTTTTTCTGCTCAGTAAAAGTGAGCTTTTTCTTGCCTGCAAATGGGTTAGAGGTTTCTCTAAATTGAATGCGAATAGGCGTACCCATTATTTTTAATGACTTACGGTAGTAGTTCATTAAATAGCGTTTGTATGACTGAGGTAGTTTTTTAGCTAAATTACCATGGATAACAATAATAGGTGGGTTATAGCCACCTGCATGAGCATACTTTAACTTAATACGACGACCATTGTGCATAGGAGGTTGATGATCAAACGCTGCCATATCCAATATCTTAGTCACCATCGCGGTAGAAATACGTTTAGTGGCACTAATAAAGGCTTCTTCAACTGACTCATATAAATGGCCAACACCCGTGCCGTGTAACGCTGAAATAAAATGAATTTTAGCAAAGTCAATAAAACCTAAACGTCTATCCATCTCGGTTTTAATTCTATCTTTAGCATGCTCTTCTAATCCATCCCACTTATTAACCGCTAACACCAGTGAACGGCCAGATTCTAAAATAAAGCCGAGTAAGCTTAAATCTTGATCACTGATTCCTTCACGCGCATCAATTAATAATAAACAGACATTAGAGTCTTCAATAGCGCGCAATGTTTTGATCACTGAGAATTTTTCTACTACATCAGTAACATTTTTACGACGACGAATACCGGCAGTATCAATTAATGTATACGAGCGACCATTATGTTCCATTGGAATATAAACACTATCGCGGGTCGTGCCTGGTGCATCAAAAACGACAACACGTTCTTCACCTAAGATACGGTTAGTAAGCGTTGACTTACCTACATTTGGTTTACCGATAATAGCCAGCTTAATGGTATCGTTTTCTTTTGGCGCTTCTTCAATTTGTTTTTCAAGTTCTGCTTCGCTAAGTTCACGTTCATAGTCACCATCAAACTCACCTTCTTCTGCATCTACAACTTTAGGTTGACTCAGCGCTTCAATATGAGGAGTAAGCGCTAAGGTGAGCAATTGCGTCACACCACGGCCATGGGCTGCGGCTATTTTATGTACTTCTTCACCAAGACTTAGGGCATAAAATTCAGCGACCGCCGAATCGGCATCTATACCATCAACCTTATTAGCGACGAGAAATATTCTCTTATCTTGTTTACGTAAATAATCCGCAATACCATAATCAGCTGACGTTAAACCATCACGAGCATCGACCAAAAACAAGACGGCATCAGCCTCAGCAATAGCCGTCAACGATTGTTCAGCCATTAATAAGTCAATGCCTTCTTCATCACCATTAATACCACCAGTATCAATGACAATAAAAGGGTGTTCTTCAACCTCTGCTTGGCCATATTGGCGATCGCGTGTTAAGCCGGGGTAATCCGCAACTAAAGCATTTCTAGAACGGGTTAAACGATTAAATAACGTTGATTTGCCAACGTTTGGGCGGCCAACTAGGGCAACGACAGGAAGCATGAAAACCTCAAAAAACTTCATTTTAAAATAAGTAACGGCTCCAAATGCAAAAACATTGGAGCCGTATGTACATGTAGTGTGAACAAGAATAAGATAATACACCTCAGGCTCTTTCTCCTGAATGATCTAATAACTTATTTAATAAACCGCATTTATGCAGCGCAAGTCCTCGTCTACTAAAAGCTTGAGCTTATTGCTCAGCCTCTATAATCTCAGGTATTTCGATAGCCTGTAAATCACCATCACGTGATTGGCTATATAAAACATTATCAACAACCGTTGGTGTGGCATGAATACCACTGCCATCAACGTCATGTCGAGCCACAATTTCACCTGTTTCTTGATCTAACCAGTGTAAATAACCTTCAAAATCACCAACTACTATATAGCCAGCCATAACGGCAGGCCCGGTAACACCGCGATTGGTTAACGCCAAATTACTCCAACGTTCAATACCGTTAACTCTGTCTATAGCATAGATATGACCACGTAAGTTAGTTAAGAAAATAGTATTGCGATAAATAGATATTTGGCGATATGAAGAGTATTGACGTTTCCATAAAACACGACCGCTTTTTAATTCCACTGCAGCTAAATTGCCACGTGAAGATATCACATAAATTTTATCACCAAAGACTACCGGATCAGAATCAACATCAATTACTCGTTCAAGTTCAGTTGACCCCGTTGGTTCACCTATTTCTGTTGACCAACCTTCTTGCCCTTTCTCTAACAAGTAAACATTAAGGCTGCCCTTGCCCGTGCCAACAAGTACACCACCTGATGCAATAACGGGAGCACTAATGCCACGTAACGTTAACGCAGGTACGTCTTGATCAACCTTCCAAATTTCTTCACCATTGTCAGCATTAATGCCTTTCATAATACCTGAAGCGGTATTCACCACAACAACGCCAGAGTCAATCGCTGGAGTATTGATCACTTCGCCCTTAATATTACTTTGCCAAACGAGTTCGCCAGTTTCTGCATTTAAGGCGTAAATTTTACCATTTTCACTGCCAATAAAAATTTTATTGAGGCCAGCAACAGGACCGCCCGCCAATAAGGCTGGTAATCTACTATCCCAAAAACTACGTTCACCTTCAACATCGCTTAAATCAGCCTGCCATACTTGCTCACCCGTTTTTTCATCAAAGGCGATAACATCTCCGGCACGGCTAGCACTATAAACCTTATTGTAGGCAACAATAGGCTTTAAACGTGAAAAATAATTTTCACTGCCATCACCTACGCTTTTGTCCCACAACACCTTAGGCTCAAATTTTTCGGTGATATCAGTTAACTCAGCAACCAAATCAGCAGTGTTTTCTTCTTCATCGGTTGAAGAACAGCTAAATAACACACCAGAAAACAAAAATACCGCGAATAATTTTTGATGCTTTTTTAACAAGCCGATGGTAGTGCTTTTATTGGCAAGCATTTTATTAGAAAAAGTCATTAAACAACCTTACTTAGCCGCTAGTTCAGCAGGTAATGTTACAGGTAAACTAACTAAGGTAGCTAAATCGTCTAACTTCATTTGTAACGCTGGGCTACTGGTTAAACCATCAGCGGCAATAGCAGCTAAATAAGCATTACGGGCTAATTCTTTTTTACCTTGTAATAAATAAGTATCGCCTTTAGTTTCTTCAACCGCAGCAATGAAGGATACAGGTAACGGCTTAGCTAACGTTGCTAAAGCTTGCTCATATTCTTCTAGTTGAACTTGCACGCGCGCTAAACGTAAACTTGCTATACCTGCGATGCCTTCACTGGGTGCACTAGCGATAGCAGCATTCAACTGTGTCTTTACGTCTGACCAGTTTTTTTCTGCCGCAGCATCCTTAGCTAATGCTAAAGCCGTAAGCGATACGTAGCTAGTCTGGCCATGATCATTAATAAATTTTGCCGCATTTTCATTAAAAGCGACTTTATTTGTTGAAGCGCTTTCTATTAGCGTTTGATAACTATCGGAAACGCTTAGCTCATCTGCTAATTTATTATCTTGGTATACATTAAAACCAATAAACCCTGCAAAACCTAAAGCTATACCGGCAATAATAGTATTGCCATTTTCTTGCCAATAACCTTTAAGCGCTTCTACTTGTTGTTCTTCTGTTTGATAAATTTCCACTTCTTCACCTTCAACTAAAAGTCTTCAATTAATGCCGTTAACAAACTTGGAATTTGCTCAAATGCCAAGCTTTGTTGTTCTTGCTGTCCACGTAAATATTTAACCATCACTTGTTGCTCAACAATTTCGTTATCGCCTAATATCAACGCAATTTGTGCACCTGATTTGTCGGCACGTTTCAATTGTTTTTTCATATTTCCGCCACCACAGTGACATTGCAAACGAATGTTAGGTACTTGATCTCGCCATTGCTCAGCTAAAGCGTTAGCCGTAATTTGCGCATCCTCACCTAAAATCACCACGTAAGCATCCACTTGTGCACGTACACTGGTTACTTTGTCTAGTTCGATTAGCATAAGTACTATACGCTCAATACCTAAAGCAAAACCAAAAGCAGGTGTTGCTTTACCGCCAAGTTGTTCTACTAGGCCATCATAACGACCACCAGCACAAACAGTACCTTGTGCGCCTAAGCTTGTCGTAACCCATTCAAACACGGTACGATTATAATAATCTAAACCGCGTACTAAACGGTCATTAAGCACATATTTCACCCCTGCAGCATCTAAACGTGTACACAAGCTCTCAAAGTGTTGCTGGCTTTCTTCACCAAAATAATCAGATAACTTAGGTGCACCAACTAGCGCTTCTTGCACTTGTGGGTTTTTACTGTCTAAAACGCGCAATGGATTAGTATGCATGCGGCGTTTAGAGTCTTCGTCTAATAAGTCTTCACGTGCCGTTAGGAATTTAACCAAAGCATCACGATAATTTGCCCGTTCTTCGTTCGACCCTAACGAGTTCAACTCTAGTGTGACAAAATCATTGATGCCAAGTTCCCGCCATAGGCGAGAAGTCAGCAAAATAACTTCAGCATCAATGTCAGGTGTTACAATTCCAAAGGCTTCTAGACCAAATTGATGAAATTGGCGATAACGACCTTTTTGTGGTCTTTCATGACGAAACATCGGCCCCATATACCAAAGGCGTTGCTCTTGGTTATACAAAAGTCCATGTTGATTACCCGCACGTACACAACTCGCAGTGCCTTCTGGGCGAAGCGTTAAGCTGTCACCATTGCGATCATCAAAACTGTACATCTCTTTTTCAACTATATCGGTTACCTCACCAATAGAGCGCTTAAAGAGTGCCGTTGATTCAACAATAGGCATGCGAATTTCAGCAAAACCATAGTTACTGGCGACACGGCGCAGCACTGCCTCTACCATTTGCCAAACGTTAGTTTCACTTGGCAGGCAGTCATTCATGCCACGGATTGCTTGTATTGCTTTTGCCACTGAACGGGTTCTCTCTTAACAGATAAAAAATGCAACGTGCATTATAGGCAGTTTATGGTTAAACGTAAATCATTATGCATATTGCCCTGTATTTTTCCGCCATTTTTATTGTAGTGGTAAATAAATATCCGTAATTAATTCGTGCTCACTGACTGCCGGGAACAAGTTAATGTAGTGGAAATAGCATGGAAAGTCTCGTAACTGCTCACCACTTAACGCTAACCAATCACGGTAAAGATAATAAATTTTATCTTCCATATTATCGCGAGAGCCTAAATGACGCAATTTAGCGCAGCGCCCCGCAGGAATAACCTTATTAATCACCCCTTGTGGATTTTCAGGCACCGTTTGTCTAACTACGCCACAAATATCAAACTTAAATTCTGGCGGTGACATTGTGTTTGGATCGCCATAAGGAACACCATAAGTATTCGCTGAATTCACGGGAGATAAATGAGTCGACTTTCGCCATTCAATAAACTGACTGATAGAGTTATTCAACAATTGGGCTGAGCCACAATGCTCTTTAACCGCAACGTTAATGTCATCAGTTTCAATAATTTCTACTTGCATGTGGTGATCCTTTTCAAATTTTTTTAGATTGTTCATTTGAGGTAAGCGCATTTGTTCATGCCATGCGTCCCAAATGGGTTGTTTTCTAAATTGAGAAGGCGTTTGTGCAAACACTTTTTTAAACATTCTTGAAAATGATTCTGGGTTTTCAAATTTGGCCGTAAAAGCAATATCTATAATACGCAGCTCGCCATGGTAAACCAGTTGATAAGACGCTTGTTTTAAGCGCATTAGCAAGATGTATTTACTCATATTGATACCAACATAAATGGCAAACTGACGGTGAAAATGGAACTTAGATAAACAGGCAACTTGGCTCAATGTCGCTAGTGATAGATCTTCATCAAGGTTTTTTGCGATATAATCACAAACCAAATTTATTTTATCAACATAACGTGAACTTGCTAACGAATCATTTTGTTGTACCCGACTCATGAATGACTCTCCTCAACTCGGGTAAATTTTGCGGTATTTTAGTGGGAAGATCTTGACCAAAATTGCTGTTCTAGCAAATAAATTATTTTACTTCTTTTATATTGATCTGATTCTCTTTTGCCATTCGTTCATTTATCGCATGAGCTTTAGCGCGAATACGTTGCTCAAGTTGGTCAACTAAATCGGTATTATCAAAACGTTCTTTTTGACGGATACCATCGAGATAATAACCACTTTTTTTACTGCTGCCTGTCAAACCTAAATCTGACACCATAGCTTCGCCGGGACCATTGACAATACAGCCAATAATTGACACATCCATTGGCGTCATTATATCCTCAATCCGCTGTTCTAGAGCATTCACGGTAGCGACCACATCAAATTCTTGACGAGAACAACTTGGACAAGCGATTAAGTTAATACCTCGGCTGCGTAGTTTTAATGATTTTAAAATATCAAAACCCACTTTAATTTCTTCTATCGGGTCAGCAGCCAATGAGATACGTAAGGTATCACCAATGCCTTGCGATAATAACATGCCTAAACCAACCGAGGATTTCACCGAGCCAGAGCGTAAACCGCCCGCTTCGGTAATACCAAGATGTAATGGATTATCAATTTGTTTTGCCAGTAATTTATAAGATTCAACCGCCAGAAAAACATCAGAGGCTTTAACACTGACCTTAAATTGATCAAAATTAAGCCTGTCGAGAATATCGACATGGCGCATCGCCGATTCAAGCAAAGCTTCGGGTGTTGGTTCGGTATATTTTTCTTGAATATCTTTTTCTAAAGAGCCACCGTTGACACCAATACGAATAGGTATATTGTGATCACGAGCACATTCTACCACGCTGCGCACTCTATCTTCTCTGCCGATATTACCTGGGTTGATACGTAAACAGTCAGCGCCATATTCGGCTACTTTTAAAGCGATACGATAATCAAAGTGAATATCCGTGACTAAGGGCACATCTACTTGTCGTTTAATTTCTCGAAAAGCTTCAGCCGCATCCATGGTTGGCACGCTAACACGAACAATATCTGCACCAACCGCTTCTAAGGCTTTAATTTGTGCGACAGTGGCCGCAACATCCGTTGTTTGGGTGTTGGTCATCGATTGCACAGTAATGGGCGCATCGCCACCGACAGGAACATTACCAACCATAATTTGACGAGATTTACGGCGAATGATAGGAGATTCTTTAAACATAATTAATTCTTAATAAAGTTCATTCTTAGTATAAAATAATGTTAAGGCTTAACTTAAGGTTTTAACTTAAGGTTTTAACTTAAAACGTTAAAAGCTAAGGCTGCAAAGGCAAGCTGAACTTCGCAATATTGCCAACACTAAAAGTCGACAGATCAACCCGCTGACCATTAAAGATAATTATCGCCAATTCAGGCTTTCCTAAAGTCACTTTTAACGGCGCTTTTCCTGAAACGGTCATGACATAACCTGATTTTTTTACGCCCCAAGCGACACGTTCGCCCGTGGCATCGTATATGTTCACCCAACAATCACCCGAAAAGGTAAATACGGCTGTACTTACCACCAGTACTTGTGATATTTCTTCATCAACATCGACTGTTGCTGATTGTACACTGCTGCCAACTTGCGCTTCGAGATCGCCTTCTTCCACATTCGTTTCTGGCGTTGTTTCTACTGCTGACTGTGTTTCTTGAGGGAAAACAGTGGTTGGCAGTGCCACCTGATTGTTTGCTACCGTTTGTTTAACAGGCTCAGTTAGTTGACTCACTTGACGATTAGCATCAACCGTAGAGCGATTATAATTGTCAGGAGTAGCGGCAACCTCTTCAACTATCGGTTTTACTTCTTCAGCAACAACCGTCTCAGGTGCTTGTAGCCACCATAACACCATCAAACCAAATAAAATGGCGACAATTAAATAGCTAAGCCACATTAAACGGCTATGCTCGGCTTGTTTTTCGGTTAAATTCGAAAAACTTTGCATTTCACTGCGCTGTACTTCGGCAATATCAAGCATATCATAAGCGCTAAGCACTTCATCGGTATCAACATTAACGAGCTTTGCGTAACTGCGTAAATAGCCACGATTAAACGTTGCCGGTAGTTGCTGATTAAAAATGTCTTGTTCAATGTCAGCTACCACAGCGGCTTTGAAGTTTAATTTGTTGGCAATATCTTCTTTACTTAACAATAATTTAGTACGCGCCTCTCTTAACATTTGGCCTGGACCAACAACGATCATATCTTCACAAAGTTCATCTACTTGCTCACTGCTTTGCACAGCTGATACATCTTTATCCATTAACTTTAATCACCGCGATAGGGTTTTCGACAAACAATTTATCATCAATACGAATTTTCTTTTTCGTTGAAAGCTGATTCCAACGGCGTAACGCTTTTATTTTAACGTTATACTTAACCGAAATACTGTATAAGGTATCTCCTTTAGCCACAATGTGCACCACAGGCTCTTTTGTGTTGACTGCTTCGGCAATTTTTTCACTTGTGACTATTTTAGTTTCTGCTGCTTTTACTACAATCAAGCCAGTAATGATTTCAACGGGATTATCAACGATTGCCTCTGGCTTTTTAGCAACATGAAAAACCTCTCTATCTTCTTGAGGAATAATTTTTTGAATAGCATCAGTTTCTACTTTAGCTGGCGTAGAAATTTCATTTTCATCTGTTTTAGCAACAGCCACTTCTTCGAAATCATTAGCTGTACTTGGAGCTGCCTTATTCGACGCACTAATAACATCAATACGCTTTTCACTGGCATTAGTCATGATTACATTATCAGAATTTGCCAAGGGGTTAGCCATCGGTACAGCAAGTACTGTAACACCACTTTCAGTGGCTAATTGTTCGGTTACGGAAGCCATAGAAAGCGCAGCATTAATGCTTTGTGTGCTAGCCAAAGTATTTGAGTCGGCTGAAATCACTGCTCTGGAAGGCCTAGCAACTTGCTTTGCTGCTATCTCACTGACTAAAACGGGACTAGTTGGTGATTGATGAGTTAATTTTTTTTGTTGAGACATTTTTTTAGGCGACAACTTAACGACACGCTTTCTCGGTTTATTGCTGTGTTCTTGCACCTGCGTTAATTTATATCTTTTCGCTAGGTTATCGGCATCAATCAGCTCAAGTTCGTTTAATAAATATTGTTGACCCTCCCATGATTGTGGGTACATTTTCACTAGCATACTCGCATAATTTTTTGCAGTGCGTCTTTGGCCAAGTTTTAAATACACTTTAAAGGCAAGTGCCAATGATTGCGGAGTAAAACGACGAGTCACTTTTTCAAAGCGTTGTTCAAAAGCTTTAGCTTGTTGATACTCCCCCATGGCATATTGCAGACGTACCATTTTGGATAAAATTACCGCACTGCTTGGACTATGCATAATAGCCTTATTTAAATAATGCTCAGCTTTATCAAAATTATCTTTTTGTAAAAAACAAGAGGCTAAATTATCATAACTTTTCGACACCAGTATGTAACTTGGTACCGAAATAGCCTTTAAAAACTGTTTTTCTGCCGCATCCAATTGACCTTGGCGGCACAAGTATACGCCATAGTTATTTAAGGTGTCGGCATCTTCACTTTCAATCGACAGCGCTTTGTCATATGACGCTATCGTTAGTTCATCTTCGCCAACGGTTTCATAATAATGAGCAAAAGCGGTATACACTTGCACCTTATCAGGGGCGAATTTTTTTGCTTTCTCTAAGTTTTGCTTCGCTTGCGGCATATTGCCCATTTTCAAATAACCAAGACCTAAAGATATGCGTGTTGCCGCCATATCATCTCTATTGGCTTGATTTTGAACAACAGGTGTATCACCGTCTTCAAAACTTTGCGTAACACAAGCAGAAAGCACAAAAGATAAAGCTATTGCAAGTACGGTGGTAAATTGATTATTAACCAAAAAGCGATCCCCTAAATGTGCATAATTCATTTATGCTGATTCTTTTAAATAGGCCAGTATTTTCTCTCAGACTATCTTTACTGAAATTTCATCAGCTTTCACCTGTTTTCTTTCACTATTTGCTGATAATTGACTATCTGACTGCATTTTTGTTCGTTTAGTTCGGTCTAAAACATCGCCAGCTAACTGACCACAAGCCGCATCAATGTCTTCACCACGAGGTCTTCGCGTAATCACGGTTAAACCATAACTTTGCAGTACTTTATCAAATCGATCCATACGAGAATTGCTCGGACGTTTATAGGGAGAGCCTGGATATGGGTTGAAAGGAATTAAGTTAATTTTACTGGGTAAGTCTTTTAGTGCGTGTGCTAAAGCGTGTGCTTGCTCGGTAGAGTCATTAACATGATCTAACATGACATACTCAATTGTCGCTTGTTTGTTAGCTCTTGACCCGTCTATGTAACGCCCTGCCGCCGCGATAAACTCTTCTAATGGATATTTTTTATTAATGGGTACTAATTCATCTCGCAGCTTATTATCTGGTGCATGAATAGAAATAGCCAAGGCACAGTCAATTTTTTCTTTCAGCATATCAAGCGCAGGTACTACACCTGAGGTACTTACCGTAACTCGGCGCTTAGACAAACCATAACCTAAATCGTTAAGCATGGTATCAAGTGAGGGGATTAAATTCTTCATATTGAGCAGCGGTTCGCCCATGCCCATCATGACAATATTAGTAATGGGACGTTTGCCGGTGATACGCGTTGCACCAATATCGTTAGCTACACGCCATACTTGGCCAATGATTTCTGCCATTGACAAATTACGGTTAAAACCTTGCTGAGCGGTTGCGCAGAATGTACATTCAAGGGCGCAACCCACTTGTGATGAAACACATAAGGTGGCGCGATCATTTTCGGGGATCCACACGGTTTCAACTTCCTGACCACCTTCTAAAAGCAAAGCGTACTTAATAGTGCCATCTTTTGAAACTTGTTTTTTTGAGATTTCTGGTGCTTTAATTTCGCAATTTTGTTGTAGCTTTTCTCGCAATTTTTTATTCAAATTAGTCATTTGCTCAAAATCTGAGTAACCAAAATGATAAATCCATTTCATGATTTGATCGGCTCGAAACGGTTTTTCACCGAGCTGAGCAAAGTATTCACGCATGCCTTGATGGTCAAAATTCAATAAATTAACTTTGCCGCTTGCTTTGACAGCTTTTTTGACACTTTCTTCGGCGATCACTTCGCTCATACAACTAACTCTCACAATTTATACTGGAAAAACAGGAAAAACAAGGACACGAATTGTACGCTTTTCGAGCGAATTTCGCAATTTTACGGTTCAGATAAAAGCACAAAAGGATTTTACTGGTTGCTCAGTAAAATCCTTTAATAACGCAATTATTAATTAAGCGATTAAACAAAACAATTTTAACTTAGTTCAATAAGAAAGCGCGGAGCCTACACCGTAGGTAAGCACTTTCGCGATGAAATTAGTAAAAGTGTGAAGTTTAAGGATTAATTAACGAGTACGTGCACATATTTCATCATCTGAGAAGAAATAAGCAATTTCACGTGCAGCAGACTCTAAAGCGTCTGAGCCGTGAGCTGCATTCTCGTCAATGCTTTCAGCAAGATCAGCACGGATTGTACCCGCTAATGCTTCGGCTGGGTTAGTGGCACCCATGATTTCACGATTTTTAAGAACAGCATTTTCGCCTTCTAATACTTGCACCATTACCGGGCCTGAAGTCATGAATTCAACTAAAGCACCAAAGAAAGGGCGCTCACTGTGCTCAGCGTAAAAACCTTCAGCTTTTTCTTTGCTTAAGTGTAACATTTTAGCAGCAACAATCTTAAGACCAGCAGTTTCAAAACGGTTGTAGATTTGACCAATAACATTTTTTGCTACTGCATCAGGTTTTACGATAGAAAAAGTACGTTCGATAGCCATGATAAGCCCTCTTTAATATAAACAAAAATAAGATAATAATATGACAATGTCAAAATTGGCGCGATTATAGACGAATTTACCGTAATAACCAAGCAGTAAAAATAAGCTAGAACCTTTACGCTAGTTGGCTTTGTTTGTTTTATGGGTTTTGTTGTTTTTAGGTGCGATTATAAAAGCTTAAATATTAAGCAGTTACAATTTATCTAGTTAATAAAAAAACCGCCTTACTCAATGAGAATAAGGCGGTTTCTGTTGTATTTTCTATGTGTTTTTAGTGGGCAGCTAGGTGCCTGAATGCTTCCGCAGCCTCAGTATTATGGAGCTTTTCAGCATAAGCGGCCAAGTAAACTTGTTTTACTGTTAGATCACTTAATTCAACCATTTTATCTAATAGGTCGTCATTGGGGATACTACCTCTATTTCTGTATTGACTGAACATTTGACGGGTAATACCTAGTTTTTTAGAGGCCGCATAGTCTGAACCGTCTGCTTTTACTGCATTTAACACATCTTGAAAGTTCACGTTTTCATACCTTTTCTGTAGTTGACATTACAAGTGTAGTTCAGGTGTTAAGCAAGCGCAATACGGTAAGCGTACGCTTTACATTGTATCCACCACTCTTTACAGTTCACTTGCTTTCGCGGTGCATGTCGTTTTGCCTGATGTAGTTGACGTTATTTCAAGTATTCAGCCCATAACCGTAAAAGCAATTATTTAATAGAACATTTATTCCCTTGGTGGGGGCGTTGGCCGACAAACCCACCACTTCTTTTAAGGGATAAATACTAACGGGGAATAACTGAATGCAAGCTGAACACATCACCATTATTGATAACACCGCCGCGTTTAGAGCGCGATTAAATCAAACATGGCTAGCAAATCCTTTCGACAATTCCCTGCTTAAAAAAATCATTTTAATGCGTACTTATTTTTTAATTAAGTCGCCAAAGGGAAAGTTATGATCAATGTAAGAGTACGAATAAATAAAAGCAGTTTCAAAGGTTGGATCCAAGACAACTTAGAGTGCGATAAAACTATTCAAAATATAGAAGTTGAGCAAAATGGAAGTTGTTGTACGCTTGATTTTGAATGCATAGAAGAATGGCAAAAGTTCATTGATTTTTTTAATGTCACCGAAATTACAGACATGCGAGAAAAATCATGAGAAGCAAAGAATATTGTCAACAGTGTGAAAAAGAAACAATGCACGAAGTGGAAAGAACAGGACGTGTAACAGAGCAACATGGCCATGGTCATAATGATGAAGTTGAATATTATTATGAGTGCCAAAAATGCTACCACGGTTATAGACAAATTTAACGATCAAAACAAAGCCGCTTAACCACGGTTTTTTACATTATGCTCCCAAAAAATTCTGATCCAATATTCGACAAACCAAGTCACCATAAAGCGCGACCTGCGTTTTTGCGTGGCTGTCGTACGCACTTAACTAAAGTGCCGTTGTCTAAATGGGATGGTTGGCATTTAATACAGCATGTAAATGGTAAATCAAAAATTTATGAAAACGCTGAAAAAGCCATGAATGCCATAATATTCTCTATTGTGCATTATGTTGATTTACAAAGTGGTGCTGTTGGGCGTAATGTTACTGAGATAGCCGAAGATACTGGCCTAGTAACGATAAGCGAGAAAGGTAATATTTCAATCTCTCGCTGTTCACGTGCAATTATTCGCATGATAAACGCTGGTTTACTTGAAGCAGCTCCGCTTGTTTGGGATAAAGAGTTAGGTTGTTATTTACCAAAATTTATTAATGTTACCGATCTCTTTTGGCAAGTTGCTCATCCAGAGGGCTATGACGGTTATCAAGCTGCCAGAGAAGAACAATTTAAACACCGAAATGAAGGGCTAGCAAATCCTAATGAGTGGCTAACCGTTACCGAAGCTAAAGAGCGTAGAAAGCGCATACACATTAAAAAAGCCTTTGAATTTCGCAGAGCAAAGCAAGAAAAGAACAAAGAACGGCGCACAGCGGCCAAGCTTGGCGACAAAGAAAACAAGTTAGCCCGTGGCAAAATTGCCAAAGATATTTTAGACAGTGTTGATACGTGTCATGGACTAACCTTTGATTCATTCAGTTCATTGATAAACCAACGTACCGCCCTGTATCGCAAAATGGCAGACGACCCCGACCCACCCAAGCATTAGTCAACCTATCAAATAACCTCGTCACAGTACGGGGTTTTAGCCGTTCTAACGGCTGTTTTAATCAGTAAACATCGACATAATATGTCTGAGTTATCCACAATTTCCTAAATTTTCACAAGTCAAAACATCCTCTTGTATTCTATTCACATATATATGCGAGTGGTTTTGAAAAAAACGTGCGATACGGTCAAATTTATACGCAAAATTAACTGTTACTTAGAGACAGTAAAAAAGCCTACAGCCATCCACTTTGTGGATAAGAGATTAGATGCCTAGCCCTTGGTTTTTTTCGCTAAAGAGACAGCGAAAAGGGCTAGCACTGGCGCAAGCTGATTCTTCCTTTTGTCATTCGACCGTCACTGCTAGATTATTGTGATACACGGATTAGTCTACGACGTTGAGGCTTCGCCTCGGTTTAGCATGAAAGTGATGAAAAGTTTTAGTTGTGAATAAATATACATAAATAGTGAATGGTTGTTGCATAATTATTCAGTTTGTTTAAAGTAGCTCTTGAGCACGGCACGTTGTGAAACGCCCGTAACCCTTTGGTTAAATGTCGGGAGACACGAAATGTCACAAAAAGAATGGAAACCATCACTGCAAGCGCAGTATAAATATTTATTCGGGCTGATTAATAATGCCCGAGCCACTAGCAATCCTTTTAAAGCTAAAGACCTAAAAAGCCAGATAGAGCCATTACTTGAGCAGTTCGCCAATGGCGCGGTTGAAATGATTAGCAGTCAAGCCGAGCAAATCAAAGATTTACAAAAACAAATCGGTCACTTGGATGGTCGTTTATCTGATTTAGGGGGTTAATATGCGAGCCAAAGGTCAAGTAGGTCAAATTATTTGTACATGTGGGCGCATTGGTGAGCTACGAACGCGAGCCAACGGTAAGTTTTTGCCTTTCCTCATGTGTAAAAGCTGCGGCATGAAACAAGGCAAGGATGCCCTTCGGGCTGAATGGCTAGCCAATGAAGCCCCTAATAATTCACTGGGGGTTTATGGCGAATTCCCGTCAACATCAAGTGAACATCAAGACACTTCAAGTGAAACCAGTAGGGTCGTGGTTTCCAAGCAAGTTACAACTTCAAGTCAACATCAAAGAGAGTGGGTGCCAGATGAAAGTAATCCCCCTGAAAATGTTGAAGTTGAACAGGCCTCAACACCAGCTACCACCGAGACAACATCAAAATCAAGCTTAGGTATTGGCGCAAAAATCGGTTTAGGGATACTTAGCGCTTTAGCGCTAGCTTTTGGTATCAAAAACTTGAACTTACCCAACTAATAATCAATGAATTCATAGGATACAGTCAATGACAAACGTAAATGCAACATCAAGTGAACATCAAGTTAAAGATGAAAAAACATCAAATCAAGTTGAAGTCGAAAAACATCCGAAAACCGCGACCTTACTGGGTGAAGAGGTAAAAATCAAAGGTATTGCAATTCCTGCAATCAATAAAGATTTTGACAATATGGTTGATGATGCCGTTAAAACCATACCTGAAAAGGAGTTGGAGCAAAAACAGGTCGAAAAGAAAGAAGAAAAGCCTTATTCGCAAGAAGAAGCCGCAGGGGTCGCATTAACTGGTCTAAGTGCAGTGATGGGACTTGTTGGTAAATTCACTACGGCACCACTTGTTGTTACCCAAGAAACACAAATGATATTTGCGGCAATGTGTACGCCGTTAGTGTTGAAATACGGCAAAACCATTAAAGGGTTGCTCAATCCTGAAAACGTTGATTTAAATTCGAATGTACCTGAGTATTTAGCTATTGCAGCGGTGGGTGTTGTTGCGGTTCCTAGTTATTTGCAAGTGAAAGAGCATAACAAGCAGCAAAAGTTGAAAGGCCGTAAAGATGATGAGGCGCTGTCAAAATCTTATCAAAAAGCAAATGAGACTGGCGAAACTCAAAAGGTAGATTTTAATGGCGATTAATCCTAAGAACTTTCGTAGCGCACAAATGTCATGCATTTGCTGCGCTACAGGGGGCGGCAAAGGTATTGCGGTAACAAGTTTGGGTGTTATTCCCAATGATGCCAGAGTGGTGATATTTGACCCTTACGGTGAATACGATACCAAGTTTGGCAAACGTGCTTGTCATCAATATAAGTCTAAACGTGGCTTTGCTCGGGCGTTTAAAGCGGCATGGGATAGTGACAAGCCATTTGTGATCTCTTACTTCCCCCAAGGTGACCGATTATCAGAATTAGAATGGTTCGGCCAGATGGTGTGGATGGCATCAGACGGCAATAAAATTCTTTATCCAATATTTGAGGAATACGGAAAATGCACCGAATCAATCTCAAAAGATGAAACTATTGTTGGCGAAATTTACTCAGGTGGGCGTAAGTTTGGCCTACGCGCCACCACTATTTTTCAGCGTAGTGCCGAGGTGCCAAAAACTATCTGGGGTAACAGCCAAATTAAAATTATTGGCTCACAAGAATATACGGCCGATGCTAAGCGTATTGTTGACCAGTTAGGATGTCCGATTGATGAAATTTCACAGCTTAGTACGTTAAATGAAGCATTCACTATGCACGCACCAAAGGTTGATGATCATGTAAGAACTAAAGTGCATTATCTTGTGGCCAAAGGCTTTAGGAATTATGAAAAAAAGGCCGCCATGGTAGAGCCAGCAAGGTCTTTAGTTAAAAACTGGACTAAAGAGCAGCGTACTTTACACACCGCCTCAGACTATGCACTTGTAAACCCGTAAAAACATCAAACTGCATTTTGAAGTTAACCAGTAAGGCCATGGTCTTGCGCCAAACTGGTTAACTCTTTTCAGCGCCCAGCAACTTCAAATCAACTTCAAATCACTATTGCTTCAACTTCAAATTGCTTGCTATTAATAAAAGCCCAAGTAGCACAGCGCTATTTTTTAAGTAACTGTCGGGAGACATTAACATGGATTTTAAACCACAACAATTAGCGGTTATCGCTGGTATTGCAGCAATCGTTTCTGCTGTTATCGTTTACGCATCAAATAACGTTGATGCTGTTGAAGACACAATCGGTTAATAGGGGTATTTATGAATTTAACTAATTTTGCCCCTTATTCTCGTAACATGCGCTCAGCTGAGGGCATTGCATGGGAAGAAACTGGGCACATAGAAATTAAAGGCGGCTCAACATTACACATGATTGAACTGCAAACCAACATCACCGACCCGACTAAAATCAAGCGCGTTTGGCTTGAAATTGGCGGTACACCAATAGTGCAATTCACGGGTGAGCAGCTTGCTATGCTCGATGCTTTTAAAGGTTTGCCAGCGGTCAGTGGTAAGTATGTTATTCCTTTCTCAGACTTGATTTATCGCAGTCGTGAAGGTGTAACTTCTGGCAAATTAGCAACGTATGCAGGGGAAGAAGTTTTCTTATACATCGAGCTAGGCTCAGGCACAGGTGCAATTTCAGTTAAAGGTCGTTACTGGCTGACTGATGGTGAGCGCCGTGTGTTCACACCTAAAACTTACTCAACAGCGTTCGACGCATCAACCGATGGCGTTAACGATTTGATTTGGAAAAACGGTAATCCGTCTCGCCGTATTCGTCGTATTCATTTCAAGTCAACCAACATCAACAAAATTAAGGTTTTTCGTGATTCTCGTCTAATCCACGAAATCGAAAAAACTGCCAATATTGAAGATTTGGCACGCTACGGTGATTTAACCTCGCAAGCTGGTTACATGCATTTTGACCCAACAATGTTTGGGTTCGGGTGGGATGGCCTGTTCTCAACACACGGCGGTGAGTTGAAGTTTGAGCTTGATATGGCTGTCGCTGAATCAGTGCCGATGCTAGTTGAAATGTTAGAGCAAACCGCACCAATCAACGCTAACTAAGGGGGCTTTATGTCATTTTGGGAAGATTTGGATTTTGGTAAAATTGCGGAATCAGTGAGTGAAAATGCAGGTAACTGGATAGACACCGCAGTTGAAACATATCAACGAGAAGCCTCAGCACAACCAGAAGTTAATGACGCAAGAGCGGAAAACGTAACTTTTGGGGATGGCAAGGAAGCACCAACCGCCACGGTTAACATGCCGCAATCTGCGCCGATTATTACAGGCATTGATAATAAAATGCTGCTTGCGGGTGTTGTCGGTTTTGTCGCGCTTGTCTTGGTTGTTAAGGGGTAGATTATGCCGTTTTTATTGTATCCATTATTAGCAGGAACCGCAGGTTTTGGTATTGGTTTTTTTGCATCAGACGGTCTGGGCAAGCTTGTTAAATTAGGTTTGCTTGCTGGTGGCGGCTATGTCGCTTATCAAGTTTACCAAGGGAGCAAATAAATGTTAGGAGCATTAACGAGCTTAACAGGCGGTGGCGGCTTAACAGGTGGTGCAGCCACCGCGACCAACGGTGACCAAGAGCAACGAAACTCAACAAGTTTTGGCGGCTTAAATTACGGCGGCACGGGTGTTTCACCCATGCTCGTCGGTGTTATTGTTGTTGCCATTGTTGCCGCTGTGGTTTTTCTCAAAAAATGAAACAAATAACGGTGACCGATGATTTATTGCGTCGTTTGAATCCAGCATTGTGGGGCGCAAAAGCCACGATACGAAATGAGCTTACACAAGGTGTTAGCTCACTTTATCAAACGTCAGGTAATAACTTGATTGCCGTAATTCGCTTTGAGGGAAAAACAATGGTCGTTGTCGCTGTCGTTGGCCGCAACCTTAACGCCTCAGTGAATGAGTTTATATCACTAGCTCGGCAGTACGTATGCACATCAATACGTTTTCATACCAAAAACCCTCAACACATTGAGAAAGGTCTGGGTAATTTGCCATTAAAACTAATTGAAGTGCGTAAAAATTTATTTAGTAAACCTGAATTGGTTTACATGTTGAATGTTTAAGGCATCAACAAAGCGAGGTAAACATGGGCGGTAAAAGTTCAAGTAGCCAAAAAACAAGTAATAATCAACATACTAATAATATCGTCAATGACGGTGATTATGCTGGTGTGGGCGGTAATGTCACGCATGACGAAAGCCGCATTGATTTTGAAGACGATCATAGTTTCAACATTGAAAACGATATTGATAATAGCGTACGCGTTGAAAACGATATTGATAACAGTGTCGAAAATGATGGTCAGTTTGCAGGTTCGTCGGGAAATATCACTATCTTAGATGGTGGCGCTATCGAAGGGGCTTTTGATTTTGGTAAAGAAGCGATAAAAGAAAACTCAAAAGTAACCAGTAATGCCATTGGTGCAGTTGAGCGAAATTCTGAAAAATTAGTTAAGTCACTGGTTGAATCTCAAGACAATGCGTTTAGAAGTTATGACAAGGTTGTTGGTGAGTCATTTAGTGCTGTCAATAATGCTACTGATAAAACGTTAGAAGCATTGGAAAACGTTTCGGGTGAATACGCGAGTAATTTAACTGATTTTTCAAATAACTTCGCTGAGGGTATTAGCGCAGTTCAGATTGATAATATGAGCAACAACAAAGAGCAGCTAGCAACTATTGCAGAATTAGCAAAAAGTACGTCATTACAAGGGCAAGATATCGTTGCTGAAAACTCAACAAAAATGATTTTGTATGTCATGGGTGGCATTGCGTTCTTAGCATTAATCGGCGGTGTTGTTGTGTTAATAAAGGGGAACAAATAGTGGCTATTATTAAAATTGCAGCTGGCTCGCAAAAGCGCGTTCCCACCACATCAAAATACTTAAATATCGTTAAATCAAGTGGTGCACTGTACGTATTCAATGAAGATGCTGGGGTTAAAGAGTTTCAGGTTAAGCAAAATAATACTATCGAAATGGATGGTGTTAGCTTCTTGTACTTTGTTAATAAATCAGAGCTTGAGCTTGAGGTTGAATATCAATCAACGAGCTTAAAAGTTCACGCTGGCGATTCAGGGACGGTTGAAATCACTGGCTCTGTCGTCGTTGATAGAATTGAAAGCGGTATTGAAGTGGCAACTTCCGTGGGCAGTGTTGAAATATTACCAGCAAACTCATTTACTGAAAGTGAAGATATAACAGTTAATTCTGGCACTAAATTGTTGCTGCTTGCTGCAGATGAAAATCGTAAAGAAGTGGAAATCTTTATCCATGGTGCTGATTACTGTATTTGTCGTGTTGGCAGTACAGCTATAACTGATACTAAAGGTCGCATTGCGGCTGGTGGCGGTGGCCAAGTTGGCTCTATTGCTATCAGTGGTACTGATGCTATTTATATTCGTAATACTGACGACACAAACAGTGTCGTTGTTTCTGTGGGGGCTGAATCTCGTGTCTAAATCATATATTCCAACCAATAACGCGGCATTAATTGCTGATATTCAGTTAGTTAACGATAGCGTGGTATCGAAAACTGACGAAATCATTGCCAGTGCATCACTAAATACTGTGAGCGAAAATGATGCCTCTGCATTACAAGCAGCAGCAATAATCGCATCGTTAGAAGAGTTAAAAGCGCGTGTAGATGCACCGCGTGCGCTGCCAACGTTTAGTCGTTATGAGAAAGTCACTGTAAATTCTGGCGGTGTTATTGTGCCCGAAAACATGTCAAGACGTTGGTGCCGAATAAAGCTTGAGCAATCAGCAAGCTGGACGCATTTCAGCACGGGCTTTTCTGTAGAGCCTAATAATGATTTTGATTCGGAGTGGTTGGTAACTAGTGAGCTTGTAAATACAAGCTCAGGCAATAGAACCTTTCAAATCTGGGAGACTTACGACTAATGAAGATTTTAGCGCCAAAAAGTGCAATTAAAAACGTTCAGCGTGGGCTTTTTACAATAACAAGTGCACCAAGTGACGTAACAATCAGTGCTGTAGATATGAGTAAATCGTTTTTGTCTATAACTGATACAACTAATGCACCAGACGTTAGAGCTAGGTGTAGAGCGACACTGACGAGTGCGACAAATATAAACTTTACTAGAGAGTATAACTCTAACAATACGTTTGTTTCGTGGGAGTTAATCGAATATGTTTAATCATATAGAAGTGATTGAAAATGTAGTGGTAAGTATTCAATCATCTAAAGCGATTGTTTTGTCTCCCACCCTAATTTTAGTTAGTGATATACCCGAAGTTGGGCAAAAACTAGTTAACGCTATTTTTGAAGCTACTCAAGCTGAAATTGGCATGAGTGAAGAGGACGAAGCTAAGTTACCAAAAACATTGGTTTCTGGTGAATTTATTAATGTCGTTGAACTAAAAGTTATAGGTATCACTGTCGGCTCGTTTAGCTCTCGTTTTACGTTAGCTGAAAAAGTAGCGCTAGAGCAAGCCGCAGAAAACGACTATGAAGTCAGAGTGATATTAAAAGATTTTGACCGTTCAAAATTTATTGATTTGACAGATTTAGAGCTTCAATGGGGGTTAGCGCTCTTTGTGCAAAAAAACTTACTAACCATTGAGCGATTAAATATTCTCATACAAGATGGCACAGCACACGAGGCGTTTTAACATGCGCCCAACCCCTTTAATACTTTTAACTACTGTCGTGATGACAGCGGGAGTTTTTTACATGAGAACACGTACACCGTTAAACGTTAGAAATAACAACCCCCTTAATATCACTGCTCCGCGCAAGAAATATTGGAAAGGTCAAACCGATTTAGCAGGTCGCTTTGCTGTATTTGATACCGTGGAAAATGGTTTTAGAGCAGCCTATCGCAACATGCTTACGTATAAAAACGCGCATGGCCTAGATACTATCAGCGGCATTATTTATCGCTGGGCGCCGCCAAGTGATAGCAATCCCACCGACAGCTATATCAATTATTTAGCAAATCAAATAAACGTGATGCCAGATGCACAATTACATGCTGATGATTACGCGCCACTATTGCTCGCAATGTCAGTGTTTGAAGGGGCGAAAGGCCGTAATGCTTATACGCTTGAACAAGTTAAACAAGGGATAGCATTAGCATGATGAATTCTTTATCAGACAAATTAATCGTCGCAGTACTGCTGACAATTATCAGTCATTACGCTTTGCAGGGTATGAAGGGATGAAAGCTCACTTTATTGGTGATGTGATCACCCTCTGGTTGCTCGGTGCTTCACGGCTTATGTCGTTAGAAAAATCATTCATTTTTGTTGATAGCAAGGGCGTGAGCTGGTTTGTGCCCAAAGGCTCTAAAATTGACGGGGCAAGTATACCGCGCATCATGTGGTTTTTCATTGGCTCGCCGTTCGTCGGGAAGTATCGACGGGCAAGCGTTGTACATGATGATTATTGCAGGAAAAAATCAAGGCCGCATAAAGAAGTGCACAAAATGTTTTATGAGGCTATGCGATGCGATGGTGTTAATTACTTCAAAGCAAAAGCAATGTATTACGCCGTAAAAATAGGAGGTCCAAAGTGGACAAAATAAAGTTTTTAAAATGGTTGTCTATTGCGCTGTGGTTAACAATCGCAACAATCATCACAACCGGTTGTGCCAACTATCACTTCGGTGATATCTCTAAAACAATTTGTTATTCGACTGACAAAGAATTTCGAGCAGGGTTTATAGCAACGTTGAGCGATAGAGGTGTTGATTTTGATGTTAATTATTGTGCAAGTGTTGGCCTTGTTGATGCGTTAATCGTTAGGGAGCACGAACGTTAATGTCTGATTTCGCAAAAAGCATTATTGCCATGATACTAACCGTTGTTATTAGTTCAGTAGCAACAACATCAAAGATAAGCGCTGATATAACCAATCTAACAAAGTCAGTTGATAAAATAGACCTTAAGCTCGATAAAGTTAGCGAACGAACGCGGCTCGTTGAAATAGAACAAGCAAAACAATCCTCATACTTAGCCGCTAATTAGCGGTTTTTTTATGGAAATCATTAATTCATAAGCATTTAATGTTATTGTTCGGCCTCCTTAGTAGTTAAGGTTTATCAATTTTAAAAATGCACACGGAGTATTTTGCATGAAAAAAACAATAGTTACGTTGTTGTCAGTGTCTTTGGTTGCTTGTGGCGGAGGTGGTGGTAGTGATGAGAGCGCGCCAGTAATAGTGGTTGAGCCTGTTGATGTAATGCCTATAGGCTTATGGCAAGGTAATGTTACTGCTGATGGTGTTACCGTTGATGTTGTAGGTATGGTAGCGCCCAGTGGTGAGGCTAGATTTCTTTCTGCTGATGGCGAGCAAGATAGATTTAAACTTAATATTGATGGTGGCAGCTATACTGCTGATGGCGTTGCTTATGATATAGATGGATTCTTCCTTGGTAATATTACAGTATCAGGTGAGTATACATCTACAGAAATAAGCGGTACTGCAAAAGTTGACTCAGTGATAACAAGTACATTTTCGTTAACCATTGCTGATGAATCTAAAAATGGCGCGAGCCTATCAACAGTTAGTGGTAATTATGTTAATTTTGACCAAAGCGCATCAATAGCTATAGATGCGGATGGAGTGTTGTCGGGTTCTGATGATGAGGGTTGTGTTTATACTGGCTCAGTGAGTGTGCCAGAGAGTAGTGTTAATGTGTATTCATTATCTATGGATGTTAGCTCGTGCGCTCAGTTTAGTGGTAGTTATACGGGTTTAGCTACCTATACACAGCTTTTTGATGAACCAATTCAAAAGGGGTTTGTTTTCCAGATTGATAACGACAATTATCTTGTAACTGATATTTTATTTAAGTAACAAGCTGCAACATAGAAAAAACCGCTTAATTGCGGTTTTTTTCTGTCTATCATTTGCAATCAAAAACTTGGCACCGGTTTATCTGCAGAATAACACTTTGACATCAAAACGACTTGGACATGTCCTGACCTTCAGGAAAAAATGCAATCATTCTTGATTTGGCCAACAAAACCGGTAATACTGTTTTGCAATCATGGCTATAACACTACGTCCAAGTGACGAACAACTCGAGCAAATAGAAGTGCTCAAAGAAAGGTTACGGGTAAACACCTCATCAAAAGCACTTTTTAGAGCAGCAGCTGCTTATCCTAAGCTAATGGATAATATTAATGAATCAGATAGGAAAATTGATTCCCTCGAGCGTGAACTTGAGCACCTTAAAAGAAGTATTACTTATTACGAATCTTCTCGAGAACAAATGCTCGAGCTAGCCAATAGATAAGTTGTTACGTAAAAAATTACGTACCTTACGTAAAAATTATTACGTACTGGAGACTTGTTCGCACGAACAAAGCTCCAGTTCGTACGAACAACTAAACTAAAACGGCAGCAGCTGCACCGCATCGATCCTAGTTTGCTCACCTCTCATATCATAGCGTCTTGTTGTATTCACATTTGCATGACCCATTAAATTTTGAACGGTAAACAAATCAACACCACTTTCTAATAAATTTGTTGCGAAGGAACGTCTTAAATCATGAGGCCTAAAATCATCAACGCCAATTCGTTTATAAATTTTTCCTATGCTACGGCAGGATAACTGATATCTTGATATCGCATCATTACGCCAAACTCGTAAGAATAACCCTTTGAGGTCACTAGGTCTGCACGCTAACCATTTTTTCATAATACGTGATACGAATTTAGGTAACGGCTGTATTCTCTCTTTATTGCCTTTGCCAATAAATTTAATAAAACCGTCTTGGTAGTCATCAATTGTTAATTTTGCTAGCTCATGAACTCTAAGCCCAGCACCATACGTTAACGCTATCATTGCCGCATTACGTTTACCCAAGTTCGATCCAAGCCTACTACAATAAGAAATCAAAGACTTTAAATCACTCCCTGTTAACGCTTTACCCGAAAGTGACTTATAACCTTGCACGCGCCTTAAATTTTTAATATGCAAATAGTCATCGGTGGTTATGATCTTTTGTTTCCATGCCTCTTTGGCTACGCCTTTAATTGCAGCTATATAAGTATTAATAGTGCCTGAACTCAACCCCAACTTTTGATAGTGAGCCTTAAGATCAACAAGCACGGTATAATCTAATGTAGACCAATCAAAAGACAAATAGCAGTCATTATTAGCCACTTTTTTGCAGAATCGTTTGATTGTTCTAGCTGAAATTGCCCTGCCCTCAAGAGAATTCAAAGATAAAAGATAAGTTTCCGCAGGATTTCTATAGACTATATTTTCATTAAAATTCATTTTCTTACTACCTTTATTTATATAAAACAAACAAAGAGGTAATGTCTAAACTAGTGCTTTTAAAGCTCTATACTACGAAACCTTTTCTATTATGAGAAAAGTCCTTTTTTCATAATTAAATCAAGGTTATTTGGCGCGGTTATAGACGAATATTAGCCAAAAGACTAATACTATCCTACAAAGGCAAGTTCAGAGTGAGAGTGCCTTTGTAGGGCATTGAAAGGATTACTTTTCTTTTTTAAATTTTATAATTAAATCACTATGGG
>Ga0209826_1000158_pt1 | contig 45647 bp, 39 predicted proteins | sample GOMGulsemesocosm_5_FD_184637 | JGI IMG/M metagenome (GOLD analysis project Ga0209826, IMG submission 184637) | Methane-oxidizing microbial communities from mesocosms in the Gulf of Mexico - GOM15C Gulf of Mexico (SPAdes) (version 2) | ecosystem: Environmental > Aquatic > Marine > Cold seeps...
AAGCGGGTGATCTGAGCGTTTTTGATCGATTTGCCGCTTTTAAAATCGGCAGGGGCTGAAGTCAGCCAGAAATACACAACTACTTCAGACCATCCCTAACAAGGCCAGCCAGAGGGACTGCCAAACCGCTGCGCGGTTCGCCAGCCCCTGCTGGCGGCGTTATGAGTAGGGAAACCATTGATAAACAGCCTTTTATCGCGATCCGCTGAACTCGAAAGCAAGCTCTTGGAGTTTCTGGCGCTCCCTCCGTTCGACCACTCGGAGAGAATTATAGCCAGCAGGGTCATGTGCAGTGTTGCTTTTGAGCATGCCGAGAGCGCAAAGATGCTAATCTCTGCCGGAAATTTAACGTCAGCTACGGGGCTTGTCCGTCTTCAGTATGAAGCTCTGGTGAGGGCTATGTGGCTGCTTTACGCCGCTTCTGATGCAGCCGTTTCAAAGTTAACCAGTGAGTTGACGCAAGAGGCGGCTAACAGAGCAAATAAGCTACCAATGGTCAGCGAAATGCTTGAGAAATTGCAGGGTAAAGCACCACCGGAACCGGTAAACATGCTGTTGGAATTCAGAGAGTATTCGTGGAAGCCCCTTAGCTCTTTTGTCCACGGTGGTATTCACGCTATCCATCGCCACAGCAAAGGTTATCCGCTTCCTCTCCTGGAGCAGATGGTCCGAATATCCAACGGAGTGTCAGTAATGGTGGGTATGCTGTTGGTCATATTGCACGGTGGCGGTGAGCAGCGTGGCAAAATCCCTAAAATTCAGAGGGCATTTGCGGACTGTCTACCCGAAACCAAGTCGAAAATCTCATAACAAGTCGCAGCAGTACGCGGCCTATGGCCGCCGGACGTCCTTTACGTGGCTCCTTCGTCGCCACTCCAAGGTCGCCGCTGTGCTCAGCGTTGAGGCTGTAGAAAAACCCCTGATTTGGTAGTCTGGCGTCAGATCAACAAGGAGTGTTGCATGCCACGCTTCAAGCCGTACGACTACAGCCAGCACAGCATGGTGGTGATCAACTACCAGGAGCAGCTTCAGCCCGGCACGTTCGAGTACGCTGTTCATTATCTGATTGAACACAAGCTGGACCTTTCGGTCTTCCATCCGCGTTACAGCAACGATGCCACAGGCCGGTTAGCCTATGCCCCGGCCATCTTGCTCAAGATCATTCTGTTCGCTTATTCCAAAGGCATTACCTCTAGCCGCCAGATCCAGTGGTGCTGCGAGACCAACATTCTGTTCAAGGCGCTGTCCTGCGATACGGTTCCGCATTTCACCACCCTGGCCCGCTTTGTCAGCGAGAACGCCACGGCGATCGAAGCGGTGTTTGAGCAGGTGTTGCTGGTGTGTCATCAGCAGGGTTTGCTGGGTAACGAGCTGTTTGCTATTGACGGTTGCAAGATGTCCTCCAATGCTGCCAAGGAGTGGTCGGGCACTTTCAAGGAGCTCAAGGCCAAGCGCGGCAAACTGCGCAAGCTGATCCGTCACCATCTGAACGAACACCGCCAGCATGATGCGGCGGAGACAGAGGTCGAGATGGAGCGAGCCATCCGCCACGGCAAGATGATCCTCTCGCTGGATCAAGCGATGGAAAAGGTAGATCGGTTTTTAAAGACCCAGAGTCCAAGGATGGGCCAGGGGAAGCGCCGCAAGGAAGTGAAGAGCAATGTCACGGATAACGACAGCGCCAAGATGACTACCAGCAAGGGCACGCTGCAAGGCTACAACGGCGTCGCCATGGTGGATCGCAAGCACCAGATCATCATTGAGGCTCAAGCCTTCGGCGAAGGGCAGGAGCACCATACCCTCAAACCCATGCTGGAAACTTTGGAGCAGCGTTACGCACGGCTGAAGATTGCCGATGCTATCTATCAGCACGGCGTGGTAGTCACCGCCGATACCGGCTTTGCCAACGAAGCCAACATGCAGTACCTGCACGAGCGCAAAATCAACGGCTACATTCCGGACGACCGATTCCGCAGTCGTGACCCGCGCTTTGCCCTGCAAAAAGACAAGTACGGCAAGCGCCACCAGAAGCCCGCAAGCGTGACGCGTCGTCCGACATTCCCGGCCAGTGCCTTTGATTTTGATCCTATACACATGTCCTGCCGCTGCCCGGCTGGCCAGCAACTCAGCCACCGTGGCGTGCGGACAAATGACGCTGGTGTACCGGTAGCTTATTTTGAAGGCCGCTTGCTGCAATGCCGAACCTGCCCCAGGCGTAACGCCTGTATGCACAACCCGCAGTCTGCAGAGCACAGCAAGGGCGCGGGGAGGCAGGTTTCGTTTCGATTGGAGGCGAACCGGCAACCGAGCTACACCGACTGGATGAAGCACCGAGTGGACAGCCCCGAGGGCAAAGCGATTTACAGCCACAGGATGTCGGTGGTGGAGCCGGTGTTTGGGAACATCGGCACCAACAAGCGGTTGAGCCGCTTCAGCTTGCGTGGCCGCAGCAAGGTTCAAGGCCAATGGCAGTTGTATTGCCTGGTCCACAATCTGGAGAAGCTGGCGAATTATGGACAATGCGGCTGACGACGCTTCAGAGGTGGCCGTAGAAAGCCTTGCAAGGCTTGCTTGGCGGATACCAGATCATGCAAGCGTATTTGAATACAGTACGGCCTGAGCGACTTTGGCCCAAAAGATAAACAAGGATATGGCTGGAGTGAGCCCGGAATGGGTTTTTCTACAGCCTCGTTATGTGCAACCAGACCCGAGGAGGTCACTATGAAAATCCGAAATTTAGTAATAGCTTTAGCCCTAATAACGGGTGCGCCAATGGCATTAGCCGATCTTACATGTCGCACAGATTCGTTTGGCACCACTAGATGCAGCGATGGCACAACTTATCGCACCGACTCGTTTGGCACCACAAGAGACAACCAAGGAAACTCGTGGCGCACTGATTCATTCGGCACAACCCGAGGAAGTGACGGTTCTACTTACCGAACCGATTCATTTGGCACAACCAGAGACAATCAGGGCAATTCTTGGCGCACTGACTCCTTCGGAACAACTCGGGGTAGTGACGGCACAACCTGCCGTACTGATTCTTTCGGTACAATGCGTTGTAACTAAGCACATAACAAGGCGCTCAAGCAAGGACGCAGCAAAGCTGCGCCGCTTAGCTTGGCGTTAGACCGCAAGGCAGGAGTTCGCGAGGACGTGGAGCGATTCGTATCACCGCCGATTGACCAACTGGAAAAGCTCCGCCAGCCACTTACCGCAGGCGAACGACTGATCTTCGATCTCTTCAACGAGAAGTTGGCACCCGAATGGGAAATCTACATCCAGCCCCATCTAAATGGGTTGAGGCCAGACTTTGTCCTTCTGAACCCCAATGTTGGGATAGCCGTTTTTGAGGTTAAAGACTGGAACCTTGATGCAATGCGGTATTGGACTGAGGAGAGAAGCGGAAAAGCTCCAAAGCTATGTGCAAGCGATGGAATTAAGTCATTCTCAATTCAAAGTCAGAACCCGATTGAGAAAGTTTTTAGATACAAGCAGGAAATACACAATCTTTACTGTCCACGGCTAGACGGAAAGGCGGGCTTTGCCACTATTACTGCGGGTGTGATATTCCCATTTGCCAGACAAGAGCAAATAGACAGCCTACTGAAGCCCTGCCTAGTCCATAGGGATATGTTGAGGTGGTCTAATAACTACAATCCGATATCCGGCGCTGAAGCAATTGCGGAAGGCCGAATTGATTTGGTATTTCCTGAAAGTCGTCGATCTTCGTCAAGGTTCATGACTGAAGATCAAGCTAACGACATGAGAAACTGGCTTGTTGAGCCAGATTATGCCGCCACTCAACGAAAACCTATCGAGTTAGATGCCGCACAAAGAGGCTATGTAACTTCACGCACTCAGTCGGGCTACAGACGAATCAAAGGTCCAGCAGGTTCTGGAAAATCTCTAATTCTTGCAGCCCGAGCGGCGCAGTTGCTTGGTGAAGGCAAAGAAGTCCTTGTTGTGACCTTCAATATCACATTGCTTCACTATCTGATGGATGTAGCGGTGAGGTGGTAATCCCCCCTGAAATCAGTCCTCGCCAGAAGTAGAATTTTCTCCTAATCGGATCAAGGAAATTTTGCGTGAAGACATCGCGTTTTTCGGACAGTCAAATCATCTCCATCCTCAAACAGGCCGAAGCCGGCAGCCCCGTGCCTGAACTGTGCCGCGAGCATGGCATCAGTTCGGCGACCTTCTACAAATGGCGCGCCAAGTTCGGTGGCATGGACGCCTCGTTAATGGCTCGACTGCGCGAGCTGGAGGAGGAGAATCGTCGCCTGAAGAAGATGTATGCCGAGGAGCGCCTGAAGGCCGAGATCATCCAGGAGGCGATGGCAAAAAAGTGGTGAAGCCATCTCGGCGACGAGAGATGGCGCAACACGCGGTTGCCTCAGGCAAGGTCAGCATCAAACTGGCGTGTGTGTCGTTTGGCATCAGCACGACCTGCTATCGCTACCAGCCACGGTTGTCGGAAGAAAATGCCGAGATCGCCGATCACCTAATCCGACTCACACATAACCAACGCAACTGGGGGTTCGGCCTGTGCTTCCTGTATCTGCGTAACGTGAAAGGTTATCGCTGGAACCACAAACGGGTGTATCGGATATATCGGGAGCTGGAGTTGAACCTGCGGATCAAGCCGCGCAAGCGCATCGTGCGAGAGAAGCCCGAGCCACTGGCTGTGCCGGAGGCAATCAATCACTGCTGGTCGATGGACTTCATGCACGATCAGTTGGCCGACGGTCGCAGCTTCCGCCTGTTCAACCTGATCGACGACTTCAACCGCGAGGCCCTGACCATGGATATCGATCTGTCATTGCCGGCAGAGCGGGTGGTGCGCGCACTGGATCAAGTGATCGAGTGGCGTGGCAAGCCCCAAATTATCCGCAGCGACAATGGCCCGGAATACATCAGCAGCAAGCTCGTGCTATGGGCGGAAAAGCACGGCATTCGACTGGAGCATATCCAGCCCGGTAATCCACAGCAGAATGCCTACGTCGAGCGCTACAACCGCACGGTGCGCTACGACTGGCTGGGGCATTACTTGTTCGAGTCCATCGCCGAGGTGCAGGAGCATGCAACGCGCTGGGTATGGATATACAATCACGAACGGCCAAACATGGCCCTGGGTGGCATCACCCCCAAACAGAAGTTGGCTCTCGTGGCCTGACCTCTACTTCTGGCGAGCACTAAAAATGGGGGGATTACCCCAGGGTGCGGCAGCAAAATGACCGGGGGCGCTACTGAGGAACTGCTTCGTTATGTATCTCAAGAGACGCCTTGGGCAGGCATCAAGCGCGACCGCGATGATTGACGCGCCAACACCAGATCAGCCAAGCGCCATCTCCATAGTTTCGCTAGTAAGGCTGGTTTGGGTGCTGGGTTGATCAGAGCGAAGCGTATGCCCCGTACGCTTACCTTCCGGAAAACGCTGTTTGCTCATGGCAGCTCCCTCAAGGGCCGCTTTATGAGACATGGACGTGTCTACGAAACTAGGGGCGATTCACTGATCCGCCACGCGCTCGCGCAACTCATTCAGCGCCAGCGGTACGCCATCCTGCACAGTCGCCAGCACCGGACGCATCACACTTTGAAAATCCGGAATCGCCATCGTTACTCCCTAACTTGGTTGGCCTTTCAGATGCGGTATTCGTCGCCCTGATCCCGCCTCGCCTGCTGCGTCAACATCTTCAGAATCACCATCGCAAACGCCCGGCTCTTGGTTTCGTTATCCAGCACCTCCAGCGAAAGCTTCTCGTGATCAGTCATGGCGTCGAGCACTGTATCCAACACCCGCTTGGGGAACAGGCCGTGCATCACCTGCTCGACCGAGTGGTTGTTGACCTGGGCCATCACGTCTTCCTGACGGCTGATGCGATTGGCGATGCCGGTGAGAAACTGCAGCTGGTCTTCTTCACTCACCTCAGCGCCAAAGATATCGTTCAGCGCTTCGATGATTTCCGACAGCCGCTTTTTTTCCGGGTCATGGGGCTTACCGCTGCCCAGGCCGGTGGCCGGGTCGAGACTGTATTCGCCGCGCTCTTCACTCATGCGCAATTGGTGCTCGGCGCGTTTGGTCAGGCGGTAGTGGGTCAGTTGCAGTTCGCCCACGTCCACGTCTTCCTGATCCAGGCGATCCACCCTCAGCAGCGGGTGCAGGTGCTTGGCATAGACGCACAGTTGCTCCAGCTCGCGATCCTCATAGGGGATGATCTGCGAGAGAAACTCATACAACCGCACGAAGCTCTGCAGGTTCTTCTTGAACAGGTCGAGCTGATCTACCTGTTCGCCCGCTTCCTTGAGCGCCGCCTCGGCCTTTTTCAGGCCGGCGCTGTCGCCGTTCTTCTCAGCGGTACGTTTGAAGTCCAGCGCGTGCTGGCGTGACTCCTGTGCCAGCTTGTAGCGCTTGGCAAAGCGCTCCTTGGCCGGCGCGCAGTAGTAGCTGAGTTTGCTGGCCGCCGCCTTGGGATCGAAGAAGGCCATGGCGAACGCCTCGACCTCCTGCCAGTAATAGATCCCTTCGGCATCCAGTTTCTTTTGAATGTCATAGATGAGCTGCGGGTCAGTTACGTCGGTCAGTTCGGCCTTGGTGTAGTACGGCAGGAAGGCGTCGAGAATGTCCTGGGCGTCGTTGAAGAAGTCGAGGATGAAGGTCGGCTTGCTGTCGCCGAAGGTACGGTTCAGACGCGACAGGGTTTGGACGCAGTCCACACCCTGGAGCTTCTTGTCCACGTACATGGCGCACAGCTTGGGCTGATCGAAGCCGGTCTGGTACTTGTTGGCGGCGATCATCACGTTGAAGTCCTGGGTGTCGAAGGCTTCCGCGAGGTCACGCCCGCTCAGGCCGGGATTGAGCAGGCTGCTGCTTTCCGTCACCTCTTCGGGAATCACTCCGTCCGGCAGCACGCTGCCGGAGAAGGCCACCAGCGGGTGCACATCGGTGTAGCCCATCTGCTTCACATAGGCCTGCATAGCCAACTGGTAGCGCACCGCCTCCTGCCGGCTGCTGGTGACCACCATGGCCTTGGCCTGGCCGCCCAGCAGGTGGCGGATATTGGCGCGGAAGTGCTCGACGATCACCTCCACCTTCTGGCTGATGTTGTACGGGTGCAGGCGCACCCAGCGCGCCAGCTTCATGCGCGCCTTCTTGCTGTCCACCTCGTCGTCGTCCCCGTCCGGGTGGGCGATCTTCCAGGCGGTGCTGTAGGTGGTGTAGTTCTGCAGCACATCGAGGATGAAGCCTTCCTCGATGGCCTGACGCATGGAATACAGGTGGAACGCCTCGGGCTTGTTGTCGGCGCTAGGCGGTAAATCCGGATTGGCCGGGCGACCGAACAGCTCCAGGGTCTTGGCCTTGGGTGTGGCGGTGAAGGCGTAGTAGCTGATGCGCTCGTTGGGCGCGCGGGCGGCCACGGCGGCGTCCAGCAGCTCTTCGGCGCTGATCTCTGCGCCCTCGTCTTTATCCAGCGCATCGCTGCCGAGAATCTGCTTGAGCTTGCTGGCCGATGAGCCGGTCTGCGAGGAGTGCGCCTCGTCGGCGATCACCGCGTAGCGCCCGCTGGCAAGCCTCGGGTACTTGTCCAGGGCATCGAACAGCGCCGGAAAAGTCTGGATGGTGACGATGATGATGCGCGTTTGCTCGGCCAGCGCTTCGGCCAGTTGCTCGGATTTGCTCTGGCTGCCGATATCGCGGGTGATGCACTTGACCACGCCCTGGGCGTGCTCGAACTGGTAGATGGTGTCCTGCAGCTGCTTGTCCAGCACGGTGCGGTCGGTAATCACGATCACCGAGTTGAACAGGCGCTGGCCCTCGGCATCGTAAAGCGAGGCCAGTTGATGCGCCGTCCAGGCAATCGAGTTGGACTTGCCCGAGCCGGCGCTGTGCTGGATCAGGTAACGCTTGCCCGGCCCCTCATTGCGGGTGGTCTCGATCAGCCTGTTGACCACTTCCCACTGGTGGTAGCGCGGGAAGATCAGGGTTTCTTTGGTGACGCGCTGGCCGTCGGCATCTTCCTTCACGCTCTTCTGCAGATGCAGGAAGCGGCCCAGCACCTTGAGCCAGGCATCCGGCTGGAACAGGCGCTGCCACAGGTAGCCGGTGGCGTATTGGCTGTCGTCTGGTGCAGGTGGGTTACCGGCACCGCCGTCGAGGCTGCCGAGGTTGAACGGCAGGAAGAAAGTCTCCTTGCCGGCCAGTTTAGTGGTCATCGCCACCTCATCCTGGCTCACGGCAAAGTGCACCAGCGCGCCGCGTTTGAAGCTCAAGAGCGGCTCGGGCTTGCGCGTGAGCGGGTCTTTCACGGGGCGGTCGTAGCGGTACTGGCGCTTGGCGTTTTCCACGCTCTGCTTGAACTCGCTTTTCAGCTCCAGCGTGGCGACGGGGATGCCGTTGACGAACAGCACCAGATCAAGGCGCGGGTTGTACTCACCTTCACGGTAATGCGGCGAGTAAGACACCTCCTGCACCACGCGCAGGCGGTTGCACTGGTAGCGTTTGAGGGTGTCCGGGTTCATGCCGTGGTCGGGTTTGAAGCTGCACGCCTCGATCTTCACCCCCGGCAGCTTGAAGCCATGGCGCAGCACATCGAGGGTGCCGTCCTGCTCCAGCTCGCGCACCAGCTTCTGCACCAGCACCGCTTCCGGGTTGTTCGGGTTGGCCTTGGCGAACTTGTCCCAACGCTCCGGCCAGGCCTCCTTGAAGTAACCGAGAAAGTCCTCGGTATACAGCGCCGTGCGCCGGTCATAGCCGCTGGCCGGGCCAGTGAGCCAGCCCTGGGCGACCATGGCGCTGATGATGTCCTGCTGGAATTGAGCTTCCTTGCTGTCCGCCATTTAGTTGGCCTCTGCTACTACTGGTTCGGGGGCTTGGGTGTTGGCCGGGGGCTGCCAGTCGCGTACATCGATCTTGCCGGTGACGGCGGCGGAGATTAGGGCGGAGCGGCGTTCTTGGAGCAAAGAAACACCCTGTTCCGCTTCAGCCACGAGCTGATCGAACCGAGTAATCTCAGTATCAAGAAACGCCACAATGTCATTCTGCTCAGCAAATGGTGGTACTGGAAATTTCTCAGGGGATATGTGCTTGTTGTTAATCTGGGGAACCGTTGATACATCTGCCAGCTCTGAAAGCCCTCGGCACTTCAATACATTGGCGAAGTAGTACGCATTGTTACCAGTCTCCATTTCCCAGCCCATGAGGTTGGGATCAAGTAATGCGCTCACTTCCACGACATTTACTTTATTAAGGAAAATTGCAGCACCACGTTTGGGAAAAACAACAAACTGACTTCTTGGCCGATAAGCTTTCTCAATCGATGCATCTACAAAAAAATCCCACTGTCGGATACTCAGAGTATCTGCTGACAGGGAGCCAACCTTCAAAAAAGGCAGACTCCCACTGTCATTCACCATATATTCCGGCACTGCTTCAGAGCCAAAAAGCATTCCAATGTAGCCACCTTTTCTGACAACCCAATGCGCCGGCACCTCGCCCAGCCACTCCACACCGGAGTCTTTCATCGGCACCGTCGGGTCGAGGCCTTTGGTGACGGCGTGGGAGATCACGGCCTGGCGCTTTTCCTTGAGCAGTTCGATCAGGCGCTGCTGCTCTTCGATCAGCGCGTCGATGCGGGCGGTTTCGTGGTCGAGGAAGCGGGCGATTTGGGTTTGTTCTGAAATACTCGGGAATGGCAAATAGATTTCAGAAGCATCACTCCACCTAAAGTCTGTCGAGCGCTCTCTGATGCCCTTAGCAAGTGAAGATACAAATCCCGCTAAGGCCATGTGCCTCAACAAGCGCGCGTAGTAATACGCAGAAACTCCCTCATTGGGTGTGCAAGCCGAATACACCGGCGATGACTTGCCATCAGAGTCCGAAACACCAATTGCTCCGGCAAAAGCATCCATGGCATGAATGACTAAATCCCCTCTGCGAATACCTTGATAGCCGATCTCTTTTTCTGCATTAGTAAATCCATCCGTGCGCCTATTGGCACGGAGTGTCACTGCTCCATCTCTGAAGCAAGTGACAATTCCGTCACTATCTACAACTGGTCGTTTTTGCAGGCTGAATAGAAATTTGAGCCTGCGACTCTCCCAGTGATGCGGCACCTCGCCCAGCCACTCAACTCCGGAATCCCTATAAGCCGGATACGCTGGAAAAGTACTCGGGCTGTCCCTGCCCTCGCCCTGCGGGCCAACGGCGGAGCCGTTGTTCAAATTTGTTCCAGACAAATTTGTCATGCCGAGAGTCCTTCTATCATCTGCTTGATGCGGTCGGTGCAGGCTTTCAGGTCGCGGTCGATCTCTTCCAGCGGGCGCGGTGGCTGGAATACATAGAAGTGGCGGTTAAACGGAATCTCGAAGCCGACCACACCGACTTCGCCATCCTGCGCATCACGCTTGCTTTCGTCGATCCAGGCATCCGGCACATGGGGTTTTACTTCGCGCTCGAAGTAGTCATACACCGACTCGCCCAGCGGCACGTTCTCGTTATCACGCAGGCCGGCATCGGCTTCCGGCTGGCCTTTGACCAGGCAGATATCGGCCTCGGGATCGCGCTCGCTCAGGGCGTTGAGGATGGCCTTCAGCTCCGGCGTACTGGGGAATACGTCGTGGGCGTTGAGTGCCTTCTTCAGCAGCTTGCTGAACTGCTCGCGGTTGCGGTGCAACACACTGGCGTCCATGGACTTCAGTGCGGTGTTAATCAGCTGCCAAGCATCGCTGCCCAATTTCTGGATTGCCTTCTCCTCCAACACCTTGCCGATGCGCTCGGCGCTGGTCTGGAAGTTCAGGCGCAGTGGGCGCTCGACGGTGATGCGCCGGTAGCCGAAGGCTTCGACGGGGAAGATCTTGCTCTGCGCGGTTTGCTCGAAGCGGCCATACAGGCGCACCAGCTCGTCGATCTGCTCCTCGGTGAGGTACTGGCGCTTGCTGCCGAGGGACTTGCGCATCTTGGCGAAGTGCTGGCTGCCATCGATCAACTGCACCTTGCCCTGGCGAACGGCGGCCTTGTGGTTGCTCAGCACCCACACATAGGTGGCGATGCCGGTGTTGTAGAACATGTCGGTGGGCAGGGCGATGATGGCTTCGACCAGATCGTTCTGCAGCAGGTAGCGGCGAATCTCCGACTCACCCGAGCCGGCGCCACCGGTAAACAGCGGCGAGCCGTTGAGGATGATGCCGATGCGCGAGCCACCGTCACGCGGGTCACGCATTTTGCTGACTAGGTGCAGCAGGAACAGCAGCGAGCCGTCGGACACGCGCGGCAGTCCGGGGCCAAATCGACCGTTGAAGCCCTTGTCGGTGTGCTCGTCGGTGATCTGCTTTTGTACCTTCTTCCACTCCACGCCAAACGGCGGGTTGCTGAGCATAAAGTCGAAGCGGTGCTCGGGGCCGGCCAGTTGGTCATTGGACAGGGTATTGCCCAGCTTGATACTGGTCACGTCCTGCCCCTTGATCAGCATGTCCGCCTTACAGATGGCGTAGGACTCGGGGTTGAGCTCCTGGCCGTGCAACGACACTGTGACTTGCTGGCTGATGGACTGGATGTACTCGTCGCCCTCGGAGAGAAAGCCGCCGGTGCCGGCGGTTGGGTCGTAGATGGTGACGATGCTGTTGGGCTTGAGCTTGTCGTCCTGCCCGGTGATCACCAGGGAGGTGGTCAGGTGCACGATATCGCGCGGGGTGAAGTGCTCCCCGGCGGTTTCGTTGGAGCTTTCCGCGAACTTGCGGATCAGCTCTTCGAAGATGATGCCCATGCCGAAGTTGCTGATGCGCTCGGGGCTCAGGTCAGTCGCGGCAAAGCGCTGCACCACCTGATACAGCAGGTTGGCGGCAGAGAGTTGCTGCACGAAATCTTCGAAGTGGAAGTGCTCGAAGATCTCGCGGGCGTCCTTGCTGAAGGACTGCACATAGCTCATCAGGTCAGCGGCGGTCTGGGTGTCGGACAGCGTGCCGAGGGTCAGCTTGGAGGCATTGAAGAACTGCTGGCCAGAAGCACGCAGCAGGAGCCGCTCACGCACCAGATCCGGCCGGCCTTCCTGCGCATAAGACTCACGGATCACCGCTTCCTTGGTGGGCTCCAGCACACATTCCATGCGCCGCAACAGGGTGAACGGCAGGATGATGCGGCCGTATTGCGACTGCTTGAAGTCACCGCGCAGCAGGTCGGCAATCGACCAGAGAAAGGCGGCCGTCTGGGAATGGTTTTCCGTATTCACGCTACTGCTCCTTGGGATACGCACAAAATCGCAGTGTAACTTAATTGGTGGCTGGGCAAACCCAGCGAGCAGGCAGCAACCAACGCAGAGGTGAATAGCCTGATAGTGCAGACAGCCTGAGAAGGGTGCTCACTGAACCGGCCTGACTCGTGATGCAGCGCCCGAGGAGGCGTCTGGAGAAGCGAAGCCATCCTCTGCTGTCTACACTGAATGCTACCAACACCTAGCCCAGCTCCCGCCTCATGCGCCCTCGATACGGAGTGGCCCACATACGTCAGGCGGTATTGCTATCAGGTATCGCGTAGGTGCTGGTACCGACCTGGCTGCCCTGATCGGTAGGTGCATTCGTGAACAATGGAGCGAAACACACAATGGACGATGCGGAAATGGCGCTTCGGATCAAGGCCGAGCGCAAGCGGTACGAGGAAGTGGACGAGGTAACGCACAACCGGGATCTGCACCGCCGGATCTTGTCGACATGGCGCAGCAGCAGCCCGTAGATGGTACGGGAGCTGGAAGCGCTGAAGATTCTGGACGACATGGCGTTCGTTTGTCAGGAACGGATGTGGCGGACAGCGGAGCTCTACCAGAAAGGGGGGATGTACTTCACGGACGCCCGCGAGCAGGCGGAGCGGGAGCACCTGATGCTGGAACCGGAGGATCAGGGCGACACGTTGGTGCCGTGGCAGGCGCCGGAACAGGGGCCAGTGACAATTCAGTCCCTGTAACATCCCCTGCTGCGACCGCAGCGCAGGCGCAAGACCTGCACATTGATGACCCGCTGGCGATCGTCAGAGCCTCAGGGCTTCCGGTCGCCGCAACCATCGCCGCGCTCAGCCGGGGGGATGTACAGCAACTCCCCGTCAGGCAGATAACAAAAGCCACCGTGTCCCGTCGTTTTGTCTTTGCGTCGTGGGAAGAGCTGCCGCAAGCGATTAAAGATACGGCCGGGGCGCAAAGCATGCTGCAAGCCCAGGTAAAGTCGTCTCATAATATGCTCTCCTCGCTTAAGCCCAGCACTGCCGAACCGACGATTTACAGGGCAGCACGCGGGCGCGATCTATCCGCGCCGCTTACCCAAGAACAGCGCTATGCGTAATCCCCAATCACAGAGAGCACGTCATCTATAAAGCGCCCCTCGGCCGGGTCGGTTCCCTCGCGCAGATAACCCGGCAGCCGCTGCTGGAACTCACTGCGGTCGGCCGGTTGAAACTCCAGCAGCGCTTCTAGCATTGCAGGACGGAGTAAGCGACGTTGATCGGGCGTATCCGGCAACGCCGGACGGATAATATGCTGATCCAGATAAAGCAGCTTCTCGCGCAGACTTGCGCCGCCTTCCTGAGCGATGAGCTCGGCATGCTGAGCCTGCTCCTCTGCAACATGGTCAATCACCTGCTCTTCTGGCTCTTCCGCGTATGCCTCTTCCGATGGCTCCGTGCGCAGCGCTGCGAGCTCCTGAAGAATGGGCTCAAGCTGTAACTTGGAGTTGCGAAACCAGTCCACCGACCAGATTCGGCGAATACGCCAGCCAAGCTGCTCCAACACACTCTGCCGCAAACGATCACGATCCCGCGCCGACTTAGCAGAATGGTAGGCCGCACCGTCGCATTCGATGCCCATCAGGTAGCGGCCGGGCTGGCCAGGATCTCGCACGGCCAAGTCGATGAAAAACCCAGCGACCCCAACCTGCGGCTCACACTGATAACCATGACGTTCTAGCGCATCGATAACAGCCACCTCAAAGTCACTATCCGGGGCTTTACCTGTTTCGCGAATATGCGGCATGAGACCGGACTCAGCGAACTGCAAAAAGTCCCTCAATGCGAGTACACCGCGACTAGATGTGGCCGTTGCAAGCACGTCGCCGGAGGTGAACGAAGCAAAGACCTGCATGCGTTTCTTGGAGCGCGTAAACAGTACGTTCAGTCGACGCCAACCGTCGGCGCCATTGATAGGGCCAAAGCGCTGCGGCACGCTTCCACCTATCTCCATAGGGCCATAGGTTGTCGAGATGTAAATTACATCCCGTTCATCACCCTGTACGTTCTCGAGGTTCTTGATGAAAAGAGGCTCATCGCTCTCTTCATTGCGGCTTCGCGCCTCTTGCAGTGCCATATTTTGCTTGGCCAAGTGGTCCAGAGCGCGCTCGATCTGCTCGGATTGCTTGACGTTCATGGCAACCACACCCAGTGACTCTTCCGGGCGATGCAGTAGGTGGTGCTCAATGGCCTTGGCGACTACCTCAGCCTCTTCAATATTGCGCTGCTCAACGAAGCGCCCACGAGCAACCCGTACGAACTTCACACCAAACTCATTGGACTCTCGATGCGGCGAGGGGTAAACCACCAGATTGCTGTCGTAGAAAGCCTTATTGGAAAAGGCGATCAGACTTTCGTGTCGAGAGCGATAGTGCCAACGCAGACGGCGAAGTCTAAACAGCGGCATGGCCGCTTCGAGAATACTTTCGGAGTCCTGGGCCAGAGAGGTTTCATCACTATCTTCATCGTCATCGCCACCTTGGCGTGAGAAGAAGCTCGTTGGCGGCAGCTGCTTCGGGTCACCTACAACTACTAGCTGACTACCGCGAGATATAGCACCCAGCGCTTCTTCAGGGCGCATCTGCGAGGCTTCGTCCATGACGATGATGTCGAAGTGCACCTTGCCCGCAGGCAAATACTGGGCGACAGCCATCGGCGACATCATGAAGCAGGGCTTCAATCCCTGCAGCGCCTCAGAAGCACGCAACATTAGCGAGCGAATAGACTCATGGCGCGTTTTCTTGCCTGCTTCGTGTCTGAGCAGTGCGAGCTGGGTGCGATCTTTTACTCGGCCGGAGTTATTACCCTCAGGGACCTTGTGCTGATCGATCTTCGCAGCCAGTTGCTCCCGCTGAAGCTTGGTGAGCTCACTATCAATCTCTGCGAACCGCGCCCTGATGGCGTCCTGATCCTTACCTGAGAACTGCCCCAAGGCGGGGTTGCCCTCAAGTATGTGCCGAGCCCATGTATCCAGCAGACCGAGCAAACAAGCATCCTTGGCACTCTCTGCTGGCAGGGTTTGATTCTCAACCGCGAAGATGACGGCCTCAAAACCCAAGTCTGCGAGCCGCTTACGCAGTCGCCGATACTCCAACCAGTGCTCGAGCAACTCTTCATTTTGTCCGGCCCATTGAAGTCGCTGATTTATAGCCGCAAGGTCATCCTGATCAACGCCTTTCCACCAGTGAGCCGGATCTATCCCGGCTTTATCAACAAAGCTCTCGGCTGCTTGCTGCCAGGCCTGCGAGGCAAGGATCAACTGCCGACCTACCGCGTTCCACTTGGCGACCAACTGCTCTGCTTGCTTGGTCGTGCATTCCGTAAGCTGTGGGACCAGCAGGTGGCGTATTGGCAGAGACATGACGGGACGAATAAATGACACCGTGTGACGCCAGGCAATCAACCGACCTCGCGCCTCGGCCATATTGTCAAAACGCGGGAGCTCCTCGCCCGCAAAACACGCAAGAAGCTCCGCATTATTCTGCAGATCCGCCGCGCGCTCTTGCCAGCTCTCTACAGATTGTGCGAGTGACAAAACGCGGCCGGTGGTCGGCGCTTGTTCTTTGATCAGAGGCAACAGCGCAGCCAGCGCACCGCCAAGTTGATTAATCAGTCGCGCGTAGAGTCCTGCAGGGGCTAACAGGTCTTCTGACTTGAGTTGATGCCCATCAAGCGGAAGAAGGCCTTCCAGCTCATCACGGTGGGACAGCACGTCTGAGAGGTACTCTTCAAGCTCGGTGGCATCACCCAGCATCAGCTCCAGTATCCGAGGGTTTTCTTTAAGCAGGTACTCCGCTATCCAGACGTTGCCCCCAAAACCACGCCCGCACTTGTCTCGGAGCGCCCGATACCAGTCGCGCAGCGCAGTAAGTTCAGCGGTTTTAGTCGACTCGTCTTTGAAATGCTCACCCAAAGCCTCACGAAACGAAGCGTCAATAGCCAGACGATTCTTCAGCCGTTTGAACGTTATGCCAGCAGGCAATACCTGTAGAGCGGCGGATAGCTTAATGCCCGGTCGTACCATGCCGAGAACTTCTGCCTTTGCGGACCGCCAACCGCTCTTGAACCATCGAAACAGAGAGTCATCAGCGAGTACTCGCTGCAAATCTTCCAGCCGCGTATGGCTTGGCAGGCGATCAACAGTGAAGACACTAGCGACCTGCTCTTCCAGACGGCTGATGTCGGCGAGTAAATCACTGAGCTCGGGCAGCAGGCTGTCCAACGTCTCGTCTTCGAAGCGCTTGTGGCGCCACGCGGCCAAGGCAATGGGCATCTGCAGCAACAGTTCAAGGAGCAAACGCAACTGCTCTAGGCCCTGCTTGTCTGTCTGGAGCGACTGGGCAGTAGCCGTTTTAGAGACAACCTGAACCAACCGCTGAACCTTTGATGCTTCCTCAGTGAGCTCTTTGGCCTCTTCGATCAACTCAAGAAGGTCGTCCAGCTTCAAGCTATTGCTGTCGTTGTGTTGCCGAATTTGCGCGCAAGAATGCTTGATCGTCTCCAGGGCGGACGCCGAGGAAATGACGCTGGGGTGCAATGCCTGGCTCAGCGTAACCTGCTGTTCCATCAGCTGATCCATTCCTTCGAGCCACCCCTGAAGCGCCTCACAGCTGGACGCATCAAGCCGACTGATCAGGCTCCAGTCTTCATCCCCCTTCGGGTACGGCATTGCCGAAAGCGCTTCTGCCGTATGCTGGATTGCCTGGGGTGAGAACGAGGCAAAGTCAGTTGAGTGAAGCTCGGACGCTGCGCTGACCCGAGCGGCGCTAAGCTCACCCAGCGCCGCAATCGCGCCTTTCAGTTGAAGCAGAATGTCGGACTGCTCTAGCCCGCTAATCTGTGTTTTCGTGCAGCCAAACCAAGGATGAGTCTCCAGCTGCCCACGTTGACCAGCTTCCTCAGCCGCCTTTGCGAAAATGTGGGCAAAGTAACCGGCCTGCTCGTAAACCTCGTTCCGATCCAGATTAACCGGCCCAGATGGATGGAAGTTGGTCGGGCGAACACCAAGCATTTCGCGCAGCCGAGCCGCTTGCATTAGGATCTGGTGTACGGTTAGCCCTGTGCTGGCGTAAGGAGCATGCAACTGGCGAACATGCTCGTTCAACTGCTGCTTCAACCGTTCGTAGTTGCTAATCAACTCGCTCAACTGACGGGGTTGGCGATACCCGCCGCGGGTGCTTATACGCTGCCCGATGCTCGCAGCCACGGCACTCTTCTGACTCTTATGGCTATGTAGCTCGAGGCAAAACTCACCTAGCCCTGCGCGCGTTAGCCTGTTTTTCACTACCTCTAACGCAGCGCGTTTTTCGGCAACGAATAGCACTTTCTTCCCCTGCGCCATCGCTGCAGAGATCATGTTAGTAATGGTTTGCGACTTGCCGGTACCAGGAGGCCCTTCAATAACCAGGTCCTCACCCCGCATGACATCGACCAGCGCGCTGTGTTGAGAACTGTCAGCGTCATCAATAAGCGGGTAGTTCTGATGCACATCATCGAGCTCGTCGATGGCGTACTCGCTACTAAAACCGTCAGAAGAAGATGCAGAGGACTCAGAATCTTCGCTACCCGCCAAGCCAATAAGCCGCTGAACCAGGCTGCTTTGGAGCAAGGCCTGATTCTTACCGGGCTCAAGATCCAGATACATCATCAGCTTACCGAACTCGAACAAACCCAAAGACCCGAAACGGTGGAGCTTCCAGTCAGGCTTAACCTCAAGAACTGTGTCCCGTACGCGCGCAAAGTATTCTTCCGGCAGCAGCTCTTCGGTGATCCGCGGCAGGGCGATGCCGAAGTCACGGCGGAGCTTTTCCCGAAGAGAGAGGTTAGTCAGGATATCCTCCCCGGTGTACACCACCTCATAGTCGAAGGTGGCTGTTTTGGGATTGAGCTTTCCTTTTTCTAAGCGCACGGGTAAGAGCATGAGAGGTGCAAGGCGACTGCTGTTCTTTCCGACTATCGACTCGTCCCACTCTAGAAAACCAAGCGCTAGGTACAGAATGTTTGCGCCGGTTTCGTCCAGCGACAAACGCGACTGTGTATGGAGGATCTGCAGGCGAGACTCAAGCTCAGACGGGTAGTACAGGGTTTGAATTGCATCGTCGGCGTGCTTGTCGCAAGGCTCCTCTGATCCCGACGGAAGCTCATAGCTGATTTCCATACCAAGAATCTGAGCCCAAACCTCGGCAGTCGGTGGCTTCTTTAGCTCGCTGACACTGCCCGTTTGTTCGTCATACTTGAGATAGCCGTGCTCAATCAGTTGGCGCTCCGTCGGCTCGGGAACCGGGGCAAAACGCATTGTCTGCTCCCCGGTCAGCGACTCAAATAGCTGATCGGGAAGCTCGTCGATGATCCGCACGAAGCGCTTGGAGCGAGCATGCGAGAAGTTAAGAAGCCTGTTTCTCGCACTGAGATCCAACAGGCGACTCCGTAGTTTCTCCAAGCTCTCGGGGCTATCGCTGGCCGGCTCATCAAGATCCTCCCAGCTATACTCGCTTTCGGCCTCGCTCTCCTGCTTACTGGGCTTCCAGTTTTTATCGAAGCGAAACACTGAACCGCCGCGGCCACTGCCTTTCTGCAGCTTTCCTTGCGAAATCAAGTCGTCGCGAATTGACCAATAATCATCATCGCCGATCGTGAAGTCATTCAACTCTGCCTTTTGATCAAGACGCTGCCGAAGGGTCTTGTTACCTACTGCGGCCCCATCCCCGGGCACCAAGTCCAGTATCCAGGCCTGTACAAGCTTTCTTTCATCGGCTGTCAGAGGTCGATTGGCTGATGATTGTGCCGTCATGTAATTCATCCACTGAGAAACGGTAATGCAGGTCTAGCTTGTCGAGACAAACGGCTGGGTGGCGGGAGAGAGAAAACGTCTCAAAAGCTGCTGACTTGCAGAAGCCATCCTTGGTGTCATGCGGCAAAACTGTGACTGCGTTTGCATTACAGTAGCGTGCAGGGTGGTGGCGGTAAAGGTTAAGCACCGCAACAAACAAGGATAGAAATGGTTGTGATTAGCCGCTCTGACGTGCAACTCGACGCCGGGGCCGTTGATGGCTGCGTGCCAAAGAGATCAGGTTCTACCAACTACCCGTCCCGCTCAGTCAAAGCACGCATTCACGCACTCAAAAAAATGACAGGTTTTGACAGGTTCCGCGAAGTAGATCCGCGGCTGAAATAGCAGCAATCGCAGCGAGTTGGTGGACGCTACGCGCTGGCGCCAGCAGACCAATCAGCTCAACCCTGAGCTGCTAATTTACTATGCATCTATGGACCTATGATGCTATCAAAAGTTAACATTTTTCCCTCGCGCGCGCCCGCGCGCGTACTGCTCTCGAAATTCAGCGCTCTAGCCTTCCAAACGCTGTCGGCGCTTTGCCCGAAAGCCACATTCAGCACCGCCATTTCTAAATAACCACCAACGCTAAACAGCGAAAATCTGCGCCCTCAAAATGCTACGCCGACAGCGAGAAATCGGGGCAGCAGAGGAGATTTTGTATCCCCTCATGTATCCCTGGATTTTTGAACACCAGTCAAATCCATTATTTTCAACAGCTTATATGAGAAAGACAGGTGACCCCGGCCCACCAAATGCAAGTTTTCACATGTACCCACATGACTGAAAACACCCCCTGAAAGCCCGCCCCGTGCGGGCTTTCTTGTATCTACACGTTCCCCGGTAAATCCATGCCGCATTGCGCTTCGTGTATCCCCTGCGCGTCTCCCACGCAAACTTCAATTGCCGGCTGGGTAGATGAGCACGCTGGAATTGAGCATCGCACCTTCACCGGTAAGCTGGTCGCCAGCCTTGATGCGGATGTTTCGCTGTTTCTTGAGCCTGGCACGCCGACCTCCCGTGGGCACCGAATAGGCATTGGGACGTCCCACCAGTTACGAATCTGACCGGCGACTGGTTATGGTCGGCCACATGTCTGTCAGTTGCCCGGTGATCACCTCGCGGCTAAGTGCGCTCCCAACACCCGGCTGATCGCGTTGTGCAGGCGTGTTGTATCCAGCGGTTTGTGCAGCAACAGGGCGCCTGTGCTTTGCGCCTCGCGCAGGCGATCGGGGGCGGTATCGCCGGTGATGATGAAGGTGGGCGGCAGGACGCCGAGGCGCTCACGCAGGGCTGCCATCACATCAGCGCCGGTCTGACCGTCACGCAACCGGTAATCGACAATCAGCAGATCGGGCAAGGCGCTGCACCCCTGCAGGGCGCTGGCGGCGGAGTCGGCAACCAGACAGCGGCAGCCCCAGGAGGAAAGCAGCTCACTCATTGCCACGCGGACCGCTTCGTCATCATCGACCACCAGCACCGAGACGCCATCGAAATTGGCCAGCTTTCGGACCGGTGCGCTGGTGTCGCTGACGACACCGCCCTGCTCGACCGGGACAATCAGACGAAATACCGAGCCTTTGCCCAGCACCGATGCCAGCTCCAGCTCGACGCCCAGGGTATTGCATAGCCCCTGCACAATGGCCAGCCCCAGGCCAAGCCCTTTGCGCCGGTCACGCTCGGGGTTACCCAGTTGGAAAAATTCCTGAAAGACTGCCTGGCGGTTTTCTTCGGCAATGCCAATGCCGGTATCCCAGACTTCGATATGCGCCATGGCACCGCGCCTGCGGCACGCCACCAGCACACCGCCCTGTACGGTATAACGCAACGCGTTGCTGATCAGGTTACGCAGTATCAGTTCGACCAGTGAAGGATCGGTATCGACGGCCAGTACGGTATCCCGGCAGCGATAGACCAGCCCCTGGGCATCGGCCTGCGGACCGAACTCGCGCTCCAGTTTGCTGAACAACGTCTGCAGCCGGAACCCACAGGGTGCCGGTTCGATCACGCCGGCTTCCAGCCGGGAATAATCCAGCAGCGTGTTGAGCATATGCCGGGCCGACGCCGAGACCGCCGCGGCGTTATCGAGCATTTCCTGCTGACGACCATTGATGCCACTGCGCCCCAGCGCCTCCAGAAACAACCCAAGCGCGTGCAGCGGCTGGCGCAGGTCGTGACTGGCCGCGGCGAGAAAGCTGGACTTGGCCCGGTTGGCTGAGACCGCTTCGGAACGGGCCAGCTCACGCTGTTCGGACTCCGCTCGGAGCTGCTCCACCAGTTCCAGGTTGGTGAACTGCAATTGCAGACTGTGCCGAGCGGCCTGTTGCGCGCCACTGGCGAACATGGTCATGCAGAGCAGGTAGATGAAACACAGACCGCCCAGACCGAGCATCAGCGGATCAGAGCTGAACAGGCTGACAATCATCAGCGGTGCTACCGCCGGGTAAATGTAAGCACAGTAAAGCGGCATACTGGAGGCATTGATGGCAAAGGTGCCCGCTCCATGGGTAATGATCACCACCATGATCAGCAACAAGGGGATGGGGGAGCTGGCATCCAGAATGAGCAGAGGCAAAACGCCCCAGACGATACCGGTACTGGCAAATACACCCACCAGCAACCAGAACCGCCGTGGCGCGGTCATCGTTCGATGTACGACGTTGCGCAGCAGGACGTAGGTCGTGCTGTTAAGCAACCAGCTGCAGGCCAGCCAGAAAAACCCGGTACGGTCATCGAACAGCCAGTAGAGGGTCAACGCACAGAACAGGCCCAGCATGCTGGCGCCGACAATGCCTACGCCCAGCAGGTGTTGGGTAATGAGCTTGGCCTGTTCATTAAACAGGCGCGCCTCAGGCAAACGCCAGGGGGCAAGCATTTGCCCTGCCAATCCGTCGGACACTGCCACGCCCCTCCCCAAGGTCACGATGACACGCGGCATCACCAAGGCGGCGGCACGCAGTAGTCCGAAATATAGAGCATCATCGTGCCATCACCAAACAGAAAGAGGCCCGACTGCAACAGCCTGTCAGCCGAGCGGTACGCTCAACGAATAATGCCCCGGACACGGGCGGCTACCGCGGCCTCCGTGCGACTGCTGACGCCCAGCGCGGCCAATAATGCCGAGACATGGACGCGCACCGTGTTCTCAGCCATGCCAAGCTCTCGGGCAATAGCCTTGTTTGAGCGCCCCTCGGCGAGCAAGCAGAGCACCTCGACCTGCCGCGCGGTCAACGCCGGGGCGACAGCGCTCACCTCGGCGTTATCCGCATCGCTCCAGCTTTGCTTCCCACTGAGCAGCGCGTCGATCGCAGCGGCGATCTGGTCGGCATCGGCAGCCTTGCTGAGAAAGCCATCAGCCCCCTTTTCCCGCGCCTGCGTGCGCCAGCCGAAGTCATCATTACCGGACAACACCAACACCGAGGCTACCGGGAATTGCCGTCGCAGCAGGGCGATTCCCTCCAGGCCATTCAGGCCCGGCATGCACACATCCAGAATGATCAACGCCACATCGGGGCGCTCGATACGTCTGGCTTCGGCAACCGACCCGGCTTCCAGCAGCTCGCCCAGCTGCGGATGCTGCGCCAGCAACATGGCCAGTCCGGCCCGGAACAGTGCATGATCATCAATCAGCAGAGCGCACTTCTGCGCGCTGCTTGTTCCCATTGTCACTAGCTGTGTCACTCCTGTGAAATCCTGAACCCGGCATGCTCTTCAAATACGGGTTGATGCAGACCTTGACAGCCGAAGCCACCAGCAATCGAGATTGCTGGCTCGAAGCGCACCAATCCGTTCTCGACCTCAAGATAACCATCAACAAAGCGCAAGGTTGCAGAGCTCGTCCATAAGGGGTCGCCGGTGCGACTCCCGATAATAACTATATGACTACCCTCCAGCCGCCAGCGGCCAACACTGATCACTTCGTCTCCAACCTGGTGACAGCCGGGCAAACCCGGCACATAACTACGATAGAACTGGGTCCAGTAACCATCGGCATGAAACTTCATATCGGCGTAGACGTAGCCTGGTTGCCCATACAGCGATACAGAACGGGCCGCGTGCCAATAGCTGCCCGTCAACTGCGCCTCCAATGAGTCGGCGTGTGCAGCGCTGAGGTATACCATCGCTGCACAGGCTGCAGCCAGCCAGGCACAACGAATCCTGCATGCGCTCATATACCATCCCCCTGTTCCGGATGCCTGCCATGGCCATCGAACATCCTGCAGAAAAGGGTACGTGGTAGCTTCAAGCGAAACCTATAACTCAGATGGACTAGCGTCTGACCCTGATCCCGCGCCTGTCGACTTTAACCTGACGATGGACACCCAGTTATTCGAAGACCAGAGCGGAACCGCTCTGTATCAGGCATCACCGGGCAAATAGGCCAACTCGTTGTCATTAAACGAACGCCATGCCGTCAGCAAATTGCAACATAAGCGTCGCGCTGCTAGATTTCACCCACACCCACAAAACGGAAACCTGAGATATGAAACGGATTCTCATCGGTACGCTCTTCGCAGCCGCTTCTTTCAACGCATTTGCAGTTGCTCCGGGCGGCCCCGGTTGCGGCTGGGGCAACATGCTGTTCGAAGGCCAGAGCGGTCTGCCTTCCCACCTGGTAGCCTCCATCACCAACGGTACCTCCGGTAACGCCACCTTCGGCATGACCTCCGGTACCAACGGCTGTGATACCAGCGGTCGTCTGGCTTACAACGGCAAGCCGATGCTGGTTCTGGGCAGCATCATGAACGAGCTGTCCGAAGACGTCGCTCGCGGTGAAGGCGAAGCGCTGACCACCTACGCCGTCGTTCTGGGCATCCAGCCGGAAGATCGCGACCACTTCGCCGCCGTCACCCACGCCCACTTCAGCGAGATTTTCCCCAGCGCTGATGTCACTGCCGAGCAGGTTCACGCCGCCACCCTGAGCGTCATGCGTCAGGACGCCGTTCTGGCCAAGTACGCCGAACAGGCCTGATCGCCGCAACGCCTGACAGAAGGCCGGAGCGCAAGCCCGGCCTTCTGTTTTTGTGCGTGCCGTGCTGACTCCCTCCAATGAGAGCCTCCATGCTCAGATGTCTGGTTCCCCTGCTGCTCGGCAGCCTCTGCCTGCAGGCGCAGGCCAAACCACAGCTCACCCAGGAACAACGCGATGCCCTGGCCAGTGAGCGCTTCTGGCTGACGCTGGGCCACTACCAGCCCGCTCGCTGGGGCGGCTGGCGCAGCTACGTAGACGACAACGCCTTTTTCCTCGCCGGCAACGGCGCCGAGTCCCCGTCGGATGAACTGAGCGCAACCTTGGATGGGCTGTATGCCAGCGCCGCACAGGGCAACGACCATGTGCAATGCCGCTACCCCTCACGTACCCGCTGGCTGCGTGAACAGCTGAACCTGAAAGACCTGCCGACACCGAACTGCAGCGAGTACAACGACTGGTACGAGGACATCGCGCCGTACTCTACCGTGCTGGTGTTTCCAGACGCCTACCTGAACAGCCCGTCATCGATGTTCGGCCACACCCTGCTGCGTATCGACTCACCGGAAACCGCCGGCAGCGGCACCAGCCTGCTGACCTACGCACTCAACTTCGGGGCCATGGTCGAGAATATGGACAACGGCGTGCTCTACGCCTGGAAAGGCCTGGCCGGCGGCTACCCCGGACAGTTCTCGCTGCTGCCCTATCGCGACAAGATCAGCGAATACAGCCGACTGGAAAACCGCGACCTGTGGGAGTACCAACTTGATCTGAGCCCGGAAGAAACCGCGCGCATGGTCGAGCACGTGTGGGAACTGCGTCAGGTCCGCTTCGACTACTACTTCTTTGACGAGAACTGCTCCTTCCGGCTGCTCGAGCTGCTGGAAGTGGCCCGGCCGTCGCTGCGTCTGACCGACCAGTTCCCGCTGACCGCCATCCCCGCCGATACCGTGCGTGCGGTGCGCGAGGCCGGGCTGATCACCGAGGTGAACTACCGTCCTGCACGCGAACGCGAACTGCTGGCCCGCGCCGCGCCCCTGACCGCTGACGAAGCACGATGGGTCACCCGGCTCGCCGGCGACAGCGCCCAGCTGCAGAGCAGCGCCTTTGCCGCATTGCCACGCGAACGTCAGGCGCTGATTCAGGAAGCCGCCTACCGGCTGGCACGTTACGAGGCCAGCGGCAAGGCGCGTGACTCGGCCGATGCCGCCAACAGCTACGCCCTGCTGCAAGCCATCAATCGCAACCCGCCACCGGCGCTGAACATCGAGACGCCGACCTATCCCGAGTTTGGGCACGAGTCCCGCACCTGGCAGCTCGCCGCAGGCAGCCGTGAGGACCGCGCCTTCGCCGAATACGGGTTGCGTATGGCCTACCACGATCTGGCGGACAATCTGGCAGGCTTTCCGCTTGGCGCGCAGATCGAGCTGGGTGACATCAGGCTGCGGCGGTACGAGGGCAATCACTGGCAGCTGGACGCGTTCGAGCTGGTCAACATCCGCTCGATAACCCCGCGCAGCGCACTGCTCAAGCCGTGGTCCTGGCAGGTTGCCACTGGCTGGGAGCGGGTCGCGGGCGAGAACGGCAACCACCGGCTGGTGCCGCACCTCAACGGCGGCGGCGGCTTTGCCTGGCAACCGTGGGACAGTGTGCTCGGCTACAGCCTGGCCACCCTGCGGCTGGAACATCATCGTGACTTCGATGCACCGCTGAATGCCGCTGCCGGTTTCAACCTGGGGCTACTGTGGCGCAACCCGCTCGGCAGCCTTCTGGCAGAAGGCCGCGGGGACTACTTCGATAACGGTGAGGTGCGCCGCAGCCTGGCTCTGGCCCAGCAATGGGAGCTGAGCCGCAACCTGGGGCTGCGCCTGCAGGCCTCACGCGAGTTCAGCCAGTTCAGCGCACCGCAGACCGAGTTCGCCCTGCAGCTGCGCTGGTATCACTACTGAGTGCGGGGCCATAGGCCCCGCCGACTCACGCCCTGGCCTTGGCTGCCGCCAGATAGCTGGCCAGACGACTGCCCATCGCCTGCCCCAGCGCCTGCAAACCGCTCATCGGCCGCACCATCACTTCAAACTCGACAATCTTGCCGGCCTCGTTGAAGCGCACCATATCGATGCCCTTGAGCTGACGACCGTTCACCTCGGCGCTGAACTCAAGCACCACATTCAAGCCATCGGCCGTGGCCAACTGGCGGTGATAGGTAAAGTTCTCGAACACCTGCAACACCGTGCCGAGGATGGTCGCCACCACCTCAGCCCCCGGATATGGTGAGTGCGCCATGGGCGAGCGAAACACCGCGCCGGCATCCAGCAGGCTGGGCAGATCGCTCAGATCCTTGTGCTCTACCATCCGGTGCCAATGCTCAAGGCTGGCCGCCGCTGCGGGGTGGAGTTGCAGTTCAGACATGGAATTCTCCTTTGGCGCTGGCACCAAACCAGCAAACTTATCATTGTTAAGATCAAGCCAAAAAATAACCGGCAACCTGCTGTCGCAAGTACCGGTGAATGGGCACGTTACGACGCAATCTTAACAACGTCAAGATAACACCATGCTAGGATGCGACCACACCGTCATCACCGCAGCAGAGACATAGGCTCCATGGCAAAACCCGCAAACCGCTCCCGCGACGCCTACCACGTCGGCAATCTGGCCCCGCAACTGCTGGCAGCGGCCCGCACGCTGCTGGAGGAAGTCGGCCCGACCAAGTTGTCGCTACGTGCGGTATCAGAGCGAGTCGGGGTCAGCGCGACCGCAGCCTATCACCACTTCCAGAACCGCAACGAGCTGATAAGTCATCTTGCCGCGCAGGGCTTTGCAGAGCTGGCAGCGGCGCTGCAACGCGCCTGCAGCAACGGTTCAGGGCTCGACAGAGTGCGCGCCGGCAGCCTCGCCTACCTGCACTTTGCCCGCAGCAACCCGGCGCTGTACCAATTGATGTTTAGCCCGGAGTTCACCGACGAAGCCCTGATTCCGGCACTCCAGCGCGAACGGCTGGCGGCCTTTGGCGAGCTCAAGCGCATGGTGGCCGAGACCCTTGGGCAAGCATTGGACAGCTCTGACGTACGCAAGGCGTCTGTCGCCGCCTGGTCCTACATCCACGGACTGACCTCGCTGGTCATACACGGACTGCTGCCGGGCGCCGCAGACAACAGTGACGAGCACTTTGTCGAGCGCACACTCGAAGGCTTTGCTGCGCTGGCAATCAGCTGCACTACGCAAATCAAATAAAAATTATCGAATTCAAGCTAAATTATTATTGATTTGTCTTTAGGTAAGTCGCACCGCACAATCGTGCCCGCTTGCCTGCCAGCGCCCGAAACCGAACCGCGGCTCCCCTGCTGATCTGGTTGCGGCGATGGCCAGCCGGCCTTTCACACTGCCCTGCTGCCTGAAACCCACGACCATGAATAACCACACCCAACTCTCCCTGCCCGCCAGTCGGCAGGGCTCGCCGCTGCTCGGCGGCCAACTCGCGACTCATCCGCGTGAAATGCTGCGCGCAACCCTGGGCGCAGCCCTGGGCCTTAGCCTGAGTGTGTGGCTCTGCCAACAGGTATTCGGTACGGCGGTGGCGACCCTGCTGATCGGCCCGGTTGGCGCTTCTGCCATCCTGTTGTTTGCCGTACCATCCGGTGCGTTGGCACAGCCATGGCCAATTCTCGGCGGCTACCTGACCTCAGCCGTGGTGGCCACCGCCGTTGCCCAACTGGGCGGGCACAGCCTGCCGATGGCATCGCTTGCTGTAGGCCTGTCAGTGCTGGCGATGTTCCTGCTGCGCTGCCTGCATCCGCCCGGGGGCGCTGTGGCTCTATGCGTAGTGCTGGCAGGGCCGGCACTGCAGGCGCTGGGCGAAAGGGCCATTCTGCCGGTGATGCTCAACGCCCTGTCGCTGCTGACCATGGCGGTGCTATACAACAACCTCACCGGGTTACGTTATCCCAAACGCCCAGCACCGCAGATCAACATGCACCCTGCCGCTGACAGAACTCCCGCGCTATCCAGCGGCATTACCACTGAGGACCTGGACACGGCACTGGAGGGATTCGGCGGCTTTGTCGACCTGACCCGTGAGGATCTCGGCCAACTGATTGAAAAGGCAGAGCAGGCGGCGATGCGCAGGCGAGTCGGTGCCGTGCAGGCTGCCGACATCATGACCCGGGAGCTGCACTTGATCAGCCCGGAAACTACCGTGCGTGATGCGCTCGACCTGCTCGGAGCAATGCGTTTGAAGGTACTGCCGGTTACCGACGCCGAGCAACGCCTGGTAGGTGTCGTGACGCTGGTTGATCTGGCCAGCGTGCTGGATCGCAGGCGTCTCCGGCTAGGGCGCCGCAGGCCCAACGATCGCACGCCGGTCAGCGAAATCATGACCGCGCAAGTCACCGCGGTCGCAGCGCAGGCACCGATAGGCGATCTGGTACCACTACTGTCCGAGCGCGGCCTGCATGCTCTGCCGGTGCTTGACGGAGACAGACTGGTGGGCCTGGTCACCCAGACTGACCTGATAGGCGCTTTGCAACGTGGTCTTTATGGCCAACGCGGCTAGGCCGCTGATACCGGATTCCAGCGCTGCGACCAGTCGTGGTCGCCGCGTGCCGCCTCGCGCAACAGGTCCAGCGCCTGCTGAAGACTGTCGCTGTCGCGCTCGCGTGAATAAACCAGCCAGGTCGGAAAACTGAATTCTGGCGCCTGCGGAACGCGCACAAGGGCGCCGCTATCCAGATAACTCTGCACCACCCGAGTGCGAAAATACCCGGCACCACCGTAGCTGAGCAGATACTGCAGCGCCAAAGGCCCCAGGTTGAAGCTCAGCTCGGCGCGCGCCCGTTCCGGCAAGGCTCGATCGTGCTGTTGCCGGAAGGCGTCACCCCAGTCGATATAAATGTAGGGCTCGGGGTTACTCGGCAGACAAACCTGTATCAGCTTCTCTTCCAGCAGCTCCTCTACCTGCAGCCCGGGCCAATAGGTCGGCTGAAAAACCAGAGCGGCGTCGAGCGCGCCCTGCTCCAGCTTGCGCTGCAATTGCCCACCATCGCCCACCTCTGCCCGGACAGCCTGACTGCCCAGGCGCCGACGCAGCAGACTGACCCAATGCAACATCAACGGATTGCACAGGCTCGGCTCTGCCCCCACATGCAAGACGTTGTCGATACCGCAGAGCAGCGGCAGGTCACGCTGGGCCGCCTCCCAGGCCTGCACCATGCGATTGGCGTAGGCAACGAACTGCTCACCGTCGGGAGTCAGGCGCGCGCCCCCACGGTTGCGCACAAACAGCGTGCAGTTGAGTTGCGACTCCAGGCTCTGGATACGCGCGGTGACCGCAGCCTGGGTCACATGCAGTTGCTCTGCAGCCGCCACCAGACTGCCGCTGCGGACGATTTCCAGAAAAGTACGGGCCAGGCTGATATCCATATGCGACTCTTGTATGTTCGACATGCGAAGGCTGAAGCAGCCCAAGATTGTCCTCCATCAGCGGGCCAGCGCCAACCGGCCGGAAGCGTCAATAAAGCGGCCAAGAGCCGAACATAAAAAATATTTGCCATTTTCTTGCCATTGCACGCCTCGGGCGAGAGACTGAAAAGCCCAACCAAGGAGGACAGCATGAAGATTCCATTACGGACTACTCTCAGCGCAGCCGTACTTGCGACCACCCTCGGCGTAATGCCGACGACAGCCAGCGCCAGCGATCTCGGCTACGGTGTCGGTATCAGCTATGTATTCGGCCAGGGTCTGGCAGTCGGGATAAAGGCCTTCGCTGACGACGAGGCCAACGAAGGTACGGTCGGCATTGGTATGGACTATGTGTTCAGCAACAGCGGATTGCGCCCGAATGTCGGCATTGGCTACCTCGGCGACGGCTACTATGGCGATCTGAACCTGGGCTACAACCTGGGTATCGGCGAATTCGATCTCGGCGTTGGTGCCGGCTGGTCCGATGCCGACGACAAGTCGAAGAACCGCCCGGCGGCATCCCCGGACAACCCGCCTCCGCCACCCCCGCCGGACCAGCAACCCGGCTGATGCGATGTTGCAGAGGCCGCCGACACGGCCTCTGCCCTGCTTCACGAAGACCCGCCTTATCTATCCCCGGCTGACCCCGATCAATAACCGCACTCCGGCACTCCGCTAAGCTCGCCGACTTTCTGTCGACCATGCGGTACATCATCATGCCCAACGCTCCCGAACTGCTGGCCCCGGCCGGCACCCTCAAGGCCATGCGCTACGCCTTTGCCTACGGCGCCGACGCGGTGTATGCCGGCCAGCCGCGCTACAGCCTGCGCGTGCGTGAAAACGATTTCCACGATCCCGAGGTCATGGCCGACGGCATCAGGGAAGCGCACGCACTCGGCAAACGCTTTTATCTGGCCAGCAATATCGCCGCCCATAACAGCAAGGTCGCTACCTACCTGCGCGACCTTGAACCGGTGGTAGCCATGGGGCCCGATGCGCTGATCATGTCGGACCCGGGGCTGATCATGCTGGTGCGCGAGCGCTGGCCGGAGCTGCCGGTGCACCTCTCGGTGCAGGCCAACGCGGTGAACTGGGCGACCGTCAAGTTCTGGCAGCAGCTGGGGCTGGAGCGCATCATTCTGTCGCGCGAGCTGTCGCTGGAAGAGGTCGAGGAAATCCGCCAGCGCTGCCCGGATGTCGGCCTTGAGGTGTTCGTGCACGGCGCGCTGTGCATCGCCTACTCCGGGCGCTGCCTGCTGTCCGGCTACTTCAACCACCGCGACGCCAACCAGGGCGCGTGCACCAACGCCTGCCGCTGGCAGTATGACGTAAAACCCGCAGTCGAAACTGCCGAAGGCAACATCGAGCCAGTCGCACAGCCGGTGCAGATCATCACCCAGCACGACAAACCCGACGAGCCGATGGCAATCGAGGAAGACGAACACGGCACCTACATCATGAACTCCAAGGACCTGCGCGCGGTGCAGCACGTCGAGCGCTTTGTGCAGATGGGCGTGGATTCGCTGAAGATCGAGGGACGCACCAAATCGCATTTCTATGTTGCCCGCACGGTGCAGGTCTACCGCCAGGCGATCGATGACGCGGTGGCCGGTCGCCCTTTCAATCTGGGCCTGATGGACGATCTGGAGAGCCTGGCCAACCGCGGCTACACCGAAGGCTTCTACCGCCGCCACCCACCCGGGGTCTACCAGAACTACGAGCAGGGCGCCTCGCGCATGACCCGCCACCAGTTTGTCGGCGAGCTGACCGGCGAAGCCAGCGACTGGATCGAGATCGATGTGAAGAACCGCTTCGCCCTTGGCGATCAGTTGGAACTGATAACCCCGCAGGGTAACCACAGCTTTGTGCTTGAAGCCCTGCAGGACCGCAACGGCAACGCCATTGAGGTCGCCCCGGGCAACGGCCACCAGGTGCGCATTCCACGCCCGCCGCTGGCCGATCTCAAGTACGCATTGCTGATGCGCTGGCTGCCGGCCTGACGACCGAAGCAAGGGCAAGTATGCAGGGGACACTGAGCTGCGCCCCTGCGCCGGACAACTGCACGGATTGATCGTCCGTCATTGTCCTCGCCCGCAGCGGGACCAGGTCCGGTCTGCCTTGTTACGCCGGGCGAGGACACTGAAGTGCTGGTATTCGATCGCAGAGCAAACGCACTGCCGGGCGTCTGATGCGCTCGGCAGGCATAGCGCGCGGACTCAGTCTCGCGCGGCCTTGAGCAGCAAGCTGTAGAGCTGATCCTTAAGATGGGCGCGTTGCTTTTTCATCTGCTGAAAGGTGGTGTCCTCCACCGGGGACTCGCGCTTCTCCAGCCGCATGATTTCCCGGTCCAGAGCAGAGTACTCCTGCAATAGCTGCTTGAAGTGGGCATCCGCCTCAGTCAGTTGGTCGATCAGATCGCTGTACTGGGGAAACTCCCCATGCAACTCGTGATTTGCAATACCCATCGCCTACGCCTCCGTTGATTGATCGGGACACTCCTGTGAGCCTAGTCGATTCAGCCCAAAGCGCCCAACCAGCGCCAGCCAATCACGGCAGCGGGGAGCAGCAATGCGGTCAGCACACCGAGCGCCCCCATCGCCAGCGCGGCAAAGGCGGCGCATTCATCGCCCTCCTCCAGCGCCCGCGCCGTGCCCACCGCATGCGCGTTCATGCCGTAGGCCATGCCGCGTGCTGCCGGATGCACCACCCCGGTCAGTTTCAGCAACGGCGGCAGCATCACCGTGCCCAGCACCCCGGTGAGCATGACCAGCACGGCGGCCAACGCTGCCAGCCCGCCCAGTTGCTCGGCCAGCGGCATGGCAATCGGCATGGTCACCGACTTGGTCACCAGGGTCATCAGCACCGGCAAATCCGCGCCTAACAGCCCGGCGGTCAGCAGGGTAATCGCCACGATGGCGATTCCGCCGACCAGCAGCGTAACCATCACCGGCCAGAGATTGGCCCGGATGCGCCGCAGATTGCGATACAGGGGTACGGCCAGCGCCACCGTCGTCGGCCCCAGCAGCCAGGCAATCGGCACCACAGCCTCGCGGTAGGCGGCATAGTCCAGCTGCAACAGGCGGATACCGGCGATGATCAGCAGCATGGTGATCAGTACCGGCTGCAACACCAGCCAGCCGGTGCGCCGGTAGAGCCAAAGCGCAAACACAAAGGCCGCCAGGGTCAACGCGATAGCGGTCAGTGGCGCATGGGCCACCTGCAAAAGGGCATCAGTCATCCTCGCGCTGCCCTGCCATCAGCCGCTGCATCAGCACGCCGCACAGCGGAATACACAGCAACAGCGAGACCACCAGGCCCGCGCCAATCGCGGGCAATTGCGCCAGCAGCACATCCCCGCCGAGCACAATACCGGTCGCCGGAATCGCCAGCATCAGCGGCAGGTAACCCAGCAACGCCGCGCTGGCCTGTTCCAGCGACTCAGGAATCCGGCCGAGAAGCACCAGCAACGCCAACAGCAGCAAACCGATGACCGGCGCCGGCAGCATCGGCAGCCAGAGCGCCTGCAGCAACGCCCCCATCGCCTGCATCACCACCAGCAGGAGCAGCCCCTTCAGCACGCGCGAGTCCGCCGGCGAAACAGCGGCCGCGGTTCAATCGCCGAGCGCCCGTAGAGCACGCTCATGCCGTTCAGCCCCTTCAGTGCACCCTCGGCCGACTTGTCCTCGCGCACGGCAAAGGCATCAAAGCCGCACTGGCGCATGTGGCTGAGCTGATCGCGCAACACATCGCCGACCGCACGCAGCTCGCCAGTCCAGCCGATACGCGTGCGCAAAAGATACGCCTGGCTATAGCCGCGGCCATCGCGAAAGCTCGGGAACAGCACCGCAATCAACGGCAGTACCGCGAGGTAGGGCTGCAGCTGCTCGGCCTCGTCATCGGGTTGCAGGCAGACTGCGTCCGCGCTGACTTCAAGACCGTTCAGCACCGCCTCGGGCTGGGATTGCAGCCACGCGGTCAGGCTGAGAATCCGGGGACCGTCGGCGGGCGCCTGCTCGGTCAGTACCAGCGTCCAGGGGTCAGCGCTTACCAGCTCAGGCCCATGTTCGGTCAGTCGAATCAAATTGTTCATGCGCGTGCCTCCTGCGCCGGATACACCCGCGCCTTGAACGGGGCGAGACCAATCCGCTCGACGGTATCGACAAAGCGCTCGGCCCCGAGCCGCTGCTCGCGATACACCTCGGCCAGTTGGGCGATCACCTCCGGGACGTCCTCGGCACTGAAGGCCGGGCCGATCACCTTGCCCAGCGCGCTCTGCTTGCCCTGCGCCCCGCCGATGGTCAGCTGGTACCACTCGCTACCATTCTTGTCGACGCCGAGGATGCCGATGTTGCCAATGTGATGATGGCCGCAGGCATTCATGCAGCCGGAGATATTCAGGCTGATCTCGCCCAGGTCCTGCAGCAGCTCCGGGTCGGCAAAGCGCTGCTGAATCGCCTGCGCCACCGGGATGGACTTGGCGTTGGCCAGCGAACAGTAGTCGCCACCCGGGCAGGCAATCACGTCAGTCAGCAGGCCGATATTGGGCGTCGCCAGACCGAACTCACAGGCCTGCTGCCACAACGCATAAAGATCCGCCTTGGCGACATCCGGCAACACCAGATTCTGTTCGTGGGCGACGCGAATCTCGCCAAAGCCGAACCGCTCGGCCATCAGCGCGACCTGCTCCATCTGCTCGGCGGTCGCGTCACCGGGCGGCATGTCGGCCCCCGGTTTGGTCGACAGCGTGACCGACACATAACCCGGCTGCTTGTGCGCATGGGTGTTGCGCTGCACCCAGCGGGCAAACTGGGCGTCGCGCGCCAGCGCACTGCCGAACGCCAGATCGACCGCCGGTTGCGGCGGGTAGCCCGGCGGCTGGAAGCTGGCCGCCACACGCAGATACTCGTCAAGCGTCAGCTCGGCGGGGCCATCCTTGATGTGCGCCCACTCGTCCTCGACCTCGCGGGCAAACGCCTCGATCCCCAGCGCCTTGACCAGAATCTTGATGCGCGCCTTGTACTTGTTGTCCCGCCGACCATAGCGGTTGTAGACCCGCAACACGGCCTCGACGTAGGACAACAGATGCTGCCAGGGCAGCGCCCGGCGAATCGGCTGCGACAGAATCGGCGTGCGGCCCAGACCGCCACCGACCATGACGTCGAACAGCATTTCCCCCGCCGCATCCCGGTACAGGTAGAGCCCGATGTCATGCATCATCACCGCCGCGCGGTCTTCGCTGGCCGAACACAGGGCGATCTTGAACTTGCGTGGCAGGTAGAGAAACTCGGGATTGACCGTCGACCACTGGCGCAGAATCTCGGCCAGCGGCCGCGGATCAAGCACCTCATCGGCGGCCACACCGGCAAAGGCGTCGGTACTGATATTGCGCACGCAGTTGCCGGAGGTCTGAATTGCGTGCATGTCGACCGCCGCGAGCCGGGCCAGGATGTCGCCCACCTGCTCCAGCTCAATCCAGTTGAACTGAATGTTCTGGCGCGTGGTGAAGTGGCCGTAGCCGCGATCGAAATCCCGCGCGACACTCGCCAGCGCACGCAGCTGATCGGCCGACAACGTGCCGTAGGGAATCGCCACCCGCAGCATGTAGGCGTGGCGCTGCAGATACAGGCCGTTCTGCAGGCGCAGCGGCAGGAATTCCTCTTCGCTCAGCTCGCCACTCAGACGCCGGCTGATCTGATCACGAAACTGGGCGACCCGCTCGGCGACCAGTGCGCGGTCGTAATCATCGTAGTGGTACATGCTCACCTCTGGGCAGGCGGCAGCTCCCGCCATCAGCGGTCTGCCGTACAGAATCAACAAGGCGGCCACTATGCGGCTGCAACTGAACCCATACCAGCCTCAGATCCTGCTAAAAAAACCGTATCAGCTGTACTGAAAGCGCTGTTTTTCTTAGAGCGCAAGGCAACACCGCATGCGGTTGCAGTGCGGCTGTTGACCAGATACTTGAAGGATTGAGTGTGCACCGTATTTCGTCTCGTTTACGCGGGCGAGTAGCGCAGGTTTGGCGGGAAGAAGAGCGGCAGCCTGTTTGAGGCTCGCAGAGCCGAGTTCTGCCGATCCCCGTCAAACCGAGCAACGCAGCGAACCCGAAGGGCCGCGCAGTCGGCTGCCCCCTGGCTCGCCGCGAAGGCGAAAGGCTGAGTCAGCAACAGCTCAATGGCCCGGCAAGCACTCTCTCCTGCTGAAAGCATACGCGGACACGCCTCTGGCTTAGTCCGCCCTACGCGTCGTGCATGCGCAGAGAAGGCAAACACGCTGCGCCGGCCAGCAGGATGGATCGCCCCATCTGATATGGTTTTTTGCATCCAATCTGAATCTGTTACCGAATCAGTTGCAGCCGCATCATCGCCTCAGCCTGAACTTCCAAGAGCCGTGATGCCATGACCAGTCATATTCCGCTGAAAGACCTGACACCCGCCCAGCAGGGCGGGCCCATTCACACCCGCAGTTTCAAGGGCCTGTACCGCAACTTGCGGCTGCTGGGCGCGGGTGCCCTGATGGTGCTGTTCTTCGGTACCGCCTGGATCGACTGGAACGGCCAGCAAGCCGTACTCTGGGATCTGGACAGCAAGCAGTTTCACATCTTCGGCGCGACCTTCTGGCCGCAGGATTTCATCCTGCTGTCGGCGATTCTGATGATTGCCGCCTTTGGCCTGTTCTTTATTACCGTGGTCGCCGGCCGTATCTGGTGCGGCTACAGCTGCCCGCAGAGCGTCTGGACCTGGATCTTCATGTGGGTCGAGAAAGTCACCGAGGGCGAGCGCCACCAGCGCATCCGCCTCGACGCCGCGCCATGGTCGCTGAACAAGCTGCTGCGCCGTGGCGCCAAGCACGGCCTGTGGCTGGCAATCAGCCTCGTGACCGCCATCGGTTTCATTGGCTACTTCACCCCGGTGCGCGAGCTGGTCAGCGACCTGCTGAGCTGGCAGGTTGGGGCGACTACCGCGTTCTGGCTGCTGTGCTTTACCGCTGCCACCTACTTCAACGCCGGCTGGCTGCGCGAGAAGGTATGCGTGCACATGTGCCCGTACTCGCGTTTTCAGAGCGCGATGTTTGACGCCGACACCCAGCTGGTCACCTATGACGCGGCGCGCGGTGAAGCGCGCGGCCCACGCAAGAAAAACACGGACCCGGCTGCCAGCGGTCTGGGGGACTGCATCGATTGCACCGTCTGCGTACAAGTCTGCCCGACCGGCATCGATATCCGCGACGGCCTGCAAATCGACTGCATCAGCTGCGGCGCCTGCATCGACGCCTGCAACGGCGTCATGGATCAGATGGGCTATGCCCGCGGGCTGATTCGCTATACCTCCGAGCGCGCACTGGCCGGCGGCAAGACCCACTGGCTGCGCCCGCGTCTGGTCGGCTACGCGATCGCCCTGCTGCTGATGATCGGTGGCCTGGTATGGGGCCTGCAGGAACGTCCGCTGATTGATCTGGACATCAGCCGCGACCGCAGCGTATTCCGCGCCAACAGCAATGGCGACATCGAAAACATCTATACCTTCAAGGTGCTGAACAAGACCCAGCAGAGCCGCGAGTACAGCGTGAGCCTGGCTGATGCCGAGCGCTTCAACACCCAGGGCCTCGGCAACCTGCAGGTTCCTGCGGGCGAAACCAGCACGGTGGCCGTGCGGGTCAGTCGCCGCGATACAGCCGCCGCTGGCAGCGAGCCGCTGGAGTTTGTGGTGCAGGACCTGAACGATCCGGCCAGCCGAGTCAGCGACGAGAGCACCTTCGTCTCTCCGGCCGTGCGCTGATATCGCATGCGCGCGCGTGATGGCCTACAGTGGCGGACTCCACCTTCAGAGTCGCAGAACGGGATGAAACGCTACGAAAAGCTGGCCGACGACATCGCCGAGCTGATCCGCACCGGGGTCATCGCCCCGGGCGAAAAAGTCCCTTCGGTGCGGCACGCCAGCAGCACCTACGGGGTCAGCCCGTCGACCGTGTTCCAGGCCTACTACCTGCTGGAAGACCGCGGACTGATTCAGGCCCGACCGCGCTCGGGCTATTTCGTCCACGCCCTGGCGAGGCGCCAGCTGAGCGAGCCGAATATCAGCCCCTACGCCTCCAGCAGCGTCGACGTGGACGTCAGCGAACTGGTGTTCTCGGTCCTTGGCTCGCTGAAAGACCCGGACATGGTCGCCTTCGGCTCGGCCTTTCCGAGCCCGGACCTGTTCCCGCTGGCGCGGCTGTCGCGCTCGCTGGCCAGCAGCGCACGTGACATGAAACCCCACTCGGTGATTGCCGACATGACCGCCGGCAACCCCGACCTGCGCCGCCAGATCGCCCTGCGCTATATGGTCAGTGGCATGCTGCTGCCGATGGACGAACTGGTGATCACCAACGGCGCGATGGAAGCGCTCAACCTCTGCCTGCAGTCGGTCACCCAGCCAGGCGACCTGGTCGCGATCGAGAGCCCGGCCTTCTATGCCACCCTGCAGGTGCTGGAGCGATTGCAGCTCAAGGCAGTCGAGATCCCGGTGCATCCGCGTGAGGGGATTGACCTCGACAGTCTGGCCGACAGCCTGCAGCGCTTTCCGATCAAGGCCTGCTGGTTCATGAGCAGCCTGCAGAACCCGCTGGGCGCCAGCATGAGCGACGCCAAGAAGAAGCAGCTCTATGCCCTGCTCAAACAGCATCAGGTGCCGATGATCGAGGACGATGTCTACGCCGAGTTGTACTTCAGCGCCAAGCCACCCAAACCGGTTAAAAGCTTCGATACCGACGGGTTGGTCATGCACTGTGGCTCGTTTTCCAAGTGTCTGGCACCCGGCTACCGCGTCGGCTGGGTTGCGGCTGGGCGCTTTGCCGAGCAGGTCAGCCGCCTCAAACTGATGACCACCATTTCGCCCTCGGTACCCGCCCAGGCCGCGCTGGCCGACTACCTGCAGCACGGCGGCTACGACCGCCACCTGCGCCGGCTGCGCCACGCGCTGGAGAGCCAGCAGCGCGCCATGCTGGCCTCCGCCGCCCGGCACTTCCCCCGTGAGACGCGGGTCAGCCGCCCCAATGGCGGGTACTTTCTGTGGTTCGAGTTTCCCGAGCGGGTCGACTCGCTGCAGCTGTTCCAGCACGCGCTGGCGCAGGGCATCAGCCTCGCGCCGGGGCCCATCTTCTCGGCCAACCGGCAGTACCGCAACTGCGCCAGGCTGAACTACGGGCACCCCTGGGATGACCCCAGCGAGCAGGCCATGGCCACACTCGGCCGGCTGATCGCCGCCTTCTGAGCCGCTGCGACAGCCAGCCGCAGTGCACCATGGCGTCACACTGACCCAGAGCAATATTCGACCTGTCCGGCGCGCGCAGACTGAGGGCCTTTGTTCCCTGGGAGACGCTGCGCATGAACTGCGACATTGCCATTATCGGCGCTGGCCCGAGCGGCCTGTGCATGGCCCGCGCGCTGGCCGAAAGCGGCCTGAACATCGTGCTGATCGAACGGCAAAACGAAGCCAGCCTGGCCGACCCGGCGTTCGACGGGCGCGAGATAGCCCTGACCCATGCCTCCCAGGCGCTACTGGAGCGGCTGGATATCTGGTCCCGCCTGCCAGCCGAGGACGTTGCCCTGCTGCGCGATGCCAAGGTCATGAACGGCCCCTCGCCCTTTGCCCTGCAGATTCAGGCGCGCCACGCCGGCTCTGATCACCTCGGCCATCTGGTCGCCAACCGGGCCATCCGGCAAGCCGCCTGGCAGAGCCTGCAGGCGGTCGGCGGTGTGCATCTGCTGTGCGACACCCGGCTGCGCCAGGTGCACCAGCACAGCGGCGGTATCGAACTGGTGCTGAACGATGGCACCCACCTGGAAACCGCCCTGCTGATCGCCGCCGACAGCCGCTTCTCGGAAACCCGCAGGATGCTGGGCATCGGCGCACAGATGAAAGACTTCGGCAAAAGCATGCTGGTCTGCCGCATGAACCACGACGTTGATCATCAGCAAATTGCCTGGGAATGGTTCGGCTATGGTCAGACCCTCGCCCTGCTGCCGCTCAACGGCAGGCAGTCCTCGGTGGTGGTTACCCTGCCGCCACGGGAAATAGAACACCTGCAACAACTTGATCCGCAGGGGTTTGCCCGCGAGATGGAAAGCCGTTTTGATCATCGGCTGGGCAGCATGGAGCTGGTCAGCGAGCGCCACGTTTACCCGCTGGTCGGAGCCTACGCCCGCCGCCTGACGACTCACCGAGCTGGGCTGATCGGCGATGCCGCGGTCGGCATGCACCCGGTCACCGCCCACGGTTTCAACTTCGGCCTGGGCAGCGTGCAGCGGCTCAGTCGCCTGCTACTGGAAGCGCACCAGCAAAACCGGGACATCGGTTCGATCGCCCTGCTCGCCCGTTACGAGCGCCAGCAGCGGCTGGCAACCTGGCCGCTATATCAGGCGACCAACCTGCTGGTCGAGTGTTACACCAGTGACCAGTTGCCGATGCGTCTGCTGCGCGGCGCTGCGCTGCGGGCGGCGCAGCAGCTGGTGCCGCTCAAGCGCGGTATCGCGCGACACCTGACCGCAGGCAACTGAATCGCAGATGATCTAAGCTGACGGCTGTCATTAGCGATGAGTGGACCTGTGTCATGTTGCTGATCGAACTGGGAACGCTGCTGATCGTCGTGGGGACCTATGTGGCGATCAACCTGTGTCTGGCCAACTACCGTGACAACGAGATGGACCAGGCGGCGCAACTGCCGTTTGCCGAGGAGCCCGACCGCCTTGACGCCTGATGCGGCAATACGCCCCAGCCGCGGCCGATTCGTCATCGCGTGGCGGTGCTAGAATTGCGCGCATGAAGCTGACCCAAAACAACCGCCTCTCAGTCACCCTGGTGCTCTATCTGTGCACCCTGGTGGGTCTGCTGACCTGCGGTTTCCATCAGGGTCAGATGAGCGCCCAGCATCTGAGCGGCGCCGGGGTGGTGTTCTGCAACCTCGGCAGCGACAGCCTCGGCATTGAGCTGGACGATCACCGGCAACACCAGCTGAGCGACCTGCAGGCCAGCTGCCCACTGTGTTCATCGCTCGGCCACGGCACGGCGGTGGCCATGCACGGCTGGGCCTTGGACTATCTGCCCGCCAGCCCCGCCAGTGCGCCACCCAGCGGCCAATGGGCCCGCCCGCCGCCGCGTTACAGCTGGCCCTCAATCAATCCCCGCGCCTCACCCTCCCCGCTCGACGCTGCGCCCCGCGCCGTCTGAGCCCGCCTGCGGCCACCGGCCGTGCGTTGCGTCACGCCCCACAACACCTTTTCCTGATTTCGGCCCGGCGCCGCCTGCGCCGCTGTGGCCATTGTGTGGATGACAACAATGCAACACGCCAATCGCTTTACCCGAACCACTGTCAGCCTGCGCTGGCAGACTGCCTTCGCCCTGCTGTTCACCAGCCTGGCTGCCAACGCCCAGAGCCACGCAGATCATCTCCATAACAGCAGCGACGCTGTGCTGCAGCTCGCGCCCGTGGTGGTAACGGCAGTCCAGCAAAGCTCGCCGCTGACCATCGTTGCCGACACCAAGGACGCCCGTCAGCCGGTGCCCGCCAGCGATGCCACCGATTACCTGAAAACCATCCCCGGCTTTTCTGCCATCCGCAGCGGCGGCAGCAACGGCGATCCGGTCCTGCGCGGCATGTTCGGCTCGCGCATCAACCTGCTGGCCAACGGCGGTCAGATGCTCGGCGCCTGCCCCAACCGGATGGACGCGCCCAGCTCCTACATCGCCCCGGAAACCTATGACCGCCTGACCGTCATCAAGGGCCCGCAGAGCGTGCGCTGGGGGCCGGGCGCTTCCGCCGGCACCGTGCTGTTCGAGCGTGAGCCCGAGCGTTTCGAGGAGCCGGGTACGCGCCTGCATGCCAGCGTACTGGGCGGCAGCAACGGCCGCTTCGACACGCTGCTGGATGCCGCCATCGGCAACCAGAACGGCTATCTGCGCTTTGCCGGCAACGACGCCCAGTCGGATGACTACGAAGACGGCAACGGCGATACCGTGCCGTCACGCTGGCGCAAGTGGAACGGCGACCTTGCCGCCGGCTGGACACCCGTTGCCGACACCCTGCTGGAATTCAGCGCTGGCAAGGGTGACGGTGAAGCGCGCTACGCCGGGCGCGGCATGGACGGCACCCAGTTCGCCCGCGAGAGCCTTGGCCTGCGCTTCGAGAAGCTCAACCTCGGCCAGATCAGCAAACTGGAGGCGCAGGTCTACTACAACTACGCCGATCACATCATGGACAACTTCCGCCTGCGCAGCCCCGACCCGACCAGCATGATGCCCATGCCGATGGCCTCGCAGGTGGATCGCCGCACCCTCGGCGGACGGCTGGCGCTGAGCTTCAACTGGGACGCGGTCGAACTGGTAGCCGGCATTGACGCCCAGCGCAGCGAGCACCGTGCCCGCAGGTCCAGTTACAGCATGATGACCGGCTATACCGATGCGGACGCGTTTGCCTGGACCAGAGACGCGGTCATGCACAACTATGGCGTGTTCTCCGAGCTGACCTGGCACCAGAGCGACCTGACCCGCTGGATCGGTGGCGCACGGCTGGACCGCGCCTCGGTCACGGACGACCGGGTGGGCATTCGCAACATGATGGGCACGACCACGCCCAACCCGACCGCCGGCCAGCGCCGCAGCGACACCCTGCCCAGCGGCTTTGTCCGTTACGAACAGGATCTGACCACCCTGCCGGCAACCGTCTATGCCGGCCTCGGCCACGCCCAGCGCTTCCCCGACTACTGGGAGCTGTTCTCGCCCAGCCTAGCGCCGACCGGCGAGCTGAACGCCTTCGACGGCATCGAGCCGGAGAAGACCACCCAGCTGGACGTGGGCATCCAGTATCGGGACGCGCGCCTGCAGACCTGGGCCTCGGCCTACGCCGGGCAGGTCGACGACTTCATCCTGTTCCGCTATTCGACCATGATGGGCATGCGCCGCAGCCAGGCCTACAACGTCGACGCGCGCATCGCCGGTGGCGAACTGGGCGTGGCATATGACCTGAGCAGCAACTGGAAGACCGACGCCACACTGGCCTACGCCTGGGGTGAAAACCGCAGCGACGGCCAGCCGCTACCCCAGATGCCGCCGCTGGAAGCCCGCCTGGGTCTGAGCTACGAGCAGAACGACTGGAGCGCCGGCGCCCTGTGGCGCGGAGTCGCCGAGCAGAGCCGGGTAGATGAAGGGGCCGGCAACGTGGTTGGCCAGGACATCGGCAGCAGCGCCGGCTTTGGCGTGTTCTCGCTCAACGGCGCATACCGTTTGAACGGGCAGGTGAAGCTGAGCGTCGGCGTCGACAACCTGTTTGACAAGGCCTACGCCGAGCACCTGAACCTGGCGGGTAACTCGGCGTTCGGCTTCCCCGCCGACCCGGTGGCCATCAACGAGCCCGGGCGTTCACTCTGGGCCAAGGTCGATTTCGACTTCTAGGCAATGGGCCCGCCAGACGCGCAATACGTCTGGCGGGTTCCGCTCAACCGATCAGACGTCGCTGATATCGCTGGCGTCGTGCCGCTCGGCTACCTGCAGCGCTTCGTCGCCCCACACCCGATTGACCCGGCGACCACGCTGTACCGCCGGCCGCGCAGCAATCTGCGCCGCCCAACGGCGCACGTGCTCGTACTCATGCACCGAGAGGAACTCGGCCGCGTCGTACAGCCCGCCCTCTACCAGCACGCCGTACCAGGGGTAAATGGCGATATCGGCGATGCTGTACTCGTCACCGGCCAGGTAGCGGTTGTCGGCCAGCTGGCGGTTGAGCACGTCGAGCTGACGCTTCACTTCCATGCTGAAGCGATTGATCGGATATTCGAACTTCTCGGGCGCATAGGCATAGAAATGGCCAAAGCCGCCGCCCAGATACGGCGCCGAGCCCATCTGCCAGAACAGCCAGTTCATCGCCTCGGTGCGCTTGGCGTGATCACTCGGCAGCAGCGCGCCGAACTTCTCCGCCAGATACAGCAGGATTGAGCCGGACTCGAACACCCGGGTCGGCGGATTGGTGCTGTGATCAAGCAGCGCCGGAATCTTCGAGTTGGGGTTGATGGCGACAAAGTCACTGCCGAACTGATCGCCCTCGGCAATGCGAATCAGCCAGGCATCATACTCGGCATCGGCGTGACCAAGCGCCAGCAGCTCTTCAAACATGATGGTCGCCTTGACGCCATTGGGCGTGGCCAGCGAGTAGAGCTGGAAGGGATGCTTGCCGACCGGCAGCGTTTCCTCGTGGGTCGGCCCGGCAATCGGGCGATTGATACTGGCGAACTTGCCGCCGTTCTCACTATCCCAGGTCCAGACCTTGGGCGGTGTATAGCTGTTGTCAGTCATGCGACGTCTTCCTGTGTTCTGAAGCCAGACAGCAAAGGGTAGACGACAGAGCATGTCGAGCCACACCCGGCAGGTCAATGCCGAATCCTGCCTGCCCCTTGCACATCCATGCCGACGTGCAAGGGACGCAGCCCGGTCAGGCGGACTCGGCTTGCGGCAGGTCCGGACGGCGGCCGTAACGCTCGGCCAGCACCGCGCAGACCATCAGCTGAATCTGGTGGAACAGCATCAGCGGCAGGATCAGCGTACCCAACGCACCGCCGGCAAACAGCACCTGCGCCATCGGCACACCGGTCGCCAGGCTCTTTTTGGAACCGGCGAAGAGGATGGTGATGCGGTCTTCTTCATTGAAACCGAGGCGACGACCCAGCCAGGCAGTCAGGCCCAGCGCCAGCGCCAGCAGCAGGCAACAGGCGACCACCAGCCCCAGCAGCTCCGTAAGCGGCACGGTTTGCCAGATACCCTCGACCACCGCATGGCTGAACGCGCCGAAAACCACAAGCAGAATCGAGCCCTGATCCACGCTCTTGAGCCAGCCCTTGTTGCGTGCAACCCAGTCGCCGATCCAGCGACGGGCAATCTGGCCGGCAATAAACGGCAGCAGCAGTTGCACCACAATCTTGCCGATCGCATCCAGGGTGTTGGACTCACCGGCCTGCGCGCCCATCAGCAGCAGCACCAGCAACGGGGTCACAAAGATACCCAGCAGACTGGAAGTCGCTGCGCTGCAGACCGCCGCAGCGACGTTGCCGCGGGCAATCGAGGTAAAGGCAATCGCCGACTGCACGGTGGCCGGCAGGGCGCAGAGGAACAGGATACCCAGATAGAGCTCATCCCCTACCAGCGGCACCAGCGCCGGTTTGAGCAATACGCCTAGCAGCGGAAACATGATGAAAGTGCAGGCAAATACCAGCAAATGCAGGCGCCAGTGGGTCATGCCGGCAATGATCGCCTCGCGCGACAGCTTGGCACCGTGCATAAAGAACAGCAGTGCGATGGCGGCATTGGTCAAGCCATCAAAGGCGACAGCAGCCTGCCCGTGCACGGGAAACAGGCTGGCGGCAATGACGACAGCAATCAGGCAGAGGGTCATGTTGTCAGGTAAAAAGCGTGGGCGTGCCATGGCAATGTCTCGTTTTTCGTTATCAATGTTGCGACGTGCAGGGGAGCAGTTTACTGTCTGGAACAACGACCGACTAACGCGATTGGATAGCACAATGTCGACAAACGGACAAAAGCGCCTGAATCACCGTGCCGTACCCGATCTGCCCGCCCTGCCGCGGCCGCTGTATGCTCGCAGCGAATCACTGCAACGCGGCACCACCACGCTCTGGCATAGCCACCCGTGGGCACAGCTGTCCTACGCCATTTCCGGCGTGCTGTCGGTGCATACCCACAGCGGGCGTTTTCTGGCCCCGCCGCAGCGGGCGATTCTGGTGCCGCCCGATCTGCCCCACGCGGTCATCAGCTCGCCCGACACGGAGATGCGCAGCCTCTACATCGAGCGCGACGCCATGCCGTGGCAGGCCGGGCAGTGCGCGGTGCTGGAGATCAACCCGCTGACCCGCGAACTGATCAACCAGTTCGGTCGCATTCCGGTCGAGTACGACGAGAGCGGTACCGACGGACGACTGGTCGCGGTATTGCTCGACCAGCTAACCGCCGCCCGCAATACCGGCCTGTATCTGCCCTGGCCGGATGACTCACGTTTGCAGCAGGTGTGTCAGGCGCTGTTCGACAACCCCGAACTGACGCTGACGCTCAGCGACTGGAGCGGACAGCTCGGCTGTTCCGAGAAAACCCTCA
>Ga0209826_1000159_pt1 | contig 45638 bp, 38 predicted proteins | sample GOMGulsemesocosm_5_FD_184637 | JGI IMG/M metagenome (GOLD analysis project Ga0209826, IMG submission 184637) | Methane-oxidizing microbial communities from mesocosms in the Gulf of Mexico - GOM15C Gulf of Mexico (SPAdes) (version 2) | ecosystem: Environmental > Aquatic > Marine > Cold seeps...
GTCCTGCCCACCGATCTGAACGTGAGTATCTTTTACAAGGGCTGCCATCTCGCGAACCAAAAGTGCGGGAGGGCATATAAGAATGTCGCAACCTGAGGCTTTAAATTCTGCAGCCCGGTTAACAAGGTCTGTCAGCTCGCGGACTGATTCACTCGCCAGGCCGTTCATTTTCCAGTTTCCAGCGATTAATGGGCGTACACTCATGGTCTTCATCCCTTGTCGTTTTAGCGATTACATGTTGTTTTGGAACAATTCCTGCCCATATGCCATTTATTTACGGAGAAAGATACCGCTTTACGAAATTCCGTATTGCAGCAGGTCCTATTTAGCTCCTATCATGTCGCGCTCCAGTAGGTAATATCTACTGTATGTAAGGTTTAAACTTAAGAAACAAGTGTTGGGAAATCATGCTTCACTCTATGCGGAAAGGAGCCAGTGGATGGCTCGCCAAAGGAATGTTGATACTACTCGTCGGTTCGTTCGCCGTTTGGGGAATTGGCGGTGACATGCTGGGTAGCTCCGTTGGGAGTGACGTTATTGAAGCAGGTAGCCAAAAAATCTCACTGGGTGAATTCCAGCGGGAATATAGAAACCGCGTTAATCAGGTTTCCCAATATACAGGGCGCCAATTAACCGCCGACCAAGCGAAACAATTCGGTATTGCTCAATCAACTGTTATGGGCATTCGTAACCGGCTGTTGGAAGATCAACGAACAATTGATCTTGCGCTCAGTGTTGACGATGCGGCAGTTCTAGACGAGATCCGTAATGGCCCTGCGTTTAAAAACGAAATCGGCCAATTTGACCGCTTTCGGTTTGAACAAGCCCTTCGCCAGAACGGATATTCTGAAAGTGAGTATATTGAAGTCCTTCGCGGTGAAATTATCCGCCGTCAGCTGACTGAAAGCTTACGCATTCCTGTTTCGACAGCGCCATCAATCATGGTTGATACATTGTTTAATCATCATTTGGAAAAACGCAGTGCAAACTACATCGAAATTCTAGATGCGAATATAGGTTCTGCCCCAGCACCAACAGATGATCAATTAACAAAATTTATTGACGAGAATAAAGCGCGTTATACCGCGCCAGAATTCCGGAAAGCTAAATTCCTATTCCTGACGCCGGACAGCTTCACAAGCGATGTGACCGTCACCGCTGATGAACTTCAACAAGAATATGATGGCCGTTCAAGCGAATTTAATATCGCTGAAAAACGTGCTATTCATCAAATGATTTTTGAAGATGAGAAAAAAGCGCAAGATGCAGCAGCCAAACTCGTCGGTGGCGCAGACTTTGCAGCCATTGCAAGTGACATGCTTCAGCTGACACAGGCCGACATTGATCTGGGGCAGGTTTCTCGCTCAGATCTGCTAGATGCTTTGCAAGAGCCTGTCTTCTCTTCACCTGAGGGCGGAATTACGGCACCTGTAAAAACAATTCTCGGCTGGCATTTAGTTAAAGTCGTCAAAATTGATGAAGCTCGCATCAAAAAATTAGATGAAGTGAAGGACATGCTGTCAAAAGCAATTGCCCTTCGTGGTGCCACAGACATTCTTTATAAGACAGCGACCAAACTGCAAGACGAATTCGCAGGCGGGGCGACTGTTGAAGAAGCAGCGGCGGCTATTGGAAAATCTGCGGAACTTCTGGATTGGACAGATGCAACAGGCCGCGGTGAAGATGGCAAACCAGCAGCTAAACTTCCCCTTCAACCAGAAATAGTGACGCAGCTTTTTGCAGCAAACACAGGCGATGACGTTGACCTTGTGGAAGCAAGCAATGGTAATTATTTCGCTATTGAGCTGACAGACACACAAGTATCAGCACTTAAAAGCATCGATAAAGTTCGCGATCAAGCAACAAAAGCATGGCAAGCGAACTGGCAACACGACGAAAACAAGAAGAAAGCAGATGCTCTTCTTGAAAAACTAAAAGGCGGAGCAACACTTGCCTCTCTTGGATCTAGCGTGAAAATTTCCGCGCAAGGCACACGAGCAGGTCCAATTGTTGGTTTTTCTGCCGCTGCTATCACCGAGTTATTTACGCTTGATAAAAACGGTTTTTCTCTTAGCAATAATGAACAAAATAACGGTTATGTTTTGTTCAGCTTGAAAGAAATCGTTGCTGCAGACCGGGTTGCTGAAAAAGAAATTCTAGACCAGTTAAAGACTGATCTTGCCACGAGTTTCCAAAGCGATTTGACCCAGCAGTACCAAGCCTACCTCCAAAAGAAAATTGGATCTTCTGTTAAAGAAGGCCTGATCAGGGAATATTTCTAAGCCATGTCTATACAGCCTGCCTTTTCTGATTTTCGTGAAGGCTTTGATCAGGGTCACTCTCAGATACTCTGGACAACTCTAGTTGCAGATCTGGAAACACCCGTTTCTGCAATGATGAAACTGGCGGAGGGAAAAGCAAATTCCTTCCTTCTTGAATCTGTAGAAGGCGGCGCTGTACGCGGCCGTTATTCCATTATTGGAATGAAGCCTGACCTCATTTGGCGATGCGATGGCGCGCAAGCACGTATAAACAGGACTGCGCGATTTGACCCAGAAGCCTTTGTTGCGTGCGACAAGCCGGTTCTGGATAGTTTGCAAGCGCTGATTGACGAGAGCCATATTGACTTGCCCCCTCACCTGCCGCCCATGGCTGCGGGTTTGGTGGGATATATGTCCTATGACACCGTTCGTCTTGTGGAAGATATTCCCGACAGCAATCCCAATGAATTGGGACTTCCCGATGGCATGTTTATTCGCCCAACTGTCATGGCTATTTTTGATAGCATTTTGGATGTTGTGACGATTGTAACGCCGGTTTGGGTCGGTGATGGTCGTTCTGCGCAGACCGCCTATAATCACGCGGCTGAGCGTTTGTCTGATACGGTCAATGACTTCTCGAGAAGCCTGCCGCATACAGTGTCTGCTGATATGACAACGACTGAGATGCCCGAACCTGTATCGAACACCACCAAAGATGAATTCTTTGGCATGGTTGCCAAGGCGAAGGAATATATTCGCGCCGGTGACATTTTTCAGGTGGTTCCGAGCCAGCGTTTTGAAATGCCGTTTGAACTTCCGTCTTTATCTTTTTACCGAGCACTTCGGAGAACCAACCCCTCACCGTTTATGTTCTATTTGAATTTCGGCGAGTTTTCTATTGTGGGTTCAAGCCCGGAAATACTTGTCCGTCTTCGCGATGAACAAGTCACCATCCGGCCTCTCGCGGGAACACGGCCGCGCGGTGCGACACCTGCAGAAGATAAAGCACTAGCAGATGACCTCCTAAATGATCCGAAAGAGCTCGCGGAACATTTAATGTTGCTTGACCTTGGCCGGAATGACATAGGCCGGGTTGCGCGTGTTGGCAGCATCAATATTACCGAGAAAATGGTCATCGAGAATTATTCTCACGTGATGCATATCGTCTCTAATGTTGAAGGAAAAATTCAGGAAGGTCTAACCGCGATTGATGCTTTAAAAGCTGGTTTCCCAGCAGGTACCGTGTCTGGCGCGCCTAAAGTGCGGGCCATGGAAATCATTGACGAGTTGGAGAAATCACGGCGCGGCGTCTATGGCGGTGCCGTGGGTTATTTCTCTGCCAACGGGTCAATGGACACCTGTATTGCACTTCGGACTGCGGTCTTAACTGACAATAAAGTCTATGTTCAGGCAGGTGCCGGCATTGTTGCTGATAGTGATCCAGAGTCTGAATATGTAGAGACCGTCAATAAAGCCAAAGCTCTTGTCCGCGCCACGCAAGAAGCTGTTCGATTTGCCGCAGAAGGTAGCGGCAACCGTTAGATTTAATGAACTGGGTTTCAGTTTGCCTTAGTAACTTTATGCGTTAGCGCAGTTGTTATGGGGACAAATTGAAACCCTTTTTCTTTTGCAAGTGGTATCCATTTTGAAAGAGCCTCGATGGTTTCCGGATACGGATGACCAATGGCAATTACGATACCGTTTTTCCGCGCATACCGCTCGACCACTGCCAACTGACTGGTGATGGCTGAAAGACTAATTTCATTATCAATAAAAACGTCCCTGTTCCCTGCGGGCATATTGCGGGCTTTCGCCAGTCGGTAACCTTTACTTTTCGCAGTAGTCCGGCTGTCAAGGAACAGAAGTCCTTCACTGGCGAGAACGTCCATGACAACAGTCATGCCCTCTTCATAGGCGGTAAATTTACTGCCCATATGATTGTTCACCCCGACATATCCTGAAAATTGGGCTAGATTTTTTACTGTTCGCGCTCGGATTTCATCGAAGCTAAGGGCTTTTAACAACGCGTCTGGTCCGGGATCTGCAGATGCACGAGAGGGCTCCATTGGCATATGAAGCATAACTTCATGGCCTTGTGTCCGAGTTTTCGCTGCAAAGTCATTCAAGCCTTTTGCGTAGGGCAAAAATGATAAAGTCAGTGGGGGTGGCAAGGCGATAAGATCTCGAACCCGTTTAGAATTAAGCCCTACATCATCAATGACCATGGCGATCAAGGGCTTGCCACTTAACACAGGAGACTGGGCTGCAAATTTTTTCCAAGTTTGTTTTTTGGAAGACAAGGCTGCTTTTGGGACAATCCGAACCGTGGGAAGAGCCGCAACCTCTACGCCTTTTTCAGGCGGCATTTTTTGAAGCTCTGCTTCCAGTGCAAGCTCACCCTTGGGGGCTTGCTGGTAATCTGACGGATCATAATCCAAGGCGTCTATTGGCTTGCTAGCCGGGTCTTGTTTTTCAGGAGCATCTGTTAGGGTTTCTACAGTAGGCTTTAATGCGATTATTGTCGGGACTTGCCCATCTTCTTTTGTCGGCAACACCATTACTGACGCTGTTAATCCGTCGTCTTTGATAATGCCACCAATGAACATACCAGTCATCAAGCTAAACAACAAAATTGCAGCACAAAGCGTGACCAGTTTAGCCGGAGATTCAATCATAGCCTCAAGAGTTGTTGTCTCTTTTTCAGGTTTTGATTTCTTTAGGTTTTGTAGTTTCGGTTGTTTTGTGCCCGACATGTAATTTTTGTTACTCTTGAAAAAATTGGTACCAATTACTTACAGAGTTGCCGGGTGCCGGTAAAGTTACTTCTAAAATTCCCTCAGAAGACGTCCCATAAGCCTCGCACGAAAAGTCCTAGTCACAAATTGTGTCAAAACCGCGGAGATCTCTGAATTTATTGGAAAAGATTAATCCAATACTATACAAATAGGAGACTTGACGCGGGGCTAAAAGCGTTGAAACTAAAGCCCGCCCGCCTTTAATTTAGAAAAGGGGTTTTCAGACAATGTTATTTTGTCCCATAAACCTCATAAGCAGTTGATATGATAATACTTATTGATAATTACGATAGCTTTACCTACAACCTCGTTCATTTCTTGGGAGAATTGGGCGCTGATGTAAAAGTGTATCGCAACGATGTTATTTCAGTTGATGAAATTCTGGCACAAAAACCCGCAGGTGTTGTTTTGTCGCCGGGCCCGTGCACACCAGATAAAGCAGGCATCTGCCTTGATATGGTGAAAATGGCGGCCGCAACGAAATTACCATTGCTCGGTGTTTGTCTTGGTCATCAATCTTTGGGTCAATTTTTTGGCGGGAATGTCATTCGAGCTAAAGAAATGATGCATGGCAAAACCTCGCCAATCTCGCACACAAACGTTGGCGTTTTCGAAGGCCTTGCAAATCCCTTTACTGCGACCCGTTATCATTCATTAATCGTTGATCGTGAAACGCTTCCCGACTGCTTTGATATTACAGCGGAAAGTGCCGATGGTATTATCATGGGGTTGCAACATAAAGAGCTCCCTCTTCACGGTGTTCAGTTCCATCCGGAAAGCATTGCCTCAGAAGAAGGACATGCCCTACTTCACAATTTCCTGAAAATAACAGGCGAACCCCTAAAAGCGGTAGCATAAATGAGTGTTTCAATTGATTTTAAAGGCCTGATCGGAAAAATTGCCGCGGGCAAGACCTTAACGCAAGATGAGGCCAAGTTGGCCTTTAGTACAATTCTTTCTGGTGACGCGACGCCGTCGCAAATGGGGGCCTTTTTAATGGGTCTGCATCTTCGCGGTGAAACCGCCGATGAAATGATTGGCGGCGTTTCTGTTCTACGGGAAAAAGCAAAATATATTAAGGCTCCAGAAGGTGCCATCGATCTGGTTGGAACCGGCGGCGACGGATATGGAACGTTGAATATATCTACGGCAGCCGCCTTTGTTGTGGCCGGCGCTGGTGTTCCCGTTGCCAAACACGGCAATAAAGCCGCCTCCTCCAAATCTGGGACGGCCGACGTGCAAGCTGAACTTGGGATCAACACAGAATGTGATCTCTCGCTCACAGAAAAAGCCGTTCATGAAGCTGGCATCGGTTTTATGGTCGCCTACCGTCATCACGGTGCCATGCGCCATGTGGGACCAACGCGCGTTGAGCTTGGTATTCGCACCATATTTAATTTACTCGGCGTGATGTCTAACCCTGCTGCCGTCAAACGCCAGCTGACTGGTGTTTATGATCCAAGATGGATGCTACCAATGGCGCAAACACTGCAACAATTGGGCTCAGAACATGTATGGATCATGCATGGATCAGACGGACTTGATGAATTAACGACCACAGGCCCCTCTTATGTTGTTGAACTTAAGGATAATAAAATCCGCGAATTCGAAATTACACCAGAGGAAGTGGGACTACCCCGTGCAACCCTTGCCGATATCACTGGCGGAACGCCTGCAGAAAATGCCAAAGCACTTATGGCTTTGCTTGAAGGCGAGAAAAGCGCCTACCGGGATATTACTCTGCTGAATGCTGGGGCTGCGCTCATCGTTGGCGGGAAATGCAACACTGTAAAGGAAGGCATCGCCCTCGCGGCTGAAGCCATCGACAACGGTAAGGCGCTCCATGCCATGAAAGAACTGAAACGTATTACTAATCTGACTGTAGCTTAAATTATGAGTATTCTTGCAAAAATTTGCGCGGACAAACGCGTTCATATTGAGGCCTGCAAAGCCAATAAATCCTATGCGACGTTGGAAGCCGAAGCAAAACAGGCTTCTCCGACGCGCGGGTTTTTAAATGCCCTTCGAAAAGCGCGAGCCGATGGGCGTTATGGCCTAATCGCTGAGGTTAAAAAAGCGTCGCCGTCCAAAGGATTGATCCGTGAAGACTTCAACCCACCTGAACTTGCCAAATCCTATGAAGAAGGCGGCGCGACTTGTCTGTCGGTCCTAACTGACATTCCCTACTTTCAAGGGGCTGATGATTACTTGGTCGCGGCGAGAGCAGCAGTCTCCCTGCCGGTTCTTCGTAAAGATTTCATGCTGGACCCTTACCAAGTCATGGAAGCAAGAGCCCTTGGTGCAGATTGTATATTGCTTATTATGGCCGCACTATCCGATGGGCAGGCTCAGGAATTGGAAGCCGCTGCATTTGACCTTGGTATGGATGTTTTAATTGAAGTTCACGACGCCGAAGAGATGGCGCGGGCTTCCGTTTTAAAGAGCCCTCTAATAGGCGTCAATAATCGGAACTTGAAAACCCTTGAGGTCAACATCGCAACCACAGAAGCCCTCTCGAAAGGCTTGCCAAGTGATTGCGTGGCTGTTAGCGAGAGCGGTCTTTATACCCCTGCTGATTTGTCTCGCATGGAAAAAGCAGGTTGTAGCTGTTTCCTAGTCGGCGAAAGTCTCATGCGCCAGGATGATGTTGCTGGTGCAGTTCGGGCGCTTCTAACAAAAGCTTGAGGATAGAAAATATGGCTGGTTTCACGCATTTTGATGAAAAAGGCGCCGCTCACATGGTCAATGTGGGCGAAAAAGACATAACTGAGCGAAGCGCAACCGCGACTGCCCGTGTTGTTATGTTGCCCGAAACCTTAAAGCTCATTCAAGACGGTAAAGCCAAAAAAGGAGATGTTTTGGGAGTTGCCCGACTTGCTGGTATTATGGCGGCGAAGAAGACGCCTGATTTAATCCCCCTATGCCACCCCCTTGCGCTGACAAATGTTTCTGTCGAGTTTAAAATTGTCGAAGATGCCAATGCCATCGATATATTTGCGACCTGCAAGCTGAAAGGCCGAACAGGTGTTGAAATGGAAGCTCTCACCGCCGCATCTGTTACCGGACTGACCATATATGATATGTGCAAGGCGGTTGATCGCGGAATGGAAATTACAGGCACTCGCCTCCTTGAAAAAAGCGGCGGTAAATCAGGGATATATAAGGCCAAATGATTTCAGTAGATGAAGCCCGAAACAATATCCTAAATGGTCTAAAGGCCGTATCCACAGAAACAATCTCTGTTGCGGATGCTGCAGGCCGTGTCCTTGCAGAAGATGTTATCGCACGGCGCACGCAGCCGCCTGCAGATTTATCAGCTATGGACGGTTATGCCGTAAAAGCGTCTGACGTACAAAGCGTGCCTGTCACCCTTCAAGTTGTTGGGGAGGCAGCCGCAGGCGGCTCATATGATGCGAATGTAGAAGCTGGCACCGCCGTACGAATTTTTACAGGTGCCCCTCTGCCTGCCGGCACTGATACCATTGTTATTCAAGAAGACGCTGTTCGTGATGGCGATTTGGTCACACTTAATGAAGCTGTTGAAACGGGCCGCTACGTCCGATGCGCCGGGATTGACTTTCATGAAGGCGACGCAGGATTAAGTGCTGGCAAAACAATAACACCAAGAGATGTTGGCCTACTTGCGGCAATGAATATTCCGTGGATCACAACCCATCGCAAGCCCCGTGTTGCGTTGCTATCCACTGGTGATGAATTGGTACGTCCTGGTGAGCCCGTAGGCGAAAATCAAATAATATCTACGAACAGCTTGGTTGTAGCTGCAATGATCCGGGCAGCCGGCGCTGAAGCCATTGACCTTGGTATTGCCAAAGACAACGAGACCTCCCTTCGCCAGATGGCCAGCGGTGCCGCATCAGCTGATCTTTTAGTTACACTTGGCGGCGCATCCGTTGGCGACCATGACCTCGTCCAATCTGTGCTGGGTAAAGAAGGCCTAGAAATTGATTTTTGGCGCATCGCCATGCGTCCGGGCAAACCGTTGATGTTTGGTGATTTGGCAGGAACGCCTATGCTTGGCATGCCCGGAAATCCGGTCTCCAGCATGATCTGCAGCTATATATTCTTATACCCTGCCCTTGATGTGCTAATGGGCCGTAAGCCTCGTACGCCGTCATATGTGCCCGCAAGATTATCCCACGACATCACCAAAAATGATCAACGTGAAGATTACCAACGCGCCTTAATCGTTGGTGAAGAAGATGGGCTGCCCTTAATCAAACTATTTAGCAATCAAGACAGTTCCCTCCTCTCATCATTGTCTGCGGCCACCTGTCTGTTAAAACGGGAGCCTTTTGCAGATCCACTTGTAAAAGGAACAGCAGTGGAAATCATCATGCTCGAAAGCGCATATCCCAACTGCTAACTGCCTCTGCGAGATCAACGGTCTTACTTTACCCCCTTGACGAGCAACGAGAACTTTTGTAGAACATTAAGAATGTTTTTGTTTTGTTCTAAAGGGGCTAGAGCGGATGTTGACCAAAAAACAACACGAACTTTTGATGTATATTCACACATATCTTGAAGGAAAAGGTGTGTGCCCTTCTTTTGATGAAATGAAGGAAGCGCTTGATCTTAAATCAAAATCTGGGATCCACCGGCTTATTACGGGACTTACAGAACGGGGATTTATTCGCCGCCTCCCCCACCGGGCTCGTGCGTTAGAAGTGTTAAAACTGCCGGATGCAGTTCTTCCTATGGGAATGAGCAACCGAAAAGCTGAACAGGCTGAACAGGCGTCAGATTTTAACGTGGTTAAAGGTGAATTTGGCGGTAAAGCCGCCACCGGGCACCTCCCACCACCACCGAGCTCTGACAACAGCATAAATCTTCCGCTCTATGGCCGCATTGCTGCCGGAATGGGCGTTGAAGCCCTTGCCGATCCAAGCAGCTTTATAGACATCCCCCCCTCTATGTTAGGCGGCGGGGAGCATTATTGCTTGGAAGTTGAAGGCGACTCTATGATTGATGCAGGCATTCATGATGGAGATACCGTTATCATCAACGAATGTAAAACAGCTGAGAATGGAGCCATAGTTGTGGCTTTGATCGATGATCAGGAAGTTACGCTCAAAAAAATGCGCCGAAAGGGCAATACTGTTGCCTTGGAAGCGGCAAATCCAGATTATGAAACCCGTATCTTCGGTCCCGACCGTGTGAAAGTTCAGGGAAAACTCGTTGGATTATTCCGAAAATATTGATGGGTATTTAGTCGATAGATTGATGATAGCGGGCAGAAACCCAAGGACGCCTGCCTCTGACAGAATTGACACTTTCTACCTTTAAGTCACCATTTTCATTGAAATAAATGGCGTGCGTTCCTTTTCGCCACAAATCAAACTTGTCGATTATCAGTTTGGTCGAAGATGCACTGCAATTGCGTCCAACAGGTGAGCTCGATAAAATGATATCAGCCCGAAAACAATCATCTTTTTGGCTCATCCAATTTTTAGAATAAGTGACCAAATTTTGATTTTGCGTCCAAACACAGCCCAATGGATCACACCGGATGAAAGCGTCATTAATCTTCTTTTGATCAATTTTATCGAACTTTTGAATACCATACATACTCTCCCACCGGTTCCTCTCGAAACGGTCAGATCGCAGGGAAGATATTTTAAAGCGACCGTCTTGAGTCTTTGCCAAAAACAAATTACCGGAATCTGCGAATAGGATATCAGGCTTTTCATTAAACGCCTGAAACACCAAACCCACCAGCAAGAAGATAACAGCTCCCCACCGCAATTGCGTTCGCCAAATACCTGTCCATAAAACGGCCAAGCTGATCATGACAAGAAGGCCCGCTGAATAAGATCCAATTTGGAGGGATGATGACGGTAACTTTGCAACGAAAGCAGCTGTCTTCAATATGACCATAATTCCATATCCTGCCATCTGCAATGGGAGTTCAGATAACCCGGCAGGCATTGATATTAAAGACAATAAAGTCCACGGCATCACCCAAAATCCCATGACGGGAACGGCAATCAGATTTGCAACAATCCCAAGGGCCGCGACACTTCCAAAATGATAGATAGCAAATGGCGCCGTTGCCAGAGAGGCGATAATGGATGTGAACCCTACGCCGCCTATATAGTAGATACACCGTCTTAGGGATCCACCCGAATTTGCCGCCGTCGTAAAACGCAAACCATATCGTTCATAGGCTGCGATCAAGCAAAAAACCGCTGAAAATGACATCTGGAAACTGGCACCATGTAAACTTTCGGGCATAAAAAACAACAATAACAGGGCCGCAAATGCAAGGTTTCTCAGTGATAATGCTGATCTGTCAAAACAGACTGCAATAAAAATCATACCTATCATTAAATAAGCGCGCAAAGCAGATACAGGTAGGCCGCTAAGCAACAAATAACCAGTTATCCCAATCATTGCTAAAACAGCCGCCCATTTCTTTACTGAATAATGCAAAGCAACGGTTGGAAATAAACTGGCAACATATCGTGTTCCAAAAAAGAGAATCCCTCCAACCATTCCCATATGAAGACCCGATATTGCCAGCAAATGCGCCAAACCCGATTGGCGCATATCTGTAACGGCTTTCTTTTGTAACGACGACCGCTCCCCGGTCATGATTGCAATAGAAAAACCGGTTGTTTCATTGGGTGCATTTTCAGAGACAATTTGATTGACCTGATGGCGGTTCCGAGAAATGAGAGAATTCAACCCATCTATAAGAGTATTTTTCTCACCCGTTACATGCGGTTTTGAAATGGCATACCCAACGGCTCCAATGCTTTTAAAATATAAATCTCGCTGAAAATCGTAAGCACCAGGATAAGCAGGTGGCGGGGGTGGTAATAAAACTGCCTTTAACGTGATAATCTGACCAGGTTTTATATGAGATGTTCCCGTTCGAACTGTCAGTCGAATTTTGTCCAGTGATGGAACATTTTTGGCACCAAATTCAAGATCTGCCAGAATCAGTCTCTGTTTTTTGGAACTAGATCCCATTTCTAGAACAACTCCGGTAACTTCAGTTACTGTTTTTTTCTCCAAAACAGGGGCTTTCACCACTTCATGCCGAATGACAGCCGCGGAGAACCCAATGCTTATGAGAAATAAGATAAGAACCCCGTAAAAAAACCCAGAGCGTCGCAGTTTAAGGGCCACGCCCATCACAACGCTTAAAAACACGGGGAGAAGAAGCCAGTTAGGGCTGGGTTGCCACTGAAGCCCAAAATAAATACCAATCCCAAAAGCCAACATAACAGGCGACCAAGTAAACCAGCGGTTTCGGTCGTTTGCCAACATTTCCGTAATTTTTGTGACTGTTACACTCAACTTCCACCCCTCAAATATTCATCGCAGACTTGCTCAATTGGCCCACAAAGGGTAGAAATGCGTCAAATATTGTTCATACGTTTCAATTTAAACCTGTAATTGAATTACAAGCAAAGTAAATTGCCATGACTGTTGTTACTCGATTTGCCCCGTCCCCTACTGGTTTTCTACACATTGGGGGTGCTAGAACTGCGCTCTTCAATTGGCTTTATGCTCAGAACAAGGGCGGTAAGTTCTTGCTTCGCATTGAAGATACCGACCGGGAACGCTCAACCGATGAGGCTATCGCTGCAATTCTGGCCGGCATGAAGTGGATGGGCCTCGATTGGGACGGCGAACCTACTTATCAATTTGCAAATCGTGACAGACATGTGGAAGTCGCCAATCAGCTCTTAAATGACGGCAAGGCCTACTATTGTTACGCCTCAAAAGAGGAGCTCGCCGAAATGCGCGACACTGCCCGCGCTGAAGGCCGGGCACCGGGCTATGATGGCCGCTGGCGGGATCGGGATCCCTCAGAAGCGCCCGCAGGTGTAGATCCTGTAATACGCTTTAAATCCCCAAATGAAGGTAGCATTACAATCAATGATGCGGTTCAAGGGGATGTTACTATTCAGAACGCTCAATTGGATGATCTCATTCTATTGCGTGCCGATAGGACACCAACTTATATGTTATCTGTTATTGTTGATGATCATGATATGGGTGTTACGGACATTATTCGCGGTGATGACCATTTAACGAATGCAGCACGCCAATTGCAATTATATGCAGCGTTGGGATGGGACGCACCCAAGATGGCCCACATCCCACTCATTCATGGTCCAGACGGTGCAAAATTGTCGAAGCGACACGGCGCACTTGGTGTTGAAGCATATCGCGACATGGGTTATTTGCCCGAAGCCATGCGCAATTATTTGTTGCGCCTTGGTTGGTCACATGGGGATGACGAGATCATCTCAACAGAGCAAGCCATTGAATGGTTTAATTTGGAAAATATTGGTAAATCAGCCTCTCGATTTGATTTTGATAAGCTAGAAAACCTAAATGGAACTTATATCAGGAATGCTGATGACGCGTACTTAACCACAGTAATCGCCCCGTATTTGGAAGAATATGTTGGCAATAAGTTAAGTGCAGAACAACACTTGTTGGTTAAAAATGCGATGAACGGGTTGAAAGAACGCGCAAAATCAGTAATATCGCTAGCAGAAAGTTCACAGTTTTTAATTGCTGAACGCCCTCTGGCCATGGATAACAAGGCCAGCAAGCTGCTAACAGCCGACGCAATACAAATTTTGCAAAGATTGGCTGACAGGTTCGACACTCTAACCGAGTGGACAAAAGAGCAAATTGAGGAAGTCGTGCGTGTAAGCGCTGAAGCCGAAGATTTGAAACTGGGCAAAATTGCACAGCCCTTGCGTGCAGCACTGACAGGTACAACTGTTTCGCCTGGTATTTTTGATGTTCTAGAAGTCCTTGGAAAAGAGACCTCTATCGGACGGATAAGAGACGTAAATATAGATTCTTAATTATCGAGCAAATTTACGTTGCTCCTTTCGTAAATATTTACGAAATGCATGTAGAACCCCTACAAGGGTATCAACAAACTTGAAGTTGGCATAAGAGCTGACGGCAAAAATAAAGGAAAAAATGAATGAGTGGCTCAAAAGCGAACGGTACCGTTCAAGTCAATGAAGAAGGTCAAGGATCTACAGACCTTCCCATGTTGGAAGGATCAATTGGACCGAAAGTAATCGACATTCGAAAACTTTACGCTCAGACAGGCCATTTCACATACGATCCTGGTTTTACATCAACAGCCTCTTGCGATTCAGCCATTACATATATTGATGGTGACGAAGGCATCCTGATGCACCGTGGTTATAAAATTGAAGAACTCGCATCACAAAGTGACTTCATGGAAGTCTGCTTCCTTCTTTTGAAGGGCGAGCTCCCGGACGCTGAACAAAAAGAAAAATTCACCCATGACATCACCTACCACACCATGCTGCATGAACAACTCGCTCAATTGTTCCGTGGTTTCCGCCGGGATGCCCATCCAATGGCGATTATGGTTGGTGTTGTTGGTGCTCTTTCAGCATTTTATCATGACAGTACAGACATCAATGATCCGCACCAAAGGATGATCGCAAGCTACCGTTTGATTGCTAAAATGCCAACGATTGCGGCAATGGCGTACAAATACTCAATCGGTCAGCCATTCATCTATCCAAACAATGAATTATCTTACGCAGAAAACTTCCTGCATATGACCTTCAGTGTTCCTGCTGAAAACTACAAAATGTCACCAACTGTTGCCCGTGCAATGGACCGTATTTTCATCCTTCACGCTGACCATGAACAAAATGCATCTACGTCTACAGTTCGCCTTGCTGGCTCGTCCGGTGCTAATCCGTTTGCATGTATTGCCGCTGGCATTGCATGTCTATGGGGCCCTGCACATGGCGGCGCCAACGAAGCCGTACTGACAATGCTGGAAGAAATTGGCAGCGTTGAAAATGTGCAAAAATACATTGATAAGGCGAAAGACAAAAGCGATCCTTTCCGTCTTATGGGCTTTGGTCACCGTGTCTATAAAAATTACGATCCTCGGGCAACTGTTATGCAACAGACTTGCCATGAAGTTCTTGACGAGCTCGGCCTTAAAGATGAGCCTATGTTGAAGCTTGCAATGGAACTTGAAAAAATTGCATTGGAAGATCCATATTTCGTCGAAAAGAAACTCTTCCCTAACGTTGACTTCTATTCAGGGATTATCTTGAAAGCTCTCGGCTTCCCAACAAGCATGTTCACTGTTTTGTTTGCCGTTGCCCGGACTGTTGGCTGGGTCGCACAGTGGAATGAAATGATGGAAGATCCAGGACAAAAAATTGGTCGTCCTCGCCAGCTTTACACAGGCCACGCGGAACGTCCATTTGTTCCACTGGTTAAGCGATAAGTTTGACAATGCGCCCAAGTTTCACTCATAAAAAAGTGACGCCTTTGGTATTAACCGAAGGCAACGGGCGTGATCGGAGAATGAGATTAAAAGCGGTGAACGATAATCGGGCGCCGCTTTTTCTTCAATTAAAAAAGCTACTGTTCACATTAGCACCAATTTCCGTATTGTTTTTCTTCGCATTTATTTGGTGGCAATCTTAAGACTGATCAATCAGCTTTCGAATGACTTCAGCCGCCCGAATACCCGGCGCATCCCCGCCAATACCAAGGGCCGCCATTGCATGGTCATATCCTGAAATTTGCGCCGCTCGCACCTGTTCATTTTCAAACAAATTGATGAGGGATGCACTCAGATTTTCGACGGTACAATCCTCTAAAAGATGCTCGGGAACAACTTCGCGATCTTCAAGAATATTTACCAAGTTCGCATACTTCAGCTTAATAAGTTTCCGTGCCAAATATGCAGTAATCGGATGCATTCTATAGGCAATCACGGACGGTAAATGCGAAAGCGCAAGTTCTAGTCCCACAGTTCCTGAAGCTGCGAGGGCAACTTCACAAGCAGCCATGGCATCGTATTTATCCGTTTCACCTTCAACAATAATAACTTTTACAGACCATTGACGGATCGCGTCTTGAACCAGCGTTTTTGTCTTGCCAATCACTGGGATAACTACAGTTAAATTATCGATCCTTTGAGCCACCCTTTGAACCGATTGTCCAAAGACATCTAAATGACGCGTCACCTCCCCCCGGCGGCTGCCAGGTAGCACCATCAAGTTTCTGCGAGAACTTTCAATCTGAAATTTATTCCTGAATGCCGCAGCATCGCCATCTCTGGCCCCGCTTTCGATTATGGAATGACCAACAAATGTCGCCGGAAGACCCACCACTGCAAAATAGGGAGGTTCGAACGGAAGAAGCGTGAGAAGGTGATCATATAACGCCGCAATTTTCTTTGCACGCCCCGGCCGCCAAGCCCAAACAGAAGGCGCAACATAATGCATCTTCAAAAATGAGACATCTTGCAATTTTTTGGCAACTCGGAAACTAAAATCCGGTGCATCTACAGTAATGAAAATGTCAGGATTTTCATTTATTGCCGCATCTGCCGTCTCACTAATGCGTTTAAGAAGAGCGGGAATTTTAGGGACCACCTCTGCAATTCCCATGATACTAAGCTCGTCCATAGGGAAAATGCTTTTAAGCCCTTCAGCAGCCATCAACGGCCCACCAATACCTATAAAATCGACAGACCGTCCACTGAACACTGTTTTCAATCCGACCATCAATCGTGCAGCCAACACGTCCCCTGAGGGTTCGCCGGCAACAAGAAATACTCTAAGAGGGTTTTGATCAGTCATTGGCAGTAGAATTATTCAATGGTTCGATTACGTGGACAAAGATATTGGCATCATTTGCGCGCATGATAACCTCTTCGCGACCAAGAATGAGTGTGCTCCCGCTTTCAATCGTAACACCTTTCAGGCCAGCCGATTTCATCTGATCAATTGTGTCCGGGCCGATTGTTGGCATATCCGTTCGTAAATCTTGTCCCAACTTAGGCAACTTTACCAGTACACCTGCTGGATTTTCCCACGCAAACGCTCCGCAACGGGAAATAAGTTGTTCAGTGCCTTCCGCTGCCTCAACACCTAAGACATATTCACTCCGGATAACAAGGGCTTGCCCAATGTCAAAAACACCAATGGTTCGGGCGATTTCCACCCCTTTTACGATATCTTTAAACTCATCTACCGTTGGACGGACGTCACCTAAAGTTCCAACTTCTGCAACGAATCCCTCATCAAGTTCATGGGCCCCTACCACTTCAAATCCTTTGTCTTCAACGAACTGGGTTATTGCACGAAGAAGTCCGTCATCCCCTTTACTTAAAGAGGCACCAATTTTTGAGAGGAGTTTGAAGCCCTCTTTATCGGGAAAAATATTCTTGAAATTTGGCCTATTGATGGGGCCCGCCATCGTAACACGCAAACAGTCTTCTCGCTTCAACGCAGCTATAAATTTACCTATTTTTGTAATAGGAATAACTTCGGATGAGAATTGTGCGTAGTCGCCGGGAAGGGCTTCGTTTTTAACAAGTAAGACAAATATCGGGATTCCACGAGCCGTTAAGCTCTTTGCCAGACGCAAGGGCAATTGCCCGCGCCCGGCAATTATACCTATTTTTTCCGTATGGGAATTACTGTGGCTGACAGAAACCACGTTTTGTCTCTCCATTAATGAAGTCTAGGACAGATTTTACAACTTCAGAGTCAGGGAACTCTTTTGCCACAAGTGCCGTTCTTTCTTGAAATGTACCCTCATCTCCGAACAAACGCTTATAGGCGTTTCGCAAGGCGTGTATTTCATCGCGCGAAAAATTCCGGCGTTTCATGCCAGTCAGATTTAAGCCACCAAGAACCGCCCTGTTTCCAGTTGCAGAACCAAAAGGAATAATATCGGTTTCAACACCAGACGCTCCGCCGATCATAGCATGTGCGCCAATACGAACAAATTGGTGCACAGCAGACAGGCCGCCAATAATGGCAAAGTCATCAATCTCAACATGCCCACCCAAAGTGGCGTTATTGACCAAAATCACATTATTGCCAATGGAGCAATCATGGGCGATATGAGCGGCAACCATAATTAGACAATCATTTCCAATTTTTGTAAGTGATCCACCACCCTCAGTTCCTGGGTTAACGGTCACATGTTCCCGGATAACGCAACGGTTACCAATTCTGACTTCACTGTCTTCGCCATGGAATTTTAAATCCTGCGGCGCATGCCCAATTGATGCAAAAGGAAATACGGTACAGTTTTCGCCGATCGTCGTTTTTCCTGCTATAGCCACGTGTGATTTCAGTACAGCGCCCGCACCTATTTTGACGTTTTTCTCAATAACGCAAAACGGTCCAATTTTGGCGTCAGGGTGAATACTCGCCCCTTCTTCAATAACAGCGCTATTGTGTATATTAGACATCTGATCCCAGCATTTAAAAATCTACTCTACAGTGCTACCAAGTCACTGCAACAGACACAAATCAAGCATTGTTACAGCAGGTTTCGGTGGGTTTTCAATTTAGTCAGTAATCATCGCTGCAAAGTCAGCTTCTGCGACTTTTTTGCCTTCGACTTCAACAACACCGCTGAATTTCCAGACCGGTCCGCGTTGTTGTTTTTTCGTGACCTTAATTTCCATAACATCGCCTGGCACTACAGGGCGCCGAAACCGTGCGTTATCAATTGACATAAACAAAACGTTCTTTTCGGTACCAGCTGAATCTAGCGTTTTTATCACCAGAACAGCTGCAGTCTGCGCCATTGCCTCGACAATCATAACACCTGGCATAATAGGGCGTCCGGGAAAATGCCCCTGAAACTGCGGCTCATTCATAGTAACATTTTTGATGCCGGTCGCAGATGTGTCGAGCACAATATCTTTCACCCGATCAACGAGTAAAAGCGGGTATCTGTGGGGCAACATGTCCAGAATTTCGATAATATCAACCGCAGCTACGGTCGTATTTTCAGTTGTATCGGTCATTTGTTTTGCCCTTTTCGTTTCGCCAATCGAGTGAGAGTGGCAATAGATCTAAAAAATTCTCTACGGGGTCTTGCTGGGAATCCAGCATAGATTTGCCCTGCGGGTACATCTGAAATAACACCGGATTTCGCTGAAATCTGCGTACCCATTCCAATTTTAATATGACCTGCCAGCCCGACTTGGCCGCCAAGTACCACATAATCTTCAAGAATTGCACTTCCGGAGATGCCTGTTTGCGCCGCAAGTATGCAACCCCTTCCCATCTGAACATTATGTCCAATTTGGCAAAGGTTATCTATCCAACAACTATCCCCAATGACAGTATCCGGCCCGGAACCACGGTCAATGGTCGTGTTTGCACCAATCTCTACACCGCTCCCAATTAGAACGCGTCCGAGCTGAGGAATTTTTATATGTCCACTTGGATCTGGTGCAAATCCAAATCCGTCTTCTCCAATGCGAACTCCGGAATATAGGGACGTATTATCACCAATATGGCAGGCTTTAACGCAGACCTGTGAATAGATCTTACAACCTCTACCAATTTGAACATTTTTCTCAATAGTACAGTGATTGGCAATAATAGAATTTCGGCCAATTCGTGCGCCATCTTCAATAACACTATAAGCACCAATGCTAACGTTATCACCAATTCTTGCTGTTTTAGAAACAAGAGCAGTTGGATGGATCACGCCATTTGATATTTCACCAGGATAAAAGTGAGTAGCAATCAGCGCATATGCCTTATAGGGGTCTGCCACGACGAGCAAAGCCATATCATCTGGTGCAGTATCTACAAACTGTTTTGAGATAATGCATGCACTGGCATTTGATGACGTAAATTCTTGTAAATACTTAGCATTGCTAAAAAAACTAATATGGCCGGAGTTTGCCGTATCTAGAGGTCTAACATCCAATACCATGATCTCTGGATTGGGAACATTTACCAATTCTGCTCCGACCAATTTTGCCAGTTCATAGAGGGAGTAAGCACCCTGTTTTTCAAAGAAAAGCGGATCTGCCATTATTTCACTGGTTTTAAAGGAACTAAAACCACCTTCATTTTCTTCAGTTTCGCGTTTAACTTGTCGGTTACTAGCTCGGTAATTTCAAGCTTCTTTTCACCAAACAGAATTCTCTTTTTTTCAACTATCATCGTGGCACCAACTGATTTCGCCACAGCGGATACAATGGGCTCCATGGCCTCTTCGATTTTATTAATAGCAAGAGATCGACTTTGCGCTAATTGTTTCACTTTATTCTGAAAATCAAGGCGGTACTCTCGGCCTTTCGCGCTCAAAGCTTTCGATTTGCTATCATATTGTTCTGGCGAAATAATGACTCGTTGCTGAGCAAGTTCATCCTGTTCGTTACGAAAACTTATCTCTCTTGCTTTAGCGTCATCTTTTAGCTTTTTATCAAACACCTTTAACTGCTGATCAACATCTTTCATGGCAAGGGAGCTCACAAGAACTTGACCTAAATCAAGGATAGCAATCGTTTGTTCCTGTTGGGCAGACGTTGCGGAAGTTAACATAAACAGAGGAGCTACAGTAGAGAAGAAACCTAAAATTAGATTCCGTTTTAATAAACTTCGTACCATCTAGAAACGTGTCCCAAATTCAATTTGAAAGACTTCATCTTTATCGTAGTCTTCTTTAATAAACGGATGGGATACATTTACTTGGAGCGGACCAAATGGTGACGTCCAATTGACACCAAAGCCAGCTGAAGCACGTATGGCCGCACTATCCACGATATCAGCATCATTGTCATCAATACCGGTTAATGTTCCCACGTTAATATATGTTCTGCCAAGCAAGCCGAATTCTTCTGGGAACCCCATAGGAAAACGAACTTCTGCCTTACCGACTAAGTAGGCGTTGCCACCCAATGCATCACCAGAATCTGAGTCCCTCGGCCCAATACCTGATTTCTCAAAGCCTCGAAAACTGTTACCGCCGAGATTAAACCGCTGCGACACACCAACATCTTCACCAAGGCCAATAACGTAACCAGCATCAGCTCCCAAACTTAGGACGATATCATCGTCTACTAGAGCAAAGAAATGTATATAGTCTGCATTGGAAGAAAGTGAGTACACATCACCTCCAATACCACTATAGGTCTGACCAAATGTATATTTATAACCTTCAGTGGGCATAAGAGTATCGTCAAGATAACTAACAGATATTTTATACCCTAAAGAAGATGTCAGCAACTCACCTTCTGAATCAATAATTACTTGAGAGGCGCTAGCGCTTACGTCACTAATGTTCGAATTAATCAAGGAATAAATTAAGGAAGCATCCACATGTTCCGTAACTGGAAAGCCAGTTCGAAGCTTAAATCCAAGTTTCTCCAAATTATACCCAGACTCGTCTTGCCGGTCATCATATACACTAAATATATCAAATCCAGCCCGAAGGTCCTTGCCCATAAAGTAAGGTTCAGTGAAGCCTAAATCAATTTGTTGGGTATCAGCACCTAATGAGATTTTAAAGCGCAAATCTTGACCTTTACCTAGTAGGTTTCGCTCCCGAACTTGGAAGTCTGCTGATACGGAATCTGCTGTTGAGAAACCTGCACCAACGCTCAACTCACCAGTCGATTTCTCCTGAACATCCACATTAATAATTGTCTTGTCAGGGCTGGATCCTTCTTCACGTGTAAGCTCAACTTTCTCGAAGAAATTCATCGCCCTAATTCTTGAGTTAGATCGACGCAGAAGCGCTGTATTGAATGCATCACCTTCAACAAGCCTAAACTCGCGGCGGATCACGTGATCAAGTGTTCGAACATTACCTGTAATATTAATGCGTTCAACGTATACACGAGGGCCCTTTTTAATCTGGTAATTTATATCAATAGACCGGTTCTCTTTATCCCGCTTAACTCGAGGTCGAACATTGACAAAAGCATATCCTAAACGGCCAAGTTCAAAAGTAACCGCTTGAACACTGTCTTCAATTTCATTGGCATTATAGGTCTCGCCCTCAAAAGTGGTCAATAGCGCCCGAACAGCATCAGGCTGCAAGTCTTTGATCTCACTCTCTACACCAATCTCGCCGAAAGTATATTGTTCCCCCTCTTCTACAGCGAAAGAGATAAAGAAGCCATCACGGTCGGGCGTCAATTCTGCCACAGCAGACACTACTCTGAAATCCGCATAACCTTTACTCAAATAGTATTTCCGGAGAAGCTCGCGATCATAGGTTAACCGATCAGGGTCGTATGTATCGTCTTCAGATAGCAGATTATACCAGCGTGTTTCAGTAGTCGAAATTTGTCCAAGCAAACGATCGTCGGAAAATTTCTTATTTCCAATAAAGCGGACTTTACGAATTCCGGTTTCATCGCCTTCATTAATTTCAAAAACCAAATCCACGCGATTTGAAGGTAGCTGAATTACTTTTGGCTCCACAACAGCCGCAAAGCGACCGCTGCGTCTATAGACGGTAATAATTCTCTGGACATCGTTTTGAACCCGAGCACGTGTATAAACAACACGAGGGCGAAGCTGAACCTCCGCATTCAAAAGTGCGTCTTCAATTCGGCGATTTCCCTCAAACGCCAAGCGATTGATAATGGGATTTTCGACCACTGTGACGATGACAGTACTGTTTTCGCGGCGGATAGAAACGTCGGCGAATAACCCCGTATTAAAAAGGGCTTTCAGTGATTTATCAATACGAGATCGATTATAGGGAGAGCCCACAGAAAACAGCAAATACGATTGCACTGTAGCTGCTTCAATACGTCGGTTGCCGTCGACCTGAATTTCAGTAATTGTTCTTGAAGCCTGCGCATACGCCAGCCCCCGATCTGAAACACCAATATTCAGAACCGTCATCGCTAAAAAGCAAACGAATAACGTTACGCGCAATTTACATCCCCCCGATAGGAATAAACACCTTATTTTAAAAGGCTTATTAAAGGTGATCTTCAGGAGACCAACCCAACAAAGAAGTCCTTAACCCATGGTTTATTCAAGTCATTCCACGTTGCAAATATCATTAGCATCAGTACGAGCGTTAGTCCAATGCGGAAACCATATTCCATGGTTTTTTCGCCAAGAGGCCGCCCGCGTAGCGCTTCTAATGAATAAAACAACAAATGCCCCCCATCAAGCATAGGGATCGGGAACAAGTTGATCAGTCCCAAACTAATGGACACGAATATCATAAAATTAAATAAGGAGAGTAGGCTACCGGTAAAATCATCGCCCCGTTTCGCCGCGTCACCTGACATTTTGATGATCCCTAAGGGACCACTAAGTTCTGTAGAGTCTCTGGCACCCGTAATCATCTGCCAAGCGCCTTTTAAAGTCGCAGTTGTGACAAACCATGTTTGATCAACAGCGCTCACAAGAGCACTCCCTACGCCGTGCTCCTTAAATTCTCGTTTCGTTGAGCGAATGCCCAACTGACCAATTTTTTGAACATTCCCGCTACCGTCTTTATATTCAACGATTTTAGGAGTGATATCGATTTTCACGTTGCCGCCAACACGCTCGACATCAAGGTGTAGCGGCTCATCCAAACCGACAATCACTTTTTGGCGAAGCTGTTCGAAACTCTCAATTGAAGATCCATCAATGGCGATGATGCGGTCTCCTGGAAGAATACCAGCTTCAGCTGCCGCGCTTTCTGCAACTACTTCCGTTGCCACAGGCGGTGTATGTGCCTGCCCTAAAGTCAAAAACAGTGCTGTCATAGCGACAATGGCGAAAATGTAATTTGCAGCGGGTCCTGCAAAAACAACAGCTGCTCGCTGCCAAAGAGGTTTATGGTGGAAGGAGACTTTTCTGTCTTCTTCACTCAACTCTTCAAGGGTGTCATCGGCGTTGCTGGCAACACCTGCATCACCAAAGAATTTGACATATCCACCGAACGGAACCGCACTAATGCGCCAGCGGCAACCATTCTTGTCATACCAGCCGAAGATCTCTTTCCCAAAACCGATGGAAAATACATCCACCTTCACGCCGCATAGGCGGGCAATTTTATAATGTCCGTATTCATGCACGAATACCAAAACAGTAATAACCACTACAAATGCAGGGAGATAAATCCAGTTTTCAACCAATAGCCCCATTTAAATGCCTATCCCGTTATTTTATAAGTTCTTTGGAGTGCTATAAACTAACACAATTTGTCAATAATTAGGCAGGCACGCTCTCTGCCCCTACGATCTTCAGAAAAAACATCATCGACACATGTAATTTCCACAAAATTAGTAGCGGACATAACCTCTTCCACAACTTTCGCAATATCAAGAAAGCCAATAGCACCGTTCAAAAAACTGGCTACTGCGACTTCATTTGCCGCATTTAAAATAGTCGGTGCAGACAAACCGGCAAGAAGCGCCTCTTTCGCCAACTTCAAAGCTGGAAACCGCACATCATCTGGGTCTTCAAATGTCAAAGACCCAATTTTGGCTAAATTCAGCTTTTCAGCGATAAAATCATGTCTATTGGGCCAACCTAAGGCGTAAGAAATGGGCGTCCGCATGTCAGGTGAGCCCATTTGGGCCAGCACTGAACCATCACCATATTCAACCATACTATGAATAACAGATTGCGGATGAACCAATATATCTATCTGATCTTTGCCAACAGGAAACAAATGATAGGCCTCGATTAATTCAAGCCCTTTATTCATCATCGTTGCACTATCGATTGAGATTTTATCTCCCATATCCCATTTTGGATGGGCTAGAGCCTGCTCTCTAGTCACATGCCTCATTTCATCGTAGCTATGCTGTAAGAACGGCCCACCGGACGCTGTCAATATTAGCCGCTGGACACTATCGAGTTGGGTTTCATCCAGCACTTGAAAAATCGCATTATGTTCACTATCGACTGGAAGGAGAGTAGCCCCACTCTTCTGAACATTACTGATCATCAGTTCACCTGCACAAACAAGCGCCTCCTTATTTGCGAGCGCAATTGTGGTTCCTGTTTGAATGGCTGACAATGTTGGTGCAAGTCCTGCAGCACCCACTATAGACGACATGACCCAGTCTACAGGTTCTGCCGCAGCATCAATCAAGGCAGCCTCACCCGCGGCGACTTCAACAGCTGTATCAGATAGCAATGCCTTCAACTCGAGATATAAATTTTCATCAGCAATAACCGCTTTTCTTGCGTCCAGACGCCTCGCTTGGGCTGCCAGTTCCGTAATATTGCTCTTGGCCGTCAGAATTTCGATCTGAAAGTTTTCTGGTTTTTCTTCAATAAGGCGTATCGTGCTGCAACCGACAGAACCGGTTGAGCCCAAGATGCTCACTTTTTTGGGTGCCTGCACTGGAAATGGTACAGTTGGCGACGCCTTCGCAACCTTATTCATCTTAAAATCCCACCAGGGTCTTAATCATATATAGGACAGGCGCAACAAATAACACACCATCCAATCTGTCTAAAACACCACCGTGTCCCGGAATGAGGTTGCTGGCATCCTTAATCGCGAAGCGCCGCTTCCAACCCGATTCAGCGAAATCGCCACTTTGCGCAACAACAGCCAGAAGTGCCCCGATTAACATCAGCATGCCTGGTGCGATCTCCAATTGCAGTAAATACATATTTAGCAATACAGCAACAATAGCTGAGGCCGCCATGCCACCCAATAAGCCTGCCCATGTTTTATTAGGGCTGATGGAGGGGGCAATTTTGGGACCGCCAATGGATCTACCCGCAAAATAAGCACCAATATCTGTTGCCCAAACGATGAAGAATAAGAAAATAGTTAAGTTAAAGCCGTTTTCGATATCATCTCGCAGTGCCATAAGACACAGAACCGGCACGCCTATGTAAATTGGACCGAGGAAGGCGCCCTTCCACTCCCGTTCTTCCCTGCGAAACCAAGTTAGAGAAATGACACCAATCGCACAAATCAGAACAGTGATAAACGCGATTTGAATATATCCCTCGAACCCTAAGTAAAGAGAAAACAAGAGCCAAATTGTTACCAAAATAATGTAGCTGGATTTATTTTTCACAAATGATGTCTGGCACCACTCATAACTCATAGCAGCTGTAGAAAGCGCTAGAAAAACAGCAAAATAAGGTCCACCTAAATAGACAGCGCCAACGGCAATAGGGGCTAAAACTAACGCAGATAAGATGCGTAATTGTAGAGATGATAAATTGGTACTAAGCACTGACGGCCCCATAGCGCCGACATCGGCTATAATATTCTTCAATGGCTATCTCTAGATTTTCACGCCGGAAATCAGGCCAGAGAACATCCTGAAAAATCAATTCGGAATAAGCGCTCTGCCACAGCAGAAAATTACTCAATCTCTTTTCGCCGCTTGTGCGCAAAACTATATCCGGATCGGGAATGCCATCCGTCTCCAACCCAGCCGCGAGACTGGTCTCGTTAATGTCATCGAGGGCCATCTCACCTGACAACACCATTTCTGCAAGTTTCTTCGCAGAATTAACGATTTCAGCTTGCCCTCCGTAACTGAGAGCAATGGTCAGTACAAGATCAGTATTGTCTTCTGTTTGCAATCTAGCTGTTTCAATTAATTTCTGAACATCGTCAGGCAACATACTGATATTGCCTATAAAATTAATCTTAACGCCCGCTGCCTTTAGCTCATTCAATTCACGTTTGATGAAATATCGAAAGAGGCCCATAAGGTGATTAACTTCCTCATCTGGACGCTTCCAATTTTCAGATGAAAAAGCAAACAACGTTAAAAAAGGAATGCAGAGCTCACGGCATCCCTTAATCGCTTCTCTGACTGCCTTTGCGCCTTGTTCATGCCCTTTCAGGCGGCTCATGGACCGTTTACTGGCCCACCGGCCATTCCCGTCCATGATTATCGCAATATGCTTCAAAGAATTTGGTGTCAGATCGTTTTTATCGACAATCCCCATGTATCAAACCTGCATGATTTCCTGTTGTTTCTCTGCCAGAATTTCATCAATTTTCTTAACGAACGTATCTGTCAGCGTTTGGATTTCGCCTTCAAGTCGCTTCACATCGTCCTTAGACAAGTCACCGTCTTTTTCCGCAGCCTTTGCGCCATCATTACCATGGCGGCGAACATTACGAATGGCTATTTTTGATTGCTCAGCATAACCACTCGCAACTTTTGTCAAATCAGTGCGTCGCTCTTCCGTCAATTCCGGAATAGGAACACGAACGCTCAAACCATCAACCATCGGATTAAGGCCAAGCCCCGCATTGCGAATACCTTTTTCAACTGCAGAAAGATTGCCCTTATCCCAAACATTCGCTGTTAACATGCGAGGTTCAGGCGCACTTACAGTTGCAACTTGATTAAGTGGCATCATTGCACCGTAGGATTCAACCATCACCGGGTCGAGCAAACTGACATGAGCCCGTCCAGTTCGCAAGCCACCGAATTCATGCTTGAGCGCATCCAGAGCCCCGGTCATTCGTTTTTCAAGGTCTTTCATTTCTGGCGCTGACATTCTGTTTTCCTTTTCCAACGGGCACATGGGCCCAAGCGTCGTTAAATTCCTAAACTGTATAACAAATATTCAGCTATTTTACTTCAGTAAATCGCCCTTTTTTCTCGATCACTCGGGCAACAGCCCCTTCTTCGTGAATTGAAAATACTAGAATAGGGATATTATTTTCACGCGCAAGCGAGATAGCCGCAGCATCCATAACTTTAAGGTCTTTGGAAATAACATCCAAATGTGTCAATGTTTCGAAGCGAACAGCATCATCATGTTTTGCGGGATCCTTATCATAGACCCCATCAACGTTTGTGCCCTTTAGAAGCGCATCGCAATTCATTTCAGCGGCCCGAAGGGCTGCCGCCGTATCTGTTGTAAAGAACGGATTACCAGTGCCTGCGGCAAATATCACGATGCGTCCGCGTTCAAGATGTCGCTCAGCTCTTCTACGGATATAGGGCTCACACACAGAGGCCATTGGGATTGCCGATAAGACGCGGCTATCCATGTCTTCTTTTTCAATAGCATGCTGCAGGGCCAAGGCATTCATGACAGTTGCCATCATGCCCATATAATCGGCGTTCGCTTGATCCATGCCTTGCGCTGTGCCCGATACGCCTCTGAAAATATTTCCGCCGCCAACGACAATACAAACTTCAACACCCATATCATGGGCAACCCGGACATCTTTGGCAATGCGTGTCGCGGTCTCAACATCGATGCCATATTGCTGATTACCAAGAAGGGCTTCACCGGAGCATTTAAGAAGAACTCTTTTGTATTTTGGCTCACGTACCATTCGTATCCCCGATCATAGAAGTTTGTTACATATATAATATCGGGTAATCAGCATACAGAATTGAACAGATATTAAAAGTAATGCCGTTACCCTTCAAAAAAAAGGCGGCCTCCAGAAGAGACCGCCTTTTTAATTTCAAGCTGAATGAAGCTTAACCGCCGACAGCGGCAGCAACCTCCGCAGCGAAGTCAGTTTCTTCTTTTTCGATACCGTCACCCACTGCAAAGCGAACCATTCCGGTAAGTTTTACAGGACTTCCGATTTCTTTAGCGACAAGTTCGATTGCTTTTTCGACAGTGTTTTCACCGTCAACAACGAATGTCTGCTTAAGAAGAACAACTTCTTGATAGTATTTATTGATACGACCTTCAACCATCTTAGCAATAATTTCTTCAGGCTTGCCAGATTCGCGAGCTTGGTCTGAAAGAACAGTCCGCTCACGCTCAACAAGTGACTGATCCAAATCATCAACGCTGATTGATTCAGGGTTAGTCGCAGCAACATGCATGGCAATCTGTTTTCCAAGAACGTCAAGACGAGCTGCGTCGCCTTCACTTTCGAGAGCAATCAAAATACCAATTTTACCAAGGCCAGGTGCAACCGAGTTATGAATGTATGATGAAACAACACCATTGCCGACGCTCAGGCTAGATGACCGGCGAAGGTTCATATTTTCACCGATAGTTGCGATCTTAGCAGTTAGTGTTTCTTCAACAGTCTCATCTGATCCAGGGTATTTCGCCGCTTTAATAGCGTCCAAATCGCCTTTTTCACTTGCAGAAACAGTTGCAATGTCAGAAACGAGTTTTTGGAAATCCTCATTACGACCAACAAAGTCAGTTTCAGCATTAAGCTCAACAATTGCGCCCGATTTGCCAGATGATGTAACCGCTACAAGACCTTCAGCCGCAACACGGCCAGATTTTTTAGAAGCAGTCGCAAGACCTTTAGTTCGGAGCCAATCAATGGCAGCGTCAAGATCACCAGCAGTTTCAGTTAGCGCCTTTTTACAATCCATCATGCCCGCGCCGGACTTTTGACGGAGTTCTTTGACCAATGAAGCAGTAATTGCAGACATAACAAATCCTCATGTCTAGAAATATTAGAATTTTCAAGGATGTCACACGCACATAAAGCGCGTGTGACTAATAGCCTTACTCAGTAGCAGCAGCTTTTTCAGCTGGTGCTTCAACAGGTACTTCTTCTGCTGCTGGAAGTTCTTCAAGAACTGGTGCATCAGCTGCACCTAGGTCTTCACCTTGGTCAGCCATTTCAACAGAGATACCGTCAAGAACGGCTTGTTTGAAGAGATCGCAGTAAAGGTTGATTGCGCGTAGCGCATCATCGTTACCTGGGATCGGGAAATCAATTCCGTCTGGATCTGAGTTACTGTCAAGGATCGCAACAACAGGGATACCCAATTTGTTGGCTTCTTTAACAGCGAGTTCTTCTTTATTTGTGTCGATAACCACGATCACATTTGGAAGACCACCCATATCCTTAATACCGCCAAGCGCCAATTCAAGTTTGTCGCGTTCGCGTGTAAGTTTAAGGATTTCTTTCTTAGTCAAACCAAGACCTTCGCTGGAAAGCATTTCTTCTGCTTTACGGAGACGTTTGATTGATTCAGAAACTGTTTTCCAGTTAGTCAGCATTCCGCCGAGCCAACGATGGTTCACATAGAACTGTGCACACTGTTTGGCGCTATCAGCAACAACATCTGAAGCCTGACGTTTCGTGCCAACGAACAGAACACGTCCACCGCCGGACACAGTGTCACGAACAGTTTTAAGCGCCTGATGCAACAACGGAACAGTTTGCTGAAGGTCGATAATGTGAATATTATTACGTTTGCCGAAAATATATGGACCCATTTTCGGGTTCCAACGGCGGGCCTGATGGCCAAAATGAACACCAGCTTCTAATAGCTGACGCATAGTAAAGGTTGGCAGTGACATCTGCTGTACTCCTTCTCCGGTTGAGCCTCCGCGGGTCTTGGTCCAGAACCATTCTGAACACCGGATGGGTAGTGCCAACACGGCAACACCCGAACCCACGTGCGAATTTACAAGGCGGTAACTACGCCTCTACGGCCCAATATGCAAGGTAATAATGCACCCAAACCGGAAATATTCGAAAAATGCTAGATATCATGAACATCAAGCACTCCGGGGACATATTTCAGGGCTTGGCGAACCTCAGGGGAGATACTGTAAGAAGAGGCCAAATCAAGCTCAACTTCTTTATCTTCACCCTTCAAATTAAGGACAAATGCTACCCGCCCACGACCAGGTCCCGTTTTTTCCAAAATGCCTGCGATCTGATTTAGGGGACTATCGTCATCCATAAAAATACGCACCCCGTCACCAGTTTGAGCGGCGACCGTTTCCAGCCGTTGCGCAGATTGCGCTGTAACACGGGGCTGCTCATTTTCCATATCGATGTGTCCATTTACACTCAACACAAGCGAGCTACCGACATTCAATATGTCCTGACATTGCATCAGGGTCTCTTCAAACATGGTGACTTCAAACGCACCGGAGGCATCAGACAAAGTCACAAAGGCCAATGCCTTTCCTTTCTTCGTCTTGATTTGGCGCTTTGCCATCACCGTTCCCGCAAGTTTCGCGGCACTTTCCGCAGCATTCAAAGCGCCAAAATAGGAAACACTGCTTCTAACGCCTGCCTTATCCAATGTTTTAGCGTATGCATCAAGGGGATGGCCGGACAGGTAAAATCCAACTGCATCGAATTCCTGTTTAAGGACCTCCATTGATGTCCACCGATTTGCTTTTATCAATACGGGAGCCACATCGGCGCTGCTTTCTGCACCGCCAAACAAGTTCACTTGCCCAGATCCCCTCTCGTCAGCCATTTGCTGGGCGTGCCGCAATAAATTCTCGAGAGAGGCGAACACTTGCGCCCGATCGACATGCAGTGCATCAAACGCTCCGGCTCTCGTCAGGTTTTCTGCTTGACGTTTATTCAAATGCTTTGGATTAAGACGGGAAGAGAAATCAAAAACGTCTTTAAATTGACCGTTTTCAGTTCTTTCCTGAATGATGCCAGCCATAGCCTCCTTACCGACATTTTTAACAGCGGCCAAAGCATAACGAACGGCACCTCTCTCTCCCTCAAATTCCACATTGAACTCAACTTCGGATCGGTTCATACACGGAGGATGCAACGGGATTTTCATAAGCTCCAGATCTTGCCTGAAAATATTGAGCTTATCCGTGTTGTTAATATCAAGGCTCATGGATGCCGCCATAAACTCAACAGGGAAATTGGCCTTCAAATAGGCCGTATGGTAGGAAACCAACGCATAGGCTGCCGCATGGGATTTGTTGAAACCGTAACTCGCAAACTTCGCAACAAGATCAAAAATATGACTGGCATCTTTTGCATCAACACCTTGATCAACGGCACCTTCACAGAACCGATCTCGCTGCTGGTCCATTTCCGCCTTAATTTTCTTACCCATGGCTCGCCGAAGTAAATCGGCTTCACCAAGACTATATCCCGCAAGGACTTTGGCGATCTCCATCACTTGTTCCTGATAGATGATAACGCCGTAGGTTTCCTCCAATATATCTTTCAGTTTTTCATGAAGAAGGTTTGGCTCCTCTTCCCCATGCTTACATCTGATATATGTGGGGATGTTCTCCATTGGACCCGGGCGGTACAAGGCTACGATCGCGATAATATCTTCGAAGGCATCGGGTCTCATTTTTCGAAGCATGTCGCGCATGCCCGAACTCTCAAGCTGGAACACCCCGACCGTTTCACCGCGTGCCAAAAGCTCGAAGCTAGGTTTGTCATTGAGGGGGATCGCTGCAAAATCAATTTTAATACCGCGCTTTGCAATAAGGTCTTTGGCCCGGTCCAAAACCGTCAGTGTTTTTAAGCCCAGAAAATCGAATTTAACCAGCCCAGCCGTTTCCACATATTTCATGGAATACTGGGTAACCGGCATATCAGAGCGGGGGTCGCGATAAAGCGGCACCAACTTATCAAGCTCCCGGTCACCGATCACCACACCAGCCGCATGGGTCGATGCATGGCGATACAGCCCTTCTAACTGCAACGCAATTTCAATGAGACGCGCAACTTCAGGATCATTCCTGCGCGCTTCCCTAAGGGGGACTTCCGTATCAATGGCCTCTTGCAAACCAATGGGGTTGGCAGGGTTCGAGGGGATCATTTTACTGATCCTATCCACCTGCCCGTACGGCATTTGCAGAACCCGTCCCACATCACGAATGGCCGCTTTGGCTTGTAACTTACCAAAGGTAATAATCTGGGCCACTTGGTCGTGGCCATATTTGTCCTGAACATATCGGATAACGCGCTCGCGTTTATCCTGACAAAAGTCGATATCAAAATCGGGCATACTTACCCGTTCTGGATTTAGGAACCGCTCGAACAGCAATCCAAAACGCAAGGGGTCAAGGTCTGTAATTGTCAACGCCCAGGCAACCACAGAGCCCGCACCAGAACCACGCCCCGGGCCCACGGGAATATTGTTTTCTTTGGACCAATGGATAAAGTCCCAAACGATCAGAAAGTACCCCGGAAACCCCATCTGATTGATAATTCCGGTCTCGTAATCGAGGCGGTCAAAATATTCTTTAGACTTGGCCGCTTTTTCGGTTTCGTCCATACCATCAGTAAAGACTTCATTATCTAGGCGTTCCTGAAGCCCTTCTCGTGCTAACGCTTCGAGCTGTCCGGCTTCATCAAGTCCCTCACCTGAGCCAAAAGCAGGCAGAATAGGTTCCCGAACTGGAGATGCCACAGAACATCGCTGAGCAATCACTAGTGTGTTGTCGATGGCCTCTGGAAGATCACTAAAGATCTTCTGCATTTCATCTGCTGATTTAAAGTAATGTTCTGGTGTGCGGCGCTTCCGCTCCAGATCACCGACATATTTACCGGCCGCAATACATAAAAGCGCATCATGGGCATCATACATGTCGCGTTTTGGGAAGAAGCATTCATTGGTCGCAACAAGCGGAATATCCAATTCATATGCCAGATCAAGCATCATCGGCTCGGTTTGAGCCTCAAGCTCTAACCCATGGCGCTGTAACTCAACATACAATCGGTCAGAAAAAAGCTCCTTCAGTTTCGATAGATATTCTCTCGCCTCATCTTCTTTTTCATCAGCGATCAGCCGCCCAACTGGCCCTTCAGCGCCGCCAGTCAGGCAAATCAAACCCTCCGTATGGTTAGAAAAAACATCGAAAGGAACTTGCGCTGTATCACCAGCTTCTGTCTTCAAGAAAGCATAAGACGTCAGTTTCAGAAGATTATAATAACCTTCTTCATTTTGAGCCAACAGGACAACAGGGTCAGGTTCAGGACGACGCCCATGGCGTTCTATCTCACCTTCGTTGGTCAATGCAATCTGGCACCCGATAATAGGTTGAACGCCTTTCCCAGGAAGCGTGAGGGATTGCTCCAAGCTACCAAACATATTATTGGTGTCAGTTATGGCAACCGCTGGCATATTGTTGTCTTTGCAGAGGTCCGCCAGTTTTTTGACTGGTATGGCTCCCTCAGACAACGAATAGGCGCTATGGACCCGAAGATGGACAAATCCGGCGTGAGACAATGTCGTTCCCTCTAATTCTGACTTCATTCAACTCATTATCTCACATCCCTACCTAAAGATCAGTCCTTGACTTCCCTCTTCTTGAATATTTCTTGTGGATAAGTGTGGTCGCAGTCTGAAATTTCAGGAAACTGGCGGCTCAACCTGTGAAGCTGTGTACGATTTCTGCCCAGAAAACCATGGTTGCCAGCACGCCGCCAAAGACAACAAATTCGAAACTGTTTTTGATTACATTTTTACCAGTCATAAGAACCTCCGTTGATTTTCAAACAGAATGTTCTCATTTTGTTCTCTTGTCAAACAAAAAGGGAACGAAATTATTTATCCTTTTATTTCATAACCTTAACACTCCACCTAAAGATTAGATAGAGAATCGAGAATCGGGAAAATAGAATCAGTTGGAGAGGAATCGACTTTCATCGACTGCGAATAGAACCTGCGCGACAACTTCACTCACGGATTGCTGCGAAGTATTAATCACTATGTCAGCACTATTATAAAGCGCGTCACGATCTCGGAGGATGTTACGAAGCTCGGCCATTGCTTCAGGATTACCAGCCATTGGGCGTTCATCCCCCTGCTTTCGAACTCGCTCCATATGATCTTCAGGATCAGCCTTCAGCCAGATAGTGTGATAGTTGCGCAATAAATAATTGAAGGTTTCGGGAGCTGATACGATGCCACCTGCCACCGCCAAAACGATGGCATCATTTGTGGCAGCTATACGTTCTACCGATTGCTTTTCAAGGCGCCGGTACCCCTCTTGTCCGTATAACGCCATCACCTCGTCAACAGGCATGCCGCTTGCTTCTTCGATAGTGTCATTAAGTTCTAGAAATGGCATTTCCTTTTGGGCTGAAAATAACCGCCCGATAGTGGATTTACCTGCACCTCTAAGGCCGATAAACGCGATCCGTGATGCCCGCACTGATGCGGGGTTATTTTGCTCCAACATGTTCAACACTTTTTGTCGCTGGGCCGCTGTCGCCTGATTGTAAAGGGTAATTAACGGCAAAACAGACGAAGAATACGGATCATCCTCTCCAACGAGCCATTCAATCTTATAGTCAAGCGCGTCAGCCACTCGCCGAAGAAGGATGATGGAAATATTTCCAGATCCTGTCTCCAACTGAGCCAGATAGCGCTGCGAAATACCTGATATCTCAGACAGTGCCTTTCTGGAAATATTTTTACGTGCTCGTGCGGCTCTAACTCGCTCTCCCACAGCCTCCAAGAAAGAGGTGTTTCCATCCACTACTTCCGAAGACTGCATTCTTGCTGTCTTGAATGTGGCTATCTCGTTCGTTGTATTACTCATATCCTATCAACGTATCTCTTCCTTCGAATACCTCGGAACTATTTTGGTACACCGAGGCAATCCATGGGTGAATAATCACGAATCCTTTATCTGCACATATTCAAAGTCGCCGGGCTTGTTGTCAATTCCCATTCGCGGCGGCGCAATCCATCCAGCATATTTTCCAGGCTCTAACTGCGGCTTCATCAACGACTTAATATATGTGCCATCGTCTTGAGACGGTAACCACTCAAGCATTCGGGTCGACCATTCTTCATCACTAATAATATCCCCATCAGGTGTCGTCTGAACGGAGGCAAACTCACCGATCTGACGGTGGAAGGCTTGGTGAGGTGTTTTGAGTTCAAAATTGATGCCCAGTTTTGCAATAATCGCATTCCAACGTCTAACCCCGCCGCCAGCATCCCGAACATAGTCATCACGAAGGCGCATATTAATGCCAGATAACGCAGGAACATCTTCAGTAACAACTTGACCATCTTTCAGACGCAGAACCGGATAAGTTGCACTTTTAAGCTGATGATCATCATCAATCTTAGTTTCGCGGAACCGCCCCTTGATGCCAGCATTAAAGGCATTGGCTGCATTTGTGGAGACTTCTGATCCGAACAAGTCTAATGACAGCGTATAATGTAAATTGAGTTTTTTCTGTAGTGTCGGCAGATCAATAACACCCAAGTCCCGAACTGCATTAATATCGGAGGGATCAGTGATGCCCGCCTCGTTCATAGCTTCACAGGTCCGGCGAATGACACGGCCAACACCAGTCTCTCCAACGAACATATGATGCGCTTCTTCGGTGAGCATAAAACGGCACGTTCGTGATAGAGGATCAAAACCTGATTGCGCAAGACTTTCCAGCTGCATTTTCCCGTCGCGATCCGTGAAGCAGGTAAACATGAAGAAGGACAACCAGTCCGGCGTTTCTTCGTTAAATGCGCCCAGCATCCGCGGCGCCTCATCTGATCCCGACTGCCTGCGAAGAAGCTCATTGGCTTCCTCGCGTCCGTCCCGGCCAAAATATTTCTGGAGTAAATAGACCATTGCCCAAAGGTGGCGGCCTTCTTCAACATTGACCTGAAACAGATTTCGCATGTCATACAATGACGGTGCTGTTGCACCCAAAAACCGCTGTTGTTCAACGGATGCGGGTTCCGTGTCCCCTTGAATTACGATCAAGCGGCGCAACATGGCCCGGTATTCTCCCGGAACTTCCTGCCATACGGGCTCACCTAAATGTTCACCGAATGGAATACGGCGATCTTCAACCTGCGGGGCAAGCAACACGCCCCACCGATAGTCAGGCATTTTTACGTAATCAAATTTTGCCCAGCCTTTAGGATCAACACTGACAGCAGTTCGAAGGTAGACTTCACTTTCATGAAACCCGTTCGGGCCTAAACTTTTCCACCAGTTGATATATCCCGGATGCCATTTTTCAAGTGCCTTGAGCACGCGCTTATCAGATGACAAACCAACGTTGTTAGGTATTTGAGTGTCATAACTCACGTTCACTTGATCTGTCATTTTGCATTCCTCATGTGTATTCGTTCCAGCGGGTCTCCCCGCTCATATAGCATGTTAGGTCCTAGACCCGTCCCATATCAAATTTGCCGCGCATGCCAGTTCCATATCGCTGTAATGCACCGTCACTTCCCACGGCATTTGGTCGCTGGAAAATCCAGTTCTGCCAAGCGGTAAGCCGTCCAAATATGCGCGTCTCCATGGTTTCAGGGCCGGCAAAGCGTAAATTGGCTTCCATGCCCGTCATGGCGTCAGGAGAGAATTTCGCCCGTTCTTCAAAGAAAATACGAACTTCATCGTCCCAGTCGATATCGTCGAAACAGAAGGTAACCAAGCCCATTTCTTCTACGTCTTCCGCCTCAAGCGTATCCCCTTTACGGTTTTCAGCCATCAGAACTTTATCTGGGTCTCCCAGAAACCGGGTTTGCAAACGCGTTAGATTATTCGACATTGGATAGTGACCAAAATTACCGTCCGTCAGGCCTATTGATGCCACAGGCCGGTCATCATCTTCAAACTCACCTTCGGCCATATAACTGCGGTCCACTGCAAAAAGTAGCTCTGCCAATACTCCGCTGAAACAGGATCCCGGCTCCACAAGCGCGACGAGCGAACGTGATGTCATATCAACGCGTTTGAGGACCCGCTTCCAATATTGAAGGATCTCACGCGATAACCAATGATCTTTATTTTCGATCAGGAAATTTTCGTGAGCCGCTACGGTTTCATTACTCCCGTTAGTCGCAAAAACAACAACACCAACTTCAAGTTCGTTTAACCGCAAATTCAAGATGGCATCATCGAGCTCACGGGCACACCGCAGGCTCCAGTTTTCAGCGCCTTCGCTAACCAATTGATCCAAACTTGTCGGCTCATTACCCGTCGGTCCGGCAATATCAATGCGGGCGATCCCTTTAGGTCGGTCAATATCTACAGAAACAGTGCTGTAACGGATATTCCCAGTTTCTTCTATGGTCCGATGGAGCGGCGGCAAATCAATTCCCTGAGCTGGCTTTTCCGCTGAATTCTCATTTGCAAATTCACGCGCCCGCTCTGCAACCACTTGATCAAACTTTGCATTGGAGACGACCTCATCAACCAATCCCCAGTCCTTGGCCCTTTTTCCGCGCACACCTTCTTCCAATGTACAGAAAACATCAGCCAGATCACGGCGCACTTTTCGTTTGTCCGTCACGCGGGTTAGCCCGCCGGTTCCCGGCAAAACCGCCAACAAAGGAACTTCAGGAAGTGACACACTGCTAGAACCATCATCGGTTAAAAGAATATAGTTGGTGGCAAGAGCAAGTTCATACCCACCGCCCGCGCAAGACCCTTTCACAGCGCTAATATAAAGCTGCCCAGAATCTTCAGATGCAGCTTCAAAAGTATTCCGTGTTTCGTTTGTGAATTTACAGAAATTGACCTTCAGGGCGTGGCTTGATCCACCGAGCATCCTGATGTTAGCGCCGGCACAAAAGACTTTCTCTTTTGCAGACCGCATGACCACGACCTTAACTTCAGGGTGCTCAAAACGCATCCTCTGCACAATATCTGCAAGCTCTATATCCACGCCAAGATCATATGAATTGAGTTTTAATTCATATCCGCCGAATAATCCGCCACTTTCGTCAACATCCATATAAAGGTTAGCAACATCCCCTTCATATTCAATACGCCAATGACGATACGAATTCCGATCCACTTGAAAATCAATGCGTTCGCTCACAAACTATCTCCCTTTATCGGTACAGACATTACTATACTGCATTTTAATGCACTAAATCTATGTATTTTTAAATTTTAATTCATTTAGTTCACTTTTTATGAATTATAATGCTTAAACGATGAATTCGCAAATCAACTGCACTATTCTCTCTGGAAACTGCAAATGCGGAGAATGCCCGCAACTATCAATCATCTCAATCTGCAACGAACCCGCGACGTTCTGTTTCAAACTATCCATCTGCAGCATCGTGCCGTATTCGTCGTCCGTTCCTTGAATAGCTAGTATGGGCTTATCAATTTTGGCCAAAAACTCTTCGATATTCCACTTCAGGAACTCAGGGTTCAACCAACTATCGCACCATCCCTTAAAAGCACCATCAACATCAGAATGATATTTTGATAGTTTCTGGCAGAGATTTTCGCCTGAATACTGCTCGTTCACGCGGGCAATCGCCGTAACACTAATAGGTTCAGCAAAGAAATGCGGCGCTATTAGTATAATTCCTTTTAACCGGTTATCCGTTTCCATACCCGCATATATGGCTGCAATTGATGCGCCGTCACTATGACCTACAAGATAACCTGATTTAAAACCAATTACTGCCAAAACGGTTGGAAGAACCCTCTCCGCCTCCAAGTTCATATAATCAAGTGGCCTTGGCAGAATTACAGGATCCGACCGCCCGTATCCTTGTCGGGAATATATAAACACACCTTTTCCAGTAGCCGCCGCTAGCTTGTCTGGAAAATCACGCCACAGCTCAACGGAACCTAGCCCTTCATGCAACAATATGATGGTATCGGATTCAGACGGCGGCGGGCCTATGCACTTTCCTTCAAGCAGCACACCGCTGACGTCAAACGAAACTGTTTTTCCGCTTACCCATTCCATAGACTAAAACCTATCGAAGCTTAAACCGCTGCACTTTACCAGTTGCGGTCTTAGGCAAATCTTCAACCACTTCGATCCAACGCGGGTACTTCCATTTACCAACGGCTGTTTTCACGTGTTCTTTTAATATGTCTTCTAGGCCCTGAACTGTGTCCCCGGACTTCAAGACAACGAACGCCTTTGGTTTATCCAAACCATTTTCATCTTGGGCTGCTACAACGGCTGCCTCCAACACACTACTATGAGAGACTAAGGCTTGTTCGATTTCAAAGGGCGACACCCAAATACCGCTAACCTTGAACATGTCATCGGTACGCCCGCAATAAACAAGCCGACCATCGTCCTGCTTTTCGTACTTATCGCCTGTTCGCGTCCAATACCCTTCAAAGGTCGCCCGGCTTTTGTCTCTCTGATTCCAATATCCATCAGCGGCTGATGGGCCGTTGACTAAAAGTTCGCCGATTTCACCGACGGAGACTTCTTGTCCTTGCTCATCTACTAGGCGTATCTCATACCCTGGAACGGCCGTCCCTGACGTTCCGTAAACCACATCATCTGGGTTGTTCGATAGAAATATGTGGAGCATTTCAGTGGAGCCAACGCCGTCGAGAATATCAACTCCTGTGATCTCTTGCCAACGTCGCCCCACATCCGCTGGAAGGGCTTCACCTGCTGAAATACAAGATCTAAGATTGCCAAATCCAGCTGGTTTTTCATCTGTCATTGAGGCCAGCAATGCCGCGTATAATGTAGGAACACCGCAAAAAATTGAGGGAGATTTTTGGCTCATAACGCTTAAAATACTATCTGGTGTTGGCCGGGCTGGGTACAAAACGGCTGTTGCACCAACAGCCATGGGGAAAGTCATTCCATTCCCAAGACCGTAGGCAAAGAACAATTTCGCGGCTGAAAAAATAACATCGTCGGGCTTAATACCCAGCACTTTTGCACCATATGTATCCGCAGTGGCTTTTAGGCTGCTATGCACATGACGAACGCCTTTGGGCCTTCCTGTTGATCCCGATGAATAAAGCCAAAAAGCACATTCATCATCGGATGCCGGAACGGTTTCTTGCGATTTGCAATCTCCGAGCAGCTTCCTGAAATCTGAGTAGGGCGCGACCACATCATCACCGATGATAAAAACAGCATTTAGATCCGTAGCCTCTTTAAGGGCAGGTTCGACAACAGGTAATAATTCTTCGGAGATGAAAACGGCTTTTGCGCGGGAGTCTTTTAAGATAGCGCCGTATAGATCAGTGGATAATAACGTATTAATGGGAACCGGGATAATTCCAGCCTTTATTGCACCCCAAAAAATGATTGGAAATTCAATGCAATCAACGGTGATCATCGCAACGCGGTCTTCTTTTTGGATCTGGCTTTTTGCCAGTAAATCTCCAATACGAGAAGACCGGTCGTTAAGGTCGCCATAGGTTAGCGATCTGCCGCCTTCAATACCTTCGCAAAAGGCTACTTTTTTCGCTGTTTCCCCGTGATCATGACGATCTACAAAATACAGCGCCGCGTTTCCGTTTACGTCCATCCCATAATCTCCCTCAGACCCTGCCGCTTTTTGACCATTTTTAGTTTTTTGAAGCGTGTTAAGGAGAGCTTATATGAGAAAATAAAAAGATTAAACCCTAATTTTATGCAATATAATGCGTAAATATTCAAAATTATGCAAAATTGGACAAAAAAATGGCCTCATACATGTATGAGGCCATTAAATTCGATCATTATATTTCTACTATTAATCAAGCGTCCACAAGCTGCCTGTCATGAACTCTTACGACGCGATCCATACGCGCCGCTAAATCCGTATTATGTGTCGCAACAAGCGCACCTACATTTCTATTCTTTAACAAATTCACAAAATTGTTAAAAACCATCTCTGCTGTTTGTTCATCCAGATTTCCAGTTGGCTCATCAGCAAGTAAAAGAGAGGGCTTGTTTGCCAACGCACGAGCAATTGCCACGCGCTGCTGTTCTCCGCCTGATAATTTTGCGGGACGATGAGATAATCTGTGTTCTAACTGCATCATTGTAAGCAATTCAGTCGCATTTTCTTCAGCAGCTGATTTTGAGATACCCGATATCAGATTTGGCATCATTACGTTTTCCAAAGCCGAGAACTCTGGAAGTAAATGATGGAACTGATAGACAAATCCAATTTCATTGCGGCGCATCTCGGTTCGTTTTTTATCGTTAGAAGCACTGCAATCAACACCGTTTATGATAACCTCACCGCTGGTTGGCGGCTCAAGTAATCCAGCGATTTGAAGTAATGTCGATTTACCTGCCCCCGAATGACCCAGCAAAGCCACAACTTCACCCGCCTGAATATCCAAATTCACCTGAGACAAAATCTCAAGTTCCTCGTTTCCTTGCGTAAAGATCCGGCTTACATTTTCCAGTTTCAGTATGGAATTACTCATAACGAAGCGCCTCCACTGGATCGAGCCTTGCCGCACGCCATGACGGATAAATAGTCGCCGCTAATGAGATAAAAAGGGCCATCAGAACAACAACCGTGACCTCTCCGGCATCAACTTTTGCCGGCAGATGCGACAAGAAATAAATCTCAGCAGAGAAAAGTTCAGATCCCGTAAGACCTTCGATGAAATTCTTGATGGCATCGATATTGGCACAAAACCCTAGTCCCAATATAAAGCCAAACAAGGTTCCAAATACACCAACACTGGCACCTGCGATAAAGAAGATCCGCATGATCATTCCTCGGGTTGCCCCCATGGTTCGCAGTATGGCGACATCTCGCCCCTTATCTTTTACAAGCATGATCAGGCTAGAAACTATATTGAATGCTGCCACTAAAATTATCAAAGTTAGGATCAAGAACATGACATTACGTTCGACCTCTAACGCATTGAAAAAACTAGCCCTTGACTGCTGCCAGTCATAGATATAGGCGCGAATATTTACAGCATTAATCACGTCAGGCCGGATCGCCAATGCACGATCAGGGTCAGTCGCAAAAACCTCAAGTGAGGTAATCCCTTTTCCATGTCTGAAATACTTTTGAGCAGCAGACAGTGACATATAGATGTAGCCATTGTCGTATTCATACATGCTCGTATTGAACAGGCCGCCAACTTTGTAAGTCTTTACGCGAGGAACTGTCCCAAAGGCCGTAGAGGTTCCCTTTGGTGACAGGATTTTAAGCTTATCACCGGCACGAACGCCAAGTTTGCTCGCAAGACGGTAACCAATAAGAATACTGTTGCCACCCTCGAAGCCATCAAGGGATCCGTCAACAATGTTTGAAGATAATACGGTAAGTCCTTTGAGATCCTTTGGCGCCATGCCGCGAACCAAAGCCCCACTCGCATGTTTCCCCGCCGCGGCCATCACTTGGCCTTCAATGAGCGGCGAAACACGAACTACGTCCTTAACTGCGGCCAATCTTTTAATTACCGGCTCATAATCTACCAAAAGGCCGTTGTCCGGCGCCTTAACTTCATAGTGACCGTTCATTCCAAGAATACGGTCCAGAAGGTCAGCACGAAACCCGTTCATCACGGACATAACAATGATAAGTGTGGCAACCCCAAGCCCTATTCCCAAAAATGAGAACAACGCAATAACAGAGATAAAACCTTCTTGTCTGCGCGCCCGCAGATAGCGAAACGCCAACGTCCATTCAAATCGGGAAAACACCAAGATTAACCTATCAGTTTTTCAAGGGCTGCTTCTGGAGAGAGTTCTTCTTTTTCTCCGCTTGCCCGGTTTTTAAATTCGACTACACCAGATTTCAAACCGCGTGGTCCGATTGTTATCTGCCATGGCAGACCAATCAAATCCATTTTGGCAAACTTGCCGCCAGCTCTCTCTGATGTATCGTCATATAAGACTTCAACACCTGCAGCCTGCAATTTGCCGTAGAATTCGTCACAAGCAGCGTCACAAGCATCATCACCAGACTTAAGGTTGATCAAGCCAACTTTAAAGGGGGCAACTTCTTCAGGCCATATAATACCGTTTTCATCGTGGCTTGCCTCGATGATCCCGCCGACCAGACGTGAGACACCAATACCGTAAGAGCCCATTGATACATTGACGTCTTTACCGTCAGGACCCGCAACAGATGCTCCCATTTTATCAGAATATTTTTGACCAAAATGGAAAATATGTCCAACCTCGATGCCGCGGCGTGTAATTAGATCACCTTCAGCCACAGTGCATTTTTCAGCCACATGCATTTCATCAGCTGCGGCATAATAGCTCGTCCATTCATCCACGAGAGCTTGCAACTCTTCAGGAGACTGATCTTTATCTTCAGGTGTTTCTAGGCTTAGGATGTCTTTATGATAAAAGACTTCACTTTCGCCTGTATCAGCCAAAATAATAAACTCATGAGACAAATCGCCACCGATGGGGCCAGTGTCCGCACGAAGTGGTATCGCTTGCAATCCCAAACGGGCATATGTTTTCAGATACGCGACAAACATACGGTTGTATGCGATTTTTGAATTTTCATAATCCAGATCGAAAGAATATGCATCTTTCATCAGAAATTCGCGGCCGCGCATCACCCCGAAACGAGGGCGCACTTCATCGCGAAACTTCCATTGGATATGATAAAGGTTAAGTGGAAGATCTTTGTAGCTTTTCACGTTGGAGCGGAAAATATCTGTAATCTGCTCTTCGTTGGTAGGACCATAAAGCATATCACGGCCATGACGGTCTTCGATCCGCAGCATTTCCTTGCCGTAATCGTCATACCGGTCAGACTCGCGCCACAAATCAGCAGGCTGAATTGTGGGCATTAGAAGCTCGAGTGCACCGGCCTTATTTTGTTCTTCACGAACAATATTTTCAATTTTCTTCAAAACCATATGGCCAAGTGGCAACCATGAATAAATACCAGCAGATGATTGCTGGACCATGCCGGCGCGCAACATCAACCTGTGAGAGGCAATTTGAGCTTCCTTGGGATCTTCCTTCAAGGTCGGCATAAAGAAACGGGAAAGACGCATAAAAACCTCGGTTATTTGAAGATGTATATTTACTAATTAATTCAAGCCCAGAATAAGGCATTTAAGAATTTTTTATAGGGATTTTGTGAGATTGCAAGGTTTAACACGTCTTATACGGTCAAGAACCTGAATTACCATACATTTCGCGGCATTTGGCTGCAATTTCATGCAAAGCGGGGTCTGCGAGAACCTGCCCGTTAAAGGTAAGTTTGCCGTTTCCCAAATTATATTCAAGAGTTCCCACTTGAACCTCTGCATTTTTTAGCTTTTCACTCGGTGGGTTCGCTGCACTGAATAGATCTTGTAGCGGCAGGGACAAATCGATTGTCACGTTTTCTGGTAGCTTGATCTGGTTTTGATTTAAATCCGCAGGTGCAACACTGTTACCGTGCACATCTACACCCGGCTTATAGGTGACATCCGACCGGACGATATGTTTTTCAATGCGTGCACAATTTTTCTCGCTAACCGTCAGCTGAACTTCCTCCGCGGCGGAAAATACAGGTACCGCCCCGATTAATAGTGCTGCCATGAGAATAATTTTCTGCACACCGTCTGCCTTTATTAAAAATACTGCCGCAATACATTTACTATAGGGCGCGCACCCTCAACACTCAAATGATCATCGTCAGTGTACAAAGCCAAACCATTTCGTGAGACCAAACATTCATTTTCATCGCACAATTGTTTGTGCGGGTATATGACGCTGGCTTCCGTCTTGGTTTCAACCTGCATCAACGCTTGCATCACCTTCGCTTGTCTGCGATCAAAATCATCACGTCCAACAATAGGAAGCTTACCAATGCCACTCCAGCTACGGATAAGCGTGTCCGGCACATGAAACGGGATTTCAGGGACTGGTCCGACAATAACGACTTTGGCGCCAGTTAAAGTTATTTTTTTAATTGTTCGGACGAGTGCATCTCCAAGGCTGATCACCTTATTGTCATTTTTGAGATCAAAGATTGTATGGCTACGCCCACCATCCCCCGGAGCCCTATAATCAGATGCCAAGTTAGCCCAACGACTAGCAATGACGACAGTGTCTGTTTTGTTTGTAACCAAGTATGACATCATACGATCAATGAACGCAGAACAAAGGTCACGGTTCTTCCGTCGAGTAGTCTCCACAGAAATTAACGGCGGGCAATCTGGTATACCTGCAGTCGAGATATGATAACCGTCTGCACCGTATAACCGGTAGTAGGCCTTTAGTAACATGCCTGAATGAGAATCTCCGAGGAACAGGGTTTTCTTACCTAATTTGTCACCAAACTGGCAAACTTGATATTTTGAAAGACTGATATCTCCCAAAGGGATACGAGTATTACAATCTATCTGATCTTTAGCGGCGTCCGCCTTAAAATGAGCTGCAACGGCAAGCGACTTTTCACCCATGCGCGATGGCAAACCACCACTCATCGTCACAG